>ENA-ORBV01000262-ORBV01000262.1-microbial-mat-metagenome-genome-assembly--contig:-NODE-262-length-116996-cov-16.378775_pt1 | contig 116996 bp, 121 predicted proteins | sample MGYA00237777_ERZ505514 | MGnify/ENA primary metagenome ERZ505514 (study PRJEB26160, sample SAMN06269048) | microbial mat metagenome | isolation source: Oligotrophic lake microbial mat | place...
TCAAGCAGAAGACGGCATACGAGATTCGCCTTAGTCTCGTGGGCTCGGAGATGTGTATAAGAGACAGACCCTGCAGGGTTGTCAGTTTTTCCTGATTTGCAGCCAGTTCGAAGTCGAGCCGCGATATCGCGACGAGGACCTGCTGCACCTTTTCGGAGTCCTTGGTGGGGAGGGCAGACAGAATCCTGTTGACGCGATCTGTCAGTTCCTTCAGCTGTGATTCGGCAGCTGATTTCTCGCCAGCAAGTCTGGATATCATCGCGTCTTGTTCTGCTTGTTCTCTGTTTCGTTCGATGATCGTATAGGCGAGCAGCAGCAGGAGCAGGAAAAAGAGCAGCAGAATGATTTCGGTGATGCTGGTGTTGAGAACAAAGTCCCTGCGGTGGCTGGCAGCCCCGTTCTCCAGATCCTGAGGTGTATTCGCCAAGTTCGATCCAGGGACTCTACCGACCGCCAAAGAATCGGGCGACGCCGACGCGTTGACTGGCTGCCCGGTCCATTTCTTCGGCAATGCGGTTCAGGGACTGAAGTATCTGGTTGGCCTTGTCGGAAAATTGTTCAAGCTGTGCATTCACGCCGTGCTGTGACGTCGCTTGGGCAGTAGCGACGTCATCGAGTGATTTTTCTACGGCGACCAGATGACCGCTGAGTCTGTCGACTGAACCTGAAAGCTCGCTCAGTGAAGCCGTGGCAGTCGAGAGTGTGCCAATCTCGTTTCGCAACTGCGAGGTGGTCTCAATTGCGAGACGGGCAATGTCAACTATCTTCGTGCTCTCTGATAGTCCGGCCAGCCCCTCGAACGAGTTTTGCAGAGAAACGGCATGCTTGTTGATCTGCTCGAGTGTCAACGGAATGTTTGTCAGAGATCTTCCATTAGAAGATATCTGTTCCAGCTCGGAATTATGTGCTGAGAGAAGTCTATTTGAGGAGTCGACGAGTTCATTCGACCGGGTTGCTGATTCTGACCAGGCTTCGGATATTCTCGTAAGCGACTCGCTGGCCTTTGAGGTCGAGCCGGTCTGGGTTTTCACGGCCTGGGAGAGACGGGTCAGCTCACTCTTGATTCCGTCCACAAGCGGCTGCAACTGTCCGGTTAGGAGATCGCGGGGGATCTGAACGGATTTCAGTGTAGTTTCCAGATGCTGAGTGCCAGAGGCTAGAGCACTTTGCATGGCGGCGACGGTATCGCCAAGTACCTGACCTGTCCCTTCCAACGTTGCTCGAAGATTGTCTACCGCAGCTTTCTGCGAATGGGCCAGCAGATCCGTGCTGCTGACCAGTTCGTTTCGAAAGCGTTCTACTGCCTGGGTCAGTTCAAATTCAGATCGCTGACGTGCATCTCCGAGATTGGCAGATTCCTGTAGCAGGAGAATCCGGGCACCCATTCCGACAATGGATACGATCAACGCAGTGCCGAACCCTCGGACTACCTCGGATACGGATATCCGGTCAGCCTGCAGCACAACTAGTGTTGCAGATATGCTGATCAGGAAAAACAGAAAGCCGAGAAAATAGCAGTTGTCCGCGGTCTGTGTGCGGGAAGTGCTTGCGAACTGGTTCCAGTAGTTGGCGTATGCGTATCCGATAATGCACAGAACCGGAATGATGATGCTCAGTAGAATATGCAGAACGGGGATGGGAATCCAGCGCCCGGCGACAATGCTTGCAGAACCGGCAACGAGGACGGCCCCGAAGAATTTCCGGGAGTCAAACCGGGTCGTCCGCATAAGACCCTTGGCCAATGCTCCAACTTCGTGCGATTCACTCATGACAATTGATTCCTCTGTTCTACCGGTTCCAGCCGCTTCCCTCTACGGGAAGGACTGACACGGAACGGCTGCCAAGTTCCTTGAAAAATCGCGTCCAGAACTCCCTGTGGCCCGGCGGCTGTGTTGATCCTCCGGAAAATCTGGGTATGTAGAGCACGCGGACATCTACGCCTGTCAGATCAGTCGCGAGTCTGCGATAAGCCTGACTCGCAAAGAACGCTTTCTCGCCGAGACCTTTGTACTGCGAGTAGGTAGTGGAGTGCTGCATCAGGTCGGAGACGATTATCAGTCGCCGGGGTATTCCGCCGGGTGCGTGCTTGATGTCCTGTACCACTGCAGCCTGTATCAGTTCCATGATCGGGGAATCCGGCTGCGTTTCCATGGTCAGGAGGCGTTCCAGCACGGACTTGAGAGTACCTATGAAGCGCTCATTGAATATTCTTTTCGAAATTTCTGTTGTTTCAAGCTTGCCAGCCACGGTCTGATCGTCGATCTTTCCGGGATTGCATACGTCAAGCAGCGGACGCAGTTCCGATGCGGCGGCACTGACAATCTCGTAGAACCGGAATTTCTCATGCGGCAGGGATGAAGTGGCCATCTCCTCAAGTGATTTTCGAATGTCAGTAGCCTGGATTTCCGTAATTTTGTCTGTCCGGTCGATCAATATGACGTTGACTGCGCTCAGGCTGTTCTTCCTTGCCCCGTCCAGGGGGCAGAGTGTGGTCTTGTCATACCTGACCGGTGGATCTGCCTTAATCGTATAGGCAGCAAGTGCGATCAGTACGAGAAAGGCAACCCCGATGGCAGCGAAGTGCAGAATGGAAGCGTCGTTCTTTTTCTTCTTTCGGACCATGTCTCGCTGGGCAATCTATTGAGGAAGCTGTCCTGAAAGGTCTGTCAAGTGCTCGAAGATCTGGGTGCGTGCAGTTGCGACAGTCTCCGGCAAACGGGCAGCGCTGCGCTGGTACTCGTCGATTGTAGATCTGTCTTCATCCAGGTTTACCGCCAGCGGTTCGATGTCGAGCGGCGTCGGCGGAGCAGAGAAGTACGACGGCCGCAGATCATCGGTACGATGCATTCGATTCTCGCTACGGTACAACGCTACGACCGCGGAATACGCACTGCAGTAGTTCTGCCCCTGACGGCGGTGAACGTCAATAACCGTCTTGCACAGCTCGTGGTAGTTCCCGAATGCCCGGTGGTTCCTTCGAAAATCGGTTTCCGCGCCTTCGATGCTGCTGATCGCATTGTCACGAGCATTCGAAAGGTCCTGGAATGCCTGCTCTCTCTCTTCTGACAGGTCTTCCTGCAGGCTCCTGATGCGCTTGTGGCGTTCTGACAGGCCGGGGAGGGGATCATCAAATTTGAATCCGTCAGCGGCGGCAATCACAGCAAACATCACACCGATGATCCAGAGACCCCATGACTCCGGAGAAGCCAGACCGAAAGGTCTCGAAAAGAATGCAGCACGAGCATTAGCGAAGACGCTCTGCTGTTGCTCGAGTGCCTGGTCCAGTGTTATCTGCTGGATATCGCTGAGTGCAAATACGGCATCACGGAAATGAGCAACCAGAAGATTGAAGGGCAGATAGCAGGCCAGAATTGCACAGCACAGGAAGCCCCAAGTGCGCAGATACCACTCGACGCGATTGACATTGCGCACTTGATTGCCGACCAGAGCAGCCAGCACGATGTTTACGATGGCAATGATGAACGCGGTTCTGATTCCACCTCGCAATCCGTCGGTCGCAGTGGCAAAAATGAATGCGTTGAAGACCACGTCAAACGAAAGGAGAAGCGCGGGCACTGCCAGGTACACCACGTGGCTTTCCGGATATCTTGGCGCCCGCTCTACCTGCTGCTGGGATCTGAACAGCTGGTAATCCTGTTCGGCCTGCTGAAGGTCTCGAGAAAGATATGCGATCCGGTCCTTGTGCTGCATGATATCCGCCGAAGCATCCTGGAAGAACCGTCTGGGCCTCGCGACGATGTCGGCCAGAATGGCATTAGGTCCTCCCTCCTGATGCAGAACCCGATACGCGCGAAGTCGCTTGGTGGCACCTGCATGCAGAGTAAGGAGTAGCTGATTGAAATGCGCATGGATAAGCATGTGCCCTGCGTCGGGCTCGGTGTCGATGACCGAAGGCAGATTACGTTCACCATAGCGCTTGGCATCTGCTGTAAATCTGCGCTTTTCGTTGATGGCCATGGCATCAGTGGGAACAAAATGCGGCTCCCAGACTGCGGCCTCGTCCGAATGAAGCGTGAACGTTTCCCTGAACCAGTTTTTTAGTTTTTCGAGCATTGACGTTGAGTCCACGCAATGGCCTGGTCCACGGGGCGCCGGATGCAGGCAGGTTAATTATTTAGGCTAACAGGGCGGCTGGGTTTGGCGCAAGAGATTACTTCCATGTTGAGGAGGTCAGATGCAGCAGGTCGACGGGCCTGACTTTCAAGCGAATCAGAGAGGCGATGTAAAAGTTCATTTTATGGTTGACGCAGAGGCCACTGTCCGCAACTCGCCAGCACCAATCCGTATAGCGGGGCCGGAACCCGGATGTTGCCGCCGCCCTCAAACTCTTTCCCCACAATGCGCCGATTGACCAGCTCGCGGAAGGCCGCCAGTCTTGGCTAAGCGGTCGGATGAGCATGGTCACTTTGAGATCGGTACAGGTGGTCAATTCGAGACCGGCGTCAACACCCGCCCCTTGGAAGACGAAAAACAGGGGGGGGTGCAACCTGCTGCACGAGTTCCGCAACGGTTACGGCATCACGGCGAGCGGTGTGGGCTTCAGTAGCGAACGCACAGGCACCAGTGCGCAGTTCGGGGGTGGCGTGAATGCCCAACTGGCATCAAACACGGCGGTGTTTGCAAGTCTGAGCTATGAGAAAGGCGTGGCTCGCGAAGCAGCCAATACCTGGACCGGCAACGTCGGAGTGCGCGTCAACTTCTGACGCGCGGAAAGATGCTGACCTTCAGGCCAGCATCTGTCGGATCCATTCCGCCAGCCGCAACACGCGCTCATCGTCATCATAAGCACCGACGATCTGCACGCCCAGCGGCAATCCCTGCGGACCGGTCCCGGCAGGGATGGTCACACAGGGCACACCGAGCAGGGTCCACATGCGGTTGAACAGGGAACTGCCGGTGCCGGTGATGCCCTGCGGCGCTTCGCCCGGAGCACTTAGCGTCAGCAGGACATCGACATCCGCGAACGGCGCGGTGAACATCCGGCGGCAGTCCTGCGCGTGCCGCATGGCCTCGGTATAGGGCGCGCGCGGTTTGTGCCAGTATTCCTCCAGTTTGTTGCGCAGATATTCGCTCAGCAGCTCAGGGTGAGTGAACCGCTCGTGGGCGAGGCCGCGCGCAGCTTCGAAGTTCATGATCATCATCTGATCTTCATGGAGTCGGTCAAACTCCGGTGGCAGGCTGATCTCGCGGATGTGCGCACCTTTTTTTGCCAATGCGGCAGTGGCATTTTCCAGCGCAGCTTGCGCTGCAGCGGATGCGTCCTGCCAGCGCGTGGTGCGGAGCAGGCCGATGCGAGGCGGTTGTGCCGGCACCGTGGCGAAATCGGGCAACGGACGTGCTGAGACGGCGTGTGTCAGCAATGCGCAGTCTTCCACCGTGCGGGCCATCACGCCGATGGTGTCCAGCGATTCGGCGAGCTGTTTGAGCCCGGCGCGGTTGATGGTGCCGAAACTGGGTTTGTAGCCGACGATGCCGCAGTAGGCGGCGGGGCGTATGGTCGAGCCGCCCGTCTGCGTGCCAAATGCCAGCGGCACCATGAAATCGGCGACGGCCGCGGCGGAACCGCTGGATGATCCGCCGGGCGTATGCGCCAGATTCAAGGGATTGCGCGTCGGTCCCGGCGTGCGCGATGCAAATTCGGTCGTCACCGTTTTGCCGAGTACGATGCCGCCGGCATGACGCACCATTGCGACACAGGCGGCGTCGATGTGCGGGGTGTAATGGCGATAGATCGGCGAGTTGTAACCCGTTGGCATGTCGGCGGTATCAATCACGTCCTTGAAAGCCACCGGCACGCCGGCGAGCGGGCCGGCGGTTTTTTTCTGATCCACCATACGGGCCTGCGCCAGCGCGGCTTCGGCATTGCAATGTACCCACGCCTGTACGTCGCTGTCGCGCTGCCGTATCCGATCCAGAAGTGCTGCGACCAGTTCCTCCGAGGAGAGTTTGCCGGCGGCAATACGACGTGCGGCTGTGCTGGCGGAAAGATGGTTAATTTCAGTCATGGCAGAGAGAGTTCTTTTTGTGGACTTTGAGGTCACGCGGTGCTGATTGAAGTGCGTTTGTGGCGTCAGTAGTTTAGCATTGCGTGCTGCGTATTCATTCATCGCTAAAAAAACAACGCGAAGGGAAACATGCAATGAAATTAAAATCTAGACATCGGGCATGCATCGTTTCGAAAAACATATGCGGAGCCCTGATCATGGCCTTGGCGGGCGTTGCCGTGACGCTGCCGGTGCTGGCGGCGCAATCCGAAGCACAACATTATCCGCAACGGCCGATCCGGTTGATCGATCCTTACGCGCCGGGCGGCGGATCCGGTGTGGTGGCACGCCTGGTTGCCGCAAAACTGTCGGAAGCCTGGGGCAAGCAGGTGGTCGTCGACAACCGGCCCGGTGCAGCCGGCGCCATCGGTACCGAAATCGGGATGCGTGCTCCGCCCGATGGTTACACCCTGCTGATGGGTACCACCGGCTCCATCGCGATCAGCCCCAACTTGAATAAGGTGCCCTACCATCCGCTGAAAGACCTGATGCCGATCACGCAGACCAGCGGTCAGGCCATGCTGGTGGTGCTGCATCCGTCGGTAACCATTGCATCGGTGAAGGAACTGCTTGTTTTAGCCCGGGCGCAACCCAACAAACTGACCTATGCCTCATCGGGTTCTGGCGGTTCCGGCCACCTCGCAGTGGAATTGTTCCTGTCCATCGCCAAGGTCAGCATGACCCATGTGCCGTACAAGGGCTCCGGGCCGGCGGTGCTCGCGGTGCTTAGCGGCGAAGTGCAGATGGGTTTTATCAACATCCTCGCCGTACTGCCGCATGTGAACGCCGGAAAACTCAAGGCGATTGCGGTAACCAGCGCCAAACGTGCCGCGGCCGTTCCCAATCTGCCAACGCTGGCCGAATCCGGTGTCACCGGATATGACGCAACGTCCTGGAACGGCATGTTCGCACCCGCAAAAACCCCGCGCCCCATCATCAACAAGGTGCATGCCGAAGTGGTGAAGGCGCTCAATGCACCTGATGTCCGCGAAAAACTGGTGGCCATGGGTTCCGATCCCGTGGGCAGCACACCCGAGGAGTTCTATGCGTACATCAAGCTGGAACTGGAGCGCTGGGGCAAGGTCATCCGCGACAACAACATCCGCAGCGAATAAAGCCACCGGGTTCCAGGTTGATCTGAGTGCGACGCATTCGCTGTCGTGCAAACGGGCCCCGTGCGTAAATTCATCGCGCGCATCATCTGTCGATTCCTGCGCAGTTTTTTTGCTAAGTCCGACAGGTGTTGGCGCCAACATTCTAAGCCTATGAAACCGATTTTCGTGACGCTTCCGCCTGTCAGGGTGCAGATCGCGCATCAATCAGGAGCCTTTTCCAATATGGTATGAGCGTAGTAATCGGCCCGGTGCCGCAAATCGCGCCGAAGTAAGTAAAAATATATGCCATATTAATCAATTGGTTAAGGCGACTTACTTGAGAGCCTGAAGGAGGGCCGTGTTTCCAACATGGTATGTGTTGACGCCGGCCTCAAATTGGCCACCGGTGCCGGTTGAAAGCTGATCAGGAACAACGGACTGCTTACTTCCGCCAACAGATATGTTGGTCAATTCTGGATCGGCGCATTGTAGGGAAAATGATCAGTTTGAGGGCGGCGGCAACACCAACACCCTGCTGCGTGCGGCAGCATCGGGGCATGCTCGGCTACCGGGACGCGCGGCGCTCACGCCTGGCGCAAGCGTGACAAACCCTGCATGGCATAACGAGGTGGATACACAACGGATACACAAAGAAAAAGGAGTTACGTCAAAATGGCGTAAATCCTTGTTTTATTTGGCTCCCCGACCTGGGCTCGAACCAGGGACAACCTGATTAACAGTCAGGTGCTCTACCAACTGAGCTATCGGGGAATAAATCGGTAAACCGCGGTAAAACCGCGATAAAAACGTGTTGTTGCGACTGCGAACAGGGGCGTATTCTATCTGCGGTTCGAATGATGGTCAACGCAGGAATCCCCCGCTATGAAATGGTTGAAACGCCTTGGCATCGTTGTTTTTGTGCTGGTTTTACTGATGGGCGCGGTGCCGTTTTTTTTATCCGTGGAGGACTACCGGCCGCAGATCGAGCAACTGCTGTCGGAGCGGATCAAGGAGCCGGTCCGGCTGAAGAGCCTGCGTCTTGCCGGCCTGCCGCTGCCGCACCTGATCATCGAAGGTGTTGAAATCGGCAAAGCCGACGTCAAGGTCGGCAGGATCAAGGTGACGCCGGACTTGCTGTCCCTGCTGGGCGACATCAAGGTCATACGCAGCGTCGATGTTTCCGGACTGCTCATTAACCAGAACGCGCTGGACCGGATGCCGTTGTGGGTTGCAAGCGATCCCAAGGCCAAGCCGGCGGGTTTTACGGTTCTGGTACGCAGTATCAGTCTGGATAATGCCATGCTGAAGTTGGAGAAAACCACTTTCGGTCCGTTTGACGCCCTTGTGAGCATCTCCAGCAATGGCCAGCCCGAGCGTGCCGACATCACTGCGCGGGACGGCAAATTCAAGCTGGCGATCAAACCGGCAGGGGAAAAATTCAATATCGAGATCCAGGCCAAGGATTGGCGCCTGCCTGGCGGACCGCCGATCCACTTCACAGAACTGCAGGTAAAGGGTGTGGCAACGCCGGAGGGCGCGAACCTGGCGGAGATCAAGGCCAAATTATATGGCGGCACCATTGAAGGCCGGATGACGCTCGGCTGGAAAAAGGGCCTGCAATTGAAGGGTGATTATGCGGTCAGTAATGTTGAGCTGCGCGAGCTGGTGCCGATGTTTTCACCGAAAACCCAGGTGAGCGGACGCCTGACCGCAAAGCCGGTGTTCAGCGCAAATGCACCGAACGCAGAACAACTGAAAAACACTCTGAAACTGGATACGCCGTTTGATATCCGCGACGGCGTGCTGCAGGGCATCGATATCCAGAAAGCAGCGAGCAGCCTGTTCACGCGGGACAGCGGCGGCCAGACTCGCTTTGATACTTTATCCGGTCATTTCGCCATGGACCGCGGTACGCAGCGCATGACCAGCCTGAAAGTGTCTTCCGGATCGCTCGCGGCGGACGGCAACGTGACCATTGCGCCGAACAAGGCCTTGTCGGGACGCATCAACGCACAGGTATCGGTGGCGGGGGTGGCGGCGGCGAAGGTGCCGCTGAATATCAGCGGTACTGTCGACTCACCGCTGGCACTGCCCACCGGCGCAACCGTGACCGGGGCGGCGATCGGCACCGCGATACTCCCGGGAATAGGGACTGCCATCGGTGCCAAAGCCGGCAACTGGGTCGAGGGCCTGTTCGGCGGCGGAAAAAATAAATAGCCGGCGCGTTGGCCGGCTATTGATGACAGCGCCTTGAACGGACGTCAGCGCTGGACCAGCACCTTGGCCACGGCTTCGGCGACGTAATCGATGTTCTTCGAATTCAGCGCCGCGACACAGATGCGGCCGCTGTCGATGGCGTAAATCGAATACTCATCGCGCAACTTGTGCACCTGCTCTTTGGTCAGCCCGGAGTAGGAGAACATGCCGCGCTGGTCGACGATGAAGCTCAGATCGAAATCGGCGCGCAGGGCACGCACCTTTTCCACGAATTGCCTGCGCATCACCTTGATGCGCTCACGCATCTGGCCCAGCTCCTGATCCCACTGCGTGCGCAGTTCGGGGGTGGTCAGCACCAGCGCCACGGCCTGGCTGCCCAGCGTCGGCGGACTGGAGTAGTTGGTGCGGATCACGCGTTTCAGCTGGCTTAGCGTACGCGCGGCTTCTTCCTTGCTGGCCGTGACGATGCTCAGCGCACCGACACGCTCGCCGTACAGCGACAGTGATTTCGAGAAGGAACTTGAGACAAACACCACCGGGCATTCCGCGGCGAAGCTGCGGATGGTTGCAGCGTCGGCTTCCAGCCCTTCGGCAAAACCCTGGTAGGCAATGTCGAGGAAGGGCACCAGCTTGCGCTGATTGACGACGGTGATGACTTTTTCCCATTGCGCCGCGCTCAGATCAACACCCGTCGGGTTATGGCAGCAGGCGTGCAGCAGCACGATGGCACCTGCCGGCATCTGGTCGAGACCGGCGAGCATGGCATCGAATTTCAGACCGTTGGTGGCCGGGTCGTAGTAGGGATAGGTTTTGACCGTGAATCCCGCGTATTCAAAAATCGCGCGGTGGTTTTCCCAGCTCGGATCGCTGATGTAGAGCTCCGCACCCGGATTCACACGACGCAGGAAATCGCCGCCGACTTTCAGGCCGCCGGTCCCCCCCAGCGTTTGCACGGTGACGATGCGTCCGGCCTTGACGGCGGCATGGTCGGCGCCAAACAGGGTTTCCTGCGCGGCGCGGTCATAAACAGCCAGCCCGTCAATCGGCAGGTAATTGCGCGGCAGCGGCGTCTCAGCCAGCTTTTGTTCGGCGCGGCGCACGCATTGCAGCACCGGCACCTTGCCGTTGTCGTCGGTGTAGACGCCGACGCCCAGATTCACCTTTTTCGGATTCTGGTCGGCGTTATAGGCTTCGGTCACGCCCAGGATCGGATCCTTGGGCGCCATTTCGATTTTTTCGAGTACTGAAGAGGTCATTGTTGGTGTAACGCTTTAAAAGTCGTTGAAAAAGTGGCTTAAACCGCCATTTTATCCGTGTTTCGCACTGCACCCAAACCCAATATCCGGACATCGCAGGCAGAGCGCATCGCGATGCCGGGGCGAAACCGGTAACATGGTCGTTTTTGCCCGATTTGCGCATGGAAATCATCACCTTCCCCGACAGCCCGTATCGCCTGCACCAGACGTTTGCGCCAGCCGGCGACCAGCCCGAAGCCATAGACAAGCTGACGGAGGGCGTGCGTGACGGCCTGGTGCATCAGACGCTGCTGGGGGTCACCGGTTCGGGCAAGACCTACACCATGGCGCATGTCATCGCGCGTCTCGGCGTGCCGGCGCTGATCATGGCACCGAACAAGACGCTGGCAGCGCAGTTGTATGCGGAGATGCGCGAATTCTTTCCGGAAAACGCGATCGAGTATTTCGTGTCGTATTACGACTATTACCAGCCCGAAGCCTATGTGCCGTCGAAAGACATGTTCATCGAGAAGGATTCGAACATCAACGAGCATATCGAGCAGATGCGCCTGTCGGCGACCAAGGCGCTGCTGGAGCGGCGCGACACCATCATCGTTGCCACCGTATCGGCGATTTACGGTATCGGCGATCCGGTCGACTACCACGGCATGATCCTGCACCTGCACGAAAACGAAAAATTGTCGCAGCGCGACGCCATCGAGCGGTTGATTGCGATGCAGTACGAACGCAACGACATCGAGTTCCAGCGCGGGGCGTTCCGCGTGCGCGGCGACATACTCGACATATTTCCGGCGGAGAACTCGGAAACTGCGGTGCGGGTATCGCTGTTTGATGACGAAGTCGAAAGCATCCAGGTTTTCGATCCACTGACCGGACACATCCTGCAGCGTGTGTCGCGCTTCACGGTGTATCCGTCCAGCCACTATGTGACGCCGCGGGCAACCACGGTGCGCGCCATCGAGGCGATCAAGATTGAGTTGAGAGAACGCATCGACTGGTTCCAGAAAGAACACAAGCTGGTCGAAGCCCAGCGCATTGAGCAGCGCACGCGTTTCGACCTCGAAATGCTCAACGAAATGGGCTTCTGCAAGGGCATCGAGAATTACTCACGGCACCTGTCGGGGCGCAAGCCGGGAGAACCGCCACCGACGCTGATCGACTACCTGCCGAAAGACGCGCTGATGGTCATCGATGAAAGCCATGTCACCATTCCGCAGGTCGGCGGCATGTACAAAGGAGACCGTGCGCGTAAGGAAAACCTGGTCAATTACGGTTTCCGGCTGCCGTCGGCGCTGGACAACCGGCCGCTGCGCTTTGATGAGTTCGAGAAATTCATTCGTCGCGTGGTCTTTGTGTCGGCGACGCCATCCGAATACGAACGCGAACACCAGGATCAGGTGGTCGAGCAGGTGGTGCGTCCCACCGGCCTGGTCGATCCGGCACTGGAAGTGCGACCGGCGATTACCCAGGTCGATGACCTGCTGTCGGAAATCAACAAACGCGTTGTACTCAAGGAGCGGGTGCTGGTCACCACATTGACCAAACGCATGTCCGAGGACCTGACGGATTACCTCGCCGAACACGGCATCAAGGTGCGTTACCTGCATTCCGACATTGACACCGTGGAGCGCGTCGAGATCATCCGCGATCTGCGTCTCGGCGAATTTGACGTGCTGGTCGGCATCAACCTGCTGCGCGAAGGTCTCGATCTGCCGGAGGTTTCACTGGTGGCCATCCTCGACGCCGACAAGGAGGGTTTTTTGCGTTCGGAGCGTTCGCTGATCCAGACCATCGGCCGCGCCGCGCGCCACATCAATGGCATGGCGATTCTCTACGCCGACAAGATCACTGAATCCATGCGCCGCGCCATCGGCGAAACCGATCGCCGTCGCACAAAACAGGTGGCGCACAATCTGGCGCAGGGCATCACGCCGGTCGGCGTCACCAAACGCATCAAGGACATCATCGATGGCATTTACGATCATGACAGCGCACGCCAGGGACTGAAGGCGGCGCAGAATCAGGCGCGTTACGATCTGATGGGCGACAAGGAAATGACCCGCGAGATCAAGCGCGTCGAGAAGGACATGTATGAGGCTGCGCGCAATCTTGAATTCGAACGTGCCGCGCAGTTACGCGATGAACTGCAGCAACTGAAGCGGCGGTTTTTCATCGACGCGGCGTAACGGCAATGTGCGTATTTGAATCCCGCACTTCCCATACCCCGGCTTCGATCTTTTAATTAAAGCGGTGGCCGGATGGACCTGCGTCGTTGGGAAACGGTTTCAATCCGGTGCTTTTCGAGTCCGAACGCACTGGTCCTGTCGTATCTCCGTCACGAGATGATTCTGGCTTCCAATCCTTTCAATAGAACATACGGCTGCATTATTGCGTTCCTGAACTTGTATTTGTATCCGCGCGCAGTTGTGGTTCTTTGTAATGCGGGGCCGTGTTTCGTTTCGCAAAAGGCATTCAAATGCTTGGAGAACAGGGATATCGGAAACTCTTTTTTCATGATCGTGGTCATCGGCATCACCACATCGCTTGCGGTAAAGTAACCATATTTATCCGTTTGAGCCAATGCGCACGCAAGCAAAACCCAGCGATAAAGCGTTTCCTCTGAACTCGTTGTGGCGCGTTCATAATCATCCGCTATGCTTTGACGGCCATACTTGAGCGCTTTCCGCAAGGCTTTATGGGTGTCCTCAGTTGTAATATGCATTTTGTCCTTTGCTGCGGCTGCCAGCGCCGAGTGCATGCCGAGGAGGTGTGCATAGTGCGGGAGGCCCTGCGATATTTTTTGAATCAGGTTTCTCGAGCCTTGATCAATGGTCATGCCGACATTTGCGAGGCCATTGTCGATAAGCTGGTCAATTTCACCCTGGGACATTCTCGGCATGTATACCTGAATCAGGGCGCGCTGTATCGATTCGTGTTCGGAAATCAATGCGTCGACGGATTCGGCGACGCCTACCAGGACAAGAGTGGCGTCCGTGGCATGGTCTGAAAAGGTCTTGATGGTATCGGCGAGGAGCGTGGTGGTGTTTTTGTCCTTGATGCGATCGACTTCATCAATAATGAACAAAAAACGCCCGCGGTTTTGCAGAATTGCCCGAACCGATTGAGGGGTTACTATTTCTGGCAGGAGTTGTGCATACGAGCCTTGCGTGCGATCAGTGCTGCTTACATTTCTGTTTAAGGGCGAATTTCTGGAAATCGGGATTTCCGAAAAGATCGCTCTCCACAGCGAGTCAAAAGTTGTGGTTTGATCGCAGTTGATTGTTCCGCTCTCCGGCATTACAAATTTAGCACGAAGCATCCCGCATAATATGTTGACCAGAGAGGTTTTTCCCGCGCCACGCTCGCCAAATATGACAACGTGTTGACCGCGTTGTACACACGCGTTGACTACGGCGGTGATTTGGGATTCGCGACCGGAAAATGCTCTGCTGTCAATCGGGGCACTGGGCCTGAATGAAGCCGCAATTTTTTCCAGCAGTTCAAATTTGTTACTCTGTTCCATGTGGCGTATTCAAGGAGTTACGTTTGGGGCACGTGGGTAAAATAAAGCATTTTTTCGCTTTCAGGCTCGCCATGGCTGATCGAAAGGCCGGTATCTGGACCAATGATACTTAAAATGATGTTCTGAAGTTCATTGTGACCTATGCGGCAGGAGGAGGGTTGTGATTCGCGTTTTATTTGTTTGCATGGGCAATATCTGCAGATCACCCACTGCTGAGGGGGTGTTCAAACATCTGGTTGAGGCGGAAGGCCTTGCCAGTGTGATCGAATCTGATTCCGCAGGCACCCACGATTACCACATCGGTGGGCCGCCCGATGCACGGTCACAGGCTGCTGCAGCACTTCGCGGGTATGACCTGGGTGCTTTGCGTGCCAGGCAGGTCACGCGCGAGGACTTCAGCACATTCGATTACCTGCTGGCCATGGATGGGCATAACCACAGCCTGCTGCTGCAGCAATGCCCGCCGGAGTACCGCGATCGCGTGCGCCTGTTTCTCGAATTCGCGAGCGGTGAAGTGCCGCAGGAGGTGCCGGATCCTTATTACGGCGGCGCGCAGGGATTCGAAACCGTGCTGGATCTGGCGGAAAATGCGGCGCAGGGCTTGCTGCGCAGCGTAAAAATAACCAATAAAATCAAATAGTTATAGTATTTCACTGCAGACGGCCGCAGGATCTGCCGCCTGCAGGTTTCCGCCAAACATCATTCGAGCCTGATGTTCGCGGCCTTGATCACTTTTTTCCAGTCTTCGAATTCTTCGCGCATAAACTTGCCCAGCTCATCCGGTGTGCCCGGCGTCGGTTCTGCGCCCTGGCTGGACAGCCGCTGCACCATCTCCGGGTGCGACAGGATTTTTACCGACTCGGCGTTGATTTTGGTGATGACATCTTTTGGTGTGGCCGCAGGTGCGAGCAGGGCGTACCAGGTGACGTACTGAAATCCCTTGAGACCGGCTTCGGCGACCGTCGGAATATCCGGTGCGGCGGGAGAACGTTTTGCACTGCCGACGGCGATGCCGCGCAGGCGGCCCGTGGCGATATGCGGCAGCACCGAGGGCATGCTGTTGAACATCGCCGAAATCTGCCCGGCGATCAGCTCAGTCATTGCCGGCGCAGTGCCTTTATACGGAATGTGCACCAGATCCACGCCGGCCATCGATTTCAGCAGTTCCATGCCCATGTGCTGCGGGCTGCCGGGGCCGACCGAGCCGTAATTGATCTGACCGGGCTTCGATTTCGCCAATTTGATCAGGTCATTCACCGTACGCACCGGCAGCGACGGATGCACTACCAGGATCTGCGGATTGATCACCGCCAGCGTGATCGGCGCGAGGTCGGTGAACACGTTGTACGGCAGCTTCGGCGTCAGGGCAGGGGCCAGCGCCAGCGAGCCACCCGTGCCGAACAGCAGCGTGTAGCCATCGGCGGGCGAACGCAGCACAGCTTCGATGCCGATGACACCGCCGGCACCGGGGCGGTTTTCCACAATGACCTGCTGTTTCCAGGCCTCACTGAGTTTCTGCCCCAGCGCGCGGCCGACAAAATCAGTCGGTCCGCCGGGCGGAAAATGGATGACCATGCGCAGCGATCGGTTTGGAAAATTCTGTGCAGTCTGCGCCACGGCCCATGATGCGGATGCGGCCAGCAATACGGCAACGCCGCATTGAACGATTTTTTTCATGGTGTCTCCTCTCCGGTTTTCCAGCTTGTAAGTGCGAATCTAGCATGAGTCGGGTTTGACCCGGCAATCGGCAGCCGTTATCGTGCGCCGTCTGTTTTGTCATTATGTTGTCACTGCGAGTCCAATAAATGAACGACGCCATCCAGGCCCTGCTGCATCCGCTATCCATCGCCGTCATCGGCGCCTCGTCCGACTTCAACAAAATCAACGGCCGCACGCTGAAAGCGCTGGTCGATAAAAAGTATGCCGGCCGCATCCTGCCGGTCAATCCGAAATACCCGATGCTGCTTGATCTGCCGTGTTATCCGGATATCGCCTCGATTCCCGGCACGCTTGACCTCGCTGTTGTTGCGGTGCCGGCGAAACATGTTCCCGACACTTTGCGCGAACTCGGCAAAAAGGGCGCCAAGGCAGCCGTCGTATTCAGCTCCGGATTCAGCGAAGTCGGCGGCGACGGCATCCGTCTCGAAGCCGAATTAAAAAAGGCGATCAAGGAGAGCGGGGTGCGCATCCTCGGCCCGAATTGCCTGGGTCTGGTCAACGTTGCTGAAAACGTGATGGCCACCTTCAGCCAGTTTTCACTGGGGCCAACGCCCGACGGTCCTGCAGCGTTTGTCACCCAGTCTGGCGCGCTGGGCACCGCGACCGCAGGCACGGCGCGCAAGCGCGGACTCAATTTCGGTTATTTCGTCAACACCGGCAATGAAGTCGATGTGCAGTTCGTCGACATCATGCGCGCGATCATCGCCGAAGACCGCATCAAGGTCGGGGCTGGGTATATCGAAGGGCTGAAAAACGGTCCCGGCCTGCTCGAAGTGGCCGAAGACGCATTGCGGCGCGCGAAACCGCTGGTGCTGACCAAGGTGGGCCGGACCAAGGCCGGCGCACGCGCCATCGCCTCACATACCGGTTCTCTGGCTGGAGAGGATGCGGTGTTCGATGGCGTGATCCGCCAGCGCGGCATCATCCGCGCCCGCAGCGATGAGCAACTCCTTGATTTTGTTGATATATTTTCACAGTGCGCATTGCCGGCCGGGAAGGGTATCGGTTTCATTACCCGCTCCGGTGGCGCTGGTGCGCTGATGGCGGATCGCGCGGAAGAAGTCGGGCTGGACGTTGCCGTGCTCAGCGCTGAAACCACCGAAGCCTTGCGCAAGGTCGTGCCGGCCTTCGGTTCCATCAGCAATCCGGTGGACATCACCGCACAAGGCCTGGTCAATCCGGCGCTGATGCGCGACAGTCTGAAAATCCTGCTGTCCGATGCCAAAGTCGATGCGGCGATTGTCTGGCTGTCGTTCACCGACAAATACGCCGAGGTCACGGTGCAGACTTTTGTCGAAGCCAAGGCGCAGACTGACAAACCGTTTATCGTTTGCTGGATGGGCATGCCCGACGTTGCGGTGCCGCTGATGCGTGCGGCGGGCATACCCTATTTGCGCGGCGCTGAGGCCGCAGTGGATGCCCTGGCCGCTCTGATGCGTTATGCCGAAGCGCGACGTAACTGGTTGAGCGACGAGCCGGCACGCAAAGCCTTGCAATTGCCCGAACCCGCGCTGCCGGCAACGGCCGGAGCGGTGGGCAGTATCGAAGGGCAGGCGCTGCTGCAATCCTTCAATGTGCCGACAGCGGCTGCGCGTCTGGCGAAAACTGCCGATGAAGCGATTGCCGCTGCCAAAGCGCTGGGTTATCCGGTGGTGCTGAAGATTGAATCGCCGGACATCCTGCACAAGACCGAAGCCAAAGGTGTCGCACTGAATCTCGGCGATGACGTTGCGGTGCGCGCTGCTTATGCCACGCTGATCAGCAATGCCAAGCAATACAAAGCCGATGCCCGCATCGCCGGTGTGCTGGTGCAGGCGATGGCCAAAGGGGACGTCGAACTGGTGATCGGTCTTAAACGCGATCCGACTTTCGGCCCGGTGGTGATGGTCGGGTTGGGCGGGGTGCTGATCGAGGTATTCAGGGATGTGGTGTTCCGCGCCGCACCGGTGATCGAAGCCGAAGCGCTGCGCATGCTCGATGAACTGAAATGCAAAGTGCTGCTCGACGGTGTGCGCGGCAAACCGCCAGTCAACAAAATTGCTTTGGCCCAGATGATCAGTGCGGTGTCATGTTTCGGTGCTGCCGCAGGACCGCGACTGGCAGAACTGGATCTGAACCCGGTGCTGGCCGGAGCGCAGGGCGTCACTGCCGTCGACTGGTTGATGCTGCTGGATTAAGGAAGAGGAATAACCATGGATTTCACGCTGCCCGAAGAACTGCGCATGTTGCGCGACACCGTTGCGCGCTTCGTGCGCGAGGAACTGCTGCCGCTGGAGCGCGATGTGATCAAGCGCGAAGCCGAGCGCGGCCTGACCGATGCGCCGCTGATCGATCCCGAGGTCGAAAAGGAACTGAACCGCAAAGCCAAGGCCATCGGCCTATACGGCATCGATGTGCCCGAGGAGTACGGTGGACAGAACCTCGGCATGCTGGCCAAGGCCGTGGTGATAGAAGAATTAAAAACCAGCATCGTGCCGTTTGTATTGCCCCCGGACAGCCCGAACCTGTGGATGCTGCGTGAGACCTGCAAGGGTGATCAGATCAACAAATATCTGTTGCCATATGCCAGCGGCGACAAAAAAAGTGCCATCGCGATTTCAGAGCCGGGTGCGGGCTCGGATCCCGCCGGCATGAAAACCCGCGCCGAATACAAAAACGGCAAATGGGTGCTCAACGGCCAGAAAATCTGGATCAGCCATGCCCGCCATGCTGATTTCATGATCGTGATGGCCGTCACCGATCCGGCCAAAGGTTCGCGCGGCGGCATGACTGCGTTTCTGGTCGACAAGGGCACCCAAGGCCTGTCGATCCCGTCGGTATTCAACACCATGGGCGAACACGCGCCATACGCGGTGTTTCTCGACAACGTTGAACTCTCCGATGATCAGGTGCTGGGCGAAGTCGGCAACGGCTTTGGGCCGATGCAGAACAGGCTTGGCGTGCGCCGTATGGAAATCGCCTGTCGCGCGCTGGGTTACGCGCGGCGCTGCATGGATCTGATGCTGACCCAGGCCAATCAGCGCAAAACCTTTGGTGCCTTGCTCGCTGATCGCCAGCAGGTGCAGTGGTGGCTGGCCGACAGCTGGCAGGAAATGGAAATGGTGCGCTGGATCACCTGGCGGCTGGCGTGGAAAATGGATCAGGGCGGCACCGACTGGCGGCGCGAGGCCTCAATGGTCAAGCTGCAGGGCAGTGAAATGATCGCGCGGGTGTCCGACCGCGCGATCCAGTTGCTGGGCGGCATGGGTGTGTCGAAAGACATGCCGCTGGAATACATTGCCCGCGCTGTGCGCGTGCTGCGCATCTTCGAAGGTCCGAGCGAAGTACATCGCTGGGTCATTGCGCGCGACCTGCTGCGTAACGGCATGCCCGTGGAATAATGCGCTTGAACGCATCTTGAGCAATTTCCCGCGCAGCTCTGCGCTCGCGCCGTTTCAGGTCCGCAGTTTTCGTTATCAGTGGCCATCCGACCTCACCGCCTCTTGGGCGTTCGAGATGGAAACGCTGATCCTCGGCTGGTACGTGCTGGTCGAGACCGGGTCGGTTCTGCTGCTGACGCTGTTTGCATCCCTGCAGTACGTGGGCACCTTGCTGTCGCCGATGTTCGGCGTCGCCGGGCATCGCCTCGGCAACAAACGGGTGTTGTGCGCGATGCGCGCGACCTACGCCATGCTGGCGACGGTGCTGATGGCACTGGCACTCACCGATACACTGCGCCCGCTGCACGTCTTCATCATCACCGCGCTGATGGGTGTGGTGCGGCCGTCGGATCTGGTGCTGCGTCATGCGCTGATCGGCGAAACACTGCCGGTCAGCCAGTTCGTCGGCGCTGCGAGTATTTCACGTACCACCCAGGATTCGGCCCGTGTCATGGGGGCGCTGAGCGGAGCGGGACTGGTTGCCGCAATGGGCATGGGACCAGCTTACGCGGTGGTGGCCACATTTTATGTGGCAAGTCTGCTGCTGACGCTGGGCATCTCTGCCACGCCGCGGGCGCCCGATCCCTTGCCGGAGGCGACACGGCCCTCGGCGTGGTATGACCTGAAGGAAGGTCTCATCTATGTCTGGAACCGGCCGCCGCTGCTCGCGGCGATCTGGCTGGCACTGCTGGTCAACCTGACAGCGTTTCCATTGGTCAACGGTCTGCTGCCGTACGTGGCGAGGGACATCTATGGCACAGACCAGACGGGGCTGGGTTATATGGTGGCCGGTTTTGCCGGCGGGGCTTTGCTCGGTTCGGTGCTGCTGACACGGTTCGGCCATGCCATCCGGCCGGCGCGAATGATGATCGTCGGCTGCGCGTGGTGGTATGCATTGACCGCGTTTTTTGCGCAAATGGAGACTCTGGCTGGCGGGCTGCCGTTGTTATTGCTGGCAGGATTCGCACAAAGCCTGGGCATGGTGCCGATGTCGGCCATGCTGCTGCGCAGTTCCGCCGGTCGTTTCCGCAGCCGCGTGATGGGCATCCGCATGCTGGTGATTTATACCCTGCCGATTGGTTTGCTGGCCTCGGGGCCGCTGATCGCGCATTTCGGTTTTCGCGTGATGGCCGCTGCCTATTGCGTGACCGGGCTCATATTCACCCTGCTGATTGCCGTACGCTGGCATGACCATGTGTGGCGGGCCGGGGCGCCGGCCAATGCACGGTGACCGGGACGCATCAATGTACAGCCAGCTCAACCAGGGACACCAGTATTGCGATCAGCACCAGCAAAGTGATTGCCGCGCCGATGATGACCTGGCGAAAGGTGACGGTCGCGCCGGCGTTGCTCCAGGTGTCTTTGGCACCGATTGCAAAGATGCCGCAGAACATGGTTTTTGCGACTTGCCATGCGCTGGCTCTGCGAACCGGAGGAGGGGCGGCAGAAGGAGCAGGCTCGGAATGATGATTGCGCGGGTGCAAAGGGTTTGCCGGTGATGGACTGTATCGCCCAGGGTAAATTAATAAAATATCAATAAAAACAAATACTTAAGTTACTTTTGAAAAGATTGCTGTAGATACAATGACATCAGACTGGCCTTGCTGTTCAACTGCACGGCCGCCTGATCAGGCCACCCGGTTGAACCAGAGCATCGAGCAGAGTGCGGATATCGCCAGCAGCAGCGCGCCGAAAGCCACGATGAAGGCGGTGATCTCGATGGTACGCGCCCGCCCGATGGCCATGCGCGCGCTGAGCTGTTCGTAGATACGCCGCAGATCCTGCGCGGAACCGGCGGCGTAGTACTCGCCGAGTGTGGTTTCCGCTATTTTGCGCAGGATTTCTTCGTCGAGGCTGACGCGCATCGACCAGCCGCCAACAGTGAGCGCGATGCCTTCGGTGCTGCCGATTCCCACGGTATAAACACGCACGCCGTGTTCCGCGGCCAGATTCGCGGCTGCCAGAGGGTCGGGACCGAAGTTGTTCTCGCCATCAGAAAACAGCACGATCGCGGTCGAGCGGTTAGACCCGGGGGACAGCGTTTCCCGGTCCTTGCCTGGGTTATCGGGTGCGGGGGGCCACGGTGCGCGGAAATCCGGCAGGCCCTGTACCAGTTGTTCGACGTTAATGCCTGCGTCCGGGAGCAGGGTGGCGAGCGCGACGTAAATGCCGCTGCCCAGGGCCGAGCCGCGCTGCAACTGCACGCGCTCGATCGCCTGAAGCAGGTCTTCGCGGTTGTCGGTGAGGGACTGAGCGAGTGTCGCGTTGCCGGCCACCGTAACGATCCCGACCCGGGTGCGCGCCGGCTGACGTTCGATGAAGGTCCGCGCGGCGTTTTTCGCGGCGGTGAGCCGGTCCGGCGCGACGTCCGTGGCACGCATGCTGCCCGAGGTGTCGAGCGCGAGGATCACGTCCTTGTGTACCAATGGCAGCGTCAGGATCGCCTGCGGACGCGACACCGCGCCGAGGAGTGCGAACAGTCCGAGCAGGAGCAGGACGATCGGCACGGTCCGCTGCAGGGCGGCACCCTTGGACTTAGACTGCGGCGCGGGTGAGTGCCACAGGCCCGGCAACTGCGTGAGCGAGCGTTTTCTGCGAGCCGCGAGCCGGACATAGAGCACTGCCAGAATCGGCAACAGCGCCAGCAGCCACAGCATCTGCGGCCACAGCACCGTGAAGGCCGGCAGCTGCTCGAGGACGCTCATTTCACCAGCGCGGCGGGGACGCCGCCGCCTGCAATCTGGGCGCGCCGTTTGCGGAGCCGGGCGAAGCGCATCAGGGTGTCGGCGAGGTCATCGCCGGTCGAGAGCTCGACGCAGTCGGCGCCGGCTTTGGCCAGCGCTTCGCGCAGTGCGGTCTCGCGCTGCGCGGCGAGGGCGGCAAAACGCCTGCGGAAGCCGGCGTCGTGGGTGTCGACAAAAAGTTGCTGGCCGGTCTCGGCGTCTTCCATGATCACCATGCCGAGATCGGGCAGGGCCGTCTCGACTGCGTCGCGCAGTCGTACCGCGATGACCTCATGGCGTTGTCCGAGAAAGGCGAGCGCGCCTGCCCAGCCGGGTTCGCTGATGAAATCCGACACCACGAACACCAGCGAACGGCGCTTGATGACCTGTGCTGCGCGAGCGAACAGAGCGCCCAGTTGCGTGGGCTTGCCGTGCCCCTGCGCAGGGGCGGTCGTTGCGATCCGGTCGATGAGATGCAGAACGTGCCGGCGTCCTCCGCGAGCGGGCAGCACCGTGTCGATTGCGTCGGTGTAGAGCAGCGCGCCGGCGCGGTTGCCATGCCGGGTGAGCAGTCGCGCCATCACCGCGACAAAATCCACAGCCATTGCGCGCTTGGTGATCCCGCTGGAGCCGAAATTCACCGATCCGCTGAGGTCCACCAGGAACCAGGCCGCCACCTCGCGGTCCTCGTTGTACTGCCGCACATGGGTCAGCCCGAGTCGGGCCGTGGCATTCCAGTCGATGGTTCGCGCATCGTCGCCGTGCTGGTACTCACGCAGGTCCGCGAGATCGATGCCGAAACCCCGGAGCAGCATGCGGTAATCGCCCTGCAGCGCGCCGTCGAGCCGGCGCAGCACTGTCCATTCGATCCGCTGCAGCACGTTTTCGGCGGCTTGCGCTGTCGGCGCCGGCGGGGCGGCCGTGTGGACGAGCTTCAATTCAAGCTCCGGCGCGAACACGGTTCTCAAGTGGCTTGTCCGGCAGCGGCACGGCCTGCATTACGCGTGCGATCAGGTCGTCCGCGGTGCGACCCCCGGACATCGCTTCGTAGGAAAGCACAAGCCGGTGGCGCAGCACGTCCGGGGCGAGGTCGGCCATGTCTTCCGGCAGTACGTAGTTGCGCCCGCGCAGGAACGCGAGGGCGCGCGCGCCTTCAACCAGCCAGATGGTCGCGCGCGGGCTGGCGCCGAAGGTGATGTAACGGCTGAGTTCGGCGAGGCCGTAGCTTTCGCAGCGTCGGGTGGCCGATACCAGCTTCACCGCGTACTGGATAAACGCCGGGTCGACGTAGACCTTGCGGCATTCGCCTTGCAGGGCCGCGAGTTGTTCGGTGCTGGCGATGGCGGCAACGCTGGCAGCGGCCCCGGTCACCCGCTCGACGATCACGAATTCCTCTTCTTCGGTCGGGTAGTCGACCACCACCTTCATCATGAAGCGGTCGATCTGGGCCTCGGGCAGGGGATAGGTGCCTTCCGTCTCGATCGGGTTTTGTGTCGCCATCACCAGGAACGGAGAGGGCACCGGGTAGGTCTCGCCGGCAATCGTGACCTGGTGCTCCTGCATGACCTCGAGCAGCGCGCTCTGGACTTTCGCGGGGGCGCGGTTGATCTCGTCGGCCAGCAGCAGATTGGCGAATACCGGCCCGAGCGACGTGCTGAAGTCCCCGGTCTTCTGATTGTAGATCCGCGTCCCGACGAGATCGGCAGGCAGCAGATCAGGCGTGAACTGGATGCGCTTGAACGATCCGTGGATCACGCGCGCCAAAGTCTTGACCGTGAGCGTCTTGGCCAGTCCCGGCACGCCCTCGACCAGCAGGTGGCCTTGCGCGAGCATCGCGACCAGTACGCGCTCGAGAAAGTGGTCCTGCCCGACGACCACGCGCTTGATTTCGTAGAGGATCTGCTCCATCAGTTCGCGGACGTTGCCGTTCGTGTCGTTGCTCATTGCTCATTGCTCATTGCAGGAATACCCCCGTTGATTCAAAAAGGATGGATGCCGCCGGGGTTCCCCACCCCGGCGCTCCCCGCTGCCGCCGCAATGGTCACGGCAAATCCGATGCCGATGAATGTACTGCTCCTGGTCGGGTTCAGGATCGCGGTCACGATGCCAACCACGTCGCCCTGCATCGTCACCAGCGGGCCGCCCGAACTGCCCGGATTGGCCGCCGCATCGAACTGAATGAGCCGGGTAAGCACGCGTTGGCCTTTGGCGGAGTGGAACTCCCGGTTCAGTCCGGACACCACGCCATAGGAAACCGACGGGCCCATGCCGAACGGAAACCCGACCGCGACGATTTCGTCACCGGGCTTCAGGCGGCTGGCGGATCCCAGCGTCGCCGACGGCAGATCGTCCGGAATCGTATGCGCCTTGATCACCGCGAGGTCGTTTTCCGGGTGGGCGCTGACCAGGCTTGCTTCAGATTCGGTTCCGTCGTGAAAGGTGACCCTGACACGTTTGACGCCGTGGACCACGTGCAGATTGGTGAGGATGGTGCCATCGTCCACGATGACGACACCCGTGCCGACAGAAGTTTCCACCATGCCGTCGGGGACGCCCTCCCTGCCGCGTTTGTCATCGGTCGCGCCGGGGTCGAAACGCCCGGCACGGGGTTTCTTCCCGGCAACTGGCACTGCCTTGGCATCGTTGAAGCCTCGTACCCGCACCACGGCAGGGCGCACCTTCTCGGCGGCCTTGGCGGCGCGTGAAGGCAGCGCCCTGGTCTGCAGCGTGCGCAGGACCGCGGCTTCGATTTGCATCGGGTTCAGGGCGGCTGGCGCGGGTTTCAGCCAGAAATAGCCACCGGCTGCAAGCAGCGCAACGAAGACTGCCCCTGCGAGAAACTGCAGCACACCTGCGTGACGCGCTCCGAGTACGCGCAGCTGCTGCAAGCGTGGGCTGGCGTCCGGGGCGGGCGCGTCGGCGAAACCAGTCGTGGCCTGCCCGGCGCCGGGCGACCGCTTTGCACTGCTATAGAGCGCCTGCCGCTTCATTGCGTGGTCCTTTTCGTCCAGGCATGTTGCATGAGCAAGTTAGCACGGTTGCCGGCGGCTGGGTATGGTTCAATAGAAGCCGTGTTCAATAGAAGCCGGGCGTAAATTGGTACGAGGACGTGTGATGCGGTTCTTGTGGTCCGAGTCGCTGTTGCTGCTGCTGATCCTTCCAGTCCTGGTCGGGACGTACCTCTACATCCTGCGCCGGCGCATCCGCGTGACGCTGCGTTACCCGAGCCTGATGCTTGTGCGTGACGCCATCGCGCCCGGACACAGTCTGCGGCGCCACCTGCCGGCAGTGCTGCTCGGATTGGCAATCGCCTGTGCGCTGCTGGGAGCGGCGCGGCCCAGCGTCGTCATGACACTGCCCAACGAGCATCAGACCGTGGTGCTGGCGATCGATGTCTCGCGCAGCATGCGTGCGACCGACATCGAGCCGAATCGCATCGTCGCGGCGCAGAACGCGGTAAAGGCTTTCGTGAAGGAACTGCCGCCCAGCGTACGGGTCGGTCTGGTGACGTTCGCAGGCAGCGCGGCGATTGCACAGACGCCAACGCAAAACCGCGACGATCTCCTCGCCGCGGTCGATCGTTTCCAGTTGCAGCGCCAGACGGCCATCGGCAGTGGCCTGCAGGCGGCGCTGTCAGTGCTGATGCCGGAGGCGGATTTTGAGATCGAGGCGGAGGATTTCGGCTGGCGCCCGTCGCGGAGCGAGCCCGGAGTGGCGCGCAAGCTCGACCCCAAACCGGTGGCGGATTTTAAACCGGTGGCGCCAGGCTCGTACGCGTCGGGCGTGATCGTGCTGATGTCTGACGGCCGGCGTACGATGGGGCCTGATCCGCTGAAGGTGGCAAAGCTCGCTGCCGAGCGCGGCGTGCGCGTTCACACCGTCGGCTTTGGCACCAAAGAAGGCGGAACGGTCGACTTCGATGGCATGTCGATCTACATGCAATTCGACGAGGCGGCGCTGAAGGCGATTGCCGGCGTCACGGAGGGGCAATATTCCCACGCGAGCAGCGCCAGCGACCTGCACAGGATCTACAAAGACCTGACCGCCAAACTCGTGCTGGAGCGCAGCGAGATCGAAGTGACTGCTTTTTTTGCAGCGGCGGCGGCGTTGTTCGCGCTGGTGGCGGCGATGTTGTCCGTGCTGTGGTTCCACCGCGTGAGCTGAACGCACGGAGATGGTCCATCCCCCTCTCTCGGGCAAGCAGCGAGAAAGATGGGGGTAACAAACCCCAGGGGACAGACGACTTGCCGTTCGGGTTTTTGCGGCCCCTCCGCATCGGTTAAAATGGTGGTTTCCCATCCGCTTAACACATTGTGAACACACGGAGACGACCATGAACCAAGCGGCAACCGCAGAACTCACCATGACTGATCGCCTGCTGGCCGAGAAAAAGGACGGCATCGGCTGGATCACCTTCAACAATCCCGCTCGTCACAATGCGGTCTCGTTTGAAATGTGGTTGAAGTTGCCGGTGGTGCTGGCGGAGTTTGCCGCTGACCCGACGGTGCGAGTGATCGTGCTCAAAGGTGCGGGCGAAAAAGCCTTCGTTGCCGGTGCCGACATTTCGCAGTTCAAGGAAAAACGCAGCAGTGAGGATGCGGTGCAGGCCTACAACGCCGCCGCTGATAACGCGAGCAAGGCGCTGCAGGAATGCCCGAAGCCGACGATTGCCATGGTGCGTGGTTATTGCATCGGTGGGGGCACCGCGATTGCCGTGAACTGCGACATGCGGATTGCGTCGGAAGATGCCAAGTTCGGCGTGCCGGCCGGCAAACTCGGCCTCGGCTACCGTTTTGTCGGCATCAAGCGCTTGACTGACGTGGTGGGCCCGCAGTTCACCGCGGAGATTTTTTTCACCGCACGCCAGTTCACGGCGCAGGAGGCGCTGCAGATGAACCTGGTCAATCGCGTAGTGCCTGCTGCAGACCTCGAGAAATACACCATTGATTACGCGACGACGATTGCCAATAACGCACCGCTGACGCTGGCGTCGGTGAAGGCCTCGCTCATCGAATATGGCAAGGATCCGGCGATGCGCGACATGGACAGGCTGCAGAAGATGGTTGACGTCTGCTACAAGAGCGAGGACTACAAGGAAGGCCAGACCGCATTCATGGAAAAACGTAAACCGGTGTTCAGGGGCAAGTAATTCATAAGTATTTGTTTTTATTAATATTTTTATAAAGGTTGAATATGGCTTTTGATGCCAACCGTGCCGACCTCTGCGTCGGCGTGATCGGGACCGGCGCGATGGGGCGCGGCATAGTGCAGGTGGCCGCCGCCGGCGGCATGCACGTGCTGATGATGGATACGCGTGCCGGTGCTGCTGATGAAGCGCGTGATTTTGTCGCCAGGATGCTGGTGCGGGCGACGGAGAAGGGCAGCATGAGCAAGGCCGACGCCGATGCCGCCACTGCGCGCATCCGTGTCGCGCAATCGCTGGCGGATTTCAAGGACTGCCACATGGTTGTCGAAGCCATTGTCGAGAACCTTGATGCCAAGCGTGCGCTGTTTGCCGATCTGGAAGGGGTGGTCACACCGAACTGCATTCTGGCGACCAATACCTCGTCGATGTCGGTGACGACCATCGCTGCCAAACTGAAAACCCCGCAGCGTTTCGCCGGCCTGCATTTTTTCAATCCGGTACCGCTGATGAAGCTGGTCGAAGTCATCGACGGCCTGTTGACGGAAAACTGGGTGTCCGAAGCGCTGATGATCATCGGCAGGCGCATGACGCGCGAGCCGGTGCGGCTGACCGATGCCCCGGGCTTCCTGGTCAACCAGGTCGGCCGCGGCTTCACGCTGGAAGCTTCGCACCTGGTGTACGAAGGCGTCTCCACCTTTGCCGACGTTGATCGCGTAATGCGCGATGTCTGCGGTTTTCGCATGGGGCCGTTCGAACTGATGGAACTGACCGGCCTCGATGTGACGCAGCCGGCGTCGTCGCTGATCTACAACCAGTTTTTCCAGGAACCGCGTTATCGACCGAACCTGATCATGCAGTCGCGTTATGAAGCTGGCGTGCTCGGCCGCAAAAGCAAAAAAGGTTTTTACGATTACGACGCGGAAATGAAGCCCATTGTTGCGCCGGAACCTGCAGCGCCGACCGCAAAGCCCGACAGCGTGTGGGTGAGCAAGGCCGAGCTGCAAGGCTATGAGACGCTGACGGCGCTGTTGACCAAGCTGGGCGCGAACATGGAGTCGGGTGCCAAACCTTCGGCCAAGGCACTGATCCTGGTCACGCCAGTGGGCAAAGACGCTACCAGCTGTGCGGTGGAAGAGGGCCTCGATCCGAAACGCACAGTGGCTGTCGACACACTGTTCCCGATGGTCAAGCGCCGCACCATCATGGGCACGCCGCTGACCGATGCTGCGGTGAAGGAGGCGGCGCACGGCTTGCTCGCTTCCGATGGTGTGCCGGTGACGGTGTGCCGCGACAGCCCCGGTTTCATCGCGCAGCGCATCGTGGCGATGATCGTCAACATCGGCTGCTCGATCGCGCAAAGCCGTACCGCTCAGCCGAGTGACATCGACAAGGCCGTGGTGCTGGGCCTGAATTACCCGAACGGGCCGCTGAAGTTCGGCGACGTGGCCGGTGTCGAGCGCATCTATCAGGTGCTGGCCACGATGAATTCGATTTATGCCGACCCGCGTTATCGCCCGAACATCTGGATGCGACGCCGCGCCCAGCTCGGCGTATCCCTGCTGACCCCCGAACCCTGATTACCTGAGAGGAACAACCATGCTCAACGCATATCTGTACGAAGGACTGCGCACCCCGTTTGGCCGCCACGGCGGCTCACTGGCGAAAGTCCGCCCTGATGACCTGCTGGCCGACGTGATGAAAAACGTGATGGCTAAATCCAAATTCAAGGTGGAGCAGGTCGAGGACATCGTCATCGGCTGCGGCAATCAGAGCGGCGAAGACAGCCGCTGCGTCGCACGCCATGCCGGCCTCGCGGCCGGTTTCCCGATTGAAATCCCGGGTACCGTCCTGCAGCGCAACTGCGCCAGCGGCCTGGGTGCCCTGGCACATGCCGCACACTCGATCACCGCAGGCGAGGGCGACGTATTCATCGTCGGTGGCGTCGAAAGCATGAGCCGTTCGCCGATCATCATCAGCCGCGCCGAAAGCGCGTTTGATCGCGGCATCAAGATGGCCGACACCACCATCGGTCCGCGTTTCTCCAATCCGAAGCTGGTCAAACAGTTTGGTGACCATCAGATGCCGCAGACCGCAGACAACCTGGCGCGTGAATACGGCATTACCCGGGAACAGGCCGATACCTTCGCTGCCGCCTCACAGCAGAAATTTGCATTGGCCAAAGGCGAGGGCTTTTTCGCCGGTGAAATTTCCCCGGTTGAAATGCCGCCCAGCCGCAAAGGCCCGGTGCCGGCAGTAACGGAAGATGAACATCCGCGTCCGGGTACTGAGATGGCTGCGCTGGCGAAGATGAAAACGCTTTACGAAGGCGGCGTGACCACCGCCGGCAATGCCTCCGGGGTCAATGACGGTGCGGTTGCGCTGGTGGTGGGCTCGCTGGCTGCCGGCGAAAAAGCCGGCGCCAAACCGATGGCCCGCATCATCGCCAGCGCCGCAATGGGTGTGCGTCCGGACATCATGGGTATTGGCCCGGTGGCGGCGTCGCAGAAAGCACTGGCGCGCGCAGGCCTCAGTCTCAAGGACATGGACATCATCGAGATCAACGAAGCGTTTGCAGCCCAGGTGCTGTCCTGCCTGAAAGGTCTCGGCGTGGCGCTGGATGACAAGCGCGTCAATCCGAATGGCGGTGCCATTGCTCTAGGTCACCCGATCGGTGCTTCCGGTGCGCGTATTGCTCTGACCGCAGCACGGCAATTGCAGCGTTCCGGCGGCAAATATGCGCTGGTGTCGTTATGCATCGGTGGCGGGCAGGGCATGGCTGTGGTGCTGGAACGCATGTAAAAGCAGTTGATGCAGGTTTTTTCCGGGGTCGCAAGGGCCCCGGGGAAAGTGAACTTAGTCACGCATTTCAGTTTTGTTTCAGTCGCAGCGCAACGGGCAAACTTATCAAAATGGTAGATTTGCCCGGGCCTGCCTCTACGCGCATAATTTGGGCATATTAAAAAACATGGGCGGTCAGGGGTTGATCGTGAGCGATATGGAAACCATCACCGCGTTACAGCGAGGCGCACCATTGCCGCCGCAGAAATTGATCGAACTGCGCTCCAAGGGCATGCACACGGTGCGATTTGAATTCATCGTGCGCCTGTTGCGGCTGAACACCCAGATCATCACCCTGTCGATTTACTGGGAAGACGGCCGTGAGTTCATGCAAATCCCCGCTGTGCAGAATGTCGAACGCAAACTGGTTTATGCCAGCGAGCCGCGGGTGCATGGCCTGTTCGATGACATGTCGCTGCTGTGTTATCCCCACGACGCTGCTGCCAAGACCAAGGTTGATGCCGAGCTGGACAGGATGGTCGATGTGATCGGAGAGTATGGCCGGCGGGTGAGCCGAGCCTGAAAATTGTCCGGCCGTATCTTCCGAATCCGTTATCTCATTAAAAACCGCCCCTGATGGGGCGTATCTTTTGGCGTTAAAGCGCTGAGGGTGACGGGGGCTCAACCCCCGGCAGGTGGTCTGTGGCTGCTTTCCTCAAGGCTCGCGAGGCGTCGCCATACCCGATCCCGGACGATTTCTGCCTTTCCCTGGTCACAGGGTTTTCCTGTTCTTGATGCTCTTTCTGTTTTCACCATTTCAATGGCCAGCGCCATGCACCATTCCTTTGCGTATGGCGCTTCGTCGCCCAGATCTGCGTCCTCATTTTGCAGACTCATCGCGGCGCTAATCCGGTTCCACCAGGGTTGCAGTTCTTGTAAATCCGTTCTTATCCATTCGACGGAAGCATATTCTTCGTCGATTCGGCCTTTTTCCAGTAGTGTTTGCCCATCTCGCCGCAGTTCATCGGCTTGTTTTTGTTGCCCGTGGTGTTTTCTGCATAACCCCCGGATTTGTGCTGTTTCATTACATTTTCGGGCTTTGCATTTACTGTGTTTTTTCATTTTGGCTGAACGTTTCAGTCGGGTCGATTGCTGGAGGTAATAGTGTTGCGAGGTAATAGGGTCCGGATTGCCGCCTTGAAACCCATTGCTATAATTTGACATAATACACATTATACGCATTGAGTATTGCGTATTCCCAAGGGGAAAACCCGGTTTCCCCAAGGCCAGCCAGCCCTTATTCCTCAACTCCGGCCCTGCGCAATACCGCATCAATATCCCCGTGCCCACGGTCCTTGGCCATGCTGAGTGCCGAATGGCCATGCGACGATACATATTTGGCATCCGCGCCATGTTCAAGCAGCAATAACAACATCTGCAGCTGACCTTCACGCGCCGCCATCATTAGCGCCGTGGTGCCATTTTCTGCAGCCGCATTGACGTTGGCACCCTTGGCGATCAGCAAGCGCCCGATGTCGGTCCGGTTCCGGGCCGCAGCGTAGATCAGCGGCGTCCATCCGTCATGGTTGACCGGCGCGCCGGCATCCAGCAGCAGCCGGGCGATTTCCGTATGCCCGAGAATGGTGGCCAGCATCAGCGCGGACTCTCCCAGCGGATTGCGGGTCTGCAGCCTGGGACGGGCGGCCAGCAGGGTTTTGACCACACTTGGTTTGCCTTCCCGGGCCGCCAGCATCAGCAGGGTTTCACCTTTGGGGCTGACTGTATCCACATCCATGCCGCGCTGGAGCAACTGGACTATGGTTCTTTCGTCATCAATGCGGATGGCATCGAGCATGTCTTCGTAAGCGCCGGCCTGGGCGAAGCTGCAGATTCCGGCCAAAGCGACACCTAGAAGCCAATTTTGAAATGTCATTTAATTATTTGTTTATATTGAATAATTTAAAAAAGTTTTGAGTTGTGGCTGCGGCCACATCGGCAAAACTGCGGTTTTGCAGCAGGGCGACTTCCTCGGCCACGTGTTTGACCCATCCCGGCTGATTGGTTTTGCCGCGGTACGGTACCGGTGCCAGATAGGGTGAATCGGTTTCCACCAGCAGCCGGTCCAGCGGCACCTGCCGGGCCACTTCCTTCAGATCCTTGGCATTTTTGAAGGTCACGATGCCGGAGAATGAGATATGGAAACCCATGGCCAGGGCACCCTGGGCTACTTCCCAGCTTTCGGTAAAACAGTGCATCACCCCGCCCGCCTCAGCTGCGCCCTCTTCCTGCATCAAGCGCAAGGTGTCGGCCGACGCCGAGCGAGTATGGATGATCAACGGCTTTCGCGATTGTCGAGCGGCGCGGATGTGCACGCGGAACCGTTCGCGCTGCCATTCGAGGTCGCCGGTAAGTCGGTAATAATCCAGCCCGGTTTCACCGATGGCGACCACTTTCGGATGTTGTGCCAGTTCGACCAGTTCAGCGACCGTCGGTTCGCGCAGATCCGGATAATCGGGATGGACGCCAACCGAGGCATAAAGGTTTTCATGCTGGTCGGCCAGCGCCAGCACTTTCGGAAAATCCTCCAGCGTCACGCTGATGCAAAGCGCGGCGCCGACATCGTTCTCGCGCATTTTCTCCAGAATCGCAGGCAGGTTGGCGGCAAGTTCGGGAAAATCGAGGTGGCAGTGCGAATCGACCAGCATGATCAGGCGGCCTTGCGCGGTGGATTCACCACTGTGGCGTAGGCCAGCAAGACGCTTTCAATAAACAGGCGACCGTTCAGCGGATGGTGGATATTGCGCTGCTCGCGTACCAGTTTGCGGTGCAGGCGCAGCGCTTCAAGCGGCTGCACACGTTTGGCAATAATCGTCAGTTCACGTGCCAGATCCGGGTTAAAGCGGATGGTGCCGAGCATGCGCTGTTCGGCGATGTCATAGGTCCATTTCTGCAGCCAGTTGATGAAACGCTCCAGCGGCAGATCGCGGAAGGTTTCGGCAATGACCAGCGGATCAAAATCAGGCGGGGCGATGCGCGACAGGAAATCGCGGCGCCCTGCCAGTTCATCGCCTTCGCTGGCGGCCAGTGCCAGCAGCGGCGCGCCGGAGGATTGCGCCAGCGCCACTTCCGGATCGGCTACGCCCTGCTCCCTCAGCCAGGCCAAAGCCGTGGCGCGATCCGGTTGTTGCAGGCTCAGTTGCCGGCAGCGGCTGATGATGGTACGCGGCAGGCGGTGCGGCCGGTGGCTGATGAGGATGAAATGGGTCAGTGGCGGCGGTTCCTCGAGGCTTTTCAGCAGGGCATTCGCGGCGTTGGGATACAGTGCTTCCGCGGGGCTGACAAGGATCACTTTACGACCACCGCGATGGCTGGTGACGTAAATAAAATCGAACAGCTCCCGGACCTGCTCAATGACGATCCAGGGACTCGGTTTGATTTTTTTGCCACTTTCTTCGCTCTCGGCGTCGGAGTCACCTTCAGTGATCGGTGCCAGCATCCGGAAATCCGGGTGAGCCCCAGACGTAAACCAGTTACAGGCACTGCACTGGCCACAGCCGGCGCCGTCCGGGACCGGGCTTTCGCAGAGCAGTGCCTGCGCCAACTCCATGCCGAAGGATTGTTTGCCGATGCCGCGCGGCCCCTTGATCAGCAGGGCGTGTGCCAATTGCGCTTTTTGCGCCAGCACGGCTGTCAGCTCTTTTTTAAACCAGATAGTCATTAAAAATCAATGAATTGAATTAAGTAATCGCAGGTAAATTATTAAAATCAAAGGGTTATAAAAATAACGTTTAAAATCATATGCTTGAAACGACATCTTCGAGTTCAAGCTGTATCTCGGCAATGGTCCGGGCGGCATCGATCACGCGGATCCGGCGCGGGTGTTCCGCGGCTCGGCGCAGGTAGGCCGCGCGTACCCGTTCATAAAACGCCTGTTTTTCGCGTTCGAAACGATCCGGCTCACGCGCCTGTCGCGCCCGGGCCCGGCCCACCGCCGGGTCCAGATCAAAGTACAGCGTCAGATCCGGCTGCAGCGCGCCCTGCACCCAGTGCTCCAGCGCGGCCACACGCTCCCAGGCCATGCCGCTGCCCCCCGCCTGGTAGGCATAAGTGGCGTCGGTGAAGCGGTCGCACAACACGCGATGTCCGGCGACCAGGGCCGGCTCGATGACTTGAGCAATATGCTCACGCCGCGCGGCAAACATCAGCAAGGCTTCGGTATCGGGATTGCGCGGGTCGTGATTGTCGAGCAGCAGTTTGCGCAGGGCTTCTCCCAGCGCCGTGCCGCCGGGCTCGCGGGTGACCGTCAACGGTAAGCCGCGCGCCACCAATTTTCCGCGCAGCCATTCCAGATGCGTGGTCTTGCCGGCGCCGTCCATGCCTTCCAGCGTAATGAATTTGCCGCGGCTCATTTCCGCCCCCGGCGCTGATACTGGGTCACGGCCCGTTCGTGTTCTGCCAGCGTACGCGAAAATTTCGAGGTGCCGTCGCCACGCGCGACAAAATACAGCGCATCGCTGGGCGTGGGATTCAGTGTGGCGCGCAAGGCTTCAAGTCCTGGCATGGCGATGGGTGTGGGCGGCAGACCGGCACGGGTGTAGGTATTGTAGGGGGTATCGGTGGTCAGATCGCTTTTGCGGATGTTGCCATTGAAGGCTTCGCCCATGCCGTAGATCACGGTCGGGTCGGTTTGCAGCAGCATGCCGATGCGCAGGCGGTTGATGAATACCGCGGCGACCAGCCCGCGTTCTTCCGGCCTGCCGGTTTCCTTTTCGACGATCGAAGCAAGGATCAGCGCTTCCTGCAGTGATCTCAGCGGCAGGCCGGGAACACGACGCTCCCATTCCTGATTGAGATGGCGCAGCATCAACTGGTGCGCGCGGCGCAGAATCGCCAGGTCGCTGGTGCCTGCGCTGAAATGATAGGTATCGGGGAAAAACCAGCCTTCGCCCAGGGCCTGGGGAATCTCCAGCTTTTCCAGCAGTTCTGTTTCCGTCAGCGCGGCGGTTTCGGCGCGTATCTTCGGGTTGTCCTGCAGTGTCTTGCGCATTTGCCTGAACGTCGTGCCTTCGACGAAGGTAACTGCCATCAGGGTGACATCACCACGGGTCATCCGCTGCAGCAGGCCCAGCGGCGTCAGCGGCCTCGAGAATTCGTAATTGCCCGCTTTGAGTTTCGCCGACTCGCCTAACACCCGCGCCAGCAGTTCAAAGAGCTCCGGCTGGTCGATGACCTGCACTGCTGCAAGCTGTGTCGCCACGCTGCGCAGGCCGCTGCCTGCGCGCAATTCGAAGGTCAGGGGTGATTGTTCCAGCCGCAGTTCGTGATGCGCGTAGTAATACAGGCCGACGGCGCCAGCCAGGGCCAGCAGAAAGCCGGACCAGATCAGGAATTTAATGAAGCGGATGATCGAGCGCATCAAGCCATTTTCGCACGAGCGGTGCGACCTTGAAGTCCGACCAGCGGTGCTGCTCCAGCGCGGCAACCGACCATACACCGACCAGGCTGTTGACCAGCAGTATTTCCGTCGCAGTTTCCAGACGCTGGCGACTGATCGATGCAACATCGCAGCGCAGTCCATGACGGCCGGCAGCGGCAATGACCAGATCACGGGTAACCCCGGCCACGCCGCAACGCGACAGGTCCGGCGTGACCAGTGTGCCGTCTTCGACAATAAAAACGTTGCAGCGCGTGCCCTCGATCACATTGCCTGCCTCATCCAGCAGCAGGCCTTCGGCAATTGCAGGATCGTTCCATTCGGCGCGCGCCAGCACGTTTTCCAGCCGGTTCAGGTGTTTGATGCCGGCCAGCAGCGGCTGCCCAGCCAGGCGCAGTGCGCAGACTCGCACGCTGATGCCCTGCACCGGCCAGTGTGCAGGATATTCCGGCAGCGGGTATGCGGAGACGACGCGGCGCGGCTGCGGATTTTCCGGAGCGGCATAACCACGCCCGCCGCTGCCGCGGGTCACGGTGATACGCAGCGCGCAATCAGGCAGATGCAAGGCAATGCGCTGGATGTCCTGGAGTAGCTCGGCTTGCGCCGGTGGTGTGATACTTAATACGCCGCAGTCAGCCGCCAGTTTGGCGTAATGTTGCGGCCACCATTGCGCGCGCCCCTTGCGCATGGCCAGGGTGCGGAACACGCCGTCGCCATAAGTAAAACCACGGTCATCGGCGGGAACGGCGTTTGCCGGCAAACCATCGACCAGTATCATCGGCATGCCGTTGTTCCCGTTGGATCAACCGGCAGTCTGCCGGTGAAGACGTTCAGATCTTGCGGAACACCAGACTGCCGTTGGTGCCGCCGAACCCGAAGGAGTTGGAAAGCGCGACATCGATTTTCATCGGGCGCGCGGTATTGGGCACGTAATCGAGATCGCACTGCGGATCCTGGTTGACCAGGTTGATGGTCGGCGGCGCCACCTGGTCGCGGATCGCCAGCACCGAAAATACCGCCTCGATGCCACCGGCTGCACCCAGCAGGTGGCCGGTCATCGACTTGGTTGAGCTGACCGCCAGTTTTTTGGCATATGCGCCAAAGCAGTTTTTGACTGCAATCGTTTCGGCAATATCACCCAGCGGCGTCGACGTGCCGTGAGCATTGATGTAATCGATTTGGTCGTGATTCAGGCTGGCGTTGCGCAAAGCGCCGTTCATGCAGCGCACCGCACCGGCGCCGTCTTCACAGGGCGCGGTGATGTGGTGGGCGTCGGCGCTCAGTCCGTAACCCGCCAGCTCGCAGTAAATCCGCGCGCCGCGTTTTTTGGCATGTTCGTACTCTTCGAGCACCAGCACGCCGGCGCCCTCGCCCAGCACAAATCCGTCGCGATCCTTGTCCCAGGGGCGGCTGGCCGCGGCCGGGTCATCGTTGCGCGATGACAGCGCGCGGGCGGCACAGAAACCGCCGATGCCCAGCGGAGAAACCGTGGATTCGGCACCACCCGCAATCATGATGTCGGCATCGCCGTATTCGATCAGCCGGCCGGCTTCGCCGATGCTGTGGTTGGCCGTCGTGCAGGCAGTGACCACTGCAATGTTTGGTCCCTGCAATCCGTACATGATCGACAACTGGCCGGAGATCATGTTGATGATCGAACCCGGTACAAAAAACGGTGAAATCTTGCGCGGCCCGCCCGCCAGCAGGGCGTTGTGCGTGTCCTCGATCAGCGGCAGCCCACCGATGCCGGAGCCGATGCATACGCCGATCATTTCGCGGTTGAGCTTGTCGAGATCCAGCCCCGCATCCTTGATGGCGTCAATGCCGGCGGCCAGACCGTAGTGGATGAAGGTGTCGAAGCGTCGGGCTTCCTTCACCGGCAGATATTGCGCCGGGTCAAAACCCTTGACCTCGCCGGCGATCTGCGAGGTGAAGCCGGAGGCGTCAAAGCGGGTGACTTTGGTGATGCCGGACTGGCCTGCGGTGATGTTCGACCAGGATTCGGTCAGGCCGATGCCGACCGGGGAAATGATCCCCAGTCCGGTCACGACGACTCTGCGGGTGCTTGGACGCGGCATGTTTAAGAGCGCCTAATACAATGACAATGAAACACGCGATGCGCTGTCACGATTTTTGCCCAAGGCAAGGAGCACGCTGTGACGCATATCGCGAATATGCGCAAGGCGGGTGACGCCGCCCTTCGCGTCATCACTGATTTTCGTCGTAACGCACACGTGTTTCATTGTATTCGTCGCTCTAAATGCGGAGGGAGCGCGGTTGCGCTCCCTGCTGTGAGATTGACGGCTGCAGAAGGGAGAACCCTTCCGCCGCACTTACACTTACAGATTACGCCTTCAGATGAGACTTGATGTAGTCGGAAGCCTGCTGCACGGTAGTGATTTTCTCGGCTTCATCATCAGGAATTTCGGTCTCGAATTCCTCTTCCAGCGCCATCACCAGTTCGACCGTATCCAGCGAGTCGGCGCCGAGGTCGTTGACGAAGGACGACTCGTTCTTGACGTCAGCCTCATTGACGCCCAGTTGCTCGGCAACAATCTTTTTAACGCGTTGCTCGATATTTTCCATCTACAGTCCCCTTTCGTATTGCTTGATGATGATTGGATCGGTCCGTATCCGCGGCAAAGCCGCCGGATGATCCCGTAAAAGCGTGAATTTTACCACAAACCGGATTTAAAAAATCCTTTAAAAACAATATCTTAACTCTTGCTTGGGGCGTCCGCAATCCGCAGGCTGCCGCGCATTCTAGCCCATATGCATGCCGCCGTTCACATGCAATGTACAGCCGGTCACATAGGCGGCCGCGTCAGACGCCAGATACGCCACTGCTCCGGCGACATCGGCCACCGTGCCCAGACGTGCCAGCGGAATCTGCCCGACCAGGCCTGTACGCTGCGCTTCGTCCAGAGCCCGCGTCATATCAGTATCGATAAAACCCGGGGCTACGCAGTTCACGGTGATGTTGCGGCTGCCGATTTCCCGCGCCAGCGCGCGGGAAAACCCTTCGACCCCGGCCTTGGCGGCGGCATAGTTGCTCTGGCCGGCATTGCCCATGGCACCAATCACCGAAGTCACGTTGATGATGCGACCGCTGCGCGCCTTCATCATGCTGCGCATGACCGCCTTGGACAGACGATAAACCGATTTGAGATTGGTCGACATGATGGCATCCCATTCCTCTTCTTTCATGCGCATCAGCAGGTTGTCACGGGTAATCCCGGCATTGTTGACCAGGATGGCGACATCGCCCCACTGCTGCTGGATCGCAGCCAGCGTGGCATCGACCTGCCCCAGATCGTTGACGTCCATGGCATATCCGGAGCCGGTAATGCCTGCGGCAGCCAGCTCCCTGGTAATGCCTTCGGCCCCGGCTGCCGTGGTCGCCGTACCGGCAACCGTCGCACCTGCCGCACCGAGTGCGAGTGCAATGCCCTGGCCGATGCCGCGTGATGCGCCGGTAATCAGTGCAACCCTGCCCTTCAATGTACTCATCGCAGCGCCTCCAGTGTTTGCTGCAACGATGCCGGATCGGTTGCGGTAAATCCCTGCAGATTGCCTTCAATGCGTTTGGTCAGTCCCGCCAGCACCTTGCCCGGCCCGCATTCCACGACATGGGTAACACCCTGCGCGGCAAATGCACGCACGATTTCGACCCAGCGCACGGGATTGCAGGCCTGGCGTGCCAGTGCATCCTTGATCTGCACGGGATCACTGACCATCGCGACATCGACATTATTGATGATCGCAATCTGCGGCGCGCGGAAAATCACGGACTGCATGCGCGCCTGCAGGCGGTCCGCAGCGGGTTTCAGCAGCGATGAATGAAACGGCGCACTGACCGGCAGCATCACCGCGCGTTTGGCACCGCGCGCCCTGGCCGCCTCCACGCCGCGTTCGACCGCGGCTTTGTGTCCGGCAATGACGACCTGACTCGGTGCGTTGAAATTGACCGGTTCGACAATTTCGCCTTGCGCTGCTTCGGCGCAGGCGGCGCGTACTGCGTCATCATCAAGACCGAGAATCGCGGCCATCGCGCCGGTGCCCATCGGCACTGCTTCCTGCATCGCCTGTGCGCGGAAGCGCACCAGCGGCACGGCATCGGCAAAATTCAGAACACCAGCAACAACCAGTGCCGTGTATTCACCAAGACTGTGTCCGGCGACGACTGTCGGCGCCCGACCACCCGCTTCCTGCCATGCGCGGTACATCGCATAGGCAGCGGTGAGCATCACCGGCTGGGTGTTGATTGTCGCATTCAGTTCTTCGGCGGGCCCGGCTTCCACCAGTTGCCACAAATCCTGGCCCAAAGCAGCCGAAGCCTCGGCAAAGGTATCGCGCACGATTTTGCTGTCGGCAAAGCCATTCATCATGCCCACGGCCTGCGAGCCCTGCCCCGGAAATACCAGCGCCAGTTTCATGTTTTAAAGAATCCTTGCCACTTGCTTGTTTACCATTTGATCAGCACCGCACCCCAGGTGAATCCGCCGCCGACCCCTTCCAGCATGACATGCTGTCCCGGCTTGATTCGTCCGTCGCGGACGGCTTCGTCCAGCGCCAGCGGCACCGATGCCGCCGAGGTATTGGCATGACGATCCACCGTGGTGATCACCCGCTCCATCGACAGTCCGAGTTTTTTTGCCGTGGCCTGGATGATGCGGATATTCGCCTGGTGCGGAATCAGCCAGTCGATGTCGGATTTTTGCAGGCCGGCAGCGTCCAGCGTTTCCAGCGCAACTTCTCCCAGCACTTTCACTGCGAATTTGAAGACCGCCGTGCCATCCATCTGCAGCAACGGCCGGCCGCTGACTTTGCCGCAGCTCACACTGCCCGGCACCGACAGGATGTCGGCATGGCTGCCGTCGGCATGCAGGCGCGCGGCGAGTATGCCGGGTGTTGTGCTGCGCTTGAGCACTACCGCACCCGCACCGTCGCCAAACAGCACGCAGGTGCCGCGATCCTGCCAATCAAGTATCCGCGAATAGATTTCTGCACCGACGACCAGGATGTGTTTGTACTGCCCTGAACGCATGAACTGGTCTGCGGTGGTTAGCGCATAAACAAAACCGCTGCACACCGCCTGTACGTCGAAGGCCGGCATGCCCTTGACGCCGAGTTTGGCCTGCAGCAGGCAGGCCGTGCCCGGGAATACCATGTCCGGCGTGGTAGTGGCGACAATGATCAGATCGAGTTTGTCCGGCGTGATGCCGGCCATGGCTAGCGCGCGCTGTGATGCCTTCAGCGCGAGATCACTGGTCGTTTCGTCGTCCGCTGCAATATGGCGCTGGCGGATGCCGGTGCGCTGGTATATCCATTCGTCGGAAGTGTCGACCAATGCCGCAAGGTCGGTATTGCTCAGTATTTTTTCCGGCAGATAACTGCCGGTGCCGATGATGCGTGAATGGATAGCCGTCATGCCGATACTACTTTCTGCTCCAGTGCTGCCATGCGTTCGCTGATATGGGTCAGCACGCCGGTGCGGACTTCGCTGATCGCGTGTTCGATGGCAAATCCAAAGGCAAAGGCGTCGGCCGAGCCGTGGCTTTTGATCACAATGCCGCGCAAGCCGAGCAGGCTGGCCCCGTTATAACGACGATGATCGACGCGCTTCTTGAACGCCTTGAGTACCGGCATGGAAACGAGGCCGAGTAATTTGGTAAACAGGTTTCTGCTGAATTCCTCACGCAGATAGGTGCCCAGCATCTGTGCCAGACCTTCGGTGGTTTTCAGCGCAACATTGCCGACGAAACCGTCACAGACCACGACGTCAGTTGCACCTTCATAGATATTTTCGATGTTGCCGTAAAAATTGAGGTCACTGGCGCGCAGCAGCGCTGCCGCTTCCTTGACGACTTCGTTACCCTTGATGTCTTCCTCGCCGATGTTGAGCAATCCCACGCTCGGCCGCGCCTTGCGCTCGACTGAAGCCACCAGTTCTGCACCCATGATGCCGAACTGCAGCAGATGTTCAGCGGTGCAGTCGACGTTGGCGCCGAGGTCGAGAATGTGGGTATGCCCTTTCAGCGTGGGCAGCATGGTGGCAATGGCCGGACGGTCGATGCCGGGCAGGGTTTTCAGCACAAACCGCGAAATCGCCATCAGTGCGCCGGTATTGCCGGCGCTGACGCAGGCCTGCGCATCACCGCTCTTGACCAGATCGATGGCGACGCGCATCGAGGAATCTTTTTTGCCGCGCAACGCATTGGCCGGCGGTTCATCCATGGTCACGATTTCGGTCGCGTGGTGTATCCGCAGCCGGTCACCGGCAGTGACGCCGGCGCGCTGCAATTCAGCCTGGATCTGATCCTGCAGCCCGACCAGCACAAAGTTGCAGTGCGAATCACGACGCGACCACTCGACCGCGGCGGGCACTGTTACGCGCACACCATGGTCACCACCCATGCAATCGATGGCAACGGTCACATCCATCAGGGATACTCCTCTTCAGGCTCCGTTTGCTGATACTTGTCAGAGCCAGGCTTGCCGGAGCCAGTCGTCCCGCAAAGGCAGAGTATTACTCGCCCTTGGCTTTAATGATTTTTTTGCCGCGGTAATAGCCGTTGGGGCTGATGTGATGGCGCAGGTGCGTTTCGCCGGAGGTCGGCTCGACGGCGAGTGCCGGTTTGGTAAGCCCGTCGTGTGAACGGTGCATCCCGCGCTTGGACGGGGACTTCTTGTTTTGTTGGACAGCCATGGTGTTCTCCTAAAAAATAACTTTGTGTTCGACTGGTGTTCGACTGGTGTTCGACCTGTGTTCGTTTGGTACTACCGTTTTTTCGGCGCTATTTCGGGTTCAACAGCGTGGCCAGCTTCGAAAACGGATTATCCCGTCCGCTGGTCCGGCTCATTTCACCGCCATCACTGCATTTTCCCTGCTCATGCCTTACCGATAACGGCAGACTCAGCAATATCTCGTCTTCAATCAGTTCCAGCACATCCAGTTCCGGCACCGCTTCGATCCATTCCGGCGAATCCGGGTCATCGTCTTCCTGCATCACTGCACCGGGTTCGACCAGCAACACGCTCGATTTCAGCTGTAAGGCAAAATCCAGCGGTGCCAGACAACGGCCGCAGCGCAAACTCGGATTACCGGTGATTTCCAGTTCCAGTAACGGCCTCTGACGCTGATCCAGTTTCCCGCGCACCACATAATCCACCGTGCTGTCATTTCCGGCGAGTCGATCCTGCAGGCGCGGCATCCCGGCAAGCGCCGCCTGTCCGCTGTGCAGGCCGGCGGCACGTGCAAATGCAAACGGATCCTCGATGCGATGAACTGCGGCAGGCCCGGACATAAGCGGCGCATGATAGTATTTTCGGCCCTCGCTGTCAAAACCTGTGATGCCAATTTCCCTGTTCAGCCAAGCACTTAGCGATACCCGTCCGGATCGGTCTGACCGCGCCCGGATCAGGGTAACGCCAGCCCATTCAGTCACTTACGCTGCGCAGTTGAGTCTGGCATGACGGCATCGTCGCGGATCGTGCTGGCTTCGTCGTCGACTTACCGCAAGGCCTTGATCGCCCGCCTTGGCCTTGATTGCCGCACCGCAGTCCCGGATATCGACGAAGGCGCACTGCCGGCCGAGGCGCCTGCCGACACTGCATTACGGCTGGCACAGGCCAAGGCGCGCAAGATTGCAGAACGTGAGCCGGCTGCGTTGATCATCGGTTCCGACCAGGTCGCCGTGCTGGGCGATCAATTAATCGGCAAACCCGGCAGCCATGCCGCAGCGGCACAACAATTGCAGGCCATGAGCGGCAAAACCGTGGTGTTCCATACCGCCTTATGCCTGCTCAACGCTGCGACTGATACCCTGCAACTGGCCAATGTGCCGACGACCGTGCGATTTCGCGTGCTGGATGAGGCGCAGATTGAACGTTACCTGAAGCAGGATCAACCCTACGACTGCGCCGGCAGTGCCAAGATCGAAGCGCTGGGCATCACGCTGGTCGAACAGCTTGCCAGTGATGATCCCACCGCACTGATCGGCCTGCCGCTGATTGCACTCGTCACCATGCTGCAAAAAGAAGGCATCAACATTCCATGACTGCAAAGACTCCCTGCGGCACCCTTTATCTGCTGCCGACCGGGCTTGGCGATGCTGCAATCGACAGCATGCTGCCGGCCGGTTTACGCGAAGTCGCACACCGGCTCACCCATTTCATCGCTGAAAATCCGAAATCCGCGCGCGCCTTCCTCAAGCTGGTCGAATATCCGCGCCCGATCAACACGGCAAGCATCAGCGTGCTCGACAAGGACACGCCGGCAACGGCCCTCCCGGCTTTGCTGGCGCCATTGCAGGCCGGTACTGATGTGGCCCTGGTATCGGAAGCCGGTTGTCCGGCGGTTGCCGATCCCGGCGCGCTGCTGGTGCGCGCGGCGCACGAATCAGGAATCCGTGTTGTGCCACTGGTCGGGCCGTCAGCGATCCTGCTGGCGCTGATGGCTTCAGGCCTCAACGGCCAGAATTTTGCTTTCCACGGTTATTTGCCGATCGAAAAAACGCGGCGGGCCTGGCATGTGCGCGATCTGGAACAACGCTCGCGGCGCGACGATGCGACGCAGATTTTCATCGAAACGCCCTACCGCAATGACGCGATGTTGCAGGCCGTGCTGGCAGAGGGTTCGCCGCAAACACTGTTATGCATAGCCACCGACATTACGCAGCCCGGTGAGCAGATCATGACCCGCAGCATTACCGACTGGCGCAGGAACATCCCGGATCTGGACAAACGTCCGACAGTGTTCCTGCTCTATTGCGCCAAACCGGCGCGGCGCGCTACCTGATATTCATACTGCCGAGCCCGTTGAATTTCAGCAGGGTTTCGGCGCTGGCTGCGCCGAAGCGCCGGGCAAAACGTTCAGCGATGTTTTCCTGCTGCGTGTAATCAACGATGTCTTCGGCCTTGACGACTTCGCGGGCGACATATTCCAGACTGCCCAGTGCGTCGGCCAGACCAAGGTCGATGCTCTTTTTGCCGACCCACAGCAGGCCGGAAAACATTTCCGGCGTCTCCTTCAGCCGTTTGCCGCGTCCCTGACGCACCACCGTGATGAACTGCTGGTGAATGTCGTCGAGCATGGTTTCCGCATGCGCTTTCTGCTGGTCCTGGATCGGTGAGAACGGATCAAGGAAGCCCTTGTTTTTCCCCGCAGCCAGCAGACGGCGTTCAACGCCGAGTTTTTCCATGGTGCCGGTAAAACCGAAACCGTCCATCAGCACGCCGATCGATCCGATGATGCTCGCCTTGTCGACGTAGATTTTGTCAGCCGCTGCGGCAATGTAATAACCACCGGAGGCGCAGATGTCTTCGACCACGGCATACAGCGGAATCTCCGGATGTTTGGCGCGCAAGCGTTTGATTTCATCGTAGATGTAACCCGCCTGCACCGGGCTGCCGCCGGGACTGTTGATGCGCAGGATCACGCCCTTGGTATTTTTATCCTTGAAAGCGGCCTGCATGCCGGCCATGATTTTGTCCGCGCTCGCCAGGCTGCCCGGGGCAATGACGCCGCTGATATCGATCAGCGCGGTATGACTGCCCGGCGATCCCTCGCCCTTGCTGTACCAGCCCATGCCGATGAACAGCAACGCAAACAGATAGAGCAGCACCATCATCTTGAAGAACATGCCCCACTGCCGCGAGCGGCGCTGCTCCTGGATCGCAGCCAGCGCCACTTTTTCCAGTACGGCGCGTTCCCATTGCGGGTTATTCGTTTGTTCTGACATATAATTTCCTTTAAAAACAATATATTACAAAAAATATCGCGCTGCCGCCATATTGGTAAGCGTTTTATGCCTGCTGCGTTTACGCTGCTCCATTTATGCCCGCTCCAATAACCAGCCGCGCAATCCCTGCAATTCATCCACCATCGCCAGCGGCTTGCATGCGGTCAGCGCCGCGCGCTCATGAGCCCCATAGGTTACGGCAACCGCGGCCACGCCGGCGGCATTCGCCATTTCGAGGTCATGCGTGGTGTCGCCGATCATCACCGTCGCCGCTTGCGGTGTGGCCAGTGTGTCCATCACCGCTTCCAGCATGCCCGGATGCGGTTTTGAAAAGCCCTCGTCGGCGCAACGCGTCGCATGAAAAAAATCCTGTAATCCGGTTTCCCGCAGCGCGCGGTCCAGCCCGCGGCGGCTCTTGCCGGTGGCCACCGCCAGCATGAAACCCGTGGCATGCAATTCACGGATCATGTCTGCGGCGCCGGGAAACAAGGTGGTTTCGGCATCGCGGCGCAGGAAATGCACACGGAAATGATCCAGCACCCGGGGATATTCCGCCTCCGGCAATTCCGGCAGAACATAGGTAAGGGCATCCGTCAGTCCCAAGCCGATCACATAACGCGCCTGCTCCCTGCTGGGTACCGGCAATCCCAGCTCGGTGCAGGCCGCCTGCAGCGATTCGGAAATGGCGGCTGCGGAATCCATCAGCGTGCCGTCCCAGTCGAACACCAGTAACTCAAACTGCCGGGGCATTTTTTTTTGCTTTTCCGGTGATTTCGATAAAAGAACGCAATTCTTCCGGCAGCGGCGCTTCGAAGGTCACCCGCTCCCGGCTCAAGGGGTGGCGGACGACGATGCGCCAGGAATGCAGGAACATGCGTTTCAACCCCTGCTTCGGCAAGGTTTTGTTCAAGGGGAAATCGCCGTACTTGTCATCCCCCAGTATCGGAAAGCCCAGGTGCGACAGATGCACACGGATCTGGTGGGTACGTCCGGTTTTGAGTTCGGCATCAAGCAGGCTGTACGGACCGACGCGCCGCTCCAGCCGGAAAATCGTCAGCGCGTGGACTCCCTCGGCACCGACATTGACCCGCCGCTCTCCGGACGAACGCACGTGTTTTTCCAGCGGCAAATCGACCACCCGCTTGCGCTCGGTCCACAGGCCCTTCACCAGCACGCGATAACGTTTTTCGACCTCCCCGGCCTGCAACTGGCGGTGTAATTCAACCAAAGCTGCGCGTTTTTTCGCCAGCATCAGCACGCCGGAGGTATCGCGGTCGATCCGGTGCACCAGCTCCAGAAATTTGCTGCCGGGGCGGGACTGGCGCAGCGCCTCGATGACCCCGAAACTGAGCCCGCTGCCGCCATGCACCGCCAGCCCGGAAGGTTTGTCGATGACCAGCAGGGCTTCGTCCTCAAACAGGATGACCGGGGTGAATGCCGCCTTGGGTATAAGCCTGACGGCGGCCGGCTCGGCCGTGCGTATGGGCGGGATGCGCAGCAGGTCACCGGCCTGCAGCCGGTAATCCGGGCCGATCCGGCCGCTGTTGACCCGGACCTCGCCACTGCGCAGGATCCGGTAGACATGGCTTTTTGGCACCCCTTTCAGCCGTCGCATCAAGTAGTTGTCGATGCGCTGGCCGGCGTCATCCTCGCCAACCGGCTGCCGTAATGTGGAATCTTTACTTAACTTGTTCATTTACTTATACTTCTTGACAGCGTTCCCTTGGCGGACGACGCGGATGCCGAAACCGGCATCATGGGCCCGAGCCCGACGCGGCGGAATTCCGAAAGGTGCGCTCTGCAATGGATGTCTGGATGACGCGAATGCGGCGACAGGACTGTTGCATGTGTCACGGCCAACTGCCGTGGCTGCAATAAAGTTTGCGATGGAGTTGGCGAAGCAGTTAGCGAAAAGCCAGCAAAAAACACAGGGTTAAAGTCGCTCACCGACAGAAGCAGCGATAGTAGATGATTTGCGCGCTCAAGGCACTGTTTGAATTCGCGGATTTGCGCTCATTTTGCGCGAATCCCTGCAAGACACACTGCATAACCAGGACACTGATCACGCTCGATTCATGAAGCTGTCAATCGACTGAAATATTTTGGGTCCGCCGCCTGCGGGCGGCTGCCGTAGTGTGCATCCCGTGCAAATCCTTGAGCGCGGGAGAAGAAAATGAAACGCATGTTGTTCAATGCAACGCAGGCCGAAGAGCTGCGCGTTGCCATCGTCGACGGTCAGAAACTGATCGATCTCGACATCGAATCCGCCGGTAAAGAGCAGCGCAAAAGCAATATCTACAAGGGGGTCATCACCCGCATCGAGCCCAGCCTCGAAGCCGCTTTTGTCGATTACGGCAACGACCGCCACGGTTTCCTGCCCTTCAAGGAAGTCGCCCGCGCCTACTTCAAGGCCGGCATTGATGTCGGTCACGCCCGCATCCAGGACGCCCTGCGCGAACGCCAGGAAATCATCGTCCAGGTCGACAAGGACGAACGCGGCAACAAGGGCGCCGCGCTGACCACCTTCATCAGTCTCGCCGGACGGTATCTGGTGCTGATGCCCAACAACCCGCGGGGCGGAGGCGTCTCGCGCCGCATCGAAGGTGAAGACCGGGCAGAACTGAAGGAAACGGTGGCCCAACTCGACGTGCCCAACGGCATGAGCGTGATTGCCCGTACCGCCGGCATCGGCCGCAGCGCCGAAGAGCTGAACTGGGATCTGAAATACCTGCTCCAGTTGTGGACTGCCATCGAAGGCGCCGCCCATCAGCAGGACGGCGCGTTCCTGATTTTCCAGGAATCGAGCCTGGTGATCCGCGCCATCCGCGACTACTTCCACGAGGAAATCGGCGAAATCCTGATCGACACCGAGTCGATCCATGAACAGGCCGTGCAGTTCATGAGCCACGTGATGCCCAATTATGTCGACCGCGCCAAGCTCTACCACGACGACGTGCCGCTGTTCTCGCGTTTCCAGATCGAGCACCAGATCGAATCCGCGTTTTCGCGTTCGGTCAACCTGCCCGCCGGCGGTGCCATCGTCATCGACCATACCGAAGCGCTGGTCTCCATCGACGTCAACTCCGCGCGCTCCACCCGCGGCGCCGACATCGAGGAAACTGCGTTCCGTACTAACCTGGAGGCGGCAGATGAAGCTGCCCGCCAGTTGCGCCTGCGTGATCTGGGCGGACTGGTGGTTATCGATTTCATTGACATGGAATCGCAGCGCAACCAGCGTGAAGTCGAAAACCGGCTGCGCGATGCACTGAAATACGACCGCGCCCGAGTGCAGATCGGCAAGATTTCGCGCTTCGGCCTGATGGAACTGTCGCGTCAGCGGCTGCGTCCCTCGCTCGGTGAATCGAACCACAGTGCCTGCCCGCGCTGCCACGGCACCGGCCACATCCGCGGCACCGAATCGACCGCGCTGCATATCCTGCGCATCATTCAGGAAGAGGCGATGAAGGACAACACCGCGGCAGTGCATGCCCAGGTGCCGGTGGATGTCGCGACTTTCCTGCTCAACGAAAAACGTGTCGACCTGCAACTGCTGGAGTCACGCCATCGCGTCAACGTGATGCTGATTCCGAACATCCATCTGCAGACGCCCAATTACACCATCGCGCGGCTGCGCCACGATGATCTGAATCAGAGCGAACCATTGGCACCCAGCTATGAAATGGTTCAACTGCCCAGCGAAGAAGATAAATCTGCAGCCGAAGCCGAACCCGCAGTGCCGAAGCAGGAAGCTGCCGTCAAAGGCATCACGCCGCTGCAGCCCGCACCGATGCGCGCCGCAGAACCGGCACCCGTCGCTCCCGCAGCGACCTCAACGGCGCTGCCTGCAGGTGATGAAGATTCGATCATCGGCAAAATCATGGGCTGGTTTCGCCGCAAACCGGCAGCCGAACCGGCAGCCAGCGCAACGGCCGAATCCTCGCGCAATACGCAGCGCCCCGCTACCCGCGGCGGCAACGGTGAACGCGGTCGTGGCGGCCGCCCGCAGCGCGGCGAAAGAAGTGACCGCGGTGAATCTGGCCGCGGCGCATCAGGCCGTAGCGAACGCGGCGGTCGCGGCGGACGTGGTGGACAGCGCGGTGAGCGTCCGGAACGCGAAGCCGGTGAAACGCGCAATGAAGGACAGCAACAGCGCGAAGGTCAGCAACAACGTCGTGGGCGCGGCGAAGGCCGCGAGCAACAGCGTCGTGACCGTCCGGAACGTGATCAGACTGCGCAATCCCCGGCCGCTCCGCAGGAGATGCCGCAGCTTGATGCCGGTATTGCCGTCAACGGCGCACCAGCCAATCTTGTACCTTCAACCGAACAACAGGGCGAAGAACGCGGCGGCGGCCGTCGCCGTCGTGGCCGTCGCGGCGGCGCCGATCGCGGCGAACGTGGCGAGCAACAACAGGAGCGTCAGGGCCAGCAACAACGCGGCGACCGCGTCTGGTATCCGCGCACCCCCTTCGTGCCGGAGCCGAACGTAGCCAACGCCGTTCCCGGGGCCAACACCGCCTACGAAGAAATCGCGGCAGTGGCACCCATTGCGGAGATCGTGCACGAGTCTGCGCAAACCGACGCCCCGATGATGGAAGCCTCTTCCGTGCCTTATATGCCGATGCCGGAATCAGCACGCGCACTGGCGCAGGCGGCGGCCGAAGAAACTGTTCAGGAAAGCACACCGGTATTCCCGCAGCCGCAAACGGCCTACACGCCGCCGGCAGCGGACCCCGTTGCTCCGGCACCTGTTGTCGCAGCACCGGCACCACAAGCCATTATCGTCACGCCCGCACCGGTGCCCATCCCCGCTCCGATGCAAGCGCTCAAACTCGATTGGCCTTCAGATCTGCAACAGGTCGAAACCAGCAGTGAGCGCCAGCAGGCCGCTGCGCAAGCGGCAACCGACGACGGCGCACCCAAACGTGTCAAACGCGTGCGTCCTTCGGTGGAGAACGTCGCCAGCGAGCCGCTGCAGCAGGTGGAAACGCGCAACTAGAACCGTGAAATTACAGGTTCTTTGAGGAGCACAAGCCAAGTAATTGTTTTTAATGGTTATTTTTAAAAAGGCGCAGAGAACACTGCGCCTTTTTTTATTTCTTATCTTTCTTCATTGCGCCGACAAGCCGTTGCGCAGCAGATCGCGCGCAATCACCCGGCGATGCACTTCGCCCGGGCCTGCAAAGATGCGCAGCACGCGGCAGGAACGTGCGATGTACTCCAGCGGCATGTCTTCCGGCACGCCCATGCCGCCCGGCAACCGGATGGCACGGTCGGATACCCGAGCAATCATTTCACCGCCCTGCAGCTTGACCATCCAGGCTTAGCGCCGACAGTCGGCGCCGCCCTGATCCATTTTCCACGCCAAGCGCCAGGTGACCCGATGACATTAACTCAGAGTAACTCCATGGCTCACACATCATTCCGGCGCTATCGGGAACACGAGCATTTGTCACATAATTGCAATATGCCCTCTTTAGGATGAACGGTTTTATTCAATAATCCTAAAACTGCGGCAGGGGCCTATGAAAATCGAAGCAAAAACGCTGGAACACGGCATCCTGAATATCGTGCTGGCCGGACGTGAGATATTCAGGGCACACAGGAAATCGACCTGAAATTCTCCGGGTATACCGCCAATCAGAAGGCAGTCATAGTGGACATGAGTGCTGTCGATTTTCTGAGTTCAATCGGAATTCGCACCCTGCTTCTTTCCGCAAAAGCAATCTCTCAACGCAATGGGAAAATGGCCCTGCTTAATCCCAATGCCGCGATTACGAATGTTCTTCAAATGGCGGGCATCGACACCCTGATTCCGGTTTGCAGCTCCCTGGACAAGGCTTGCGAAATCGTTACATCATAGTCACTTGCGATTCACATGAGTTCAACCATGCTCAGTGAACGCCTGATAATCAGCAATGATCTGACCGAACTTCGTCGCATGTCTGCCTGGCTCAAGCGATGTTGCGGGGTCGCGGAGATCCCTGATGATGTCGTGTTTTCCCTTGATCTATGTGCAAACGAAGCGGTGACTAACATCATCTGCTACGCTTTTGACGGCGTTGGTCGCCACAACATTATCCTGGAGTTCTCGGATAGCGTCAGGGGTGCCAGCCTGACCATCACCGACGATGGTATGCCCTTCAATATGCTCGAAGCCCCGGAACACAAACAGCCGTCCAGTCTGGCTGAAGCCAAAATAGGGGGCTTGGGCATCCATCTCATCCGTCATCTGGTTTCTCAGTGTCATTATCAACGCGCCGGCGGGCAAAACGTATTTTCATTCGAGGTTGAACACAATCCTCATCCCGGAAATGCATAGTCGGGGGCCGGACCGCCGAAAATCCAATCAAGGCCCCCTTTCGTCCTGTCTTGCGAAGCCTGACGATCGTCGCAAAGAAATTGATCGCAGGCAGTACGGCTTTATTTCCCGCTTGCAGCTTTTTTCGGCGATCCTTACGAAGCAGTTGAAGGAGTTCTTTCCGATGCCGTCATGCGCGGGGCGAATGCTGGAGAAGTTCTGCTGTCTCCTGGTGAAGAGAATACGTCGATTCATCTGCTGATTTCAGGTCGTCTGCGCATTCATTTAGACCGGGCTGATTCTGCTGATTACATCCCGATAGACGCAGGCGGCTGCTTTGGCGAGCTTTCCATCATCGATGGAAGACCTGTTTCAGCCTATGTAGTCGCTGATCAACCCAGTCGCATCCTCGTCATTCACGAGTCTGTGTTTTGGCACCGATTGATTCCGCTACCGGGAGTCGCACGAAACCTGCTCAACGTGCTTTCAGAGAGGATGCGTATCAATGGCGAGATCATTCTGGCGAGGCTGAAAGACAAATTGGCGCTTGAGCTTCTGCAAAAGGAGCTTTCAATCGCTCACGACATTCAACTCAGTATGCTGCCCCATGGCTCGCGCTTGCTCCCTGAATGTCAAGAAGTACAAGCCTGCGCAATCATGGAGCCGGCAAAGAACGTCGGCGGGGACTTTTACGATGCATTTATTTCCGCTCCCGGAAGACTCTTCGTTGCCGTTGGCGATGTTTCCGGCAAGGGCGTTCCGGCTGCCCTGTTCATGGCAAGGACAATCACCCAGCTGCGCATGGAGGCCGTTCGAAGGCGTTCACCTTCAGCTATTCTTGAAGCCGTGAATCGTGCCCTCTGCGAGGGTAATGATGCCGGGATGTTTGTTTCGCTGTTTTGCGGAATTCTCGATACGGATACTGGCGCCTTTACTTTTGCCAATGCCGGCCACAATCCCCCGGCCTTTCTTAGCATCGACGGCAATCATCATTTTCTGGAATTAAAGAAGGGATTGGTTGCCGGAATTATGGATAAAGTTCGTTACCCGATGGATACACTGCAGCTTAATGCAGGTGAATCCTTGCTGCTTTATACCGATGGCGTTACCGAGGCGATGGACCCGCTTGGGAATTGTTATTCAGAGGAAAGGTTTTTGTCCTTGATTAATGGAAACGTATGGGATAACCCGCGACTTCTGATCGACACAGTCCGGAAATCCATTGAAAAGTTCGCCATGGGTGCCGATCAGGCCGACGACATCACCATGCTGGCACTCCAATACTGCGGACCTTCCGGCGAAGTTGCCTCAACCACAACGTAACTTTCCGAAGTAAATTTGTTATCGCGGGTGGTTCCCCGCATGCTGTTCCGGCCTGGTTGTCGCCAGTATTTTTCCGGGCTTGCTGCCTGCAATACCCCCTGTTAGTCTCAAATTCAAGGGCGCAAAGAGCCCGTAAAACTGCAAACGACGCAATCCGCACTTCAGGAGGAAGCATGTTCAAACATGAAATGTTGTGCTGGTGCACACTTGCGCTGATAACGGCTGCAACGGCTCAGGCTCAATCTGTCGTGACAGGCCAGGGACAACACTGGCTGCCACAGCGCAACGTCGAAATCATTCACGGCTCAGCACCGGGTGGCAGCAATGACAAGACAGCGCGTGAAATTGAAAAAGCACTCGCTGAAACAAAACTCATACCCACGACGATGAGCGTGGTCAGCAAGGCCGGTGGCGGTGGCGGCATTTCGATGGCTTATACAAACCTGAAGCCTGGCGATGGCCATTACCTGCTGGTGGGCACTTCGACGATGATCACCAATCACATCATTGGTGCCAGCAGCATGAATTATTCGGATTTCACGCCGATCGCCTCGCTGCTGAATGATTACATCGTCTTTGCCGTCAACGCCGATTCGCCGATCAAGACCGGCAAGGATCTGCTGGAGCGGCTGAAAACTAAGCCGCAGTCACTTTCCATCGGTTTTGCCAGCGCTTTTGGCAACAGCCGGCATATCGGTGCAGGCCTGCTGATCCGCGCGGTCGGCGGCAGTCCACGTGACCTGAAAACCGTCGTATTCAAGGGCTCTTCCGAGGCCATCAGTGCCCTGCTCGGCGGACATATCGATGTGGCAATACTGGGTGCGATTAATTCCGTGCCACACATGGAAGGCGGACGCATGCGGGTGCTTGCCGCCGCAACGCCCCGCCGCTTTGGCGGTGCATTGGCCCCGGTTCCGACATGGCGCGAAATCGGTGTGGACGTGGTTTCCGGCAGCTGGCGCGGGGCTTTCGGCCCGCGAAACCTGCCTGCTGCGCAACTGGCGTTCTGGGAGGAGGCGATGCGGCGGGTCGCGGAAAATCCGGGCTGGAAAGCGGATCTGGAGAAAAACTACTGGCTTGACGATTTCTCCATAGGCGCCAAGTTCAAAAGTGATCTGGCGAAAGATTACGCTGATACACGCAGAATCCTGACTGACGTGGGATTGGCGAAGCAATAGTGCAATGTAGTGGCGAACCGGAGCTGCGTGGTTCAGTCAGCGAGTTCAAATTCGCCGTTGATTTCAATCACCGCCCGCCGCGGCAATTCGGCGATGCCTACCGCCGTCCGCGCATGGCAACCCTTGTCGGGGCCCCAGATCTCGTAGAACAGGTCGGATGCGCCATCCATTACCGCAAACTGCCGCTCGAAACCAGGCGCCGAATTGACCATGCCGAACAGCCGGATGATGCGTGTGACATGATCCAGGTCACCGGTATAAGCCTGCAGGGTTGCCATAATGACCAGAGCAACCGAACGAGCAGTTTTATAGGCTTCCTCTTCGGAGACTTCGCTGCCGACTTTACCGACGGTGATCACGCCCAGCGGCATCTCATGGCGGCCGGAACTGTGGCCGGAGAGGTACAGCACGTTGCCGGAACGCACACATGCAGTGCGATTCCTGTTGGTGTGGGGATGCACCGGGGGAAGCTGCAGCCCCAGCGCATGAATACGATCCAGGATAATGCCCATTGTTTGTATTCCAGAAAAACGCCACGGATTGCTGCGGCGGCAGGGCTAGACCGTCGCCGTCACCGCGCCGATTGCCGCAAACAGATTTGCCACTGTTTCCCGCGGAATATTGCGGGTGATGAACACGATGCGAGTTGAATGGTCAGCGCTGGGCCAGCCCTCAAGCTCAACCGGCGGATGGAACAGATGCTGTACCCCCTGCACCACCATCGGTCCTTTGTGGCCAATCACGTTGACCAGACCTTTCACGCGCAGCATGTCCGAGCCGCGCAAGGCCGACAGCACTTCCATGGTCTGTGAAAACAGCGCCCAGCTCAGCGGCTCGGTGTAGCGCAACGAGAACGATTTCACCTTGGAGTCGTGGCTGTGGCGATGGCCATGTTCATCGGGTTCGCCCATCCAGCGTTCGATGTCTTCCAGCTTGCCCTTCATGTTGCGCAGGCCGACGTCGACCAGGAAAGCCAGTTCGATTTCGCCGTTCAGCGCGCGACGGATGGGGGCCTGCGGATTGAGCTCGCGCAGGCGGGCTTCCAGTTTCGCTGTGACCTCCTCGCCCGCCAGATCCGACTTGGTGATGACGATGCGGTCGGCCAGTGCAGCCTGCTTGACCGGCTCTTCCATGGTCTCCAGCTGTTCGAGCCCGTTGACGGCATCAGCCAGCGTGACCACGCAGTCGAGACGGTAATTCTCCTGCAGCATCTCGTCGGTCATCAGCGTCTGCATCACCGGCGCGGGATCGGCGAGACCGGTGGTCTCGATGATCACGCGGGTGAAATCGATGATGTCGCCGTTGCGCCGTTTGACGTAGAGGTCACGCAGCGTTTCCTGCAGGTCACCGCGCAGCACGCAGCACAGGCAGCCGTTATTGAGCAGCATCATCTGTTCGGATGAAACTTCAACCAGATCGTTGTCGATCGCCTGTTCGCCGAACTCGTTGATGATGACCGCGACGCGGTTCATGTCCGGCCGCTTCAACAGCTTGTTGATCAGCGTCGTCTTGCCGCTGCCGAGAAATCCGGTGACGACGCTGACCGGGAACTTCCCGGAAAGAGCATCCAGCATTGTTACAGGGCTCCGCTTACGGCGTCATTTCGATGACGTAGAGGCCGCCACCGAAACGATCGACGGTGTAGACCAGCCCATTTTCATCGACCCAGACGTCGTTGATCTGCACGGCGCCCTTGGGCGACATTTTCGGCGCACCCGGCACGAAATAGGCCACTTCCTGCGGCTGGTAAGCATTCGAGATATCGAATGCACGTACGCCGCCGTTGAAGAAGGTACCGACGATCAGGTTGTCCGAACGGAACGATGCGGGGCCCGGCAGATTTTCGTGGATGTTGTGCGCGCCGTAACGACCGCCACGCTTGGAGAAAGTTTCCACCGGCGGCAGCGGCAGCGTCGACATCGGCACCAGGTTGGTTTCAGCCGCGGCGTTGACGATCCATCCGAGTTTCGGCCAGTCGAGGCCGTCATCCTTGGTGCACTCGTCGGTGACCAGCAGCAGGTCGCGACTCATCAGCGGCATCACGGTATGGCAGAAACCGTTGTACGGCGGCGAGTATTTCCAGTTGGTGATGACCTTCGGGTTCGCCTTGTCGGAGATGTCGAGGATCAGTGCGCCACCGTCGAGATAGGCGACGTAAGCGCGGTCCGGACGTTCCGGGAATACGTTGATGTTGTGCGGGCGGTAACCGCCGTCAAATTTCGGATGGCGCGGGGGTGGCGCTTCTTTGTCGCCCTTGTGCGTGCCGGGATAGTGCCAGCGGCCCACTTCCACCGGTTTCGACGGATTGCGCACATCGATGATGCGGTAAAACTGGAAGTCATTCGGATGCGTCGGCTCGAAATCGTCAGAACCCGAAGTCAGGTGCACGTAGTCGCCATCGACGAACCACACGCAGTGCGCGCCGCGCGAATGCGGGCCTGAGGCGTCGAAATGCGAAATCAGTTTCGGTGTTTCCGGAGTGCTGATATCGAAAATGTCCATGCCTGCCGGTTTGTCGCCGACTTTTTTGGTCTGATAAGCCACCACCATGATGTCGCCGACCACGTCCAGCGAATTCGAACGCACGCGCTCATGCGGCAGATCGGTTTGCACGATCACTTTCGGGTTCCTGACGTCGGTGACGTCCACCCCGGTAAAGTTTTTCGGCGCGGATTCGTGTGCCAGCCACAGGATGCGGCGACCATCCTTGGTCACCTGCATGTTGATACCCTCGCCGACGCCGCCGAAGCCGGCGAGTTCGTTGTGGGACACCAGCTTCATGTTGCGGGAGATGGTCTGTGCAGCCTGGCTCTGCGGTGACATGGTCGGTTTCATCGGGTCTTTCTCTTCTTTCTGGTTGAAATGAGTTTCTATTTGCGCCGGTTTTTACGTTTTACGCCGGCCATCTGCTCGAGCACTGCACAGACAGCCGCCGTGTCCTCAAGCGCACGGCCCTGCGCGTAGGCTGCGGCGTAAAACGGTTTTGAGGCTTCGAACAGCGGCGTCGGGCAATGCAGGTCAGCCGCGAATTGCGTAATGATATCAATATCCTTCTTGTAGACCTCGACCTTCATCGTCGCCTTGCGGTAATCGTTGGCGATCATCAGCGGCCCGCGCACCTCGAACATGCGGGAAGTCCCCGCCCCGTCCTTGATCACCTTGTACAGCAATTCCAGGTCGAGGCCCGATTTCAGCCCCATGACCATGGCTTCGGCGGTCGACAGGTTATGGATGGTGACCAGCAGGTTGGCCACGTATTTCAGCCTGGAACCGTTGCCGTATTCGCCGCAGTAATACACGCTGCGCGAGAACCCTTTCAGGGCAGCCTCCGCCTTCGCAAAGGCCCTGCGGTCGCCGCTGGCATAGATGGCGATGTCGCGCACTGCCGCCTGCGCCCCGGTGCCGCTGACCGGGCAGTCCAGCACCACGATGCCGCGTTTGGCGCAGCGGTCGCGGATTTCGTGTTTGACCGCCAGCGGCAGCGTGCTGGTTTCGATGATCACGGTGCCGCGCCTGGTACTGTCAACGATGCCGGCTTTGCCGAAAAACGCTGCGTTGACTGCGGCAATGCTCGGCAGCGAAGTCACCAGGATGGCGCATGGACCGCAGACGGCAGCGACGGACGCTGCCGGGGTGCCGCCGAGTTTTTTCAGCGCAGCGCGGGGTTTGGCGGCGATGTCGAAGCCGGTCACGGCAAATCCATCAGCCAGCAGGTGACGTGCAAACGCGCCGCCCATGATGCCGAGGCCGATACTGCCGATCTGTGAGGGTTGTTTGATTTGCAGTCCTATGGTTTGGCCGTGGTCAGCCCGAGGAAATCCATCACTTCCTTCAGGTCGGCATACTCCGCATCGAAAAATTTGCGTGTGTCCGCGGAATTTTTATAGTTGATGTCCCATTGATTTTTTTCGGCGACCGCCTTGAATTCACTGCTGCCGGCGATTTTGCCGAACACGCCATCCCAATAGGCAATCTGCGGCGCGGTCATTCCTTTGGTGCCGATCACGCCACGCCAGTTTTCAAAGACGCCTTTATACCCGAGTTCAGGCCAGGTCGGGCCACTGGCCAGCGCGCCCGGCAGCCGTTGCGCCGATGTGACAGCGAGCAGGCGCATCTTGCCGCTGGCGACATGCGGTGCAATCTGCACTGTCCCGCCTGACAATACATCGACGTGGCCGCCGAGCAGCGCGGTCACGGCTTCGCCGGTGGAATTAAAGGCGACCAGTTTGGTTTTCTTGATGTCCACCTGCCCCGACAACAGCGGCATGCCAAAGGAGATATGGTGGGTGCCGCCCACTGCGCTGCTGATTGCCAGGCTCAGGCTGCCCGGATCCTTGCGCAGCGCATCGATCAGGTCCTTGCCGGTTTTCAGCGGCGACTCTGTCCGCACCGCGAAGGCGATGTATTCAGTCAGCATGATGGTCAGCGGCGTGAAATCGCGGTACGACAGCTTGATCCGGCCGATGATGTGGCTGGTGTGCAGCGTTGAAGACGTGATGCTCATGAAATGTGCATCGTTGGCATGCTGGTTGAGAAAATTGTAGGCAATGGCATGGCCACCGCCGCTGCGATTGACCACCGCGCTGGAGGTCGGCACCAGTTTCATGTCATCCCACAGCTTCTGGAAAGTGCGGCCGACATGATCCAGCGAACCCCCGGCGCCAGCGGGTACGATCAACTCGACATGGCGTTCGGGTTTCCAGCCCTGCGCCTGCACTGCGCCTGCCAGCAGGAATACTGCTGCGCCAAGTACCATACGTATCTTATTGATTCTATTGTAATTTTTCATGTATCCTCCGGTGGTTGGATAAATCGGCATTCGACTTTCGGCGTATCTATTCCTTTTTTCTGGTGATTTCTGCGGCTAATTCGCGGTCATGCTGACCCGGGCCTGGACGGCCTCTTCTGGCGTCATGTTATCGATGCGGTCCTCAAGATACGGCGTCGAGCAAACCATGGCATAACGCGCATGGCTGCGCACCTGCAACCTGTAGCGCTCGCCGCGGGGCACACAGACGATATCGCCGGGGCCCACGGTTTTTTTGTCATTACCGGTCTGCGCGTCGATTTTGCCGCTCATGACATAAATAAACATTTCCCGCGCCGAGACCGCTTCGGGTTCGGCATAACCGGCCGGCACTTCGAACAGGCCGAAGGCCAGGCGTTCGCCCTCGATCCAGTTGACACAGCGTCCGGAACGCGGCGGCGCATCGAGGCTGTCGAGTATGGGATGGAAACACACCGGCAGGCCTTCGATGATGGCCTGCGATTTACCCTGGGTTTTCTGGTGTTTGTCCTTGTCGCCGACCTTGTACTTCTTGTTGACTTCAGCGACGGTCATTGCCTGGTCCGGCACCGCCTCGTCCTCAGCGAGTCCGACCACGGTCCAGGTTTTGTCCTTGATGTAGAGGTATTGCAGGTTGCCGTCTTCGGTGGCCTTCATCGAATGCCGGGCAAAGGCCGGGGCATGCACGAAAGTGCCCGGCTTCACGATTCGCCGGTCTTTGCCGACGATGGCGTTGATCTTGCCGCGAACCGGGAAAATCAGCAGTTCGTTCGGGTGGTAGTGCAGCTCCGAACCGGTGCCAGCCACCTTGTGCAGCAGACAGAAATACATGTACCGGCCGTCGATGACCGGCGCCTTGCCGGTGGACAGATGCGGCGTCAGGTAATTACTCTCGAAATCCTCGAAACGGTAAAAAGGCATGATGTGCCCCTTGTAATTTTGAATGGTTTGACTGGTTTGCCCAGCCTGACAGCGGCAGCTTTGAGCAGCGCTGCGGCTGGATCGCTCCCCGGATGATTATCCTAGCACGCGATCCGCCATGCGCCGGGCGTCTCGTCCACGATGTGCGGCCTCAGACTTGGCCGCGCAGCCGGATCAATGTGTCATCGATCAGTTGCCGGGAAATATGCACCGACTCCGGCAGATCCGGCAGCGCGTCAATGGAAAACCAGCGCGCCTCCTCGATCTCGGTCAGATCCGGCTTCGCTTCCCCACCCGTCCATTCCGCGCTGAACGCCATCACCAGCGAATTCGGGAACGGCCAGGGCTGGCTGCCGAAATAGCGCGGATTGCGGATGGTCACGCCAACCTCTTCCATCACCTCGCGCGCCAGACAGTGCTCCAGCGACTCCCCGGTTTCGACAAATCCGGCGACCACGGTATATCGACCCGGTGCATAACCCGGCTTGCGGGTCAGCAGGATTTCGTCATGACTTGCGTAGTTGCGATGGACCAGCCCCATGATCACCGGCGCGATGCGCGGGTAGAACACCAGCCTGCAATCGGGGCATTCAACGGCACGGTCGGCTGCATGCGGTAGCGTCGGCGCGCCACAGGAACCGCAGTGACGATGGGTGCGTGCCCATTCGAGGATCTGGAACGCCTGCCCGGCGACGGCGGCCGCGGTTTCATGCCCCTCCAGGATCAGCGCACGCAGGCCGAGCAATTCAAGGCCGGCGGGCAGCGTTGCCCTGCGCGGCAGTGCCAGGCCATAACAGTGCCTGTCGTCCAGCGTGCCCAGATAGTGCGCGCTGTCCAGGTCAAAATCACAATCGGCGATATCCCATTGCGGGATGGCCGGTTGGCCGTTTTCGCGGCTGATGAAAATGCGATTGCCCTGGAATACACAACACGCGAAGCTGCCTTCGACACGGGCTGGACCGTGATGGCCCGGTATAAACAAAGCCTGCCTCATCACAAATTCGCGTTTCAAATCCTGCCGTTGAACAGCGCCGTGGCGGCCTTGTAATAAATATTCTCGCGCTCCTGCTGCGTCAACCCCGGCACCAGTTCGACGCGGTCGACTGGTGCCATCTCGCCCATGTCGAAGGGCGCATCGGTGCCGAGCACTACATTTTCGGAGCCGACGACATCAATCAGGTGGCGTATCGATTGCGGGCTGTGGGTCAGCGCGTCGAACCAGAAGCGCTTCAGCATCTGCAGGGGGTCTGACTGGGTGATCGCCGCGGTATCCGGGCGCACTTTGTGGCCATGCACGAAACGCCCGATCTGGTAGGGCAGGAATCCGCCGCCGTGGGCAAGCAGGATTTTCAGGTCTTTCAGCTCGTCGAGAGCACCGCTGAACATCAGCTTGCCGACCATGATCGTGGTATCCAGCGGATTGCCGATCAAATTCATCAGGTAATAACAGTCCAGACGCCCCGCCGCACCCTGGGTATTCGGGTGCGCGAAGATCATCACCTTCAGTTCCTCAATGCGCTTCAGCACCGGACGGAATTTCGGATCGGCCAGCTCGTCGTCACCGATCGCGGTGCCCAGCTCCACCCCCTTGAAACCGTATTCCTTCACCACGCGCTCCAGCTCGGTGATGGCGGCCTCCGGGTGCTGCATCGGCAGCGTCGCCATGCCGCGCAAGCGACCGGGTTTTGCGGCGACCATTTGCGCGATGCCATCGTTGACGATACGCGCGGTATTGATCGCCAGTTCGTCTTTCAAATTATAAAAAAACGTCTGCGGGCCGGGTGAAATGAACGCGATGTCGATTTTTTTGCGGTCCATCGATTCCAGCTTGGCATCGGCATCGTAGAACTCCGCCTCGAACGGAAAACGCACCTTGCCGCGGATGAACACCCGGTTGCGGCCCTCGCCTTCGATTTTGGTGTTGTAGACGGGATTCGCCTGCATCGCCTTGACGATGGTCTCGGGGATGACGTGGTTATGCACATCGATGCGTTTCATGCCTGCTCCTGATTACGTATTTTTTTCTGATGCGGTGTGCGTGCTGTTTTATTGGTATGGCCCGGCAGGCTGAACACACCCTCTTCCGCCAGCGCCTGCACTTCGGCGGCCATGATCTGCGCCACCTCGTCGACTGCCGCGGAAGGCCGCCGGTCCGCCTGCTGGCCGAGCGTGAGTATACGATGGATGTTTGCGTCCGCAATCGGTGAGGCCGACAGTTTGCCGCTGCCGACGTCTTCATGAAAAGTGGAAACCGGCATCAGCGCCATGCTGATGCCGCGCAGCACCAGACGACGGATCGCCTCGACCGAATCTATTTCGGCTTCGACATTGACCCGCGCCTTGTGCCGCTGCAGTTGCTCATCGGCAATGATGCGGATGGCCTCGGTACTGACCACCGGCGTGCGCGCCAGTTCTGCCGCGGTAAAAAACCGCCGCGCACTGCGTGCCGGTGCTTTGGCGAATACCACGATGGGTTCGGAAATCAGCGGCGTGACCTTGACCACCCTCGAATGCACCGGATTGGTCAACACCGCAACGTCAGCGCGGCCCGTCTGCAGCCAGTCGTAGAGCTGGTTGCTGAAACCGTCGACCACCTTGAGACTGATCTGCGGACATTGCCGACGCATGCGCTCGACCACACCGGGCAGCAGCAGCGGCCCGGTAGTCGGCGACACGCCGAGGATCACCCTGCCCTGAGCGGCAGCACTGCCGCTGCGCAACCCGTCCTGCGCCCGGCTCAGTTCGCGCAGGATACGCTGGCAATGATCGAGAAACTGGCGCCCCGCGGTGGTCAGGCGTACCCCGCGCGGCAAACGCACCAGCAGCGGCACGCCAAGCTCCTCCTCCAGGGCATGGATATGACGGGACAGTGCGGGCTGCGCGACGCGCAGATGCTGGGCAGCACGGGTGATGCTGCCCAGTTCGGCGATCTGCACGAAATAACGAATGCCACGCAGGTCCATGCTCAGTTCCGTCCGGCAGTGAGATAACAATGCGGCATGTTTAGCCACAGCTGCGTCGCGGCCTCCGGCATCCCGGGAAATGCGCTGCTTCCCATGCCATTTATGCTGCGCTGCGGAATAATCGGTGTATTCACGCCAGCAGTCTAGCCATGCCGAATCGTTATGTCACGGCCTGTGATTCGGTATTTGTCCGGCACTGCCACCGTCGTTAACATGGCGCATCAATGCAGCATGCGTTCTGTCGTAAAAAACAGATTTATCCTTCAAGGAGATTCCAGCAGTGAAGCAGATCAACATGGGCATCATCGGCACCGGCTGGTGCGGCGGCATCCGCGCCGACACCTGCGCCATCAACCCGGCAGTGAAAGACCTGCACATTGTCGAGAGCAGGCCCGAACGCCTGGCCGAAGTGGCCAAGGCCACCAGCGCAAAAACCGCGAGTGCCGATTACCGCAAACTGCTGGAAGTGAAGGACCTCGATGCGGTGATGATTTCCGCGACCCCGGAATCCCTGCATTTTCCGATGGCGCGCGACTGCCTCGAAGCCGGCCTGCACGTGTTCCTCGAAAAACCGATGGCCGTGGAAATCCATGAAGCCGACGAGCTGATCGCCATTGCCAATCGCAAGGGAGTCAAGTTCACCATCGGTTATTCGCAGCGCTTCAATCCCAAATACGCCTATGTCAAAAAATGCCTGGACAGCGGCGCCATCGGCAAACCGGTCAGCGCCATGGTCAGCCGCCACATCCAGCGCAACCTCGGCGCCAAGATCACCGGCCGCAGCAAACTGTCGCCGGCGGCGATGGAGGCGACTCACGACCTCGACTTCATCCTCTGGTGCCTGGCGCCGGCGAAACCGATTCGTGTCTACTCCCAGGTCAACTACGGCGTGATGCGCGCCAACAGTGGCAAGGACGTGCCGGACACGCAGTGGATCACGGTCACCATGGACAGCGGCATGTCCTTTGTCATCGGTGCCGGCTGGAGCCTGCCGCCGGGTTACCCGAACGCCTGTTCGACCTGGATCGAGATGATCGGCACGGAAGGTGCGCTGATGGTCGATGACACTCACCGCGACGTGATTCTCAACACCATGAAAAGCGGCATGCAGTTGCCGATGTCATCGATGCCGGGCGAGCGCGTCGACCACGCCTTTGCCGGACCGATGCACGCCGAGACCGTGCATTTTATCGAGGCCGTGTGCTGCGACCGCCCGGTGCTGGTCACCGCGGAGGAGGCGCGCAACGTGATGGAGGTTTATGTGGCTGCAGACATCTCCGCCGAGCGCAACGAACCGGTGATGCTGCCGCTGCCCGAATCTCGGCCGCTGGCTGTGGTGGGTGGGCGTTAAGTAAAACAACCCCCAAACCTTTTTTGCCACAGAGGACACAGAGTTCACAGAGAAAATACCAATCCGGAGGACATTTGCACTCCGGTAACATGGCTTGTCGTTTTTGAACTCCCCTGTGAACTCTGTGGCTAAGTCTTTGAACTTGTTTTTGAACTGGATTTTGAAATGAAGAAAGACCTCAAAAAGATCGGTCTCGCCATCATCGGTGCCGGCCGTGTCGGCCTGATTCGCGCTGAACTCGCGGCGCGCCACCCTTCCGTGGGCTGGATCGGCATTGCCGAACTTAATCCCGAGCGCGGCGAAATCGTCCGCGAAAAATGCGCTGGTGATTTTGTCACCACTGATTACCGCGAACTGCTGGCGCGCCCCGAAGTCAACGCGGTTGCCATCTGCACCGATGAACACCTGCATGTCGATCCGGTGATCATGGCCGCCGAACGCAAGCTGCCGATGCTGATCGAAAAACCGCTGGCCACTGATCTCGGCGAATCGGCAAAAACACTGGCCGCCATCGAAAAATCTGGCGTCGATGCGGTGATCGGTTACACCCAGCGCTTCCGCCGCCGCTGGCTGGTGGCCAAGGAAAAAGTGCGTACCGGTTCGCTGGGCGAAGTGACGATGGTCACTTCCCGCGCCTTCATGAACCGCCTGGTCGCCATCGACAACTACAGGCGCAGCGACAACCGTTCAGAAGTGACGCCGATGGTGATTTCCGGCACCCATGCGCTGGACATCGTGATGTGGCTGATGGAAACCAAGAAACCGGTGGAAGTTTATGCGCGCTCGGTGAACAAGGCGCTGGGCCCGACCTGGCAAGGCGTTGATGGCACCGGTTATACGATCTGCTTCGACGACGGCGCGATTTACCATGGCGTCATTTCCTGGGCGCTGCCCGAAGTCTGGCCCGGTGCGGTGTACAGCCTCGAAGTCGGCGCAGTGGGCACCGAGGGTGTGCTGACCATCGACGATACGCATCGCGACATCGTGCTCGCCACCAACCTGATCCAGAGCGAAGGCTACGCACCGGACAAGCGCCGCCACGTCGATTTCCTGACCAGTTATCCGGTCGGCGACATGGCGCTGGGCGAACTGCGCGGACCGATGCGCGAGGAAACCAATTCATGGTTGAATCGGGTATCGCTGGGTGTGCCCACCCAGCACGCGACCGCAGCGGAAGGCCATAATCGGTTGATGCTGACCAAGGCCATCGACCTGTCGGCAAAACTGAAGCGCCCGGTAGCGCTGCCGATTGCCCCGGGCGATGAAAAGATATAATAAAAATATAAATAAAAACATAAATAAAAACAATTACTTATGCATTAACCAAGGGGGAAACCATGTCCTGCTTCAAACGCACTGCCATTGCCGCTGCGCTGTCGTTTTTTGCCTGCGGCACCGCCTTTAGCGCGGACAGCTACCCCAATCGTCCCGTGCGCATGATCGTGCCGTTTGCACCGGGCGGCGCCTCCGATTTCGTCGGTCGCATCATCCAGCCGGCGATGGTTGAACTGCTGGGCCAGCAGGTGGTCATCGAAAACCGTGCCGGCGCAGCGGGCAACATCGGCGTCGAAACCGCCGCCCGCGCCAGTGCCGACGGTTACACCTTCCTGCTGGGCAATGTCGGCACGATGGCGATCAATCCGGTCTACTACACCAAGTTCCAGTTCAAACCACTGAAAGACCTGATCCCGGTGACCCAGGTGGTCGACGTCCCGGGCAGCCTCGTCGTGCATCCATCGCTGCCGGCAAAATCAGTGAAAGAACTGATTGCCTACATGAAGGCCAATCCCAACAAGCTGAACTTCGGCTCGCCGGCACCGAGCAGCGCGAATTCCCTGGAAGCGCGCATGTTCCTGACGGCGACCGGCACCACCGCCACCGAAGTCCCGTACAAGGGCGGCGCCGGCCCGGCCACGGTCGGCCTGCTCAGCAATGAGGTCAATTTCATGTTCGCCACCTTCAGTTCGACGGTGTCATTCGCCAAGCAGGGCCGGCTGCGCATGCTCGGCGTCATTTCTCCCGAGCGCAATCCCGCCTTTCCCGAAATGCCGACCATGAAAGAACAGGGCTTCGATATGGTGGTCGGTTCCTGGCAGGGTGTGTTCGTGCCCGCCGGCACACCGCGCCCGGTCGTCAGCAAGCTGTTCGATGTGACCCAGAAGACGATGAAGGATCCGACGGTCAACAAGCGGCTGAACGACGGTGGCGTGCCCGCGATCCTCAGCAAATCGCCCGAAGAATTCGCCAGGTTCGTCAAGGCCGAGACCGACCGTTTTGGCAAAGTCATCCGCGACGCGAAGATCCAGACCGAATAAGCGTTTAACCGTTTTCCGCAAAAACCGACCAAGGATGCAAGGATGAAACTCGGAACGTTCATGATGCCGCTCCACCCGCCCGGGAAGAGCTACCCGCAATCACTGCGCGAGGACCGCGAGGCGATCATCCTCGCCGACAAGCTGGGCTATGAAGAAGCCTATGTCGGCGAGCATGTCACCGACGCCGCGGAAACAGTCACGCACTGCATGACTTTTCTCGCCAGCCTGATTTCGGAAACCAAGCGCATCAAGCTTGGCACCGGCACCATCAACATTCCGTGTTCCCATCCCGCCGCCATCGCCGCGCAGGTCGCAATGATGGACAACCTGCTCGAAGGCCGTTTCATCATGGGCATCAGTCCTGGCGGCCTGGCCTCCGACGCCGAGGTTTTCGGCAATCTCGACCGCGACCGCAATGCGATGTTCGTCGAGGGCATCAACATGGTGCTGAAAATCTGGGAATCCGAACCACCGTACAACCTCGAAGGCAAATTCTGGAAAATCACCACCGAGAAAACCATGATTCCGGAAATCGGCCAGGGCATCATCCTGAAGCCCTTCCAGAAACCGCATCCGCTGATCGTCGGCACTGTCGTCGCGCCCTTCTCCAAGGGCGTCATTGCAATGGCCGAGCGCGGCTGGCAACCGATCTCCGCCAACTTCCTGATGCCGGAATGGGTCAAGACGCACTGGCCGAACTATGCTGAAGGCAAAAAAAACATCGGCGAAATCGCCAACACCGCCGACTGGCGTATCGCCAAAAGCATTTTCGTCGCCGATGATGAAGCCACCGCGCAGCGTTACGGCAAATCCGCGGAAGGCCCCTACCATTTTTATTTCAAGCAACTGGTGCGCAAGCTCGTAGGCTTCAGCGGCCGCGGCAACCTGTTCAAGATCGATCAGAACATGCCGGACTCGGCAATCACACCGGAATACGTCACTGACAAGCTGGTGCTCGCCGGCACCGTCAACAGCGTGGTCGACCAGATCCTTGCTTTCCGCGAACAGGTCGGTGATTTCGGCATGCTGGTCTACGCCTGCCACGACTGGATGGATCCCAAGCTGGCCAAACGCTCAATGGAGCTGATGGCGGAAAAAGTGATGCCGGCGGTCAACGCCGCCATCGCCAAAAAAGGCAGCAAAGCCGCCTGAATCTGAAACATGCGCCAGGAAATGCGTAAAGGAGAAACAAGTTGCTGAATGTCGCCGTCGTCGGGATGGGCTGGTGGGGCAAGATCATTGTTCCGCTGCTCAAGACCAGCAAAAAAATCAGCGTCAACACCGTGGTCGAAGTCAACGCAGCAGGCATCGCGGACTTTGCTCAGCAGCACAAGCTCAAGGTGGTCACCGACTTCAACGCCGTACTCAAAGACCCGGCGATCCAGGGCGTCGTGCTGTGCACGCCGCACACCCAGCACACGGAGCAGATCATCGCCGCCGCCAACGCCGGCAAACACGTGTTCTGCGAAAAACCATTGTCGATGACCCGCACCGACGTTCTGCGCGCGATCAAGGCGGTCAATGACAACAAGGTGGCGCTGGCCGTGGGTCATGAGCGACGGTTTGAGCCGCCGGTGCTCGAAGCCATGCGCATCATCCAGTCTGGCGAGCTCGGCACGCCGCTGCAGATCGAGGCGAATTTCAGCCAGGACAAGTTCCTGACACTCGCTGCTGACAACTGGCGGCTGTCGGGCAAGGAAGCCCCCGCCGGTCCGATGACCGCCACCGGCATCCACTTGCTCGACTTGTCTGTGGGTGTGTTCGGTGAGGCCGAACGCGTATTCGCCAGCGTCAAACAGCTCGGCAGCCAGCTGGTCAACGGCGACACGCTGGCGATCCTGGTGACGTTCAGGAACGGCGGCCACGCACTGATCAGCGCGATCCTCGCCACACCCTTCGAAGGCCGCTTCGCGGTGTACTGCAACAAAGGCTGGATCGAAGTCCGCGACAAAACCCATCCTGAAGCACCTGAAGGCTGGGTGCTGACCAAGACCCTGCGCGGTGGCAAGAAGGAAGTCCGGGAGTTTCCGCCCGCCCCCAATGTGCTGGCCAACCTCGAAGCCTTTGCCGATGCTGCCGAAGGCCGTGCACCCTACCCGGTGCCGCAATCGCAGATGATTGCCAATATTTCCGCACTGGAAGCCATTTTCAAATCGGCCGCGACGGGCAGCATCGTCAACGTCGAGACCTGACCGCGAGTGCCGCCCAATGCCCACCCCCGCCACACAACCCGGGTACACTGAACTCGTCGCCCGCGCGCAGGCGCTGGTGCCGGTATTGCGTGAGCGGGCGCCGCGCACCGAAGAACTGCGGCGCATCCCGGACGATACGATCAACGATTTGCACGCCAGCGGACTGTTCCGCATGCTTCAGCCGAAACGTGTCGGCGGCAGCGAGCTGGCTTACGAGGCCATCGTCGAACTGTCGGCGATCATCGGCCGCGGCTGCGGTTCGACCGCCTGGGTGCTCGCCAATCTTGCCAATCATCACTGGATGCTGGCGCTGTGGCCGCGTGATGCGCAGAATGAAATCTGGGAGCCGTCGGCTGATGCGCTGGTGGGATCGGCGTTGATGTTCCCTGCCGGTCATGCCGAGCGCGACGGTCACGGTTTCCGCCTGTCCGGCCACTGGAAATTTTCCAGCGGCATCGACGCCTGCGACTGGTGCATGCTCGGCGGCATCGCCAGCAGCGCCGAAGGCGAACTGCCGCAATATTATGTATTCCTGGTACCCAAGGCCGATTACAAAATCATCGATACCTGGCATGTCGCCGGACTGCGCGGCACCGGCAGCAAGGATGTCGAAGTCAGTGAAATTTTTGTGCCCGCGCATCGTGCGTTGACGGTTGAGCAGATGAAAGGTGGTGTTGCGCCGGGCGGCGAAACCGCCGCCTTGTATTGCCTGCCGGTGTTCGACATGTTTCCGTATGTGGTGGCCGGCGCCGCATTGGGCATCGCCCAGGGAGCGGTTGAGGAATTCAGCGCAGACATCCGCCATCGCATTACCGCCTACGCCACGACGCTGCTTGCCGATTACGCCACCACGCAGGCACGGCTGGGCCACGCGGCAGCGGCGATCTCGGCTGCGGAACGCATCCTGATCGGTAACTGCCGGGAAGCCATGGCGCTGGCTGCGGCCCGCGCCGTGCCCGCACGCGAGATGAAAATCCGTATGCGCCGCGACGGCGCCTATGCCGCCCACCTGTGCACTGAAGGCGTCGATCTGCTGTTTGGCGCCGGCGGTGGGGAGTTTCTTTACAACCAGCAGGTGATACAGCGCTCTTTCCGTGACATCCATGCCGCCAACAGCCACTACGCGCTGGCCTGGGATATCGCCACCACCATGGCCGGCAAGTCCCTGCTCGGCATCGCCGCCGACCTGCCGACGCTGTAGCCCCGATGGCTGATACACCGACCGCACCGGCCAGCCCGGACCACGACCCGCGCGATTTTCGCAATGCGCTGGGCCTGTTTGCCACCGGCGTCACCATCGTCACCACCAAGACCTCCGCCGGCGAACCCATAGGCCTCACTGCGAATTCGTTCAGTTCGGTTTCGCTGTCACCGCCGCTGGTGCTGTGGAGCCTGTCGCTGCGCTCACCCAACCTGCCGAATTTTCTGCAGGCCACACACTTCGCGGTCAATGTGCTGGCACATGACCAGATTCCGCTGTCGCAGCGTTTCGCCAAACCCGTGCCGCGCAAATTCGACGGCATTGCCCACAGCCTGGGGGTGCACGGCATGCCGCTGCTTGACGGCACCGCGGCACAGTTCGAATGCCGCACCGAAGCCCGCCATTACAGTGGCGACCACGTAATTTTTATTGGCCACGTGCTGCACTACAGTTATGCCGACCGCGCGCCACTGGGTTATTTCCGCGGTGCTTACGCAGCGATACAAGCTGTTTCGCAAAACTCCTAACTCCAATCGAAAGGTACGACCATGACCCAGCGCATCCGCGGCATCACAGATGAAGAGGCAGTCGGAGCTGCAAAAGACCTGTTCGAAGCATCAAACAAAATGCTCGGTCGCACCGCCAACCTGATGCGCATCCTGTCGCACAGCCCTTACGTCGCGCGCTGGATATTGCCCTTCATCGCAGCGGTGCGCCAACCCAATGCCGGTGCGGTATCGGATGTGCGCCTGCGCAACCTGGCCGTATTGAAAACTTCGACCATCAACGATTGCCATTACTGAACGGAACACAACTACGTGCTTGGTCAAGCACTGGGACTGAAAGACGAGGAGTTCGATGCACTAAAAGGCGACTACCAGGCGAGTCCGCTGTTCAATGCCCGGGAAAAAGCCGCCATCGCGTGGTCGGAAGCGATGACACTGAACACTGCGAAACGCGACAACAAGGTCTGGGATGCGATGCGCCGCGAGTTCAATGACGCCGAAATCGTCGAAATCTCCCTCGCCTGCTCGATGTTCAACATGATCAACCGGCTCAACGATTCCTTCCGTACCGAACTGGAGAGCGTGGAATACAACCGCCGCCAGCACGGCGCGATTGGTGTCACTCGCACGACGCTGGAAGACTATGCCTGCCGGATTTGCGCCGCGCAGACCGAATGAATTTATAACCTATTGTTTTTATTTATAATTATATGATCAATGCAGCTATCGTCGGACTTGGCTGGTGGGGCAAGAACATCGCCGATGCCGTGCAGGGCAAAAGCACCAAACTGCGCTTCGTGCATGGTGTGACCCAGGAACTCGAGGCCACGGGTGATTATGCAAAGGCGAAAGGTTTCAAACTGTCAGCGAACCTGGAAGAGGCATTGGCTGATCCCGCGGTGCAGGCCGTGGTGCTGGCTACGCCGCACTCTCTGCATGCCGATCAGGTGGTGCAGGTCGCACGCGCCGGCAAGCCGGTATTTTGCGAAAAACCGCTGTCGCTGATCCGTGCCGATGCCGAACGTGCGGTTGCCGCATGCAAAGCCGCCAAAGTAGCGCTGGGGGTTGGCCAGAACAAACGCTTCTGGCCGTCAATGACCGAACTGCGGCGCGTGGTGGCCAGCGGCACTCTGGGCCGCATCATGCATGTCGAAGGCCATTACAGCAACGAGCACTCGACAAAATTTTTCGCACCATGGCGTCATGTCGTGACTGAAACTCCAGGCGCGAGCATGACCGGCACCGGCATCCACATCCTCGACGCCTTCGCCAACATCGCCGGCCCGGCGGAGCAGATCACCGCGCAATTCATTGGTCACCGAGAAGGCGAAGATCCACGAGACACTGTTTCGGTGCTGTTCAAATTCGCCAATGGCATCAGCGGCTTCCTTGGCGCAGTGCGTGCCTCCCCGCTCTACTTCCGCGTGCATGTCTTTGGCGACGAGGGTTCGGTCGAAGCGCTCGACGAAACACGCACCATCATTCGCCACAAGGGCGGCAGGACTGAGGTGAAGGATTTCGCGAAAATCGATTCGGTGTTGGCGGAAATGGATGCCTTTGCCGATGCGGTGGCTGGCGTGGCGCCCTATCCGATCACCACCGACGAAATGATTAACACGATTGCGTCATTTGATGCCGTGATCCGCTCCATTGCGAATACGGAAACCGTCAGAGTCTGATCAAGTCAGGGCCGGTTAACTGACCCTAAGTCACTGCGCCATATTTACCCTCGGAAAACACCAGGGGTTTATTTGGCAGGCGGGCAAAGCGCAGGACATGGCCAATGAAAATGACGTGATCGCCGGCATAGTGGCGGGTTTCACTTCGGCATTCCAGATGAGCGGCACAGCCCTCGATCAACGGAATGCCGCCAATTCCGGAAACGAGCTTTACGTCCTGAAAGCGGTCATCAAGCCGTGAGCTGAAACGGCTTGACAACTCGATTTGTCCTGCGCTCAGCACATTGATGGAAAAAAACGGCGCCGCAAGAAACACCGGCAATGCCGGGGAATACAAGGCAAGGCTCCACAGCACCAGAGGCGGTGTCAGTGAAACAGAACTGAAAGAGTTGCAGGTCAGACCGACGAGGATGCCTTCAGCATTGCACGTGGCAATCACTGCCACCCCTGTCGGATAACATCCAAGGACATCGCGCAGTTCCCGGTTGCTGAAGCTTGCAGGGTGCGAATCCGCGACGTTCATGAGTTCTCCCGAAAAGCGCGGCTGCCGCTGGCACACCGCCCCGGATCAGGCGGCGGCGAGTGTCTTGCCTGATTTTTTGAATTCAGGTGCGACTTTTTTCATGAACAGCCTGATGCTGTTTTCGGCCTGCTCGTACGGCATCGGGCCCATCCTGAAGACCATCAGCAGTCCGCCTATGCCAATTTTGTCGATCTTGGCGATTTCTTCGGCAACTGTAGCGGGAGATCCGCAGATCATCGAATGCTGCACCTGATTGCGCGCCGCGGGACCGGCATCCTGCTTCAACAGCAACCCCTGTTCCTCGTATACCTTCTTGCGCATTGCCTGGCGGAATTCCTGCTGCGTCTCGAAAGCAGGCAGCGCCAGGCGCTGGGCTTCGGCGTCGGTATCCGCGACGAAAATATTGCGCCAGATCCAGGTATGGTCAACGCTGTGGGCGACCGTGGCCTCATTGTGGCCGGCTTCACGCATGGTTTGGCGATACAGGTCCATGCGCTGTTTTGTGACTTCATTGCTCTGGATGTTCATCAGGAACGGGCGGCCTTCGCGCGCCATACCCAGCATCGCCTCCTCACCCGAACAGGCGCGGACGATGGGGGGATGCGGTTTGGTATAAGGCCGGGGCCGCAGCAGCGGCAGGCGGATATCCCAGAACTTGCCCTTGTGCTGGTAATTTTCGGTGGTCCAGGCCTTGATCATGATGTCCTCAGCCTCGACCAGCCGCTCATAGGCCTCGGCCGGATCAATGCCGTAGCCCTGGTAATCGTAAATGTTGTAGGCGGTGCCGCGCCCCAGACCGACCACCAGCCGGCCCTTGCTGATATTGTCGATCAGCGACATCTGTTCCGCCATGCGGATCGGGTGGTGCAATGACATCTGTGCGACAGCAAAACCGATATGGATTTTTTTGGTGCAGGCGGCAAGTGCCGCCGCGAAACTCACGGGATCGACATAGGCGCAAATCCCGTCGAAATGGTGTTCGGCCAGCCACAGCATGTCCATGCCGAGTTCATCGCACAACTGCCCTTCACGCAGCGTTTCATTGATGATCTGGTGATCCTGGTCCGGGCTCATTGCTGCCGGAAACAGAAAATTGCTGAATTTCATCACTTATCCTTTAAACGGTTTATTCGGCTTTAATTGCAGCTTCACGCGCCACACGTTTCCACTGCTCGATTTCCGCCACAATGAATTTGCTGAAAACGGCCGGATTCATGGAAGCCGGCTCGGCGCCTATGCTGTTCAGTTGTTTTACGGTTTCAGGTTCAGCCAGTATCGAGGCGAGTTCCTTGTTGAGCCTGAGGATCGCGCCATCCGGAGAACCGCCTGTTGCCGACAGCCCCCACCAGATGCTGATTTCGTAGCCGGGCGCGCCGGCTTCGGCGACGGTCGGCAGTTCCGGCAACTGGGCAGCGCGCTTTGCGCTGCTCACACCAAACGCCTTGACCTTGCCGGAACGGATATGCGGGAGCGTCAGCGGCAGAGAACCGAACATGATGTTGACCTGTCCGCCCATCACATCCGCCAGTCCGGGGGCGCCGCCCTTGTACGGCACATGCAGGAGCTGTATCCCGGCGACCCGAGCAAATAGTGCGCTGCCAAAATGATTGACACCGCCGACGCCGGCCGTCGCATAAGTCACAGCATTGGGCCGGGCCTTGGCGTAAGTGATGAGTTCTTTCACGTTGTTGGGGACAAAAGACCGGCTGGCCACGAGCGCCAGCGGACCGCTGCCCAGCAATGACACCGGCGTGAACGACTTGACCGGATCAAACGGCAGTTTGTGCACGGAGGGGTTCATCGTGAATGAACTGGTGACCAGATACAGCGTATGGCCGTCCGGATTCGCGCTTGCCGCCAGCTGTGCGCCGATGATGCCGTTGGCGCCGGGCCGGTTGTCGACCACCACCTGCTGGCCCAGACGTTCGGCAAGCCGCAAGCCGACGAAACGCGACATGATGTCGTTGCTGCTGGCTGGAGCAAAGCCCACGATGATGCGTATGGGCCGGGTCGGATAAGTGGTCTGCGCCTGTGCCGGTACGGCAGAGGTTGCTACGCCTCCAATAATGAAAGCCAAACTGAAAAATCGTGACGGGTGAGTCAGTATCATGCGGTCAGCCCTCCAGTTCGTTGGCGGTGGCCAGCAGAAAGCGGGCCTTGCCCTGCAGAATATGGTTTTCCATGGTCGCCGCCGTCCGTGCGGCATCGTGGACCGTAATCGCATCCACGATGGCGCGGTGCTCGCGATTGGATGACTCCATTGCAGCAGCCGAAACCAGGCCGCGCCGGCGAAACAGGCGCGATTCCTTGGCAAGCCCCCGGCAGACCTGTTCCAGACGCTGATTGTCCGTGGCTGTTACCAGTTCAGCATGAAACACGGCATTGAGTTCCTGAAATTGCGCTGTATCGTTTGCAACGCGTGCCGCCTCCATTGCCTCGATCATTTCGCGCAAATTCGCCAACTGTGCTGTCGTTATGTGCCGGGCAACCAGTTCGCCGGCGAGCCGCATCAGCCCTGCCCGCAAATCATAAAGATCGACGACTTCCTTGTGAGTGAGCTTGCGCACGAAAAAGCCACGGTTTGCCCGCGTCTCCAGCAAGCCGGCCTCCACCAGGGATCGACAGGCCTCGCGTACCGGTCCGCGGCTGATGCCCAATCGCGCCGCCAGTGCCAGTTCATTGATGCGATCCCCCATCGCCAGTACAGCGTCAAGAATCATCCGTTCAATTTCGCTTTGGCAGATGCTGACCAGCGACTGGGCGCGCCGCGCCTCGATCGCAACTTCGGCACTGGAAGCTTCGTTTTCTTTGAGGGCTCGGCGAAGATGAGAAACGCTCATTACCCCAGCGTACGGGGGTCACATTAGACTGTCAACAGTTTATTAAAGCCCAAGCAAAGTCGTAGTAAATATTGATAAGTTTATTTAAGCTATTGATTAAATTAATATTTTAGGCCCTTATTAAGCAGTATGGCATTGCTTAAAGGCACTGAGAGCACAAGCCTGTAGCTAAAGCTCTGACGAACCAAAACTCAGTCAACTTTGATGCCCGCGGCTTTTACCACCTGCGTGTATTTGGCAATTTCGTTCTTAATCAGAGTAGCGAACTGAGCAGAGGAACCCCCTGCCGATTCCAGACCCTGAGCGGCCAGCGCCTCGTTCATCCCCGGCAGCTTGAGAGTAGCCAGCACAGCGCGATTAAGTCTGGCAAGAATTGCCGCAGAAATTTTTGCCGGCGCCAGCACGCCCTGCCAGTTCGATACGTCGAAGCCAGCAACCCCCGCTTCGGCCACTGTCGGCACCTCCGGTGCCGCCGCTGCACGGTTTGCGCTGGTGACGCCAAGCGCACGCAGCTTGCCACTTTTGACATGCGGCAAAACGGGCGGCATGGTACTGAAAATCAGTTGAACACGGCCAGAGATCAAATCAGTGATTGCCGGGCCGGTGCCTTTGTATGGGACATGTACGATATCCGTGCCGGTCGCATGCTTGAAAAGTTCGGCCGTCATGTGCAGCGATGAACCGGTTCCCGCCGAAGCATAGTTGAGTTTGCCAGGACTGGCCTTGGCCAGCGCAATGAGTTCACGAACCGACTTTGCCGCCACTGTCGGGTGAACTGCCAGCAAGAAAGACGAGGTTGCCAGCAGAGAAATCGGCGCAAAATCTCGCGATGGTCTGTAAGGCAGATCTGCCTTGAGTGCAGGGTTGTGCGCAAGGTTGCCGAGGCTGCCCAGGAACAGAGTGTAGCCGTCCGGTGCCGAACCCGCGGCAATGGTCGCTCCGATCACGCCACCGGCACCGCCTCGATTGTCGACAACAATTTGCTGGCCCACCGTCTCGCTCATGCGCTGCCCCACGATGCGGGCAAGGGTGTCATTCCCCCCTCCCGGCGGGAACGGCACGATCAGGCGCAGTGGTCTGACGGGAAACTCTTCAACAGCCTTGATTTGCGCGTCGGCCTGGTTCGCCAAAGCAAAAACCAGGACAAACAATCCAACTGCAGGCAACTTGCCCATCTGCGTCTCCTTGGTGTAAGCAATTGCAGTTCTATTCCGATCCTGAAAACAAAGGGACGCATCTCTCAGGCCCTCTGTGGAATTTTCCGCCACTGCAGTACAGCATCAATCCTCGGCCGGCTTGCCATATCCGCCGCCGCCGGCCGTCTCCATTACCACCCGGTCGCCCTTCTTCAACACCCAATGCTCCGCAGGATTGATGGTTTTGCCGTTGAGTCGCAATCCACCCACCTGACCCGGCTTGCCGCTGAATATACCCTGTGGCGCGGTACGAAAGCGGGTCATGATCATCGACGCCATCATCGGCGAGTCAGCCACCACCTCGACCTCGAAGCGCAATCCGTCGCCGCCGCGGTGTTTGCCGCCGCCGCCGCTGCCACGGCGAATGGCGCGCTCAATGACACGGACCGGGGCCATCTGTTCAAACACCTCGATGGGAGTATTGGAAAGATTCGACGGGAATGACAGCATGGTAAAACCGTCACGCTGCCGTGTGGCGCCCTGCCCTGCATTCATGAAGTTGACCGCGGCGTACGGCCGGCCGCGGTGTTCGCCGGTTACGGTAATCGACGAGTTTGAGGATCCCTCTGCAATGGCGCGTTCGGGCAGCACTTTTGCCAAGGCCATCATGATCGCCGGCACCATCATGTGTCCGATCATGCCGCGTCCGCCACTGGCCGCGGGATATCGTGGATTGAAAATAGACCCGAGCGGCGCCGAGGTCGTGATCGGCATGAAACTGCCCTCATTGTTGGGCACATCCGGACAGAGCAAGGCCTTCACCGCGAACGCCGAATAGGCGAAGGTGTAAATGGGCACCACGTTCACCGCCCGCGGCACCTGCTGGCTGGATCCGCTGTAGTCTATTGAAAGCCGCTCGCCCTTGACGGTGATCGTGCAGTTGATGAGTATCGGTTCCTCGAATCCGTCGTGCTGGGTCTGTGCGTGATAAACACCGTCAGGCACGCTGCGGATGGCCTTGCGCATCGCCGATTCGGAGCGGCGGCGGATTTCAGCGCCAAGCGCGTCCAGGTCGGTATCGTGCAGCAACGGACGCAGGCGTTCCTCCAGCATCTTGCAGGCCGCCACCTGGGCCCAGATGTCGCCCAGCGTCTGCTCGGGAACACGCACATTCTGGCCGATCATGTCGAACAGCGCCTGCACCGGCTTGCCGCCTTCGATCAGCTTCAGCCGTGGAATCTGCAGGCCCTCTTCGTAAATGTCGCGGATGCCGGCGTTGCGGATGCGTCCGCCGATGTCCGGCATGTGCGATACCACGGCGGCAAAGGCGATGATTTTTCCCTTGTGAAAAATCGGCATGGCCACATTGACATCGTGAATGTGCCCGGTGCCCATCCACGGATCGTTGGTGATCATCACATCGCCGGGTTTCAGCGTTTTTGCCGGAAAACTGTCGAGAAAATGTTTGACCGTCGCCGGCAGCGTGCCGATGAAGGACGGAATCGACAATACCGACTGCGCAATCGACCGCCCCTGCGAATCGGTCAGCACCACGGCAAAATCATTGGCCTCGCGCACCAGTACCGAAAAAGAGGTGCGCACGAATGCCGCAGAGGCCTCGTCGACCATGCTGACCAGGCGTTTCCACTGAATCTCCAGCGTGATCGGGTCGAGTTTTTTGCTTTTCATCAGAATTCCTTGATCGTGATCGACACGGTGTAATCCGGCAGCACGCGCACATCGGCGGCCACTGGCACTACCAGGGTGGACTCCCGCTCTTCGAGTATCACCGGTCCGCTGATGCGGCTGCCCGGCTTCAGCGAGTAACGGTCATAGACCGGCACCGGCGCATATTTGCGCCTGAGCGGCAGCCAGATGTCACGTTTGCCGCGCATCAGCGGTTTGGCCGATATGCGAGTGTCACCCCAGATGAATTTATGCTTCCGGACCACTGACCTGCCGGTCAGTCGCCAGGTCACAATCTGCGGAGCGGCGTTCGGCACCAGATGCCCGTAAAACTGTTTGTAGCGCTTTTCGAATTCCTTGAGCAACACCGGCGCCATGCCAGACGTGATCCTGCGCCATGGCAGGCTGACTGATACGTTGTGGCCCTGACCGGCATAACGCATTTCGGCGCCGATCCACCATTGCAGGCTGACAGTGTCCGCGCCTGCCGATTTCAGTTCGTTCTCGGCATCGGCACGCAGATCGGCGTATACGGTCGCAACCCGATCCCATTCTATGTCTTTGAGCAGTGTCGGATTGGACCAGGCGCGGTCCACCCGTGCCGGCGCCGCCAGCAATCCCAGGCACGAACCGGCACCCGCGGCTATGGTCGCCAGCACGCGCGGTATCTGCAGCTTGCGGGCGACTTCCACCACATGCAGCGGCCCCGCGCCGCCGGTAGCCACCATCGCAAATTCGCGCGGATCATGGCCTTTCTCGGCGATGTGGATGCGCGCAGCCGAAGCCATGTTCTCGTTGACGATATTGCAGATGCCCCAGGCCACTTCGGTAGGCGTCAATTTGAGACTCGTCGCAAGTTTCTGCAGCGCTACAATGGCGAGATCCTTGCGCAGTTTCATTTCGCCGCCGAGGAAATTGTCCGCGTTGAGATAACCGAGTACCAGATCGGCATCGGTCACCGTGGCGCCGCTGCCGCCCTGCCCGTAACAGGCCGGCCCCGGATCAGCGCCTGCACTTTCAGGGCCGACATTGAGCAGGCCGAGATCGTTGATGTGGGCAATCGAGCCGCCGCCGGCGCCGATTTCAATGAGATCGATGCTCGGCATCAGGATCGGCAGTCCGGAACCGCGGGCAAAACGTGACACGCGCGCGCACTCGAAACTGTGCGCGATCAGCGGTTCGCCGCCAACCACGACACAGGCTTTCGCGGTGGTGCCGCCCATGTCAAAAGCCAGGATCTGATCAATTCCGGCGTTGCGCGCAGTATTGACTGCCGACAGCACACCGCCGGCAGGCCCTGATTCCAGCAGCAGAATCGGGGTTTCGGCGGCCGCCTTGCCCGAGGTGAAGCCGCCACTGGAGACCATGATGCGCAGCGGTGCGCCCGGCGCGAGTTTGTTGACGCGGCTGTCGAGGCGTTCCAGGTATTCAGCAACCAGCGGTTGCACGTAGGCATTGGCCGCGGTGGTCGACATGCGTTCGTATTCGCGGATCTCCCGTGCGATGCCTGAAGAGATCGACACCGCCAGTGCGGGAAATTTTTTCCTGATCGCCGCCGCGATTTTTTTTTCATGTTCATCATTGACGTAGGCATGCAGCAGGCACACCGCCACCGCATCCACGCCGAGTTTGCCGATTTCGCCGGTCAGCCTTGCAAGTTCTGCATCATCCAGTGGCGTAACCACTTCCCCTTCCACATCCAGCCGCTCGTCAACTTCGAGCCGCAGCGACTCGGCTACCAGCGGTTTGGGAATTTCAAGATTGAGGTCATATAGTTCGTAGCGGATTTCGCGTCCGATGCTCAGCACATCACGCGTGCCCTTGGTCACCACCAGGCCGGTCTTGGCGCCTTTTCTTTCGATCAGCGTGTTGGTGACCAGGGTTGTGCCGTGAACGATTTCAGTCACGGCCGGCGGTTTTCCGGCGCGGGCAGATGCCAACTGGCGCAACAGATCGACAATGACGGTGGATACGGCTTCGCCCGGGTCGCGCGGCGTAGTCAGTGTTTTGGCCACCCAGATGCGACCGCCCGGCACCAATACGGCCAGTCCGTCGGTGAAAGTGCCGCCGATATCGACTGCAATGCGGATATTGTCATATCTATTTGATTTTATTGATTTTTCTTTCATTTCCTTGCCTGTTCTCCAAAATCAATGATTACTCACGGCAGCGACTGCTGGAGCCGCCGATAGCTCACGGATCTGCTCACGACGCTTGAGCCACCAGGCATACGCCGGTGGCAGTAAATCGAGATAGCCGGCAACACCCAGCTCACGTGCCGCATGCACCGGCCAGTTCGGGTTGTATAAAAATTCCCGCGCCAGCGCGATCAGATCGGCGGCGCCGTGCTGCAGTATCGACTCTGCCTGGCGCGCTTCGGTGATAAGTCCCACTGCGCAGGTCATCATCCCGGTCTCTTTGCGCACCCGGTTTGCGTAAGGCACCTGATAGCCCGGGGTGCGGGGAACGATGGCCATGTTCAGCGGGCCGTTAATGCCGCCGGACGAGCAGGTCACGACATCCACGCCACGAGACTTCAACTCCCTGGCCAGCACCACGGTATCCTCCATGCTCCAGGCTCCACCATCGCCATCCACGGCAGAGGTGCGGAAAAACAAGGGGCGGTCGCGTGGCCAGACCGCGCGCACGGCTTCAGTGACCTCCAGTGCAAACCGCATCCGTCCGGACAGATCGCCGCCATAAGCGTCGCTGCGACGGTTGGCCAGTGGCGAGAGGAACTGATGGATCAGGTAGCCGTGGGCGCCATGAATCTCCAGGATGTCGAATCCCGCATCCAGCGTTCTCAGTGCAGCTTCTTTCCATGCGCCTATGACTTTCCCGATTTCGCGAATATCGAGTGCGATGGGTTGCGGCGCATCCTCGCGCGGCGGTATCGGGCTCGCCGATACCCCCCGCCACGGTGCCAGCCCTGCGGCGGCATCTTCTTCGGTCAACGGCTTGAAATTGGTCCATGGCGGCCCGCACGAAGCCTTGCGCCCGCTGTGTCCCAGTTGCATTGCAGGAACCGCACCGTGATCGCGGAGGAAATCAGTGATGCGGCGATACATGGGAACATGGTGATCACCATAAATCCCCGCGCAGCCATGAGTTTTTCGCGCGCGTTCTTCGACGGCGGTTTCTTCGCAAAAGACGATGCCCGCGCCTCCCAGTGCGAACTTTCCGAGATGCACGAGATGCCAGTCCCCGGGCCCTCCCTCCCCGGATGAGTACTGGCACATGGGCGACACCACCACGCGATTACGCAACGTGAGTCCGCCCAGTTTCAGCGGAGTGAACAGCAGCGGCATCTCGCTCATGGCGGTAGGGTCATGGCAAAGCCGCGGGGATGATCACTGCAATGCGGCCGTTGCAAACTGGATGCGCCGGCAAGCTTCTGTAAGTTCCTCCACCGACGAGGCAATGGAAATGCGGAAATAAGGCATCAGTCCGTAGGCTTCGCCCTGGATCACGGCCACCCCCTGATCCAGCAGATAGAGGGTGAAGTCCTGTTCTGTTTCGAGGATTTTTCCCTGCGGTGTTTTTTTGCCGAGAGTGCCGGCGCAGTTGGGAAAAACATAAAACGCGCCCTGTGGCCTGGCGCACACCAGGCCTGGCGCTGATTCGAGCATACCGAGCACCAGATCGCGCCGCTGTTGAAATGACGCGGCGCGATCACGCAGGAATTCCTGCGGACCGGTGAGTGCCTCCACCGCTGCCCACTGGCTGATGGAGCTGGGATTGGAAGTGCTTTGCGACTGCAGCTTGGCCATGTTCCTCACCAGCGCCTTGGGCCCCCCGGCGTAACCCAGCCGCCAGCCGGTCATGGCATAGGCTTTGGATACGCCATTGACCGTCAACGTGCGGTCATAAAGCGCTGGCTCGACCTCTGCAATGGTCGAAAACTCGGCCCCATCGAACAGCAGATGCTCATAGATGTCATCCGACAATATCCATACCTGGGGATGACGCAGCAGGACTTCAGCCAGCCCTTTGAGCTCGGCACGGCTGTAAACCGCCCCGGTCGGATTGCACGGCGAATTGAGAAGCAGCCATTTTGTTTTTGGCGTGATGGCCGCTTCCAGACGTTCGGGTGTCAGCTTGAAATCGCATTCCGGTCCGCACGCAACTGCCACCGGGGTGCCGTCGGCCACCAGCGTCATGTCCAGATAGGAAACCCAGTACGGCGCCGGAATGATCACTTCGTCGCCCGCACTGAGGGTAGACATCATGGCGTTGAACACCAGCTGCTTGCTGCCGGTGCCGGCAATGATCTGGTCATGGGCATACTCAAGCCCGTTTTCACGCTGGAATTTGAGGCGCACGGCTTCCTTGAGCTCGGGGATGCCGTCGACCGTGGTGTAGCGGGTCTGATTGCGGGCCATCGCGGCAATCACCGCCTGCTTGACGTTGGCAGGCGTCTCGAAATCCGGCTCCCCCATGGTCAGGCCGACAATGTCCCTCCCTTGCGCACGCAATTCACGTACACGTTGCGTTGAGGAATTGCTGGGCGAGTGCTTGATGCGTTCCAGCCGCGGCGCGAAAAAACTCATGTTTTCACTCGAATTTGATGCCCTGTTCGCGGATGACCTTGCCCCATTTGGCCGTCTCCTGTTTCTGGTGTGCCACCAGCTCTTCGGGAGTGCCGCCCACGGCATCGATGCCCTGCGCGCGCAATTTGTCTTTAACGTCGCCCGCGCCCAGAGCTCTGACAGTTTCGCGGTTGACCCGCGCAATGATTTCGCGCGGCACACCGGCCGGCGCAAACATGGCAAAGGATGTGACGGAATCAAACCCGGGAAGGGCTGATTCCGCGATGGTCGGCAGATCGGGCATCAGCGGCGTGCGTTTCGCCGTGCTGGTGGCGATCGGACGCAGACGGCCCGCTTTGGCCTGGGGCAGCGCCGTGATCACATCAACGAAGGACACAGCGGTTTCTCCGGCGATCAACGCGGTTGCGGAAGGGCCGCCCCCCTTGTACGGAACGTGCTGCATCTTCACCTTGGCCAGATTCATCAGCAGTTCGGTCGCCAGATGGCTGGTGGCGCCAACTCCGGCGGTGGAAAACGGGATTTTTCCCGGCTGCGCTTTCGCCAGCGCAATCAGTTCTTTTGCATTTTTGACAGGCAACGAAGGATGGACTGAAAGAATCTGCGGGCTGATCGCCACCAGTGCGACGGGGGCGAAGGCCTTTTCGTTGTCGTACTGCAGATCCTTGTAGAGGTGCGGCGCGATAGCAAACGTACTGTTGGTGGCGAGCAGCAAGGTATAACCATCGGGCGCAGCCCTGGAAGCCAGCGCATGGCCTATGGTGCCGGTGGCCCCGCCCCGGTTGTCGATGATCCATTGCTGGCCGGTGTATTCGGCCAGCTTGAGGCCCAGAATCCTGCCGATGGAATCGGTTGATCCGCCGGCCGCCCAAGGCACGATCAGACGCACCGGTTTATTCGGATACTCCTGTGCCCATGCGAAAAGCGGCGCCAAAAGGAGCGAAACGACCAGCGAGCAGCGGCTACTCAGCAATGTGATGCGCATGTGATCTCCCATCGTTCAAAGGTTGATCCTCCAGCAGCAACCAGGTTTATTGATGGTCTGTTGGCCCGGATTGAGCAAATCTTAGGCCTGGACTACTCATTGCACAATCGGAAAATTCCGATTTATTATTCGTTAATGGCGATTAATGCAACCCTTCGGCACCTGCGCTGCTTCACTACGGTGGCCAGCGACGGCAGCTTCACCCAAGCGGCAAAACGCCTTTTCATCACCCAATCCTCGTTGACTGCCGCCATTCAGCAACTGGAGCAGGCGCTCGGCTTGAAACTGTTTGACCGCACGACCCGCCGGGTGACCCTGACTCGCGAAGGCAGCAGCTTCGTACCTGTTGCCGAACGCCTGCTGAATGAATTCGATGCTGCATTGGCTGACGTCCGGGCGGTCGCTGAGCGCCAGCGCGGACATGTCAGCATTGCAGCTGCGCCCTCCGTGGTGGCGCTGATCCTCGCGCCCGCCATCACCAGATTCAGCGTCGCCTATCCCAATATCAGTGTAGCCCTCAGTGACGGCGGCGCTGAACGTGTGCAACAGTGCCTGCTCGCCTCGGAGGCCGACTTTGGCATTACCAGCCGCTGGGCCGACGATCCGGGCCTTGATTTCCGGCCGCTGATCCACGACCGGTTCGGGTTGGTCTGCCGCCGGGACCATCCTCTGGGCCGGGCAAAAACCCGTATCAACTGGAAAAAGCTGCAAGGTGAGCGTTACATCGGCCTCGCTGCGGACACGGGCATCCGCACCATGCTGCAGGCAACGCCGGGCCTGCCGGCAATGCTGCGCTCACCGCACTTTGAAGTTTCAAGCACCGGCTCATTGCACGCCATGGTGAACGCCGGACTCGGCGTATCGGTGCTGCCGGCATTGGCGGCAAACCTGAAACCGCTGGATCAGCTGGCATTCCGCCAACTCACCGGCCCCTCGCTCGAGCGTGAAATCTGTGTGATTACACGCCGTGGCCGCGCCTTATCCCCGGCTGCGCAAAGCATGCTTAATGTGATTGCGGAAACACTGCAATCCCAACAGTTGCCGGCAGGTGCGCGACTGGCCGGCAGCTTGTTAAGATGAACAGCATCGATTTTCGGGAGCCGCGCACATGCACATGAGCAAATCGATGGTCATATTTCTGCTGATGCTGGCCATCGTGCCTGCCGCAGCGCAGGACTATCCTGCCAAACCGGTGCGTTTCATTGTGCCCTACGCTCCAGGAGGCAGCTCCGATATCCTGGCGCGTCTGTTCGCGCAGCGGTTTTCTGAAACCATGGGGCAGACCTTCGTGGTCGATAACCGTCCGGGGGCCGGCGGCATGATAGGGACTGCAATACTCGCCAGGGCACCTGGCGACGGACATACGTTGATCCTGCAGGACATGCCACACACCATCAATCCTGCGGTTCATGGCAAGGTACCCTACGATCCGCTGCTGGACTTCACGCCGATCACGCTGGTTGCACGCGCGCCGCAGTGGTTGTTCGTGCATCCCGGAAATGCGGCCCGTACAGTCGATGACCTGGTGAAACAGGCAAAGGCGCAACCGGGTCAATACAAGATCGGTTCCGCCGGCAACGGCAGTGGTACCCACTTGATGGCGGAATTGCTGATGCGCGGCGCGGGCATCGAACTCACGCATGTCCCCTACAAAGGCGCAGGACCTGCCGTGGCAGCAACGGTGGCGGGTGAAATGAACGCGGTTTTTACATCAATGCCCGCGGCGATTTCGTTCGTGCAATCTGGACGCTTGCGCCCGATCGGGGTGACGACGTCGAAACGCCACTCCGCACAACCGGACGTTCCGACATTCGCGGAATCGGGTATTGCCAGCATGACATTGTTTCACTGGTTCGGCGTGCTTGCTCCCGCAAAACTGCCCAAACCACAACTCGTACGTCTCGGCGCAGAGATTACTGCCGCGGTAAATCATCCGCCCATCCAGGAGCGCTACAAGGCGATGCTGATCGAACCGGCCACGGCCAGTCCGGAGGAATTCCGCGCACTGATCAAATCCGACCTGCAGCGTTGGCAGAAGGTGGTGAAGGAAGCCGGTATCAAGGCGTTGTAAAACCGCCAATGCGTCATGGCCAGGTCGCAAAAGAACCTGTTTTTCGGCGACTGGAGCCTCATGATTTCCCGGCATGCAGTGTTTCCGATGCCTGCGCTTCACGGGTCACGCGCAGGATGTCCTCGCGGCGTTTGAGCCACCATGCATAGGGCAGCGGCAGCAGATCAAGATAGTCGGGCACCCCAAGTTCACGCGCGGCATGTGCCGGCCAGTGCGGATTCCACAGCATTTCACGTGCAAGCGCAATCATGTCGGCCTGGCCTCGTTGCAGTATCTCTTCGGCATGGCCCGGTTCCGTGATGAGTCCCACGGCAACCGTCATCAGGTCTGCACTCCCACGCACACGTTCGGCAAACGGCACATGGTAGCCCGGCACCCGCGGTACCGGCGCTGCGGTTCCCGGTCCGGCGATACCGCCTGACGACGTGGTGATCGCCGCGACGCCGCGCGCTTTGGCTTCCCGCGCAAGCGCCACCGTGTCATCCATGCTCCACTCCCCACTGCCGTCCACGGCGGATACGCGCATGAATACCGGCTTGCCGACAGGCCAGACGCTGCGCACTGCTTCGATGATTTCCAGACACAGGCGCATGCGTCCCTGCAGGTCTCCGCCATAGTCGTCATCGCGCCGGTTGGCGAGCGGCGACAGGAACTGGTGGATCAGGTAACCGTGGGCTGCATGGATCTCGACGATGTCGTAGCCGGCGGCGGCAGAGCGCAGCGCCGCTTCGCGCCAGCACCCCACCACTTCGCCGATTTCCTTACGCGTCAGCGCGTGCGGCACCGGCGCTGCGTCGCTCGCCGCAACGGCACTGGCAGACACGGTCTGCCACGGCGGGTTGCCGAGCTTTGCATCCTCAGCCGTCAGTGGCCGGTATCCTTCCCAAGGCGGGCAGCCTGCGCCTTTACGCCCGCCATGTCCGATCTGAATCGCAGGTATCGCACCGTGCTGGCGCAGAAAATCGTTGATGCGCCGGTAACCCGCGATATGCGCCTCCTTGTAGATGCCGGCGCAGTGATATGACTTGCGGCCACGCTCTTCGACAGCCGTCTCCTCGCAAAACACGATGCCGGCGCCACCCAGCGCAAACTGACCGAGATGCACGAGATGCCAGTCGGTCGGACCGCCATCCTTTGATGCGTACTGGCACATCGGAGAAACAATAATGCGGTTGCGTGCCGTCAGTTCACCCAGGCGGATCGGGGTAAACAGCAGCGGCCTGGCATCTTCAGGTGGCATGATTGTTGGATGGCGCAAAGTGAAGAGGATTTGCCATTGTAATCAGAATCGGAATTGAAATCAGGCGCTTGTCGCCAGTCATCTTCGACCGGGTTGATTCGGCGACGAAGCTTGATTCGAAGGACTGTGCAAAACCCTGAACCCGGCATCCCGCAAAAATCACAAGGCTGGAACAAGCCGTTTCCCAGCAGTTGATTCGGTCGCGGCGGAGATGGATGCGGTGGCTGGCGTGGCGCCCTATCCGATCACCACCGACGAAATGATCAACACGATTGCGTCATTTGATGCCGTGATCAATTCGATCAAAAGCGGAAATACCCTCAGGCTGTAATCTGCTTCGGGCTTCAGCCAAAAAAAACCGGGTCACCCCCGGTTTTTCTGCGGCAAATTATTCAGAACCACTGTTTCAGGCTCAGGCCCACATTCCGGCTCAGGCTGCAGACCACGCCTGGGCCCGGCGTCCAGGAAGTTTACCGGGTGTCCGTTTTCGCCTCGCCGATGCCCGCACTCAGATACAACTGCGCGGACGCCGGCACTGCTGCGAAAGCGGCAGCCGCCGCGATGAATATCTTTTTCATTGATTGATCACTCCAAAATTATGTTGCGGGCGCGGCGTATGGGCAGTGGTTTGCAAGCCATATGTGCGCTGCCACACACAGGATGAGACTCAATCTGGTAGTCTGCAGAGTAATTCCGCTGATTAAATGTGCGAGCCAGGACGGATGAAATACAAGGACTATTACGGCGTTCTCGGTGTCGATCGGGACGCCACGACCGAGGCCATTAAAAAGGCCTACCGCAAGCTCGCCCACAAGTATCACCCGGACGTGTCCAAGGACCCTGACGGCGAAGAAAAATTCAAGGCCGTCGCGGAAGCCTACGAGACGCTCAAGGATCCGGAAAAACGCAGTGCCTATGATCAGTTAGGCCGTCACGCACCGGGCGAGAATTTTCGCCCGCCGCCGGACTGGAACCAGCAGCATGGTGATTCGCAGTTCTCCTTCGATGACGCCGATCTGGCGGACCTTTTCGCCGGTATGTCCAGCGGACGGCATCCCGGCGGCGGACACATACGGATGCCCGGCCAGGATTACGACGTTTCCACCCGTATTTCCCTGCAGGATGCCTGTAACGGCTCCGAAGTCGAGCTGAGCTTGAGCATGCCTGAACCGGACGCGCAGGGACGCCTGCATCGCGTGCCCCGCACCTTCAAGGTACGCATTCCCAAGGGGGCGACTGATGGACAGCGCCTGCGCCTGGCCGGCCGTGGCGGCAAAGGTCTCAACGGCGGACGCGATGGCGACCTGTATCTCAACATCACCCTGCATCCGCATCCACTGTTCCGTGTCAATGGACACGACCTGTATCTCGATCTGCCATTGACCCCGTGGGAAGCGGTGCTGGGCGCGAGCATCGAAGTGCCGACACTGTCCGGAATAGTTCGCCTGAAAGTACCGCCGAATACCCAGTCCGGGCAACAGATGCGTTTGTCCGGGCGAGGCCTGGCCAAAGCGCAGGGCAATGCAGGTGATCTTTTCGCCATTGCGCAGATTTTGATACCTGCTGCAGCCAGTGATGTTGAGCGCGGTTTGTTTGAACAACTCGCGAAAGCGTCGACTTTTAATCCACGCGAACGCCTGCAACAGGAGATCAAAAATGCCCTCTGAACACGCCGAACCGGTCTGGCTGACCGATGATCACGCGCTCTCTGCAGCTGAACTGGCGGAGATGTCCGGTATGTCTGAAGCAGAACTGCGCGAACTCGTCGATTACGGCGCCGTCACTCCAATTGATTCCGAGGCAACACCGTGGATGTTTACCGGCCGTTGCCTGTTGGCCGTGCGCACCGCCTGCCGGCTGCGCATCAGCTTCGATCTGGAACCACACGGCGTGGCACTTATTGTGTCGCTGCTGGAGCGCATTCACGGACTGGAATCGCAACTTGGCAGTTTGCGCGCACAGTTGCCGCGACATCCGGGTTGATCGTGAAAATACGCCCGGACTTTCGGCGCAGGTGCCGGCTGCGCTGACGTCTTTGGTGGTGCAACCACCGCGCCGGCCCCAATAAATACTGTATATAATTGGCAATTATATACTTGACACATGCAAAAAATAGGCTGAAAATGGCGTCAATCCATAAGGAAATACGCCATGACCGCCATCCTCACCGCCCCGCGATTCCACAACGAAACCGAAGCCCGCAAATACCTTGAGGCATTGCGCTGGCCTAACGGTGCGGTTTGCCCTCATTGTGGTGGCATCGAACGCAACAGCGCCCTTTCTGGCGAATCCCATCGTGACGGCCTCTACTTCTGTGGCGATTGCCGCAGCCAGTTCACCGTCACTGTTGGCACCGTGTTTGAGCGCAGCAAGATCGCCCTGCACAAGTGGCTGATGGCGGCTCACCTGATCGCGGCCAGCAAGAAAGGCATTTCCAGCAAACAGCTTGAGCGCATGTTGGGCGTAACTTACAAAACTGCGTGGTTCATGTCTCACCGCCTCCGCGAAGCCATGAAGCCCACTGGCGGCGGTATGTTCGGTGCTGGTGGCAAGATCGTTGAAGCCGACGAAACCTTTATTGGCCGTAAACCGGGCCGCAAGAAAGGCAAAGGCTACTCGCACAAGGAAGTCGTTTTCTCGCTGGTCGAGCGTAACGGCAACGTTCGCAGCTTCCATGTGCCTGATGTAACCGCCGCCGCGCTGAAAGTGAAACTGCTTTCTCACGTTTCCAAAGATGCCCGCCTGATGACGGACAACGCGGGCCAATACCGCAAGACCAAGTTTGACTTTCCGAAGCATCAAACCGTGAACCACAACGCGGGGGAATATGCACGCGGTGAAATTACGACCAACACCATTGAGGGATTTTTCGGCATATTCAAGCGCGGAATCTACGGCACGTATCAGCACATCAGCAGCCAGCACCTTGAGCGTTACACCACGGAGTTTGACTTCCGTTACAACAACCGCACCTCTCGCAGCGTTTCCGATGTGGAGCTCGCCGACATGCTGCTCAAGGGCATCAGCGGCAAGCGTCTGACCTATCGGCGGACTAACGCGACAGCGTGAGAATGCGTTGCTAACAATCATAGCCATGCTAAAGCTCATCGCAAAAAACCCCCGCAATGGTCAATTATTTTTTGATTTCTAATCAGCATGAACGATCCGCTTGAAAGTTCCAGGTACAGCGTTGAGCACGCCAAGCGCCGTATCAACGAGCTTGAAGCGGAGGTCACTGCATTCAATCAAACCAACCCGTACATTCAGGTTGTCGAGCGCGATAACAACACCTTTGAGGATGTGTTTAAGATCAGACTTACTCAGCCCGTCCCAATCGCTTTGAAGGGTATTGCTTCTGATGCGGTCAACGCCATGCGATCCGCCCTTGATAACGCTGGATATGCTGTGGCCGTCGCTGGCGGCTCCAAGGGAGGACATGCACATTTCCCGTTTTGGGGAAACGCTGCTGAGGCTGCCGGCAGCAAGCACGGACGATCCAAGGACATCCCGAAAGAAATCTTTGACCTGATGTTTGCGTGTAAGCCATACAAAGGAGGGAACGATCTCCTGTGGGCATTGAACAAGCTCAGTAATACCCGCAAACACGAAATCGTCGTCCCCATCATTGTTTCCTCTGGGGGCTTCAAAATTTCGGTTGGGGGTGGTAACGGCACCATTTTCAACGCTCGTGGCCCCTTCACTATTGGGGGAACGCACTGGAACGGCGCGAAAAATGAGCTTGAATTCATGCGCGTTGGACTCGGCGGCCAAATAGAGAGTGATGCAAACTTCAGCTTCTCCCTTTTTGTAGCGTTCGGCGAAGTTGACGTTATTCGAGGACAACCAGCGATTGGCGTTCTCCGCGCAATGGTCGACGAAGTTGAGCGCGTCCTTATGGCTATTGAAGCTGAGGCTAAGCGAATCCGACTTTTCAGTTAATCCCATGACCTATACTCCCACCATGAAACGCAAGCCGACTTCAGCGGAAGCGCAGCAGGCCGAGCTAGAAAAGCTCGATTTACTGCCGGAATCCGAGGCGCAGGAACGCACAGACCATTTGCTACGGGCGATGCTGGCGCGACCGCCCGACCCATTTACACCAAAGAATGAGAAATCCACTAAGCCCTTGAAATAATGGGCTTTTTTATCACAAAAATTATATCTATTTTGCATTTGTTACCTATACATACTGGATATAATTACAGTATTGTGCCCCGTTCCCGTTCCCGATCACGCCACCTGCCCTTCAATGTCCCGCTGCCTGCCTCCACGCCCGTCCGCAGGCAGTTTTTGCCACTGGCTGCGGGCAAGGCCTCCGCCGGATTTCCCTCGCCGGCCACCGATCACATCGACCAAAGTCTGGATTTGACCGAGTACCTGGTGTTGCATCCGGAAGCCACTTTTTTCCTGCGCGTCAAAGGCGATTCCATGACCGGCGCGGGGATTCATCATGGTGATCTGCTGATTGTTGATCGCTCGTTGGCACCCGCGTCCGGGCGCGTGATCGTGGCCGCGCTGAACGGCGAGCTGACGGTCAAGCGCCTGCAGCGCAGCCGTGGCCGTATCACTCTGAAGTCCGAAAACTCCGCCTATCCCGACATCCCCGTCAGCGACGACCATGAGTTGCAGATCTGGGGCGTGGTGGCCCATGTCGTGCACACGCCATGAGTCGCAGCATCGCGCTGGTCGACGGCAATAATTTTTATGTGTCCTGCGAACGGGTATTCAATCCGGCGCTTGAAGGCCATCCCGTCGTCGTGCTCTCCAACAACGACGGCTGTGTGGTGTCTCGCAGCGACGAGGCCAAAGCGCTGGGCATTCGCATGGGTGTGCCGTTTTTTGAAATCAGGCCACTGGTCAAAAGTCACGGCCTGCTGTGGCTTAGCTCCAACTACGCGCTTTATGGTGACATCAGCGCGCGGATGATGCGGCTGCTCAGCGAATTTTCGCCCTGCCAGGAAATTTATTCCATTGATGAATGTTTTCTCGATTTCAACGGCATGCCCGGCGATGCGGTGATACGCGGTCATGACATCCGCCGCCGCATCCGCCAGTACCTGGGTATCACCACCTGCACCGGAATAGGAAGCTCCAAAACACTGGCCAAACTCGCCAACCATGTGGCCAAGAAAAACGATTCCTGCAACGGGGTTTTTGATTGGGCGGCATTGCCGGCTGCCGGACAAAACTTGTTGATGGGCCGTCTGGATGTGGGAGAAGTCTGGGGCGTGGGTCGAAAACTTGCAATGCAGTTACAGCGCATGAATATCCTTACGGTGCTCGATTTGCAACGCGCAAACAGCGCCGAGATCCGTAAACGTTTCAGCGTGGTCATGGCGCGCACCGTAGCCGAACTCAATGGCGAGTCCTGCCTGGCACTGGAAGACGTCACAGCACCAAAAGCAAGTATTCAGGCAACGCGGAGTTTCGGCCGTCCGGTAACGGCCATCGCTGAACTCCGCGAAGCGGTGATGAGTTACGTCATCCGCGCCGCAGAACGCCTGCGTGAACAAGGCTCCGTCTGCGCCCAGGTGTCCGTATACATCCACACCGGAAAATACCGGTCCGGCGCGCCCTACAGTCCGACCATCTCGATACAGCTGGCCTCCCCGACAGACGATACCCGGCGACTGGGCGCGGCCGCGCTGCACGGCCTGGAGCAGATTTACCGGCCGGGCTGCCGCTATAAAAAAGCCGGCGTCATGTTGACCGGTTTGCAACCCGTATTTGCACCGCAGGGGGTCCTGTTTACCGACAGCGAACAACCGCGCGCCGCACGCCTGATGACAGCCATGGATGCCATCAACAAAACCTACGGCATGAACACCGCGACGTTCGCCGGTGCCGGCATCGAGCAACCCTGGCGCATGCAGTCCATGCGCCGCTCGCCGCGTTACACCACGTCCTGGAATGAGCTTGCAGTGGTGTCTGCCGCAAATAAACACTCATAACGTGGACGAACGGTTATCTGGCATCCAAGAATCCCGTATCGTGCGCGCACAATATTCGAGGACATTTACATGCTTCAGCAGTCAGTGATAATTTTTTGTGGCGTTGCCGTATCCATTTCGTTATTTGCTGGCGTCGCCCAGGCGCAGCAGCCCTACCCCAGTCGCGCGATTCGCGTGGTGGTGCCTTATCCACCCGGCGGTGGCAACGACATCATCGGTCGTATCGTCGCCGAAGACCTTGGCAAGCGACTGGGCCAGCAGGCCCTGGTAGACAACCGCCCCGGCGGCAGCACCGTGATCGGCGCGGAAATTGTCGCCCGCGCGGCACCTGACGGTTACACACTGCTGATTACCAGCCACACGACGTACGCGCTGATCCCCAATCTGCGTACCAAGCTGCCGTACGATCCACAACGCGATTTCGAGCCGGTGTCGCTGCTCGCCACGCAGTCCTTCGCGCTGGCGGTGCATCCCTCGTTACCGGCCAACACCGTCAAGCAGGTCATCGCATTGGCGAAAGCGCGGCCAGGTCAACTGACTTTCTCCTCGGCAGGCGCCGGCACCGGCACCCATTTTTCCGGCGAGCAGTTCAAGGTGTTGGCCAAACTCGACATGCTGCATGTGCCATACAAGGGCGGCAACACTGCAGTCACCGCAGTGCTCAGCGGCGAAACCACGATGACCTTCGGCAGCCTGTCCGCGCTGTCGCCCTTCGTCACCACCAAAAAACTGCGCGTGATTGCAGTCACCAGCGCAAAACGCTCGCCACTGGATCCGAAAATCCCGACCATCGCCGAAAGCGGTTTGCCGGGTTACGAAATGACACCCTGGTACGGCATGACCGGCCCCAGGGGCATGTCGCAGGCCATCGTCGAGCGCCTGAATAATGCGGTAGTGACGGCGATGCAGACTACGGAGATGAAAGAACGCATGGCGCGTGTCGGTTACGAGCCCGAGGGCAGCACGCCGGCCCAGCTCGCGGCGCATATCAAGGCGGAACTGGCGCGTTACGCTGTGCTGATCAAGACCATCGGCTTCAAAGACGAATAAGCGGCGCGGCATCAACCGGGCCGCGAAGCCGATTTATTGCGCGTGTTCCCTGAAAAAATCCCAGATCACATCCGTCGTGTTCAGCGATGAGGCGGGATCGTTGGCGCCACGAAAACCGCGCTGACCACCTGGCCAGCGTAAGTCCGATAGTTAGGCGGTCCGGATTGTCCGGATACCACGACCACCACGGGGCCCTTCTCGCCTTTCGGCAGGAATACTTCCTGTGGCGGCCCCTCCTGGGCCCATCCGCGCGTGGACAAAAGGGCAAGCAAAAACAGCATGCAAGCAGACAGCAGTGTGCGGGTCATCAAGGCCGAGCCTCCTGTGCGGATTAAACAGCTGCTTGGGTGATGAGCATCATAGCGCTGACGGTACTGTTTCAGTCGGCAGGTTAGCGAGAATCAGTCAATGTAACAAATTGTTTTTATTGATAATTTCACGTATTGCGCGGCGTGAACAAAAAAATAAGGACGCCGCAGCGTCCTTTATGGCCATGCAGTTCAGCGATCTATTGCTGGGGCGATTCACCCTGCGGCTGATCTGCTGCCGGCGCCTGCCCATCTTCTCCGCCCAGAGGCGCACTCTCTGATTCCTTGCGTCGTTTTTTCTCTTCTTTCTTCTGCTTTTTGGCCAGCTCGCGCTGGCGTTTTGCAAACCCGTAGTTCGGTTGTGCCATGGACGTTTCTCCTTGTTAAAAAATAAAACGGCGGCAGCGCCTACGCGCCGTCGCCGTTGTTGCAGTTGCAGGTGCGGAAAGGCGGCTTATAGCGCCTTCTCCAGACCTTGCCGCTGCGCAGTCATTTCCGCCGGCAGCCGCGATTGAAGTTTGCCGAACAGTTCGTCGTGATCCTTCAGCTCGGCGCGCCAGGCGTCGTGGTCGACGTGGGTCAGCGTGTCAAAGGCTTCGCGGCTGAAGCTGGACATGCCCCGCCATTCCATGTCTTCGTAACGCGGCATGTGGCCGATCGGGGTTTCAGTCGCCGCCAATTTGCCTTCGCAGCGCTCCACCACCCACTTCAGCACGCGCATGTTGTCGCCGAAGCCGGGCCACAGGAATTTGCCATCGGCATCACGGCGGAACCAGTTGACGGCAAAAATCTTCGGCTGCACTTTGACTTTGGCGCCGACGCTGAGCCAGTGTTTGAAGTAGTCACCGAAGTGATAACCGCAGAACGGCAGCATCGCGAAGGGATCGCGACGCACCACACCAACCTTGCCGACGATGGCTGCGGTGGTTTCGGAGGCCATGGTCGCGGCGAGGTACACGCCGTGGTTCCAGTCCTTGGCTTCAGTGACCAGCGGCACGATGGTGGTGCGACGGCCGCCGAAGAGGAAGGCGCTGATCGGCACGCCGGCGGGGTTTTCCCAGTCAGCATCCATCGACGGAATCTGCGAAGCCAGAACGGTGAAGCGTGAATTGGGATGTGCCGCAAGACGGCCGCTGTCCGGCGTCCAGTCCTTGCCGGTCCAGTCAGTCAGATGTTTCGGTGCTTCCTTGCTCAGGCCTTCCCACCACACATCGCCGTCATCGGTCATGGCGACGTTGGTAAAAATGGTGTTGGTCTTCAGTGCAGCCAGGCAATTGGCGTTGGTTTCTTCGGAAGTGCCGGGCGCAACACCGAAGGCGCCGTATTCCGGATTGATCGCATACAGCCGTCCGTCCGGACCGGGTTTGATCCAGGCGATGTCTTCGCCGATGGTCGTGACTTTCCAGCCTTCAAGCGCTTTCGGCGGAATCAGCATCGCCAGATTGGTTTTGCCGCAGGCGCTGGGAAATGCCGCCGCGATGTAATGCTTTTTGCCGCCCGGAGGCTCAATGCCGAGGATCAGCATGTGCTCGGCAAGCCAGCCCTGCTCCTTGGCCATGATCGAGGCGAGGCGCAGCGCAAAACATTTTTTGCCGAGCAGCGCATTGCCGCCGTAGCCGCTGCCGAAAGACCAGATCAGCTTTTCTTCCGTAAAATGGGTAATAAACTTGTGTTCCTTGTTGCTCGGCCAGGCAATGTCTTTCTGGCCTGCCGCCAGCGGCATGCCCACCGAATGCAGGCAGGGCACGAATTCGCCTGTGGCGCCGAGAACGTCCAGCACCTTGCGGCCGATACGGGTCATGATGCGCATGCTGACCACCACGTACGGCGAATCGGTCAGTTCGACGCCGATGTGCGCGATATGCGAACCCAGCGGGCCCATGCTGAACGGAATCACGTACATGGTGCGACCGCGCATGCAGCCGTCGTACAGCTTGCTCATGGTCGCCTTCATCTCTTCTGGCGCCATCCAGTTGTTGTTGGGGCCGGCGTCTTCCTTGTTTTTGCTGCAGACGAAGGTGCGGTCTTCCATCCGCGCGACATCATCAGGATCCGAGCGGGCGAGGAAACAACCCGGGCGTTTTTCCTGATTGAGGCGGATCAGCGTGCCGGCGGCGACCATTTCATTGCACAGCCGGTCGTATTCTTCCTGCGAGCCGTCGCACCAGACGATGCGCTCGGGCTTGGTCAGTTGTGCCACTTCGGCAACCCAGGCCTGCAATTTTGCATGGGTGACATAGGAGGGGCTATCCATCGCAGGCGTAATTTGCGCCTTGGTCGCTGGCTGGTTCATCACAGACTCCTCTTGCGGAACACGTTGATTTTTATGAAAAAACAAAGGCAGAGCGAAATGGGTGGATTCCGCTCTGCGGGATCGCTTGAATTTTACCTCAAATTGGCAAAAACCGGTTCAGGCGGGTGCGCTGCGACGACTCCGTCCGAAAAACAGGATGGCAATGCCGGTGGCGACCAGGAACGGGACGGCGCCGTAGTTCATCACCTCCCAGCCGCGCGCCGAAAACAGCCAGCCCGACGAAGCCGAACTGATGGCCATGGTGATGAAAATCGCCATGTCGTTGGCGCCCTGCACCTTGGCTTTCTCAGCCGGGGTGTGGGTTTCGGTGAGCAGTGTGGTGCCGCCCAGGTACATGAAATTCCAGCCGACGCCGATCAGCACCAGCGCCAGCCAGAAATGCATGACTTCGACACCGGACAGCGCGATCGCGACACAGGCGAGGCTCAGCAGCACGCCGGTGAACAGGATGTTGTGCACGCCAAACCGCTTGATCAGCGAGCCGGTGACAAACGAAGGTGCGAACATCGCGATGACATGCCACTGGATGACAAAGACCGCGTCGCTGAAGGGGTGCGCGCAGGATTTCATCGCCAGCGGTGTCGCCGTCATCAGCAGGTTCATGATGCCGTAACCGACCATGCCCGACATTACTGCGACCAGGAAGGCCGGCTGGCGGGCGATTTCGGCCAGGGGCCGCCCCTGATCCTTCTGCTCGGCCGCGGTCAGCCGCGGAATGCTCATCAGGCGCTGCAGCACCAGCGCGATCACGCAGAAACCGATCAGCGCCAGATAGCTGCCGAGGAATTCCGCCGGCAGCAGATCCTTGGTCCATTTGCTGGTTTGCGGCCCCAGCACACCACCGACCAGGCCGCCGGCCATGACCAGAGAAATCGCCTTGCTCTTGAAGTCGGGGCTGGCGACGTCGGCCGCGGCGAAGCGGTAATACTGACCCGACGCGTTGTAGATGCCCATCACCAGCGTGCCCATGCACAACATCCAGAAATTGTGGCTGTACACTGCATAACCGCAGATCAGCGCGCCGAGAATGCCGATCAGCGTGCCGACGGTAAAACCGTTGATACGTCCCACCCGGCGCATCAACTGCGATACCGGCAGCGTGGTCAGTGCGGCGCCGATCACATACGAGGTGACCGGCAGCGTCGCCAGCGATTTGTCCGCGGCGAGCGCGTAGCCGGCGAGGCCGTTGATCGCGATCAGGATGGTATTGTTGGTGAACAGCAGCGCCTGCGCCGCGCAAAGCAGCGCGACGTTTTTCTTTTCAGCGGTCAATGCAAGGTGCTCCCGGGCCGGGGAATGCTTCAGCGTTTCTGGAACTGGGTTTTGCCGAACATCACTTCACGCGCCTTGTCGTCGACCGGATTGCTGCTCGACTCGTTCGACAGTATCTGCAAAGCGCGCTGCACCGCGGGACGGGTGTTGATGATATCGAACCAGCGCTGCGCGTTGGGGTATTCCTTCATGTCGATGCCGCGACTTTCAGCGCCGCGCATCCACGGGAAAATCGCCATGTCGGCAATGGTGTATTCGTCGCCGGCGACGAATTTGTTCTGCGCCAATTGTTTGTCGAGCACATGCGTCAGGCGGTTGGCCTCGTTGGTGTAACGCTCGACTGCGTATTCGATTTTGTCTTTGGCATAACGCCGAAAGTGGTTGGCCTGGCCAAACATCGGACCGACGCCGCCCATCTGCCACATCAGCCACTGCATGCAGTTCCAGCGCTGGTTGATGTCTTCGGGCAAAAACTGGCCGGACTTCGATGCGAGGTAGAGCAGGATCGCGCCGGACTCCATCAGCGACAGCGGTTTGCCGTTGGGGCCGTCGGGATCGACGATCGCCGGAATGCGGTTGTTCGGGCTGATCTTGAGGAATTCAGGTTTGAACTGTTCACCGGTGCGGATATTCACGCCGTGTACCCGGTACGGCAATCCGGTTTCTTCCAGCATGATATGGATCTTGTGGCCGTTGGGCGTTGCCCAACTGTACAGCTCGATCATAATACCTCCGCACGGGGTGGATCAGGGAAGCGCGGAGTATAGCGCAGGCGCCATGCCGCCTTTGACTTTGCACTTTAGTTGTACATTTGCGGCTAAGCTGCGAACTGGCTCACCATGATTTCCTTCCGCAATTTTCTGTTGCCGCCGGGCACGCTGCCTGATGCCCGTGTCCTGCTCGCCGCCCGTGCGCTGCGCGCCTTCGGTGACGGCTTTGTCAGCCTGTTGCTGCCCTATTACCTGACGCTGCTCGGCTACAGCGCGCTGCAGATCGGTTTGCTGGTGACGGCAACCCTGCTCGGTTCGGGCATCCTGACATTGGCCACCGGTTTTATCGCGCACCGCCATTCCACCCGCCATCTGTTGCTGGGGGCCAGCCTGCTGATGGTGGCCACCGGCCTCGGGGCATCCGTGTTGACAGATTTCTGGCCGCTGATGGTGGTGGCCGTGGTCGGTACGCTGAATCCTGCCGCCAGCGACGTCACGCTGTTTTCGCCGCTGGAACAGACCTTGTTGACGCGGGCGGCACCGGCACAATCGCGCACTGCGCTGTTCGCACGCTACAGCCTGATCGGCGCTCTGGTTGCGGCACTGGGCGCGCAGGCCGCCGGATTACCGGATTTATATGCCGCCCACGGCGGCACCAGCCTGCTGGCCGCGATCCAGGGGATGTTTGTGTTGTACGCGCTGCTGGGCGCATTCGCTTTTGTGCTCTACCTGCGCCTGTCGCCTGCACTGGAGTCTGAACACCATGAACAGCCGGTCCCTCTCGGCAAATCCAAACGCATCGTCTACACGCTGGCGGCCTTGTTCAGCATCGATGCTTTTGCCGGCGGGTTCGCGGTGCAGTCGCTGCTGGCGCTGTGGCTGTTCCAGCGTTTTGACCTGTCGGTGGCGGCGGCCGGCAGCATATTTTTCTGGGCCGGATTGCTGACTGCGTTTTCGCACCTGGCTGCAGCGCGGGTTGCCGCGCGCTTCGGCCTGATCAACACCATGGTGTTCACGCACCTGCCGGCCAATGTGTTCCTGATCCTGGTGCCGTTCATGCCGACGCTGGAACTGGCACTGCTGTTTTTATTCCTGCGCAGCGCATTGTCATCGATGGATGTGCCGGCGCGCACCTCCTATGTGATGGCTGTGGTATCGCCCGGTGAGCGCCCGGCAGCAGCCAGCGTGACAGCCGTGCCGCGCAGCCTCGCCAGCGCACTGAGTCCATCACTGGCCGGTGCGCTGCTGACCATCAGCGCGTTCGGCTGGCCGCTGGTGATCTGCGGTGCGCTGAAAATCGTTTACGACCTGACCCTGCTGAAAATGTTCAGCGCGGTAAAACCGCCGGAGGAATCCGGGCATTGACCGCGGTTCAGGGCAGCGCCGGTTCTTCGTCCGGCGGTCGCGGCCCCCAGCGCAACCATACCCGCAGCCGGCGGAAATCATCCGGGGACAGGCTGTCGCCCAGCAATACCAGATGCACCGGCCGGCGTCGTCCGTCAAGCGCGATGTTCAATACCGTCAGCATTGCGCCGATCGTGCTGCTGCCCAGCACCCTGCCCGCGGCTGTGCTGCCGTTGCCCAGGGTCAGGCGTATGGATTCACGATCGCTGAAGGCCAATACCGTGATCGCCCCCGCGCCACGCCGCAATGCGTGCCGATGTACGCCATACGCTGCGCTGGCCAGCAGTATCACGGTCAATGCGACCATCAGCCATGATGGCAATGGCAGCGTCAGCAACAATCCGCCCGTTGTGGCATGCGCCAGAATCAGGATGGCGGCCAGACGGCGCGATGGCTGCAGCGTCAGAGGCGCGATGTGCGGGGTGCGCTGGTTATTCATCGCTTCATTGCAGCCGATTCGCCGGGGGAAAGCAAATCAGTCAGGTCATTAGCATAAATTATTGTTTTTATTGATAATTTTATCGCTGATCCGGGAGATGCGTTATCATCCCTACTCGTCAATTCCGCGATCCTTCCAGGTACCAGCCGTGACCGCCGCCGTTTTGTCCGAATATTCCCTGCTGCGTTTTTCCGGTGCAGACGTGCAAACGTTTCTGCACGGCCAGCTGACCTGTGAGGTGTCAGCGCTGCAACCGGGCAGCAGCACATACGGCGGTTATTGCACGCCCAAGGGCCGGCTGCTGGCGACATTCCTGCTATGGGCCAGCGCTGACGGTTACACGATGATGCTGCCCACCACCCTGGCGGAGGCAATCCGCAAACGGCTGGCGATGTATGTGCTGCGGTCCAAGGTCACGGTCGAGGACATCACGCCGGATTACGCTTGCGTCGGTATCCATGGCGCGGATGCGGCACAGCAGTTGCCTGCCGTACCCGGGCATCTGCATGACGTTGTGACGCGCGATGAGGTGACGGTGATTGCTCTGCCTTTGGCTCGCTATCTGGTGGTGAAACCACGGGCACAGGTGAACATGGCCGCTGATGATGCTGCCTGGAGCGCGCTCGATATCGCCGCAGGCATCCCGGTCATCACGCCGGCAACCCAGGAGGAATTTGTGCCGCAGATGGTCAATCTCGACCTGATCGGCGGTCTGAGTTACAGCAAGGGCTGTTATCCCGGCCAGGAAATCGTCGCCCGCACCCATTATCTCGGAAAGCTGAAGCAGCGCATGTACCGCGCCAGCATCGCCGCTCCCGCAGCACCCGGCGCCAAACTGTACTGCGCGGAACTCGGCGGCCAGTCAGCCGGCATGATCGTCACCGCCGTGCCTGTCGCCGCAGGCCGGCATGAAGTGCTGGCCGTGATGCAGACGGCGCATGCTCAATCCGCGCCGTATCATCTGGGTGCACCGCAGGGGCCTCAACTGGAACTGCTGTCCCTGCCCTACCAAACAAGCTGAAGGACGGGTGGCGCATGTCCTGGTCGTATTACATCTATTACCGCGTCGATGCCGCACAGTCCGGCGCTGCTGCTGCCGCCGTGCAGAAACTGCTGGCAACGATGCGGGATCGCACCGGCATCCAGGGTCGCGTATTGAAAAAACGCAATGAACCGCTGTTGTGGATGGAAATCTACGAACCCGTAAGCGACGAGGCGAAGTTCGAATGGGAACTGGCCGAAGCCGTCGCTGCATCAGGCATTACCGCACTGCTCCAGGCCGGTAGCGCGCGGCATATTGAATGTTTCGCGGAATAATGTGCCTGATCCTGTTCGGCCTCTGCGCGCATCGTCATTTTCCACTGGTGGTGGCCGCCAATCGCGATGAACATCACAGTCGTCCTGCCGCAGCGGCTGGTTTCTGGGATGACCATCCCGATATCTACGCTGGTCGTGACCTCGAAAAAGGCGGTACCTGGATGGGCATCAATACCAAGGGTCGCTTTGCCGCGATCACCAACTATCGCGAAGGTCAGGCCGGCCCCGCGGCACCACGTTCGCGCGGTGAACTGGTCAGCGGATTTCTGACCGGCGAGGCTGCTGCAGCGGATTTTTTCAGTCAAACCGCACATTCAGCGAATGACTACAACCCGTTCAGCATGATTGCCGGCGACCTCGGCGCATTGAGTTTTTATTCCAACCGCAGCGATGGCATCACAGCGATCACGCCGGGCATACACGGCCTGAGCAACCGTATGCTCGATACGCCATGGCCAAAAGTCGTGGCCGGCACTGCTGCAATGACTGCTGCGTTAGCCCTTGATGAACCCGATGCCATCAGCGCAGTGTTGTTTGCATCGCTGGCCGGACACAGCAGCGCGCAGGATACAGAGTTACCGGACACCGGCATCGACCGCCAGCGCGAACGCGAACTGTCGCCGCCGTTCATCAGCGGCGAACATTACGGTACGCGCACCTCCACCGTGTTGCTGGTTCACGCCTCCGGCGAAGTGTTTGTGCATGAAAAACGCTTTGGTCCTCACGGCGCAGCGCTGGGCGCAGACGCCCGCGCGTTCCGGCTGGAGCGCACCCGCTCCACTACCAACTGAGGGACATGGCCCGGTGCAGGATGCCGGCTTCGGTGAATACTTCGCCGTGGGCAATAAAACCATGGCTGGCATAGAAACCCAGCGCATGGGTCTGGGCATGCAGGTGCGCGGCGTGACAACCCTGCTCCCGGGCGCGGGCAACCAGCCATTGGAGAATGGCACTGCCAACGCCGCGGCAGCGCCATTCACGGACGACGGCAATGCGGCCGATATGACCGTCAGGCAGCAAGCGGCCGGTACCGACCGGGCATCCCCCGGCATCCAGCGCCAGCGCATGCACAGCCGCTGCATCAGCCTCATCCCATTCCAGCTCTTCGGGTACCTGCTGCTCAATGATGAACACCCAGCGGCGCAAATCCTGGAGCGGCGCGATGTCATCGCGCCATGAGGCGGCGCGGACCGTGAATTTCCGGGGCGTATCCATGGGCTGATTATAGTCAGCCCGGTGCTCCGGCCACACGGTAACGCAAAAACTGCGGAGAATCGGGCACCGGATGCGGTGCCCGGAGGCTCAGATCGTCAGCCCGCCACTGACTTCAATGACGGCGCCGTTGATGTAACTGGCTTCGTCGGAAGCGAGAAAGGCGAAGGTGTTGGCGATTTCCTCGGGTTTGCCGAGACGGCCCATCGGCACGCGATCTTCCAGCGCATGAATCACCTTCTCGGGGATTGAAGCGAGGATGCTGGTGGCGATGAAGCCCGGACACACGGCGTTGACGCGGATGCCCTTGCGGCCGAGTTCGCGCGCCCAGGTCTTGGCCATGCCGATGACGCCGAATTTGCTGGCGGCGTAGTTGGTCTGGCCGAAATTACCGTGAAGGCCGACGATCGAGGAGGCATTGAGGATCACGCCGGATTGCTGCTCGAGCATCTTGTTCACCACCGCCTTGGTGCAGTTGTAGACGCCCTTCAGATTGATGTCGATGACGCTGTCGAACTGGTCTTCGGTCATGTTCTTCAACTGTGCGTCGGCGACGATGCCGGCATTGTTGACCAGGCAGTCCACCCGGCCCCACTTGTCCACGGTGGTTTTGACCATGGCTTCCAGCGATGTCATGTCGCGGACATCAGCGATCTGCCCGATGGCGTCGCTGCCCGCCGCCTTGCATTGCTGGACCGTGTCGTCGATCCAGTCCTGCTTGATGTCGCAGACCATGACTTTGGCACCTTCGCGCGCAAATTTGATTGCTGTGGCCTGCCCGATGCCCCTGCCGGCGCCGGTGATGATGGCTACCTTGTCTTTGAGTCGCATGTATTACCTTTGGTATTTACCGCCGGCGGTCGGCGGTTGCGGCGCACAATTTAGCCCATTCTGGCGCGATGCACAATGATCGCGCATGAAAGTGTTAAGTATTTGTTTTTAAATGATTATTTTGCACCAAAAGAGGGCGGGGCCAGTACGGACAAGCCGATGACGCGCCGCGAGCAAAACGGTGGGATCAGCTAACTAATTGTTTATGCAGATATTTCCACCGGGGTTCCGGGCGGAACGCGATCGAACAGATCCAGCACATCCCGGTTGCGCATGCGGATGCAGCCGATCGAACCCGGCACACCTATGGGCACGGTGTCCGGACTGCCATGGATATAGATATAGCGCCGCATGGTGTCGACCTCGCCCAGCCGGTTATGGCCGACCTCACAACCGGACAGCCAGAGGATCCGCGTCAGCATCCAGTCCCGCCCGGCAAAGGCTAAGCCCAGCGCCGGCGTATAAATCTCCCCGGTCGGACGGCGACCAACAAATACCGTGTTCTCCGGCTGACCGCTGCCGATTTTGGCGCGAACAATATGCCGGCCCAGCGGCGTGCAAAAACTGCCCCTGACCTGCCCCGCGCCCTTCAGAGCGCTGGAGATCGCATAACTTTGCAGCAGCCCGCCCTGGTCATCGTACAGATCAAGGATTTGCGCTTTGATGTTGATGGTGATTTTCAATTTCTGCCGCGCCGCCGCGAAAAGAATTCCTGCAACAAAGCCACCGATTCATCCGCCAGCATACCGCCACTGACCTCTGCATGATGGTTCAGATGCGGCTGCGCAAATAAATCGATCGCGCTGCCACAGGCTCCGGTTTTGGGGTCGCGCGCGCCGAAGATCACCTGCCGGATGCGCGCATGCATGATCGCGCCGGAACACATCACGCAGGGTTCCAGGGTCACATACAGATCACAATCGGCAAGCCGGTAATTGCCCAGTGCTTTGCCGGCATCGCGCATGGCCATGATTTCGGCATGCGCGGTCGGGTCAGCGCCAGTGATGGGCTGGTTATAACCGCGGCCGACGATGGTGCCGTCCCTGACCACCACCGCGCCCACCGGCACCTCCCCTGCCGCCGCCGCCTGCGCGGCCAGTCTGAGCGCCTCCTGCATATAGGCAATGTCGCTCATGCGCAATCAGTTGGCGCGTAACGCGCGTTCATACAGTTCGGGTTTGAAGCCGACCAAGCGCTGTTTGCCGAGATCGAGCACCGGTCGTTTGATCATCGACGGCTGCGCCAGCATCAGCGCCAAGGCATTACGCTCGGTCAGATCTTCCTTGTCGGCGTCTGGCAACTTGCGGAACGTGGTGCCAGCACGGTTGAGCAGTGTTTCCCAGCCCAACTCCTTGCACCAGGCCTGCAGTTGAGTGGCGTCGATGCCCGAGGTTTTGTAATCGTGGAAAGCATAATCCACCTTGTGCGCTTCCAGCCAGGCCCGCGCTTTTTTCATGGTGTCGCAATTGCGGATGCCGTAGAGCGTAATTTTCACTTCATTTCCTCCACGGCTCGCCCCGAACGGCTTGCGGCAAGCATCTGGCCATTGAGTGTCGCGAAGCAACGTCTCTGCGGGGTCGCATCCCCGCTTTGGGGGCCCTGCTTCGCCCTCCGAGCTGTTTATTCTCACTCAATCATTAACGCCATATCCGAACGATTGTCCCATTTAGAACTTCATTCTGCGAGGGGATGGGCCATGCGATCGAGCCTCCTCAGTGGATGTGCACCCAATTTGATGATAATATGTATCATAATTGATGATGGGGTGTCGCATGAGAACAACTGTAACCATTGATGATGAGCTCTATCAAAGGGCATTGGACGTTGCCGATCCGGGAATGGACAAGAGCGATCTGTTTCGTGAGGCGATGAAGGTGTTCGTGCGAGTGCAGGCGGGCAAACGACTTGCCGCCCTGGGCGGCAAGTCTCCGGCGATGAAGGACGTTCCCCGTCGACGACCCGCAGAAAATCTGAACCGGTGATCCTGGTCCTTGCAGACACATCGGTATGGGTTGCGCATTTCCGCCGCTCGAACCCAGTGCTTCAATCACTGGTTGCGATGGACCAGGTTCTGTGCCATCCGCTTATCGTGCTTGAAATCGCGTGCGGAACACCACCGGCACCACGCGAGCGCACAATCGAAGATCTCAAGGAGTTGCAACAGGCCAGCGTCGCGACAACCGACGAGACACTTGCCCTGATCGAGAGGGAGCAATTCCATGACTCCGGCTGCGGCGCAATTGACGTGGCATTACTCGCCTCCGCTCTACTCACTCCGAACACATTGCTCTGGACGCTGGACAAAAATCTCGGCGCCTTGGCATTGCGCATGGGCGTGGCCTTCAATGCTGCCAGCTACTGACGGTCAGCGTCGTGATGAAAGGCGAATGCCCACTGGCCTGACGTGTTTTTCCCGGGGGAATCGATAGTCCCCGATAGACTTCAATAAATCTCGAAAGACCCCTCACTCCCCACTCAATCATCAACGGCATATGTAAGCCATTGTCCCATCTAGAGTCCCATCTAGATATTCGTTATGTGAGTCGCATTTTTACCGCCAGATTTAACGTCAATCTGATTGATACCCCGAAACAGCTTTCAGCATCTACCGATGTTGGCACCGATCTCGAATTGACCACCAGTGCCGGTTGAAAGCTGACCAGAACAACGGACTGCTAAGCCAGGACTGGCGGCCTTCCGCGAACCGATATGCTGGTCAATTCTGGATCGGCGCATTGCGGGGAAAGTGATCAGTTTGAGGGCGGCGGCAACAAGCAACGATCTGGAAGACCATGGCGGCCTGATGCGATGAGCCATGGAACGCCGCTGCACGCAGCAGCGAAATACGGTAGTCAATCCCCTGATGCTTCATCAGCGGGTCGATCCACTTTACAGGGTCTGGCGCGCCGGCGTTCCGGTCTTCCGGGCGCAGGATGAGATAAAAGCCGTGCCTGGGAGTCGCCAAGCGGCGCTTCTTGACCGAGCGCGTGATCGCTGCTGCCAGAGCCTGGGACTTCAGGCCGAGCGCCGCGAGGGCCTCATCCCGGGAGAAGTAGGCACGGCCGCGAGCAAGCAGGTCATCGAGATAGGAGTCCAGCGTAACCATGCCATAACATGCGCAAAACTCGATAAAATATCAATAATTGTGCATATGATTTGGGCTACTCCCACTCGATGGTGGCTGGTGGTTTACCCGAAATATCGTAGACCACACGATTGATGCCGCGCACTTCGTTGATGATGCGATTGGATACCTTACCCAGCAGGCTGTACGGCAGTTCGGCCCAGTGCGCCGTCATGAAATCCGTGGTCTGCACCGCACGCAGCGCAACGACATATTCATAGGTGCGGCCGTCACCCATCACGCCGACCGATTTAACCGGCAGAAAAACTGCAAAAGCCTGCGCGGTTTTGTCATACCAGTCGGCAGCGCGCAGTTCTTCGATAAAGATGGCATCGGCTTTACGCAGCAGATCGGCATATTCCGCTTTGACTTCGCCGAGAATGCGTACGCCCAGACCCGGACCCGGGAATGGATGACGGAACACCATGTCGCGCGGCAGGCCCAGCGCCAGACCGAGGTCGCGCACTTCGTCCTTGAACAGTTCGCGCAGCGGCTCAAGCAGTTTCAGGTGCAGCGTGTCCGGCAGGCCGCCGACGTTGTGGTGCGACTTGATGGTATGCGCTTTTTTGGTCTTGGCACCAGCCGATTCGATGACATCCGGGTAAATCGTGCCCTGCGCCAGCCATTTGGCCTTGGGCAGTTTTGCCGACTCAGTCTGGAAGACCTCGATGAATTCGCGGCCGATGATTTTGCGTTTTTGTTCGGGATCGGTGACGCCTGCCAGGTGCCCCATGAACTGGTCGCGGGCGTTGACGTGAATCACCCGGACGCCAAGGTTCTGCGCAAAGGTGGCCATGACCTGTTCGGCTTCATTGAGCCGCAGCAGGCCGTTGTCAACAAACACGCAGGTCAGTTGTTTGCCGATGGCGCGATGAATCAAAGCTGCAGCCACCGAAGAATCGACTCCACCCGAAAGGCCGAGGATGACTTCCTCGTCGCCGACATCACGACGGATGCGCGCGACGGCTTCCTCGACATAGTTGGGCATGCTCCAGTCGCCGGCCAGCCCGCAGATACCCAGCACGAAGCGTTCGATCAAGGCCCTGCCCTGCGGCGTGTGTGTGACTTCGGGGTGAAACTGCACGGCGTAGAACTTGCGTGCATCGTCAGCCATGCCGGCGATCGGGCAGGTCGGATTGTTCGCCATCAGCTTGAACCCCGGCGGCATGTCGATGACCTTGTCGCCGTGACTCATCCACACATCGAGCATGCCGTGGCCATCGGGCGTGGTCCGATCCTGGATGTCTTTCAGCAGCGCGGTGTGGCCGCGCGCGCGCACTTCGGCATAACCGAACTCGCGCACCTTGCCCATTTCCACTTTGCCACCGAGCTGCTCTGCCATGGCCTGCATGCCGTAGCAGATACCCAGCACCGGAACACCGAGTTCGTACACCAGCGCCGGCGCGCGCGGCGTACTATCTTCCCATACCGAGGCCGGGCCGCCGGACAGGATCACGCCGGCAGGTTTGAACGCGCGGATGAAGTCTTCCGTGACGTCGTGCGGGTGGAGTTCGCAGTAAACGTGGAGTTCGCGCACGCGGCGCGCAATCAACTGGGTGTATTGCGAACCGAAATCGAGAATCAGGATTTTTTCGTGGTGCACGGACTGGACCGTTACGTCTGGTTTTCAGGCACCCGCGCGGATAGTGCCGGCGGAGAGATCATTCAACGCGGTAATTCGGCGCTTCCTTGACGATCTGCACGTCGTGCACATGGGATTCGCGGATGCCAGCCGAGGTAATTTCGACAAATTCAGCGTCGCGCCGGATGGCTTCGACGCTGCCGCAGCCCATGTAACCCATGCTCGCGCGCAGTCCGCCCATCAACTGGTGGATCAGCGGCGCGACGCCACCTTTGTACGGCACACGGCCTTCGACGCCCTCGGGCACCAGTTTTTCGGTGTCGAGTTCGTCGAGTTCCTGGAAATAACGATCGGCGGAACCCTGCTGCATCGCGCCCAGCGAACCCATGCCACGGTACGACTTGTAGGAGCGTCCCTGGAACAGTTCGATCTCGCCCGGCGATTCTTCGGTGCCGGCAAACAGGCTGCCGACCATTACCGAATAGGCGCCGGCGGCGATGGCTTTGGCGATATCACCGGAATAACGAATGCCGCCATCGGCGATCAGCGGTACGTCGGTTTTTGCCAGGGCTTTTGCAACATTGTCCACGGCGGTGATCTGCGGCACACCGATGCCGGCAACGATACGCGTGGTGCAAATTGAACCGGGACCGATGCCGACCTTGACACCATCGACACCGTGGTCGACCAGCGCCTTGGCAGCATTGGCCGTTGCGATATTGCCGCCGATGATCTGCAGCTTTGGATAAGTACGTTTCAACCAGCGCACGCGTTTCAATACGCCTTCTGAATGACCGTGCGCAGTATCAACGATGATCACGTCGACACCGGCCTCGACCAATGCCTCGGCGCGTTCTTCCGTGCCTTCGCCCACACCGACCGCTGCGCCGACTCGCAGGCGGCCCAGCTTGTCCTTGCAGGCATTCGGATGTTCGGAGGATTTCAGGATGTCCTTGACGGTGATCAGGCCGCGCAATTCGAAGTTCTTGTTGACCACCAGCACCCGCTCCAGACGGTGCTTGTGCATCAGTATCCTCGCCTCTTCCCGACCTGAACCTTCGCGCACCGTGATCAGCTTGTCACGCGGCGTCATGATGTTTTTGACCGGCTGGTTCAGCTTGCTCTCAAAACGCAGGTCACGATTGGTGACGATGCCGACTACCTTGCCATCAGCACCGACCACCGGCAATCCGGAGATGCGATGTTGCCGCGTCAGCGCCAGCACGTCTTTCACCGCCATGTCCTGGGTGATGGTGATCGGATCCTTGACGATGCCGCTCTCGAAACGCTTGACCTTGGTCACTTCGATGGCCTGCGCCTTCGGCGTCATGTTCTTGTGCACGATACCAATGCCGCCTTCCTGGGCAACGGCAATCGCCAGCCGGGATTCGGTCACGGTGTCCATCGCCGCCGACAGCAACGGTATGTTCAGGGAGATGCCGCGGGTAAGCTTGGTTTTGAGGCTGACTTCACGCGGCAGGATTGAAGAATGTGCCGGAATCAGCAGCACATCATCGAAAGTCAGGGCTTTCTGCACCACGCGCATGGGATGCGTCCTTCGCAAAGCGCGGATTATAGGCGTTGAGGCGTAAACGGTAAACTGACTGAGGCGTTATTCCATTGACGGCAGAGCGCAAACTGGCTATTTTCTGGGCAGTCTTGCCCGGATCATCAGCACGGCCGCGCCCCCACATTGAGCAGGTGTTGACCATGAAAACTCTCCTCGCAATCCTCGCTGTTATTGTCCTGCCGCTTACAGCACATGCCCAGATCATGAAGTGTGTGGGCGCCGGCGGCCGGATCGAATTTGCAGCCGCCTGCCCCCCGGGCACCAAGGCGGAGTCTACTGGCATCCGCAACAATCCGGGGGCCGCGCCGGCAAGCCCGCAGAAATCCCTGGCCGAACGCGATGCCGACTTCCGCAAGCGTGCGATGGAGCAGCAGGACGCTGCCAAAAAGGGCGAAGAAAAAACCCAGGAAACCGCAGATCGCAAGAAAAATTGCGAAGTTGCACAGGCTTACCTGCGCAGTTTGGAGTCCGGCAGCCGCATCGGAAAAACCGATCCGGTAACCGGCGAGCGCGTATTCATGGAAGATACAGAGCGCGCCGCGGAAATGGCGCGGGCGCAGCGCGGGGCAGAAACCAGCTGCAAGTAAGTCATCAGCGTTTTATGCTGCGCTGACTTCGCGCAACTTTCGGTTCAATACTCAACCGCCTGTAAATCTCCACACGGTCTTCCGGCTTCAGTATCGCGTCGCCAGAAACGATTCTGCCGTATATCCCGACAAGCCTGGTGACCGGATCAATGGCCGGAAACTCTTTCAGCAAGCCTGATTCCCGCAATGCGGCAGCCACCGTTGACCCCTCCGGCAATTCCAGTTCGCACACGATCTGGCGGTCGGGCAAGGCATAAACGACGGAGACTTTCATCCGGTCTTATTCCCGGTAGAGCTGCTCTGCCCGCTTCAGGAAGGCATCGACCATGGTACCGGCAATGTAGCCGAACACAGGCCCCACCAGTTTCTCCAGCAAGGTGCTGGAAAACTCGTAATGCAGCTGAAAGTCGATCTTGCAGGCCTGCTCATCCAGCGGCGTAAACCGCCATTCGCCATCCAGAGTCTTAAACGGCCCTTCGACAAGCTGGATGGTCATTCGCTGCGGGAACTCCTTGCGATTTTCGGTCGAAAAGCTCTGCCGGATGCCGCGATAGCTGATATTGATCGTCGCGCAAGTGATTGCCGAGTCGAGCCGGCTCACCGCAGTGCCGCTGCACCAGGGCAAAAACTCAGGGTAGCGCTCGATGTCTTCGACCAGCTCAAACATCTGGACGGCACTGAAGTGAACCAGTGCCGAGCGGGATACTTTCATGCGGGAATCCGCAGTGCCGTCACCGGCCCGGTTAAAATACGGCTTGTCATGAACTGGTTACACAATGAGCATCGTTGAAAACAAAAAGGCGTTTTACGACTATTTTATCGAACAACGCTTTGAGGCGGGTATTGCCTTGGAGGGTTGGGAGGTAAAAGCGGTCCGTGCCGGCCGCGCGCAGTTGAAGGAGGCCTATGTGACTGTCGGCAACTCCGAGCTGTTTCTGATCGGCTGCCATATCAGCCCCTTGCCGACCACATCGACCCATGTGCTGCCGGACCCGACCCGCACCCGCAAGCTGCTGCTGCATGCAGAAGAAATCAGCCGGCTGATCGGCAGCGTGGAGCGTGCGGGATACACCTTGGTGCCATTGAACCTGCATTACTCAAAAGGCAGGATCAAACTGGAAATCGGGCTGGCCAAGGGCAAAAAGCAGCATGACAAACGTGATACGGAAAAAGACCGGGAGTGGCAGCGCGAACAACAACGGCTGATACGCGCGAAATAGGCAACACTGGGGTAAGGATGCGCAGTAAACAGGAACTGGTGTGGGGTGGCTGACGGAACTCGAACCCGCGACAACCGGAATCACAATACATTATAACAGCCTTGTTTTTAATGATTTTTTTAAAATATTTCCTAGTATCCTGTCGAAAATTGGCCTCATTATTCAAGGGGTACTTTCTTTATATTAGGGAGGTCCAGCGTGTCGGTGGCGAATTCGCAAAGCCAGGCGAGCCGGCGGTTGAAAGCTGACCAGGAACAACGGACTGCTTAGTCAGGACTAGCGGCCTTCCGCGAACAGCTATGCTGGTCAAGTCTGGACCGGCAATCGGCGCATTGCGGGGAAAGTGATCAGTTTGAGGACGGCGGCAACACCCTTGAGACTTCCATTATAAATCAAGTGTTTACGAGAAATTTAAATGATGCCGTGCGTCAAACCAGATGCGCTCGACCAAATAGAAAATCCTGTCGGAGGAGCTATGCCTAGTAAATTTTCTGTTGTATCTACCATAATCTTCGTTAGCGGATGTATGTTGAGTAGCATTGTGTCCGCTCAGCAATGGCCTTCCCGGCCAGTAAAGATCATTGTCCCCTTCCCACCGGGACAAGGTGCAGACATCATCACCCGCATCATCGCCGAACGACTGGCACCCGCATTGGGGCAACAGATCATTGTCGATAACAGGCCCGGGGCAGGCGCTGCGTTAGGCACGGAAATGGGTGCCAAGTCTGCCCCAGATGGCTACACGCTGTTAAACGGCGGCAGCGCTGCGCTCGCCATCAATCCCCACCTCTACAAGAAACTCGCTTACGACACGCCTCGCGATTTCGCGCCTGTAACGCAATTGGTAGATATCGCGATGGTGTTTGTGGTTACCCCAAGCCTCGCCGTGCAAAACATCAAAGATCTGACGAACTTGGCTAAGCGGCGCCCTGGTGAAGTCACCTACGGCTCTTCAGGGAACGGCAGCACGTCGCACCTTGTGACGGCTGCGTTGGCGTCGCGTGCCGGATTGAGTTTGACTCATGTCCCATACAAGGGTGCGGTGCCGGCGCTTGCCGACCTCATGGCCGGTCAAGTGATGATGGTGGCGGACACTCCTCCCACTACATTGCCGCACATTAAATCGAAGAGGATACGTCCCATTGCGACCTCAATGATTAAGCGTATTCCCCAGTTGCCCGATGTACCGACAGTTGACGAGCAAGGTATTCGTGGTTTTAACCTGAATACTTGGTCGAGCATTGTGGCACCCATGGGCACCCCTGCTCCCATTCTGGATCGCCTCAATACCGAAATTCGGAAGATCCTGGCGCAGCCCGATGTTCAGAAGCGACTTGTTGATATGGGCTTTATAGCGGTTGGCAGTTCGCGCGAAGAATTTGCGCGTTTTCTGACCGCTGAATATGCGAGTTGGGCAAAGATTGTTCAGTCCTCTGGGGCAAAGGTTGAATAGCTGGCTGTGTGGCAGTTCAACGAAATTTCACTTAGCGCTTTTTCGATTGCCCATTCAACGAAGTTCGTAAGCGGCGGCGTTCGCGCCTAGCGGCTAATTCGGCCAGGTATTTGATTCGAGCGTCGAATCGCATTGCAAAAACAGTCGGTCTCTGACTAACTAGTCCAACTTGACGCCCGAGGTCTTCACTATATTGGCCCAGCGCTCAATGTCGCGGCGCAGGAACGCGGTGAACTGATCAGGCGAGCTGGTCGACGGCTCGGCGCCGCGTTCAATCAATTTGCTGCGAAGGTCGTTATCGGCGAGGCTCTTGACGATGCCCTCGTTAAGCTTGGCGATGATCTCGAACGGCGTCTTCGCCGGCACCAGGATGCCGTACCAGTTGACCGCCTCCACCGTCGGCAGGCCTGCTTCGGTCATGGTCGGAAGATTGGGCAGCAGCGGCGCGCGCTTGGGGCTCGCCATCGCCAGCGCACGCAGCCTGCCGGAAGTCACGTGGGGATACAGCACTGGCAGGTCGGCGAACATGCCGTGAACCTGACCGCCGAGCAAATCGGATACTGCCGGCGCGGCGCCTTTGTATGGCACATGCAGGATGTCAATCTTAGCTGCAATCTTGAGCATTTCCAGCGCGAGGTGCGGCAGACCACCGGTTCCAGTGGATGCCATGACGATTTTGCCGGGCTGCGCCTTGGCCATGGCCACCAGTTCCTTGATCGATTTCACCGGCAATGATGGATGCACCACCAGCAACTCGGGAGTGGTTGAGACCATGGACACGCAGGCGAGGTCGCGCAGCGTGTCGTAGGGCACTTTATATACTGATGGCCCAATGGCGATGGCGCTGGGACTGGCGAGATACATCGTGTAGCCGTCCGCCGCAGATCGGACGACGTTCTCGGTGCCGATTGCCCCATTGGCACCGGAACGGTTGTCGACAATGATCTGCTGCCCCATCGTCTCGCCCAGTTTGGGCGCCAGCATGCGCGCGACGATGTCGATCGGACCGCCTGCCGGAAACGCCACGACGATACGCAAGGTTTTGGAAGGATAGGCCTGGGCGGCGGCCACAGCTGCGCCCAGAACCAGCAGTAGTGTGCAGCCAATGCCGAACAGTGTTTTCATCGGATTTTCCCTGCGTTAATGAAGAATGGCCTCTGATTGTTTGCTAAAAACCAGTCAAACTCAACCGTGACCGGCGTGAGCGTCACTCGGGAAGAATTTATAACATATTGTTTTGATTAAAAAATACCAGTAGTGTCCCAACGTTTTCGCGAAGGAGCGCGGTAAGTAAATGATTGATTGGATGAAACGAGCAGGTCTGTCTGGTCTCGATTTGAGCGTCGAAGCGTGTTGCCGCCGCCCTCAAACTGATCACTTTCCCCGCAATGCGCCAACCCAGAATTGACCAGCATATCTGTTCGCGGAAGGCCGCCAGTCCTGGCTAAGCAGTCCGTTGTTCCTGGTCAGCTTTCAACCGAGTTGTGCGAATCAGGCTGCATGCACCAATATGCGCGGCTCAATTCCCGGCCAATCCGTTTGCTGCACCAAGCGCAAATCGTAATCGGTTTGAAGATCGAGCCAGATCTCGGGTGACACCCCGAAATACTTGCCCAGGCGCAAGGCGGTATCGGCAGTAATGGCACGTTTGCCATTGATAATGGCGCTGATGCGGTTGGGCGGCACGTCAATGGCGCGCGCCAGCCCATTGATACTGACACTGAGCGGCAGCATGAAATCCTCATACAGTATCTCGCCGGGAGGAATAGGAGCCAGTCGCTTCTTGGTCATTAAGGTCTCTCAGTGATAATCAACAATCTGGACATCATGAGCATCACCATCCCGCCAACGGAAGCAAATCCGCCATTGATCGTTGATACGGATGCTGTGCTGCCCTTTTCGATCGCCCTTGAGCGCTTCAAGCTGGTTGCCCGGGGGTACCCTCAGATCCTGTAAAAGCCTGGCACGATGGAGATACAGCAATTTGCGGCGGGCCGGCCTTTCAATGGCACGGAATCTGGGCACCCGCACATCCTCGAACAGCGCCTCCGTGTCTTTGCTTCGAAAGGACCTGATCATTTGGCAAGGCTATTACGTGCCACGTCATATGTCAACAATTGGCGGGCTATCGCAGCCTAGTTCTTCGGCATCCAACCATACACGCTGGCGCAGGCGCCGCCCATCAGCATGGACCGCTCGCTGTCGCACAGGCGATCGGTGAGCTTGAAGGGGGTCACGCCCTGCTCGTAGTTCACCAGCTCATAGGTGCGGGTCCAGTCGGTGCCCCACAGGCAACGCTCGAAGCCCCAGGCGTCGAACACCCGGGCCAGCGGGTCCCAGATGTCGGGGTAGGGAAAGGCCTCGTGCGACATGGTGCAGGCGCCGCTGATCTTGAGCGATGCGTTGGGGCGGCGCGCGAGTTCGAGCACCTTTGGCAGGTCTTTCCAAGCATCGGCCGGTGCGGGCTTGGCACGCGGCTGATAGATGCCCAGGTGGTCGATGACGAAGCGCGTCTGCGGATGGGCATCAATCAGCCCCGTGCCGATGTCAAGGTTGCCACCCATCTGCAAGTTGACCGGCATGCCGTGTTTGGCCGCGGCGCGCAGGATGCGGGGAATGCCGTCGGAACTCGGATCTGTGCCGGTCTGCGGCGAGATCATGACGCGCACGGCCACCGCACCCGGCACCTTCTTCCATTCGGCGATGATCTCGTCCGAGGCCGGATTGGTCGAGTCCATGGGCTTGACGATGGCGAAGCGCCCCGGATGGGCGCGCTGCACCTCTTTGACGTAGCCGTCGTCGTAGCCGTACAGCGAATAGGCCTGTACGAAAATCGCGCCGTCAACACCCACTGCGTCCATGGCCGCGACCATCTCGTCGCCGGTCACATGGGGAGGCCAGCCGTGGGGCTGGGTGCGCCAAGAGCGCTCGGGCGTGTTGGCTGCATAGGCGTGAACCTGAGAATCGATGATCATCATGCATCTCCTTTGTTTAGTTTTTTAGTCACTAGTGTACGGATGTTAATCGAATAGATTCAGTTGATTAGCGCAAAGGACTGAGTGTCATCGGTGGTGATTTTGTTAAGCAGTTGATTCAATGGAATTCTCTCAAAAATAGTCAGGTTCAATATCTGTAGCATTTCATAGAGGCTCGCCGAGAGGTTGAGTCGATTTTTGAAGATGGCCACGAGCACGTTGACCGAGACCGCGATCCAGATTTGTGTCTTGACCGCGTTTTCCGAGATACCGCATGGGGATGCGGAAGCGCAATCCCTTCTTGGTTCGATGTACAGCAAGGGACAAGGTGTTGCGCAGGATTACATGAGCGCACATGTGGTTTAACTTGGCGGCAGTTCGTGGTGATAAAAACTATGCATCTAACAGAGAGAAGTGGCTCCGCTTGTTTGAACAACTTTCCCCGATTTATAAGTGGATTCCGGGCGGTTTGCGATCGATGTCTCGGGGTGCATCAATGATTTCACCTTACGCTGCCTGCTTCATCCGCGGTAAGCCGGCCCAGTACTTTTCAGTCGGCGTCAGTCGCTCCAGGCTCGAATGCGGACGATGCGTGTTGTACCAACCCAGGTAGTCGGCGATGTCCGCGCGGGCCGCGCTGACGCCATCGTAGACCTTCAGGTACACCCGCTCGTATTTAACGCTGCGCCACAGGCGCTCGACGAACACATTGTCTCGCCAGGCGCCGCGCCCGTCCATCGACAGCTTGCAGCCACGGGCCAGAACCGCGTCGGTGAACTCGGTCGCAGTGAACTGGCTGCCCTGGTCGGTGTTGACGAT
>ENA-ORBV01000264-ORBV01000264.1-microbial-mat-metagenome-genome-assembly--contig:-NODE-264-length-116325-cov-10.376196_pt1 | contig 116325 bp, 116 predicted proteins | sample MGYA00237777_ERZ505514 | MGnify/ENA primary metagenome ERZ505514 (study PRJEB26160, sample SAMN06269048) | microbial mat metagenome | isolation source: Oligotrophic lake microbial mat | place...
TTTTCAAGCAGAAGACGGCATACGAGATTCGCCTTAGTCTCGTGGGCTCGGAGATGTGTATAAGAGACAGGTATATGCAGGAAGAAAGCGGTGGGCATGGTGGTACCAAGCGCACGCAGCTGCTCGCCGACACCAATCAGATGATAATCGTGAACCCAGACCAGTTCCGCTTCGCTGGCAGTCTCGGCGACTTTGAGCGCGTACCGCCCCGTCGCGCTGAGATAGGCGCGCCAGAATGCTGGGTCGAAATTGCACCGGGACGGCTGGTCGTGAAACAGCGGCCAGAGCACCTCGTTGGAAAAGCCTCCGTAGAAGCCCTGCTGCTCGGCCGGCGTGAGGAAAACGGGCTCCAGGGTGTAGCCACCTTCCCGGCCTGCCATGTCGAGCTTGTCGAGCAGTTCAGGGCTCAATTGGTCAGTACCGGGCCAGCCAATCCATGTACCCCCCGTCTGCCGGAGGGCCGGGGCGAGCGCTGCCACCAGGCCCCCGTCGCTCTGCCGCAGGGACAGCTCTCCCCGTGCATCCGCTACCACGGAGACTGGCAGCCGATTTGCCACGACCACCAGCGCCCCGCGACGGGTTCCGGCCATCTCAGACCAACTCTGGCGGCGTTGAGACCATGTGCAGGGTCCGGGTTGGATAGGCAAACTCGATCGCATCCCTGGTGAAGGCTTCTATCAGTTCGAGCGCCACGGCCTGCTGCACGTCCATAAAGGTGTTGTAGTCCGGGGACAGAATGAAATACACCGCCTCACATTCGAGAGACGAGTCCCCGAAGCCACACAAGTGAGCCCGGTCAAGCCGGGTCGGACTCTGGCGGCCAATGGCCGCGCCGACCAGTGCCGGGATCCGGCGCAGCTTTTCAGGCGGGGTTTGGTATGTGACGCCGAACTGGAGGACTACGCGGCGCTCGTTCATCCGCTTGTAGTTGCGAATCCGGCTACCGAGCAGGTCTCCGTTGGCGAGGATGATCTGTTCGCCGGACAGGCTACGCAGCTGGGTCGTCTTCAGGCCGATGTGCTCGACCGTGCCCATGAACTCGCCAATGGCAACAAAATCGCCAGGCACCACCGGCTTGTCAAGGGCGATCGCCAGGGAAGCGAACAGGTCACCGAGGATGTTTTGCAGGGCGAGCGCGACGGCGATACCGCCGATGCCCAGGCTGGCGACGATGGTGGTAACGTCAAAACCCAGGTTGTCCAGGAGGAGGAGGAGCAGGAGTGACCACAGCCCCACGCGGATAACGAAGCCTATGGCTGACGTCGTGGTGAGCGTGCCGCCTGAGCGTTTACGTACGACCCGATCCATCACACCAGTAATGGCGGTATTGGTCCAGATGGCGAGTTGCAGGAACACGACGACCATGGCCAGCCGATCCACAGGCCGCGCGGCAGCCTCAGTCAGCCCGAACATTGCGAGGCCAGCCAACACTGCGACGATAACAATGAACCAGGATCTGGTCGCGCCGACGACGTCAACCAGAATATCGTCCAGGGGCGAAACCGTGCCCCGTGCCCATTGCGCCAGGCGCCGGACCACGAGGCGACGAAACAGGCTCAGGCCGGCAAGCACCAGCAGGGCCACGGCCAGTGCTGGCGCAGCACGTTCCAGGAAATCTGCTGGCAAGGCCGTCAGGATCACGTCAATCATGGCGGAGGTCCGAGAGTCCGATGCCATCGCTCGAGAAAGTCCAGCAACTCCCGGGGCGGCTTCAGCCACAGGTCCGCCGCTGTTGGCCTGAAGTGCGGCCGAACCAGTATCCCTAGACCCTTGTCGCGGATGGCGACGAAGGCGTCCTCGTCCGTCCTGTCATCCCCCAGAAACGCCATCGGTGCCTGTCCACCCGTCTCGGCCAGCAGGGTTACCACCGCGTCCGACTTGGTGGAGCCGGGCGCCGCCAGCTCGATGCCGCCGTCGAAATCGAGCCACCGCAGCACGCCGCAGAGACCAAGGCTGTTCCAGCGCTCCCTGATCAGTTCGCGGATGGCTGTTACCTGGTCATCGGGCAGTCCGCGCCAGTGAAAGGCCAGGGAGCAGGGCTTGCGCTCGCACCGTCCCCCGACCTTCTCGATCTCGTCGGACCACTCGTCTGCCTGCAGGAGTGCGCGGAGAGCGGGTTCGGTCAGGGGCTCCAGGCTGTACCTGCCGTCGATCAGGCGCCGCTCGCGCCCATGCACGCCCCATAGCTCCACCGGCAGCGCGGTGCCCAGCTGGGGCAACCCGTCGACCACCGATCTGCCGGTGACGATCACGACCCGCGTGGCCCCCTGGCGCAGGATCTTGTCGAGACCGTCAGCCACACCAGGATAAGGCACGGCGCTGGCCGGATCCTCGTTGAACGGCGCAAGCGTGCCGTCATAGTCGAGCAGCAACACGCCGTGGCCTGCATCCTTCAGCCGGTGCAGAAATTCCACTGCACCCACGCTTCCCTGCAATTGTTCCATAGCCGTCCAGTTTCCTCGGCACAGTTCGATGAGATCGGAGAGGCCCCATTGCAATTACAACGGGCGTGCGGTCCTCGATAGCTGGACACTGTGCCCATCGCATTCAGTGGATGCAGTCGGTTGATCGGGCTTGGTATCAATCCGCTGAATGCTTCCAGCGGATTGTCTAGATCCGTACCATAGCGTGATGCGCGAAGCGTACCTAGGCGCTGAAGGCGACATCTCCTGTTGATATAATCGACAGGAGATTGTGACTGGCGCCTCTGGGGATGAAAGATGAAAGACCTCCGCACCCTGAACTTCCACCACCTGTATCAATTCTGGATCGTGGCCCGGGAAGGCAGTCTCGTTGCGGCAAGCCGGCAGCTGGGCGTCACGCACTCGACGATCAGTGTGCAATTGCAGGCGCTTGAAGCGGCACTCGGTGGCAAGCTGGTATTGAGGCGGCCGCGGGGCGTCCGCCTGACGCCGCTTGGCGAAACCATCCAGGGCTACTGCAACGAAATATTCCGCCTGGGCACCGAAATCACGGAGGTTGCCAGTTCCCGGAAGGGGCGCGCCGGGCGCTTGCGGGTCGGCATGCTGCCATCCGTGCCGCGAACACTCCTTTACGAGGCACTTCGGCCGGCTCTGGCGCCGGAGGCCGGCATGCGGATCCACGTGATCGCGGGGGACCTGGCGAGTGTCTGCAACGAGTTGATCAGCGGCCGGTTGCACGTCGCTGTCAGCGACCGGCTCCCCATGCGACCGATCGACAGCCAGTTGCACTCGCGTGTCCTGGCCGAAACCCGGATAGGTTTCTTCGCGACGCGGCGGCTGGCGGACCGCTATCGGGATCGCTATCCCCAGTCGCTACACGGTGCGCCGATCCTGATGCCGAGCGAGGGGTCGCCACTGCGTGACAGTCTGGCCAACTGGTTCGCCGAAGAAGGCCTGACCCCGCGCATTGTCGGTGAATTCGATGACGTACCCACCGCCAAGCTTTTCGCCAGCGGCGGCCACGGATTGGTGCCTCTGCGCCGGGCGCTTGCTGATGAAGCGCACAGGCGTTACGGACTTTGGCGCGTGGGTCTCGTACCCGGAATCATGGACAGACTTTACCTGCTGACTCTCGGTCGGCGAGTACGCCATGCTCGCGTGCAACTGATCGTGGACCAGTGCCGCTCATTGCCCAATCGCCAGAGTCCCGCCCGCTGACGGCAGCCTATGACGGGGCGCACCGATCTCTCAGTACTGGTCAAACAGGTCGGTGCTCAGATCCGTGCTGATCACGATGCCCTCGACTGTGCACTGATGATCAAGTACCGCATCCATGGAGCGCAGTACGTACCATGAACGACCTCCCCGCCGAGCCCAGGACTACGGCGTGCTCAGCAGTAGTCACGCGTCCGCGCGCTATCGGCTGCCCGAGGGACCATTATGCGTAATGGCTACCAGCAAGTCGCCGGGCTCGATCACGAGGTCCGGTCGCTCCCAGAACGGGATCCGACGTCCCGACCGCTGTACCGCGACGACCAGCTTGTTGGCAAGTTGCCGGGCGGGGTGGCCGATTTCATCGGCCCCGGCCGCCCGGGTGATCATCGCAATCTGGCCCCCGCAGGAGAGCAGGTCGGTCAGTATTTCGACGCTGTCCTCGTTAGCGACGGCGTCGGCGAGCAGAAATCCCCCAACCTGATACGGGGAAACGACGATGTTGGCGCCAGCGACCGCCAGCAGCTTCTTGTTCTCCAGTGCTCGGCCCGAGCAAATGATGCGGATGCTTGGACTGATGCTTCGCAGCGTCAATACGGCGAGAACGATGGTGTCGTCGCGGCCCATCGCCACGATGGCCGCGCGTGCGCGGTCCGCCGCGGCTACTTTCAGCAACTCCTCCCCGGTCGCATCGCCGCTGAGTCCGATGTAGCCGGCCGCCGCCGCCTCGCGCACGCGCTGTTCGTCACTGTCGATGACGACAATGTGGTCCGGTGGAGTCCCTTGGGCGACCAACTCCGCCGCGGCGGTCGACCCGCTGCCGCCATAGCCCAACAAGAGGACGTGGTCCGTCAGCTGCATCTGGAGGCGCGTCATGCGGAAGTCCTCGATGACCTGCTTGATCAGAAACTGGTACGCAGTTCCAATGAACATGAACCAGACGAAAATACGCACCGGGCTGACAAAAAAAGCGTCGATGAGCCTGGCGCGATCCGTTACCGGCACAATGTCGCCGTAGCCTACGGTGGTAATGGTCACCATCGTGAAATACAGGACGTCACTGAACGAGACCACCCCGTCATGGTGGTCCGTCAGCCCTTCGCGGTCCCACCACAAAACACCGAGCACCGCTGTAAACAGTCCGACGATGACGAGTGCCCGAACGAGGAGAGTTGCCTCCACCGACAGCGGCGACCGGGTGAACAGGATCCGCCCGCGGGTTGGACCGCGCCTCAGGCGCAATCCTTCCAGTATCTTGTGAAGTGTGTATGGCGTCGACATGGAATGACTCCATTGTGCCATTGGCTGGCGGTGATGAGCCAATCCAGGTGTCGTGCCGGCGAGTCCGCTGGTTCCCGCAACGGAATATTCAGGTTCACTGTTCATGAATGATCTGGTTCAACTGGCCGGCAAGTGGTTGGCCCCCGTGGGGCCGCACCCCTATCTGCGCTCAGTAGCCGTGCTGCTGGCGTTTGTGGTGGTCGGCACGCTGGCGACCTGGAACCGCCGTGATCTACCAGACGAATCTGCTGATCATGGGCGCTGCCGGCTATACCTTCCGTGACTTCCTGAGAGTGGGCACGCCGCTGGTGATTCTCATGGTGATAACCCTGTCAATATTACTGGTCCGTCACTATGGGCTATAAAGCTCCGGTCGAGGAGCCGTCCAGGTCATGAAAAAGAAGGCAAGGTCATCCGGTCAGCCGAACGTGCCCAGTGCCGAAGCAAAAAGCTGGATGAGCGGCGCGCAGGGCAGCCGCCCACAGCGCTATGTCGGTCTGCCAAGGTGGCCAACACGTATTCACTTCCCCAGAGCCAGTTCCACGCCAACGGGCGCGAGCCTTACCGTGTTGCGTCGATATGCCGAATGGCTGGCTGATGATCGGGTGCGACGCCTGTTCGTGTTGGGGCATGCCAACAAGCGGCTGTGGGACAGGGCCGCACTCGGACTTGCCGATGCACGCGCACGTTCAGTCCGTGACCTGCTGATTTTCCTGGGCGCAAAGCCAGAGCAGGTTCGCCGGGTATCACCCGCCAGGCTGCATGGAGCGGGACCTGATTCAACCCGGGGAGAGCGCGCTGCCCACCGCTGCGTTGAGCTGATCGTGTCGCCTGACGGGAGTAATGTCTCGCAGAAGGAGGATTTACCGAGTCGCGGACCGGCCCGTGTATGGCAGGCCGCGCGGCGTAAGCGCAGACCGGGGACTACGGTCACGTAGTGGTGGCAGCTTGGCTGCCGAGCCCGCTTCGCGGCCGACGACGCCGCCGCAGGGCTAAAAGCTGCGCTCCCAGCGCATGCCAAGAAAGTCCGGTCCGATGACTGGCGCGAGGTGCGTCGCATTCTCCGGCGTCACGAACAATTTGGAGATGCCGTACGACACCGCCGCACCGGCCGCCACGTCGCGCCAGCGGTGATGATCGGTATCGACCCGCACGTAACTGACGTAGGCGACCAGGGCGTAGGCGGGCAGGCCGTACTTCCAGCCGTACCGGTCCTGCAGGAAGGCGGCGCTGGAGGTGACGAACCCCGCGTGGCCCGACGGAAATCCGTAGGGACTGCCGTTGGGCCGTTCGCCCCAGCTGGTGCCGTTGAACGCCAGCCGGAGACTGGAGTTCACCACGAGGCTGGTGCCAGTACTGCGCAGGAACTGCTTCGACCCTTCTACGTCACCCTTGTAGCGGGCAATGCCGTAGGTCGTCAGGGGCAAGAGTGCGGTCACAATGTCCGCAGGCAGCTCTTCGGAGGCGGCGGCCTTCAAGGAGTGCAGGCAGAGCAAGGCCACCATGGCAGCCTGGAGGCGGACGTGGCGCATAAGGAATCTCCTGATTGAGGCACGGCCTGGGATGGAAGTCCGTTGGCGCGGACGAGGTGCGGGTTGGTCGACGGGCGCGATCACGGGCCGCCCTCGGCCTTCGGCCGCCAGTCGACCGCGCCGGAGCGTGTCTGCCCGAGATAGACGTAGCCGATGCTGAGGGCCGCTACGTCCTGGTGGGTGGAGTCCTGGTCGGCATAGCGGGCGTCCCGGCGGGACGCTGCGTACTTGAGGGTAATGCCGTGGAGATTCCGCACGCGCACGGTGAGCGCGGCATCGCCGCGGAAGATCTGCTCGTGCCCGCCGGACTCATCGGAGGCGATGTCACTGACGTAGTACTCGCGGGCCGTCATGTCGATGGAAGCGCGGTCACTGAAGATGAGGCGCAGCGCCAGCACACCCTCCGGCGTGACACCGGTGTGGTAGTCCCGCTCCCCGACGCCGTTGATGGTGCCCGCCGAGCCGTAACCGGCGCCGGCGAGCAGCGTGCCCTGCAACGCGACCGTGCGTGACAGCCACCATTGGCCGGTGGTGCCGATAGCCGCCCCGGTGTTTGAGATGCGAAAGATCTGTGGCGCGATGTAGTCATAGATTCCGTACAGGCCCCATACCCCTCGATAGTTGTCGCCCACGGCGTAGCTCTTTCCCAGGAGCAATCCGCGGCTCATCACGTTTTCGAAGGTATTGCTGCTGGCCGCGGTGAACTGGAAGTGGAAGTAGTCGAACGGCCGCGTGTACTCGTACCCGGGCTTGCCGGGGAGCCCATAGCCGATGGTGAAATCGCCAACGACCTCGCCGGTGTCGTAGCTCTGGGGAATCGGGGGTTCCTCGGCATTCTGGTTCAGGTTGACGCTTGAGGAGACGTTGGAGCTAACGATCACGCCCACCGCAATCCGCGTGTAAACGGCCGGATCGTTGCTGTGGAACACGCCGTCGAAGCGGCTACCGAAAGCCAGCCGGTTGAAGCCTGTGGCGGGCGACAACACAGCGGCGCCCAGTTCACGCCAGAATCCGGGCGGGCCGTCGCCGCTCTCGAGGAGCAGGTTCGCCATGCGAAACAGCGGTTCGCCGAGGAAGCTGCCGCCAAAGCCGTGATATATGGACCCCTGATAGGGATGGACGAACTGGTTTATATCGAAAGGGTCACTGTCGTAGGCCCACTTGCCGGTGAGGTTGGCCCCCGGCGGAGGAGAACGTGGAATCGTAATCGTCGGTGCCGCAGGTTCTCCTGTTGTAGATGTTGAGCAGCGTATCGAAAAGCAGGATGTTGCCGGCCGGGACGAGATATAGCTCTTGCCGTCGCGAGCCCCCCAGTCCAGGACCGGTCGCGGCTTGTCACCGGCAAACGCTGTCGGTACTCGCCGCTGGACCTTGTTGTCAAGCTTGGGATCGTCGGCCGCGAACGCGGCGCCCGCCATCAACAGACCAAGGCCAAGACTCCCACGCACCGCAAAAATAGACACAGGCCCTCCGGTCCGCGCTGTGCGATGTCGTACACAGCCAGCGTCTGACCGGGCGCTATCCTCCTGCGCCACAGGTGTGAGGCGAGGCGTCGAGTGGTGTGTTCCCAGTGGTCAGCGACAGGACCTGCACTCGCAATGGCGGCGGCGCTTCTCCTGACCGGTTGCGGATCGGTGCACGCCCTGCGTGATTTCAGGACGGACGGCTGCAGCTTCTATCCGGAAGGCAACGTCGACGACCCGGAGCTCTGGCGGGACTGCTGCGTGGCTCACGATATGGCGTACTGGCAGGGCGGCACGGCGGACGAGCGCCGGGGGGCGGATGTCCAGCTCAGCGACTGTGTGCTGGCGCGGACCGGCAGCCCCGGACTGGCCAAGCGGATGTACCGGGGTGTTCGGCTCAGCGGGGCACCCCTGTTACCCACCACCTTCCGCTGGGCCTATGGTTGGGGCTTTGGCCGCGGCTACGCTCCGTTGGACGCTAGCGAGCGGCAGCGAGCGGCAGAACTCCTGGCGGCCTACCGGCGCGGGGCGGGCGGGCAGCCTTAGTCCAGGGCGTGTTTGTACGTCTGCGTACCGACGGCACCGGAGGTACAGCGTAAAAACGCGCTGGTATTTATCACTTCCTGATCCCCGACCGCCAAGGCCGGGAACCCCTCGAATCAAAAGGAAGACCCGCCATGAAGACCGCGATACTGACGACCCTGATCGTTGCCTGCGCCGTGACCGCGGCGCCCCTCTCAGCGGCGGATAAGCCCGCGTCTAACACCCAGGCCCCGGGCATGACCATGGGCATGGACAAACAGATGGCCCAGATGCAGGTGAACATGAAGACGATGCAGCAACAGATGGACAAGCTCCGCGCCACAACCGACCCGAAGGCAAAACAGAAACTGATGCAGGAGCACATGCAGACCATGCAGGACCACATGACCATGATGCGCGGCATGGGCGGGCCGATAATGCAGGGTGGTGGCCAACCCGGCGGAATGGGCGGGATGGCTGGAATGAGCGGGATGGGCAGCAAAAAGGACGCAGCGTCCGGCGACATGGCCCAGCGTCACGACATGATGGTACAGCGTATGGACATGCTGCAAATGATGATGGAACAGATGATGCAGCACGACCAGATGATGCCGTCGATGCCTGCCAAGTAGCGGCCCTCGAGCCGGGTAGAACTTGGACACCCAAGCAGGTCAGGGAACTATGCAGATTCTTCGGAACCTGGCCGGTGCCCCCGTGAGGTCACTGATGGTCATCGGCCTCGCTATTGCCATCGTCGCAGTAGTTCCCACGAATCGGCCGCCCGTGGCGGCAACGTCGCCGTTGCCCTACCAGGTGGTTCCGTTCAACAACTATGTGGCTGGCACCGGCATGACCGAGACGGGACAGGGCAATGTCTCGATTGGCACCCGCCTGTACCTGCGGGTGGACATCGATGAAAACGATGCCTGGCGCGTCCGCCCAGGCACGCGGGGGGTGGCTTTCGTCCGTGGGAATCCGGGCGTGCCGATTCCGCTGCGCTTCGAATATCTCGAGCCCTACGGCACGCGGAAGACGTCTGTCACGGGCCAGGGCTCCGAGCGGACGGATCTGCGCGTCCTGCAGGTCGTCTACAGCTTTGAACCAACCGGAAGTCCTGTGTACCTGGGACAGCGGATGGATGCGTTCATCGCGGTGGAGCGCTAGTGTTCCGCATCGCGCTGAAGATGCTCGCCGCAGATCGTTCCAGGTTCGCGGGGCTGCTGTCCTCGGGCCTTTTCGCCACTGTCGGTAATGCGCGCGCCTCGCGTCGGCTCGTAAGCCGGGGCTGTCATGAGCGGGATCGTATTCCCTAGGGAATTGTGACCGACAGTACCACCGGTCTACCGACGGGCGCATGGTCGTTTCCGACCGGTGTCACAGTGATCGTGTGGGGGCCGGGGGTGAGTTCGTGGAAAGCGAGTGCCGCTGCCGTCGTCGCAATCACCGGACCATTGTCGACCTGGTAGTGCAGATGACCTTCGCCGGGCACAGGTTTCTCCTTAGACGATGCGGAGTCCACCAACCGCAGATCGTCGACGGTCGCCTTTACAGCTGCTGTCTGCTTCAGCGCTTTCGTGGCCGGATCGACCAGGATTGCGGTCAACTTCGGCGGCGCCGCGAGGGCGACGGAAAGCGCCGTTCCTAGTGCCACACCCACCACCACGCCCACCAAAGCCCGTGCGTAGAATTTCCGCTCATGGTTCATGGTCCTGCTCCGTTTCTGGTTAGGTTCAAGGCCCTACTGTGGCCAGCGCGCTCCCTTATCGCAGCCAGACGGAGTGCCGGTTAGCTGTAGGGCTGGTCTGACAGCCGAACCGCGTCGAGGTTGACGGTGCTTGGGTAACCCAGTGGAGATCTCGGAGCCGCGCGGGACGTGGTGACCGGCGCGTTCAGTCGCGGGGAAGGTGTGGCGCCGTGCTGATCAGCGCCTTCACGTCCTGAAACTCGTGCATCTTGTCCAGAAAATGATCAGCCCCCGCCTGCAAGCAGCGGCTCCGGACGGCAAGCAGCGGATAGTTGCTGAGTACGACGATCAGCGGCTGGTGCCCCGGGGGATAGAAGCTGCGGGCGTGGCCGATGGCACCGATACCACTGCCTTCCCGGAGCTCCACGTCGACCAGCAGCACGTCATAGGCGGCAGCTTCGATCTGCGTGCGCGCCTCGGCTTCCGTCGCGGCGGCGGCAACCACCCGCATCGTTCCAGGCACCGTCAGGAGCGCGGTCAGCCGCACCTTGATCGGCTCGGAGTCCTCGATCAGCAGGATGCGCAACTCGGGCGTGTCGAGCCCGGGTCCGGGACGTATCAATGTCACTGGAGAAGACCGTTCTTGATGGCGTAGTAGGTGATGTCCGCATTACTCTTCATCGCCATCTTCTCGAGGATCCGGCTGCGGTAGGTGCTGACCGTCTTCACGCTCAGAAACAGCGTAGCCGCAGTCTCCGAAACGCTCACGCCCTCGGCCAGCTTGCAGAAGATCTGGAACTCCCGCTGGGACAGTACGTTGTGGCGGGGTTCGTTGGGATCACCCTGCACGCCGGCGACCAGCTGGTCGGCCAGCTCCGAGCCCACGTAACGATGGCCCCGGGCCACCATGCGGATCGCCCGGAGCAGCTCCGCCTCGTCGACACCCTTGCTGATAAAGCCCATCGCACCTGCCCGCAGCACGTTCAGCCCGAACTGGGACTCCGGGTAACCGCTGACCACCAGGACCGCAACGGAGTGGTTATGGGCCTTGATGTGCTTGAGCACGTCCAGGCCCGACATGTCGGGGAGCGAAAGATCGAGCAGCAACACCTCGCAGGGTTGGCTGCGCAGCTGGTCAAGCACTTCCCGGCCCGTGCGGCATTCGGCCACGAGCTGCAGGTCCGTCTGGCCGGCAATGATCTGTTTCAGCCCCGAACGCACGATCTGGTGGTCGTCCGCAATCAGGACACGGAGCGCCGGCATGGTTTCGCCTCCCTGAACCCTGGCCTGAACCCTGGCCATTGATGCTACTCGCTTCGGCTGGGGGGCAGGTGGCAGGCCGACGGACTCCACCGCCAGGTTTCCGGCCAGACGCACGGGCGGGTCAGGATTCACGCGCACGAACTCCCGCTCGGTGCCGGTTCATCACTTGCTCGCCCTCATTCGTTGGCTCATTCGCTTTGGCCTTCCCATCAGCGTATTTCAGTGCAGCAGGTCCGCCCACGTATCCTGTCCCTATCCGCCCGTAGGACCCGTCCTACCGTGCAAGCAATCGGCAGGGGCAACGGTCAGACCGGCGCATCCAGGCGCTTGTCCACCTGCCGCCAGTCGATCAGGTTCCACCAGTCGCGTACCCATTCCTCGCGCTTGTTGCGGTAGTCCAGGTAATAGGCATGCTCCCAGAGGTCGCAGGGCAGCAGCGGCCGCAGCCCCTGGGTCAGCGGGCTGTCCTGATCTGGCAGGGACCGGAGTTCCAGCGCCTCGCTGTCCGGGTTCCAGGCCAGGAACACCCAGCCGGAGCCGAACAACGCCGCGGCATCCTTCGCCAGCGCCGCCCTAAGGGTTTTGAGGCTGCCGAAATCCCGGTTGATGAGCTTCTGCAGGTGGGCGGAGGGCGGTGCCGGGTTCGGGGTCAACGTTTCCCACAGCAGGGAATGATTGGCGTGTCCCCCGCCAAACTTGCGCACCGGTTCCCGCAGTGGTTCCGGTAGTGACGCGAGCCGGGCCACCAGGTGCTCGACGGACTCACTGCCCTTCTCCCCGGGCACCTGCCAGTTCTCATCCTTCAGGGCGGCATTGAGCTTCTCCACGTACGCGCCGTGATGGCCGGTGTGGTGCAGCTCCAGGGCTTCGGCGCTGACCACCGGTTCCAGGGCATCGAGTGGATAGGGAAGTGGCGGCAGGGTGAATGGCATTCCGGGCTCCTTGGACATGCGGACAACGGCCTGACGATACTGACCGAAAAACCGACGGGGTATCGGCATCGTCACTGTGCCGGTGTCAGCCCCGGCCTACATCCGGCCTACCTCGGGTCTGGCTTCCGCGCCGGACGATCGGTGCCGTGTAGAGCACGGGGCGCGCCGGGTCCATGGCCTCTCCAACCCGCATGCGCCGGGCAGGTAGGCAGTGTCCGACACGAAATTGAGGACTGCGCTGATTCTCGCGCGCCCCACGCCCGGCGGAAAATTTAAGTGCGAAGAACCCGTAACAACACTCCAAATCAAGGCGGAAACCCACCATGAAGCTCCTGCATTCAGTCCTCGCCGTCACTCTCGCCCTGCCGTTGTCCCCTGTGGCCCTCGCTGTACCCGTGTTTGCCATCACCGAGTCCGGTTACCTCATCGGCTTCGACAGCCTGGACCCCAACGGTGCCTTCGACATCGGCCTGGTCAATGGGCTGGGCGCCGACGAAACGCTGATCGGGATCGACTTCCGGCCGGCCAATGGCCTGCTGTACGGGGCCACTGATGGCAACAATCTCTATACGCTGAACACTGGCACCGCCGATGCCACACTGGTAGGCGCGCTGGCGCCGGAGTTCAGCGGCTCGCGCTTTGGCTTCGACTTCAATCCACTGCCGGATCGCCTCCGCATCACCAGTGACGCGGACCAGAACCTGCGCTGCAACCCCAACGCCGGGTTCCCGGCCTGCACGGTGGACTCGGCCCTGATCTACGCCCTGACTGACGTCAACGCGGGTCGCAACCCGAACATCGTGGGCTCCGCCTATACCAACAACGTCGCGGGCACCACCACGACGGCCCTGTACGGTATCGATTCCACGCGGAACACACTCGTGCTGCAGAGCCCGCCCAACGACGGCGCGCTCACCACCGTTGGCAGCCTGGGCGTGAACACCACCGATCTGGTTGGCTTCGACATCCTGACCGTCGAAGGCGTGAACACCGCTTACGCGTCACTGACCCAGAACGGCAGCTTCCTGTCCCGGTTCTACACGATCGACCTGGCCACCGGTCTGGCCTCGCCGGTGGGCGGCGACGAGTTCACGAGCCTCATCGGGACGGTCGATCAGGTCCGCGCGCTCGCCCTGGCTCCGGCCACAGTCGTGCCGGTGCCGGCCAGCGTCTGGCTGCTGGGGACGGCAATGGGCGGGTTGGTCGGCTTTGGCCGGAGTCTGCGCCGCCGGGCTGCTGCCACGATTTAACCGCACATCGATCCAACGAACACATCGAGGACACCGACCCATGAAACACCACGTATCCGTTCAACTCATGACCCTCGGGCTCGCCGCTGCGCTCCCGTTTACCGTCCAAGCCTCCAGTCACCGGGAGGCACCCTACATCGCCGGCCTGCCCCGTGTGGATGGCACCGACTTCTACATGTTTCGCAGTTACGAGAACGCCCGTGACGGCTACGTCACGCTGATCGCCAATTACGTACCCCTGCAAGATGCCTACGGCGGCCCGAATTACTTCGAAATGGACGCCACCGCTGCCTACGACATTCACATCGACAACTCCGGCGATTCCGTGGAAGACCTGACCTTCCGGTTTCGGTTCACGAATGCGATCCAGGATATTGCGTTGACGGTGGGGACGTCTCCCAATGACCAGACTGTTGCCGTGCCGCTGAAGACCACGGTGCCCGGTGGCATTGGCCCCGGCATCCTCGACCGTACCGGCCTCAATGTGTACGAGACTTACACGGTGGAAGTGATCCGGGGCAACCGGCGCACGGCGGGCCAGCGGGTGACGAACGCGGACGGTGGTGCCACCCCCAACGTGTTCGTGAAGCCGGTGGACAACGTGGGCAACAAGTCGATTCCCGACTACGACGCCTACGCACACAGCCATGTCTATAACGTTGCCATCCCGGGCTGCGCGAACGGCAAGATGTTCGTGGGCCAGCGCAAGGAGTCTTTCTCGGTGAATCTGGGCGAAGTGTTCGACCTCATCAACACCAACCCGGTCGGGCCGCCGAACGGCGAGCAGAACATCCTCGCTGACAAGAACATCACCTCGCTGATCCTCGAGGTGCCGACCAGCTGCCTCACGGCCGGCAGTGATCCTGTGATCGGTGGCTGGACGACAGCCAGCGTGCCCCAGGCGAGAATCCTGAGCCCACGGCCGCGCTTCGCGAACGGCCGGTCGACCGCCGCCTTCCAGGGAGGTTCCCTGGTGCAGGTCTCGCGCCTTGGCAGCCCGCTCGTCAACGAGGTAGTGATCGGCCTGCGGGACAAGGATCGGTTCAACGCCAGTGCGCCCGCCCAGGATCCCCAGTTCCTGAAGTACGTCACCAACCCGACCCTGCCGGAGCTGATCGAGGCGCTCTTCACTGACGCCGGTGTTCAGGCGCCCAACGGCCCGCGCAACGACCTGGTGGCCGTCTTCCTGACCGGTATCGAGGGCGTCACCAAGTCGGCGAATTTCTCCGCGCCGGGCGAGATGCTGCGGCTGAATACGGTCATCCCGGTGGCGGCCAGCAACGCCCAGAACAACCTGGGTGTGCTCGGTGGCGACAATGCGGGCTTCCCGAACGGCCGGCGCCCCGGTGATGACGTGGTGGACATCGAGCTGCGCGCGGTGATGGGTGTGCTCTGCACGCTGAACGTCCCTGCCACCTACGGCTGTGTTCCTGCCGATGCGCCGTCCGGTTCCCTGCCTTACACGGATGGGGCCACGGTGAGTGCGGCCGACTTCGATACGTCGTTCCCCTACCTCCGTACCCCGTTACCGGGTTCGCCGACCAACTGATTCCCCGGGTAAGCGCTGAAGGATGAATACCATGGTTACACGTGCACTCGCACTCGTCGTACTGGCAGGCTGCCTGGGCCTCTCCGGCTGCGGCGGCGGCAGCAGCGGCGGCGGCAACAACTCGGGCCAGGCGGTGAACTTCGACAGCTTTGCCACGTCGACGCTAAACGACGACGAGTCGTCGGCGCCGCGCGACCTCGACGACCTCGACTTCGAGTTCGACGATGACCCCGGCGCCTACGACAGCATCGTTGACTGACGTCAGTTGTCGCTTACCGACATTCCCCCGGGGCAGCCTCGCACTGCTCCGGGTTTTTTTTGTAGGAGCGCCTTCAGGCGCGATCGCTCGAGATCGCGCCTGAAGGCGCTCCTACAAAAAAAAGCCAGGCCGTCGGGGCGTTTCCCCAACGGCCTGGCCACTAGTCGCAAGCCAGCGATTTACTTATTTCATTCCATTGTTCATGTCGGTCTGGTTGGTATTGGTCCTGTCCGGCGCCGACTTGTTCCGGGCTGGGTTGTCCATGCCGGGCTTTTGGACGCCCGGCTTGGCGGTACCCGGCGCGCTCACCGGCTGCGCATACTCCTTTTCGGACACGCGACCATCCCGGTCCGCGTCCAGTGACATGAACGAACGGTCCGGAGGGGTGCCGAGTTCCAGTTCGGTGAGCTTGCCGTCCTTGTTCTTGTCCAGGTCCCGGAAGCTCTGGGCCATGGCGAGCGTGGTGGGCTGTTGCGGCGCTACCGGCGCGGTTTTCGGATTGGCCGGGTTGACGGGATAGGCAGCGCCGGGTGAGGTCGTAACGCCTTGGGCATTGGCGGCCATTGCGGCCACGCTCAGCAGGGCTACGGGTATCAGTTGCTTGATCAACGGTGTTCTCCTTGGGGTGAGGCGATTGGATCACTTGACGCCATCGTCACTATTCCCGTGGTCGTGGTCGCCCGGAGTCGGCGAAGCACGGCGGCTGGCGTAGTAGAAGGTGCCGGTCGGGTAGGGGTATCGCGCCTGAAGCCTTTTTATGTTGGAGCGCCTTCAGGCGCGATCTCGATTGATCGCGCCTGAAGGCGCTCCTACTTCGGTGCCGGCACGACGCGCCAGACGGTGTTGCCCACGTCGTCCGCGACCAGAAGCGCGCCGCGGTTATCGATGGCCACGCCTACCGGCCTGCCGTTCGCCTTGCCGTCGGCACTCACAAAGCCCCCCAGGAGCTCCTCCGGTGGGCCTGCCGGTCGTCCCGCAACAAAGGGCACGGCAATGACGGCGTAGCCACTTCGGGGCTTGCGGTTCCAGGAGCCGTGCTGGCCGATGATGGCGGCACCCCGGAAGCGGTCCGGGAACAGCGCCCCCGTGTAGAACGCGAGGCCCAGGGAGGCCGTGTGCGCCCCCAGCGCGTAGTCTGGCGGAATTGCCGAGGCCACCTTGTCGGGCCGGGCAGGCGTCACGCGCACGTCCACGTGCTGACCGTAGTAACTCCAGGGCCAGCCATAAAAAACCCCGTCGCCCACGGCGGTGAGGTAGTCCGGCACCAGATCGTTGCCGATCTCATCCCGCTCGTTCACCACGGTCCAGAGGCGGCCATCGGCCGGGTTCCAGGCGAGCCCGTTGGGGTTGCGCAGCCCGGTAGCAAACGGCCGCAGCACGCCCGTGGCGGGGTCCAGCTCCAGGATGGCGGCCCGGTCCACTTCATTCTCAAGGCCGTTCTCTGCCACATTGCTGTTGGAGCCGACCGTGACGTACAGCCTGCCCGCTCCGGCACGCTCCGGGGGCGTGGCGATCAGGTTCTTGGTCCAGTGATGATTGATCGAACCCGCCGGCAGTGTCGCGACGGTCACGCCGGCGGCATCAATGCGGGAACTCCCGGTGGCGTAAGAAAACCGGAGCACCGCGTCCGTGTTGGCCACATAGAGCTGGTCACCCACCAACGCCATGCCGAAGGGGGAGTGCAGGCCGGTAAGGAACTCGGCCTGCAGTTCCGCCTTGCCGTCACCGTCTGCGTCGCGCAGCAGGGTGATGCGGTCGGCACTGGGCACAGCCGCCCCGGCCCGCTTCATCACCCGTTTCATGACCCAGCCCTTGAGTCCCCCGGCATCGTCCGGGCGCGGCGGCGCGTTGGTTTCAGCCACCAGCACATCACCGTTCGGCAGGACGTGCAGCCACCGGGGGTGGTCCAGGCCCTGCGCGAACGGCGTCACCCGAAAGCCCGGCGCCGCCCTCGGCGCCGCACCCGGCAGCCAAGCCGCCGCGGGGGCGATATGCACCGTGGGGATCAGGGCGCGCTCGGGTTCGGGCAACACAGGCTGTGCACCGAACCCGACGCTCACCGGATTGCTTGACGGGCCAAGGCACCCGGCGAGCCCGGCGGCCAGCACCACCAGTATGGGAATGCCGAGCAGCCACATCGGGATCCAGCCGATCTTGCCCTGCTGATGGCGCGGTCCCCCAAGGCGACCTTGGTCTGGTCCTTCGATCATGGCGAGTGGGCTCCTGCGGGACCTGGGGTCCGGGATGATCATCTTGCGGGCTCTAGCTGGATGAACCATAGGACGTGCCCCGGTGGGCGCCTGTCAGTGTCCTGCCTGTCCCCTCTCCCCTGTAACCCGACCTCTTGTCAGCAGAATCCGACACGGCCCTGTGGGACGCCTCTGACGGCAAGGAGGGGCATGCGCCGCTCCAGTGGTTCCGGCAGGTCGGCGACCATCAGGTCACCGATCACGGCAATTTTTGGAAGGACCGCAACCATGACCACCCCTCAATCAGCGCTGCTGTCACGCTCAGCCGCGTTTCGGCATTCACCCGAGTCCCTGCAGCCACGGGGATGGAGTCCCGAACAGAAGTTGCTCGTCCTGCGCCAGTTGAAGTACGACCTGGGGCAACTCCAGGTGGCCACCGACACGGATCCAGCGCCAACCAGCCTCCCGGTATGAGCACCACAAAGCGCCCGCCGCGGACTACCCCCGCCCCTGACCAGCACCAGCACACCGCCGCAGGGGGTGAACTGCACCAGTCGGCCACCGGCGCGCATGGACCACTGACGACCAACCAGGGGCTGGTGATTCCGGACAATCAGAATTCCCTGCGATCCCATCCCCGGGGCCCGACGCTGTTGGAAGATATGCTGCTCCGGGAGAAGATCACGCACTTCGACCACGAGCGCATCCCGGAGCGGGTCGTCCACGCCCGCGGTTCTGGCGCCCACGGCTTTTTCGAACTGACGCATGCCCTCAAGAAGTACACCACCGCCGCCGTGCTGACGGAGGTGGGCGTCAGGACGCCCGTGTTCGCCCGGTTCTCCACGGTGGCCGGAGGTTCCGGCTCAGCTGACACCCCTCGGGACGTCCGGGGCTTTGCGGTGAAGTTCTACACCCAACAGGGCAACTGGGATCTCGTCGGCAACAACATTCCGGTGTTCTTCATCCAGGACGCCATCAAGTTTCCCGACCTGATCCACGCCGTGAAGATGGAGCCGGACCGGGGCTTCCCCCAGGCGGCCAGCGCCCACGACACCTTCTGGGACTACATCTCGCTCACCCCGGAAGCCATGCACATGGTCATGTGGATCATGTCGGACCGGACGCTGCCCAGGTCGCTGCGCATGATGGAGGGCTTTGGCATCCACAGTTTTCGTCTGGTGGATGCGCAGGGCAAGTCTACCTTCGTCAAGTTTCACTGGCGACCGAAACTGGGGCTGCAATCCACGATCTGGGACGAGACCGTGAAGATCGCCGGCGCTGATCCGGACTTTCACCGCCGCGACCTGTTTGAGGCCATCCAGGCCGGGAACTTTCCGGAGTGGGAGTTCGCCGTCCAGCTCTTCTCCCAGGAAGCGGCCGAAAAATTCCCCTTCGACCACCTCGACTCGACCAAGCTGATTCCTGAGGAGTTGATCCCGTTGCAGGTGATCGGTCGCCTGGTGCTCGACCGATGGCCCGACAACTTCTTTGCCGAGACGGAACAGGTGGCGTTCTGCCCGTCCCACCTGGTCCCCGGCATGGATTTTTCGGACGACCCCCTGTTGCAGGGTCGGCTCTTCTCCTACCTGGACACCCAGCTCACCCGGCTGGGGTCGCCCAACTTCCACCAGCTGCCGATCAATGCGCCCAAGTGCCCGTTCGCCAATCAGCAGCGGGACGGCCATATGCAGATGGCCCGGCCCGTGGGTCACGTCGCCTACGAGCCGAACACACTGGCGCAGGATTCACCCCGTGAGGCCCCGGCCCACGGCTTCGTCAGCGCCGCCGTTGCCGCCACGGGCAGCAAGGGCCGGAGCCGCGCTGCAAGCTTTGCCGACCATTACACGCAGGCCCGGCAGTTCTACAGGAGCCAGACCAGCCACGAGCAGGCCCACATCGCGTCTGCGCTGGTTTTCGAGCTGTCCAAGGTGGCGAGCCTGGCGGTGCGGGAGGCCTTGGTGGGCCACCTGCGGCACATCGGTGCCGACCTGGCGCAGCGGGTAGCCGACGGCCTCGGCTTCACTGGCTTGCCTGTTTCACCACCACTGGCAGCACCCATCCGGGACGCGGCGGTATCGCCCGCCCTGCGCACGATCGGGAAGATGAAGGACACTCTCGAAGGACGCTGCATCGGGATCCTGCTGGCCGACGGCTCGGATGCCGAGCGGGTTGCCGGACTCCGCAAAGCGGCTAAGGCCGCGGGCGCGGGCGTGAAGATCATTGCGCCCACCATCGGCGGGGCCCGGCTGTCTGACGGCAGCCACGTGCCGGCCGATGGTCAGCTGGCCGGCACCCCCTCGGTGATGTTCGATGCGGTAGGCATCGTCCTGTCGGACCTGGCTGCGAAGACGCTGGCCGTCGACGCAGCCGCGCTGGGTTTTGCGTCTGACGCGTTCACCCACCTGAAGGCCATCGGCGTGGACAAGGGTGGCAGAGCCCTGTTGAAGAGCGCCGGCATCGAGCCGGGTGCGGGCGTTGTCGACTGCAAGGACACCAAGTCGTTCATCAGATTCGCGAAAACCCGCCAGTGGGACCGGGAGGCCCTCGTCCGCACGCTGGCCTGAGCAGGTGCGATAGCCACCGTAAGTAGTTATTTTCCAAGCAATTGGGTCGTTGCGGACGGTGGGACCGCTGGGTGCGAAACCGCACAGATTCCCCGCACGGCGACGGCACATAATCCGTCGCTCTGGAGGCGATACCCTCCGCTACGTTGAGTGCCGGACCATGGAACTGACGCCAGTAGCGCCGAACAGTGCCGTGCAATCCACTGGTGCTGACACCGAGGCAATGATTCTCCGCATTCCGTTGCGGGGTCTGGAAACCGGCCGTTGGGTGTCAGTCGAGAATGGTCCCGACACCGGTCTGTGGGTCGTACGCAGGCTCGACCATTGCCCGGACGGAGAACTCGTCGAGATTCACATGACACGTGCCGGGTCCATCCCGCCGGCCGCGACGGAGTTCCCTGTTTGACCTGACCGTAAGTTAAGCTGGCCGTAAGCCGCACCATCGTTGAAGAAGTGGCCGCCAGCGCCGCCGGCGGCCAGGAACCCTGCCCCAAGCGACTACCAGTAACGGGGGACTTCGTAGTAATCGAACGCCCGATCCCGGTAGCTCGCCCCGCTGCTCTTCGTCAGAGCCTCGATCGAGTCCGACGGTGCTGCGGTCAGCTGTTCCTTGGTGAAGTCTCCCACGTAAGCATTCTTGCTCTCATCGTAGTCAAGGGACGCCCAGGGGATCGGATGGTACTTCTCGCCGATGCTGAGGAAGCCGCCGAAGCCCACCACGGCAAACATGATGTTGTTGGACATCTTGTCCAGGACGATTTCCTTCACCTCGCCAATGGTCGTGCCCGAGCGATCCTTGACGTTGGTACCCATAACCCGACTGGCGCAAATGGCCGAGGTGTGGCCGGAGGGTGTCCGGGAAGCCGGGCTGATGGTTTCCTTGCTGGTTGCGGCACGTGAAGCGGATTCGTACGCCGTCATGGAATTCTCCTGATTGGATGAATGGACATCCTGGAACGTAGATCCTCCGTCGTCGGCGCGATATCCGCCTATCTCCACGGACAGTGTCAGACAACGCCCCTACAGGTGACGATGATCCGTCGGTTGCCTGCCGCACGGAAGAGCGCTCTATCAGCCATACATAATCCGGATCACGCCGGACAATACAACAGGAGAGCCAAATCATGAGTGACGCGCCCATGAGCATGAACAATCGCCGACCCGTCGGTTGCCGAGGCAGCGCAGTGCATAGCGTCCCGGCGCCCTATCGCGTACCGCCCGCGGCGCCGCGATCCCAGCCAACCGTGCCCCAATCAGCCAAACCCCGCCGGGACTCGGTTCCTGTCAGCACCGCTTCGATTTCCGATGTGGATCTAAAGTCACCGGCTCGGTAGGGCATTCTGTTCGTCACCCGACGAGCGCCAATGTTACTCGACGCCCAACGTGCGCCGGCGAACAGACATCCTGTGTTGCGCCCCGGACGATCACGCTGTCATGCAGATCCCATCTGACATTGCCGCGAACAACAAGGGCCTCGTCGGAGTCAGGGTCACCCTGATGTCGCGGGCGAGGAAAGTGGATGTCTTAATGGGGTTCGAGCGGTACGGCGACCTCAACCGCAATGACCTGGAGATCCACCTCCGCAACGTCCTGGTGCTGATGGGCATCAACGGCACGATCAGTGGGGAGTCCGGGGTGTTTCAGCTGGCCGACGCGCCCTGACTGTTCCTGAACTGGCCAGGGTTTCGCGATCGATCCGGCCCGCCACCGGGCGGTGATGGCTATGAGCGTTACCGCACAGACGTGCCCCAGAGGGATGGCGCTGGTTCAAGTGGCCTGGATCAGCCTCCGCTTTTGAAAACTGTGCGGCCGTATGTTCTGATAATGTCCCAGGTAACCGTGGCCGAAAGGGCAGGCCTCCCAGCGAGGAAGCGCTACATGTCGGATCCGTCCACCAAAATTTTGATAGCGTTAGTGCGGCAACTTCTGGCGATAGATGCCGCTTTGGGCAATCCCGACGGCGCGGACGACTCCCGGGCCTTCCGCGCCTGCGATAGGCTTCGCTCGCCCCTCAGCAAACTAATAGGCATCGGCGGGTTTCGCTCGCTACTTTCCCGGGCCCTGGCGTTGGCCGGCGAGGACGTTCCCTGGTTGCGCGGGCTACACATCAACGCGGACGGGTCTGTCGAGGGCCTGGAGACGGAAGTCGACCCGCGCGAGTTCAACAAAGGCGAACTCGCGCTCATGACGGAGTTCGTCGGGCTGCTGGTAGCTTTCATCGGACCGGCGTTGACGCTGCAGTTCCTCCTCGACATCTGCCCAACGATACCCGATACCAATTTGTGAACAGGACAACCGACATGAAGAAAAAAGTACCGGCACGCCAGTCGCCAAAGAAGGCGACCCCGAACCACCCGGGCAAGGTAAAAATTCGCCAACTTCCGACTGGCGTGCGCGGCCTGGATGAAATCGTCGGCGGAGGGCTGCCGGAATTCTCCTTCAATATCATCGCGGGAGCGCCGGGGTGCGGGAAGACCACGCTGGCCCATCAAATCATGTTCGCCAACGCGACCCCACAGAAAAGCGCGCTGTATTTCACCGTCCTCGGCGAACCCGCGCTGAAAATGTTGCGGTACCAGCAGCAGTATTCCTTTTTCGATCCGGCCAAGCTGAACAGTTCGGTGCGTTTCATCAACCTGAGCGACCTGGTACTGGAGAAAGATCTGGGCGCAGTGCTGGAAGAAATCATCAGGGAAGTGAAGGCGTCCAAACCCAGCCTGGTGGTGGTCGACTCCTTCCGCACCGTGGTGCGCAAAGCGCTGAGCGGCAGCGGCGGCGAGATGGAATTGCAAGGCTTCGTCCAGCGTCTGGCTCTGTTCCTGTCCAGTTGGCAGGCCACCACGTTTTTGATCGGTGAATACACGGATGGGGAACTGCGCGATAACCCCGTGTTCACGGTGTGCGACGGTCTTTTCTGGCTCACCCAGAATACGGAGCGCAATTCCGTGGTGCGGAAACTGCAGATCATGAAGTTGCGTGGGCAGGACTCGGTGCCGGGGCTGCACACCGTCCGCATCACGGGCGACGGGCTGGTGGGCTTCTCGCGCACTCAGGGCCTGACCGCGCAGAAAGACCGGCCGCTAAAGCGGCGGCGCCTGTCCACCGGCATTCCCGAACTGGATCAGATGATGGGCGGGGGCATACTGGAGGGCGACAGCATGCTGATAGCCGGACCCTCGGGCACCGGCAAATCGGCGCTGGCGACCCATTTTCTCGCCGAAGGCGTGCGCCACGGTGAGCCGGGCATCGCGGCGATCTTCGAAGAACGCCCGAAAGGCTACACGGCGCGGGCCAATTCCTTTGGCCTGGACCTGCACACGCCGCAAAAGAAGGGCATGCTCGAAATGCTCTACCTGCGGCCACTTGACCTCTCGGTGGATGAAGCGTTGCAGGAAATTCTCGATGCGGTGAACCGGATCGACGCCAAGCGACTGGTGATCGATTCGCTGGTGGGCTTCGAGATGGCGCTGGCGCCTGGTTTCCGGCAGGACTTTCGCGAATCGCTTTACCGCATGATCGCGGCGCTGACCGGCGTGGGGGTGACGATCCTGACCACGGTCGAAATCGAAGACTCGTTTACCTCGTTCGAATTCAGCCACTACACGATTTCGTTTCTCACCGATGACATTGTCCGGCTGCGTTACGTCGAGATCGACGGCCAGCTCCGAAAAATCATGGTGGTAGTAAAAATGCGCGGCGGCAACCACAGCAAGGACATCCGCGAGTATGTCATTACCGATCAGGGGGTGGTCGTCATCGGCCCGCGCCAGACGGACTACGTGCGCTTGACCAGCGGCCTGCCGGAGCGGATCGGCCAATCGCCGCCCGAGCCTGCGCCGGAACCGAAAGCCAGAACGCGCCGGATTGCCGTTTAAAAAGACGTCCGAACCCATGGCCACGGAAACAACAACTGAATCTGCTGCTCAGGCGCTTGAAAAGGAGCGCGCGCGGTTGCAGGAGCAAACGGTTGCGATGAATGAGGCGTTGGTGCTCTCGTCCGTGCGCCAGCATGAACTCACGCAACGGGCGGAGAAGCTCAACGAGCAATTGATCGCCGAAATCGCCGAGCGTAGACGGGCAAGAACGGCGTTGAGCGAGTCTGAAACAAGATACCACCGCCTGTTCGACTCGATTGACGAAGGCTTTTGCATTGTGGAGAAGGTGCAAGGCGAAGCAGGCGCGCCAATGGATTTCCGCTTCATCGAATCGAACGCGGCCTTCGAAACCCAATCAGGCGTCAGCGACGTGGTCGGAAAAACCATCCGCCAGATGTTCCCCGGCATCACCGAGGACTGGTACGAGACTTATGCCGCCGTTCTCGCTACCGGCGAGCCAATCCGGTTCGAACGCGGGCTCGCCCCCGACGCGCGCATACTGTCACTGTATGCCTTTCGGGTCGAGGATGAGACCCGGCGTCGGGTCGCAGTGATCTTCAAGGACATTAGCGAGCGCAGGCGGATTGAAGTGGCATTCAAAGAGGCGACAGTCGCCGCCGAGCAGGCCAATCGCGCGAAATCCGATTTTCTCTCCAACATGAGCCACGAATTGCGCACGCCGCTCAACGGCATCCTCGGTTTTGCTCAGCTCATCGAAGCCGGCTCGCCGCTGCCGACGCCGTCCCAGCAGCGCAGTCTCGAGCAGATTCTTAAAGCAGGATGGTACCTGCTGGAGCTGATCAACGAAATCCTCGATCTGGCGCTGGTCGAGTCGGGCCAACTGATGCTGGCGAAAGAGCCGGTCCCTTTGGCCGAGGTCATGCTCGAGTGCCGCGGCATGCTGGAGGGGCAGGCTCAGACGCGCGGTATCGGCCTGACGTTTCCGCGGTTTGACATCCCCTGGCATGTCCAGGGCGACCGGATTCGGGTCAAACAGGTCCTGGTCAACCTCCTCTCCAACGCCATCAAGTACAACAGGCCGGACGGTACGGTTACCGTCGAGTGCGTCCTGAGCTCCCCGGATTCGATTCGTATCGACGTGCGGGATACGGGTATGGGCCTGACGCCGGAACGGCTCGGGCAGCTTTTCCAGCCATTCAACCGCCTTGGCAAGGAGTCCGGCGCGGAGGAGGGCACGGGGATAGGCCTGGTGGTGAGCAAGCGGCTGGTCGAACTGATGGGGGGCACCATTGGTGCGGAAAGCACCGAGGGGGTGGGCAGCGTGTTCTGGATCGAATTGCCAAACGCGGTCGGGCCGCGGCTTGCGGTTCCTGAAGCCGCGCCTGGCGCGCCGGCGAACCGACAGGTCCCCGAGGGTACACCGCTGCGCACGCTCCTCTATGTGGAAGACAATCCGGCCAACGTGGAGCTGGTCAAGCAACTTGTTGCGCGCCGCCCGGACCTGCACCTGCTCTCCGCGGCGGACGCCCATCTGGGCATTGCGTGTGCGCGCGCGGATCAGCCGGCGGTGATCCTGATGGACATCAACCTGCCGGGAATCAGCGGGATCGAAGCGCTGAAAATCCTGCGCGCTGATGCCTCGACGGCGCATATCCCCGTCATTGCGCTCAGCGCCAATGGGATACCTGATGACATCGAGCGGGCCCTCCGGGCCGGTTTCCTGGACTACATCACCAAACCCATCAGGATCGACCAGTTCATGGTTGCGCTGGACGCCGCGCTTGCCGTTGCCCGGACGGCCTCCGGCCTGGCGGCTGAAAAGGACTAGGCCTGCCGTCGTTGCTTGAAGTCTTCAAGTATCGGCACTGGCCTGGTATTCAGCGCCAACTGCTGGTACAGGGCCTGCACGTGGTCCGGCATCCAGGAGACTATCGGCAGGACCTCGCCGGCGGGTACCGCCCGCGAGAAAAGGTAGCCCTGGAAGGTCATGCCGGGATACCCAGAAAGCGCGCGGAGTTGATCCGGACGCTCGATGCCCTCGGCGGTGATGGCGAGACCCAGGCTGGTACAGAGTCCGATCGTGGCGCGAGCGATCGCTTCTGAGCGCTGGCTCGTGTCAATGCTCGTGATGAGACTGTGGTCCAGTTTCACACGCGACAACGGCAGTTGTTCCAGCGACGTGAGCGATGAAAAGCCCGTGCCAAAGTCATCAAGGGCAACGCCGAACCCAGCGCTTCTCAGGCGTTTGAGCATGGCGACCGTGCCGGCACCCGTTTGCAGAACATTCTCGGTAAGTTCAATTTCGATGCATGTGGGCGGCAAGCGGTGCTGCTGAAGGAGGTCCAGAAGGCCCTCAATGAAATTGTAATCCAGCAGTTGGCGTGACGACACGTTGATTGCTACTCGCGCCTCGGGCCACGCGGAATGGTGCCAGACAGCGGCCATCTCGATCGCTGATCTGACCACCCAGTCACTGATCGTCGAAATAAGGCCTGACTCTTCCGCTACCGGAAGGAAGTTAGCCGGAGTGATATAGGTGCCATTGGGCAGCCGCCATCTGATCAGTGCCTCCACCATGTCCACCCGGCCCGTGTCCGCGTTGACCTCCGGCTGGAAAAACAACTCAAACTCACCCCGCTCCACTGCGCGCCGCAGTCCTTGTTCGATATTGAAGCGCGAGGCCGCAGCCTCGACCAAGTCCGGAGTGAAGACCACGAGTTGCGCCCGTCCCAGTGCCTTGGCGCGAAAAAGGGCGGCATCCGCCGCGCTTAGCAGGCCCACCGGATCGAGTTCATGGTCGGGGTAGCAGCTGACCCCAACGCTGACGCTCATGGCGATATCGCGCCCGTCTACCTGGAGCGGAGGGCCGAATGCGCGCACAAGGTCCCAGCCTGCTGCAACGATGTCGTCGATGCTGGAGGCGCGTTCGCGGGTAACCGTTAATTCATCGCCGCCAAGCCTGGCAGCGAATCCGGACGAGCCGCAGACGTCGCGCAACCGGTCAGCAACGCTTTGCAGGACGCGGTCGCCAAACACGTGACCCATACTGTCATTGATGTTCTTGAAATTGTCGAGGTCGAGAAAATAGACGCCGACGCGACTGCCGCCTGCTTCCGCTTCCATGGCCGCTTTCAACCGGTCAAAGAACTGGCGGCGATTGGGAAGGTGGGTCAACGGGTCGTGTCCGGCGAGATGCTGCAGCTGTCGAGTGCGTTCTTCAACGCGCGCTTCGAGTTCAGCATTCAGCTCGCGCGCCAGGTTCTGTGAGGCCTCCAGGCGCTCTGCCATTTGGTTGAAAGCGACTGCCAGTGTGTCAAGCTCACGGAGTCCGCCGAGGGGTACGATTACATTCGCTTCACCGATCGCCAGCCGTTTGCTGGCGAGAATCAGGCGATTTACAGGCCGGACAATGCTGCGAACGGTGCCCACGGAGATCACCAGGAGCAAGGTCAGCACTGCGCTGCTGAGCCACGCAATCAGGATTCGCCCGTCGCGTGGTTCCGTCGGGGTCGATCCTTCCACGGCACGCCTGGGAAGGTGCCCACGGGAAGAAGGGCCCGGGGCCCGCTGGAAAGCAACCTTGCCCCCCCGGCGTGGAGGGCGGACGTCTCGGACGCAGGGGCTTCCGAAAAGGAACGAATGTCCCGGGCGAGGCGCCCATTATTAACTTCGAAGGCCTTTAGCAGGGGGGCAGCTGCAGTCCCCGTGCGATGAAACCCAGCCGTGCTTGAGCCAACTCGACCCGATCAGTTTGCATGGCAAGCAGCCAGTCCTTGCCCTGGGTCCTTGCGAGGCCTTTTCCGCTTTGCTCCAGGGCTTTGCCGAACGCGTCTTCCCTTGCAGCGATCTGCTCCATCTGAGACGCGTCGAGCGCCGTTCCTGCCACAATCGTGGTCATGTCAGGCCGCATCTCGTCGAGACTGCGACCCATGGTTACCAGCGATTGCCTGGCGACCACCCGGCCGAAAATCTTCCACGCACCGCCCAGAGCTTGTTTCGTCCGGCCGTCCAGGGCCTCGAATGCCTGCTGGTAGTGTCCCAGCAGTTCTTCCCGCTCAGTGACCAAGTCGACGATTCTTCGTCCTTCTTTGAGGTGGGCGGGAACCGCCCTGGCCACGGCATTGACCGGTGGGCCTGGTATCTCCTCCTGGGCCTGGAGGCGGGCCTCTTCCCATGCGTGCATCAGCCGATCGGAGGCCCTTTCCACCTCCGCGCTCGACCCCGGCGTTTCCGCAACAACCCGCACCCGGACAGCGGTCAGCAGGCCCGACGTTGCCTCCAGTAAGCGTTCCGTCGCAATGACCCGGATCCGGGGGTCGCGGGAAGGCTGCGCTTGGACCAGGACGACGGCCGGCGGGGCAGCAGCAATGGGCGCATTGGAGATCAGTCGTGGCCCGTGCTCAGCCAGAAGGTTAGCCGCCACGGCGAGAATGGCGACGCCGAGAAAGGCGACGCTCAGGCGGCCTGTGATGCCGACTCGAGAACCAATCCACCCCAGCGGCATCATGTCACGCGCGTTCCGTTAATCCAGTGATACCCGGATGATTCCATGACGGCTGGCCGGAATCGTCGTGGGGGGTCACGCTCGGACGCCGGTTTGTGAAGCTGTTCTGTAAGTCATTGCCGCGCGTGGGCAGAACTGTGAGTCAAGTCACAGCAGGGCTGAGGGGGGGTATTTCCCATTATTTGCTCTTCCCAGAAGTGGAGCGGAAGCTGGGCTTCGTCTGGCGCATTCGGATAAGGCATTGGGTGGCGAGGTCCTTTGCGCCGACCATGAGCCAGCCGTAGGCGCGCTACCGAACAGACGGCGAATAACCTGGGGTGAGAGTGTCGAGTGCGGCGATTTCCGCCGTCTCTAGCCACGTTAGGAATCGTTATGCATCGTCTAATTGGATCGGCTCTGCTGGTGACCGTGCTCGGAGTGGCAGCATGCGAAGGGCCGCCAGGCCCGCAGGGTAACCAGGGCAACGCCGGCAATGCCGGCGACAAGGGCGCAACGGGCAATCAGGGCAACACCGGCTACGAGGGCCAGCCCGGCGTACAGGGAGACACCGGCTATACGGGTGCTCAGGGCAGGAGCGGTATGCAAGGCGATACCGGGTACACGGGCGCAACGGGCGCCACCGGGAGCCAGGGCAATACGGGGTCCACCGGCGAAGCCGGTGAGAAGGGTACCTCGGGAACTACCGTAGTGGTTGTACCACCCGCCGAATAGGCCACTACCCGGGAATCGCGGAAGTGACCTGCGGCTGACCTCGCCACTGGATGATCTGTTCCAGTGGCGAGGCTGGCGCGTAACTCGTCAGAACGTGTAAGCCGCGCTCGCCGAGAGCAGGGACACGTTATCCGCTGCGCTGATTTCGAACCGTTCGTACTCGCCCCGAATCTGGAACGAGCCCAGCTGGAAACGGACGCCCACCCCGTAGGCCGGGTCCGTGCCGTCGTCGCTGGACGAGGCCAGCGACGAGGAAGCCTTCGTCTCCCAGTTGATGGCGCCCGCCTTGCCGAAGATGCCGATGGGACCGAGGTTGGTGCCCACGAGACCGAACAGGTCGAACCCGTCTGCATCGATCTTGAGGCCATTGTCGCTGGGTCTGCCGAAGTTCACATACCCACCCTCGACGGCCAGGTCCAGCAGCGGGACCAAGCCGAAGTTGATACCGACAAACACCTTGTACGCCGTGTCGTCGCCGTTGAAACTCAAGCTCGTGTTGCCGATGTCGATGTCCCCGATCGAGGCCTGTCCTCCGCCGGCGCCCGCGTAAAAGCCGGTGTCAGTCCCCGCCACTACAGGGGCGGAAAGGAGGGTGGCCAGCCAGAGGCCCATGGCGGTGACCCGCGGTGACTTGTTCATCCGACTTTTCCTCCATTCGCAATTCCTGCGGGTCCTGACCCGTGTCTCCAGATCTGCTGCAAAAAGGGGGGCTGTGGCTGCGCTAGCGTGCGTGTGCGTGTGCGTGTGCGTGGGGTAGCTTTTGCGGTCGAGGCCGCCTTGGGCGCCGGCGCCCCTTCGAAGGTGAAATCGGATTGCTGCTGCGTGAGAGTGCTGGCTGAGAGAGTGAGAGTCGTCACAGGTAAACCGTCCAATGGGTTGGGGTCAAGATTAAATTCTCACGCCGGACTCGCCTAGCGCAGGCCAAGAAATCCCGCGATAAACAGGACGACGACGACAAGCCCGACGATATAGATGATGTTGTTCATGGCAATGCTCCCGCTGGTTGAGAAGTGAACTACTGCGTCACTTTTACTCTCGCACGGGTCAACTCTCAGTGCGCCACCACACCAAAAACATTGGCGACGCGGCCCGTCGCCAACGGGCCTTCTGTCTGCCATCGCACCGACTGTGGCTGGAGCCGGCAGTATGGTGCCGAAGCGACGCCGAAAGGCCTCGCGTAACAGGTACATCCACACAAGGAGTTGATATGAACTGGGACCGAATTGAAGGCAACTGGAAACAGGTAACCGGCAAAGTCCAGACGCGCTGGGGCAAACTCACCAATGACGATCTGGATGTGATTGCCGGCCGTCGGGACGAGCTGGCTGGCAAAATTCAGGAGCGCTACGGCATTGCCAAAGACGAAGCAGAAAAGCAGTTGTCTGCCTGGGCGAGTGACGCGAACGATTCATGGTTCGCGTCAGACCGGGCGAAACAGCCCTCGCATTCAGATAAGCGGGTGATGTAAAACGCTGGTGGTCCGGGGCACACTGTGCCCCGGACTTTTAGCTGGCCTGTCGTTCTGATCAGAACCTGGCGAAGGAGTAACGCACTCCAAGCACATACGCGCGGATATCGTCACCCGCATCGACGCCCAGATTCACGCCCCAGTTCTGGTTGAACTCGAAGAGGGCATTGCCGATAAAGCTGAACTCGCTGGAGTCCTCAATATCCGTGTAGCGCACGCCGGCGCTGACCTCCAGTTGGGGCAACAGCTGGGAGCGCAGCGCTGCGTCGCTGTACCAGCCGTCGGAACCGTCATCGTTCAGGTCGTCGATGGACGGATCCGATTCTCCGCCGATATCCAGGTTGCCGACATCGATGTCGACATAGGCGGCCCGCACGACCAGATCCGGCTGGTTGAGAGCAGCGATATTGAGCTGCTTGTTCAGGCCCAGGCCCACGTCCAGCCGCGCCACGTCCTGGCTCGAGCTGAAGAAGGTTGTCCCGTCATTGGTAAAGCTAACGTCCGAGTCGGTTTCAGAATAACCGGCAAAACCGAAGAACATCGGGGTAAAGGCAAAGGAGCCGCGCAACCCCCAGCCGCTGCCGTCATCGAAGTCTTCACGCAGGCTGTCACCGTCATTGAAGTCATCGATATCAAGGTTGATGTAGTCCACCTCAAAGAAGGTATAGCTGAGGTCAGCGGCGGCCTGGGCGCCCACCGGTGCCGCCAGCAAGGCGGCCATGGCGGTCGCGAGCGCAGCGCGCGCCGGCAGTTTTCGCGAATGAGACATTTGGTGTCCTCCTAGAGTTGAAATAAGCATCGAGCGGAGCAAACCGCACGCCACATTCTCGCCGGCCGGGAGGGTATTCACTGTACGCTGGCGAACGCAGGCAGGGCCCGCCGCCGCGGCGGGCCCTGCCGAGGCTAGGGTTTCTCGACGACCACCCGACCCTCGGCGTTCACGGACACCCGGTAGCGTGTCCCGTCCTGGCAGGTCGCGAGGAAGTCGTTCTCGCCCTGCGCCGTGGCGCTGACGACCTGCCCGCAGGGCAGCCCTTGCAGCGCTATAACGGCCGTCAGGTCCTTGGTGTCGGAAACCGTACTGGCAGGGTTATCCGCTGCCCGCAGTGGCCCGGTGGCCAGCAGGGTGCCCAGCGTCATTACCGCCACGCCAATCGTCATACCTTTAGATCTGTTCACGGCGTTGCTCCTGCCATCAGCTTGGCTTCATTAAACTTTTCCGGGTCCGCCAGGATCCCCCAGATCGCCTCGCGGGACGCGACGATGTCCCGGGCGAGCGGCGGGTCGCTGTCCTGGAGCAGCGACAGCACCTTCAACAACAGCATGTCGTAGGGCCGGCGCAGCTCGGCGAGAGTCGTTTTCGCCTGCCGCCTGTAGTGGGCGCGAAATTTGTCCAGCAGGTCGTCGACCTGGTTCTTGAGGGAGAGCTTGGTGAGCACGCCAATCGCCTTGGTCTCGCGCAGCCGGACTTCGAGGGTGGCCAGGTCGAGTGGTGGTGCGGCTGGTTTGGCCGGTGCCGGCTTCGGGGCAGGGGTCCTGGGGGCTGCCGCCGACCGTGTCGCCACCGGTGCTGGCGGTGGCCTCGGGGTCGGCGCGACCGTTACCGCGGCCGGCGGCTTCGCCGGGGCGGCGGTTGGAGCAACCGCCCTGCTGCCGGAGGCTTTGCGGTCCGGGCTCGTGCCCGCTACCGCCGGAACCGGCGGCTCGACCGTCGCAGGCGGCAGGGGTTCGGGAGCAGGCGGTGGCGCGGCCGTCACGGCCGGCACAGCCGGGCGCACCGGCGGTGCCGTTTGTTCCACTGTGGCGCAGGCCGCGCCGAAGAGGCAGCACAGGAGCGCGGCGCTACGCAGCGCCGGGACTAAAGACAAGCGGTGGCTCATAGGTCTTCTCCGAGTGTACGACTAATGGGCAGTGGCGGGGCGCCCAGCACCAGCCGCAGGTGGTGCGTGCGGCCGTCGTTGACCAGTGGAATCCGGGTCTGCCCGGCCGCCAGCGTTTGGCCGTCAAGCTCCGCATGCGCCACACCGGCGCTCACGCCAGCCGGGTTCTCCACCAGTATTTCATAGCGGGTTTCCTGGTACCTGAACACGATTTCGAAGCGGGGCCAGCGCGCCGGAATGCAGGGCGCGATCTCCAAGGCGCTGCCGCACAGCCGGAAACCCAGCAGCCACTCGAGCCCCGCCCGGTACATCCAGCCGGCTGAGCCGGTGTACCAAGTCCAGCCGCCGCGGCCGACATGGGGTGCCACGGAGTAAACGTCTGCCGCGACCACATAGGGCTCGACCTTGTACTGGTGGGCGGACGCCCGGCTCGTGGACCGATTCACCGGATTGAGCATGGAGAAAAGTTCGTGCGCCTTGTCGCCCTGCCCGAGCCGGGCAAACGCGATCACCGACCAGGTGGCGGCGTGGGTGTACTGGCCACCGTTCTCGCGGATGCCGGGCGGGTAACCCTTTATATAGCCGGGCTCCAGTGGTGTGTGGTCGAAAGGCGGGGTGAAGAGCAGCGCCAGGCCCGTGTCTTCCTGGATGAGCTGGTCGTCCACGGCCGCCATGGCCCGTGTCGCCCGGTCGCGACGGGCCGCGCCGGAGATCACGCTCCAGGACTGGGCGATTGAATCGATCCGGCATTCGTCGCTCGTGGCCGACCCGAGGAGCGTGCCATCGTCGTAGAAGCCGCGCCGGTACCAGTCGCCATCCCAGGCGTGCCCCTCGAGAGCGCCCTGCAGGGCTGTTGCATGGGACTGCCAGCGGGCGGCATGCGCCCCAGCGCCCCGGGCCAGCGCGAGTGGCGCGAACGCCGTGAGCGTCGCGTGCAGGAACCACCCGAGCCAGACGCTTTCCCCCTGCCCGAGTTCACCCACGCGGTTCATCCCGTCGTTCCAGTCGCCGGTGCCGATCAATGGCAGCCCGTGGTTGCCAACCGCCAGGCTCTGATCGAGTGCCCGCGCACAGTGCTCGAACAGCGAGGCTGCCTCGTCCGATTCCTGCGGCTGGAAGAACGCGTCGTGTTCCCCGGGGCGCAACGCCGGCCCCTCCAGGAAATTCACCTCCTCATCGAGCACGGCAGCATCCCCCGTGGTTGCGACGTAGTGGGCGGCGGCATGGGCGAGCCAGACCCGGTCGTCGGAGATGCGCGTGCGAACACCCCGGCCGGTGGTGGGCAGCCACCAGTGCTGCACGTCGCCGGCGCTGAACTGCCGGCCAGCGGCGCGGAGCAGATGCTCGCGGGTGAGGGCGGGGGTTGCGACCGCCAGCGCCATCCCGTCCTGCAGCTGGTCGCGAAAGCCGAAGGCCCCGCTGGCCTGGTAAAAGCCCGAGCGGGCCCACATCCGGCAGGCCAGCGTCTGATACAGCATCCAGCGATTGAGAATGATGTCGAGCGAGCGGTCCGGTGTTTTCACCTGCACGGTGCCAAGTACCTGGTCCCAGTGCGCCGTGACACTGCGGAACACCGCGTCCAGGTCTGCGGACCGATAGCGTCCGAGTAACGTGCGGGCGGCCGCTGCATCTGCGGCCTCGCCCAGCAGGAAGACGATCTCGATGGCCTCGCCCGCCGCGAGCCTGAAGGTGGTCTGGAGCGCAGCACAGGGATCCAGCCCCGCGCCGCCGCGTCGGGACAGACGGCCCGACTGCAGGAGGCCCGCGGGCTCCGCCAGGCTGCCGTGCCGGCCGAGGAAGTCGCGGCGGTCCGCCGTCCAGTCCGTTTGCCGACCGGCCAGGTCCGCAAAGGCGACCCGGGCGCCGTAGGTGGCGTTCCAGGGATTGCGCGCGAACAGGGCGCCGGTCACCGGGTCCATCTCCGTCACGATAAATGGGGCACTGGCACCGCGCGATGCGCCGAGCACCCACTCAACATAGGCGGTCACCGACAGCCGGCGGCTTCTGCCGGAATCATTGCGGAGCTTGAGACGGGAGATCCTGACGGGGTCATCGAGCGGGACGTACATGAGCAGGTCGAGCGCCACGCCGCGCGATGCGTGCGTGAAGCGGCTGTAACCCTGCCCGTGCCGGGCCACATGAAAGGCGCGGGGGTCGTGACACGGCGCGGCTGTCGGCCCCCAGATCTCGCCCGTTTCCTCGTCCCTGAGATAGAGCACGTCGCCGGGCCGGTCGGTGACCGGGTCGTTCGACCAGGGCGTGAGCTGGTTTTCCCGGCTGTTCTCGGCCCACGTGAAGCCGCCGCCTTCGGCCGCTACCTGGAAGCCGAACGCCGGGTTGGCAATTACGTTGATCCACGGCGCCGGGGTCGATTGCCCTGGCCCGAGCAGGGTGACGTACTCGCGGCCGCCGTCAGCAAACCCGCCCAGCCCGTTGAAGAATTCGAGCTCGGCGGGTGGCGGGCCTGTTACGGCGTGGTTTTCACTCTGCAACCGGCGTGGCGGGATGTGCGGCCGGGTAACGCCAGGCCGCAGCGCGCGATCCAGTTGGTCCGCCAGGCTGCCGCGCTGGGCCACGAGAACGACGCGCGCAACCGAGCCGAGGAGTGCCTGCGTTTCCGCCGGCAGCGTTTCGGCGCGCAGCATGAAAACGCCGCCGCGGGGAGTATCGGGCCCGCTCCGGTCCCGGGACGGGCTGGTGCGAGCCAGGGTATCGAGGGCGGCCTGCAGGTCATTGAGGTATGAGGCGCCCCGCTCGTTGAGTATGACCAGGTCGACGGCGAGTTGCTTCATCCGCCAGTACTCGTGAGCCTGCATCAGCTGGCGAGCCAGCGCGATATCTCCAACGTCATTGATCCGCAGCAGGACGATCGGCAAGTCACCCGAGATACCCTGGCTCCACAGGCCGGCGGGGCTGCCAGCACCACGGTGGATGGCGTCGGATGACGGCCGGAGGGCAGCGCTGGCAAATAGTACGTGGCCGGCGAGACGCTGGAACAGGCTCGCCTCGACCGCGCTGATACCCAAATGCCGCAACTCAACCTGTGCCTGGGTCCAGGCAAGGGTGCCGGCCCGCACGAACGCGTTGGCGTCACGGTGCTTGTCCACCAGGTCGAGCAGGTCTGCGCGCGACGCGGCAACCGTGGTCCAATACGCCAGCCGCACCGTGCCACCGGCCGGCACCCGGACGCGATGCCGGAGCACGAACACGGGATCGAGCACGGTCCCGACGGTGCCCGAGAGGTGCCGCTCATCCAGCAGGTTGACTGGCGCCCGCGCCCCGCGCCCGCGGCCCAGGAAGCGGGCGCGATTGGTCTCGAACTCCGGCTTCGCCAGCACCTGGCCTTCCACAACGGCTTGGTGTGCCGCCCAGAGGTCCGCGTCACCGACTGCGCGCTTGCGGCGGGTGGCCAGCAGGGCGTCGTAGCGCGCGACGTGCTCGGTCTGCACGAACAGCTTCGAGAACGCGGGGTGGGCCGTGTCTGCCGCGGGCGTTGCCAGCACCACCTCGCAGAAGGAGGTGACCTCCAGGTCTCTGGCCCGACCGCTCTGGTTGGCGACCGACAGCCGGCGAACCTCGGTATCCTCTTCCGGAGAGACGATGATCTCCATCGTAGTCGCGATTCCTGCGTCCGTCCGCTGGAACTCGGCACGATCCTCGGTAAAGGTCACCTGGTAGGTCTCGGGTTCCACACCGCAGGGCTGGTAACCGGCTGACCATACCCGGCCGTCCTCCACATCGCGCAGGTAGATATAGCTGCCTGTGTCATCCTGCGTCGGGTCGTCCCGCCAGCGCGTCACGCTGATGTCCCGCCAGCGGCTGTAGCCCGAGCCTGCCGCGGTCACCATCACTGCATAGCGACCGTTGGACAGGAGATGGACCTGTGGAATGGCGTCGTGTGGGGTGTGCAGGCGGCGCACTTCGTGCAGGTATGGGTCTTCAACGCGGTGGGCGGCGCGCACTTCATCGGCTCGTGGATGAGCAACCGAGACGTCGCGCGGCGTCCTCTCCTGCAACAGGAGTTCCGTTGCCTGCACCCTCGGTTCGGCATGAAAGCGTCGGCGCATGTTCCCGCCGAGCAGGATGTTGGTGATCGCCACAATGGTCATGCCCTGGTGATGGGCCATGAAGGCCCGCACGATGGCCAGGCGGGTGCCTTCCGGCAGGCGGCTGCGCGTGTAGTCGACGGCCTCGTAGAAACCGTAGCGGCCGACAGTACCGAGACTGGCGAGTTGCGCCAGATTGCGCGTGGCCCGTTGCGGATCAACCATGCCGGCGAGTGCCGTGGCGTAGGGCGCGACGACGGCGTCACCGCTCAGGCCCCGCTTGAGGCCCAGTCCCGGCACGCCAAAGTTCGAGTATTGGTAGGTGTGTTCCAGGTCGCGCGCGTTGTAGGCCGACTCCGAGATGCCCCAGGGCAGGCCCAGCGCGGTGCCATAGCTCACCTGCCGCTGCACGATCAGTCGGCTGGTCCGCTCGAGCAGGCTCCCGGCCGGAGCGCGCATCACGAGCGAGGGCATCAGGTACTCGAACATGGAACCGGACCAGGAGATGAGCGCCGCGCCGGTGCCAATGGGCGTGACCTGCCGGCCCAGGCGAAACCAGTGCCGGCTGGGGACATCTCCTTTGGCAATGGCGATGAAGCTTGCCAGGCGCGCCTCGGACGCCAACAGATCGTAGCAGCTTGGATCGAGCGAGCCGTCCGTGGCGCGGTAGCCGATGGACAGCAACTTGCGCTGTGGGTCCAGCAGGAAGGCGAAATCCATGGCGTAGGCCAGGCGGCGGGTGGTCTCGGCCACAGCGATCAGGCGGGTCTGCAAGGCTTTCGCAGCGTCGTGCGTCAGGGCATGGTCGCAGCGCCAGCTCTCGACGCAACGCTGGATGGCCTCCGACCAGTACAGCAGTTCCCCGTGCGGACCCGTGCTGCTCTCGCTGGCGAGCGTCCGGGCGATGTCCACCAGGATGGCCGCGTGTCGCGCCAGGTCCTGCAGCCGGGTCGGGGTGTCGGGCGGTGTTACGGAAGCCTTGTTCAGGGTCGCGTCAACGTGGTCGAGCTGGGTTACCAGTTCCCGCCACAGGCCCGCTCCCGTGCGCGTCCCGGCGGGAATGGCGTCCAGCGCCGCGCGAGTCAGGTCCAGTGCGTCCCGCGCACCGGCCGCGAAGCAGGCCGGCGCGACCGGGCTGTGCACCCATTCCAGGGCCGCGTTGGCGACGGTGATGAGGTGTGCCGCCAGATTGCCACTGTCCACCGACGAGACGTACGGTGGGTCCAGCGGCCTTAGATCCCGGGTGTCGTACCAGTTGTAGAAGTGGCCCCGGAAGCGCTGCATGAGTTCCATCGTGGCCAGTGTCGCGTCCAGTCGGTCGAGCGCCTCGAGCGTGCCGATCCAGCCGAAGTCGCGGGCACTGGCCGTCGACAGCAGGTAGAGGCCCAGGTTGGTGGGGGACGTGCGATGGGCCAGCACGGGAGTCGGGTCCTCCTGGAAGTTGTCGGGCGGCAGCATGTGGTCGTCGGCGGTGACGAAGGTTTCGAAGTAGCGCCAGGTGCGGCGTGCAACCAGCCGCAGGTCGCGGGCGTCGCCTGCGGTCAGCGCGGCGGCGCGACCCGGCGGCTTGCTGCGGCTGATCCACCGCGCCAGTGCGGGGGCCGCGACCCACAGCGCGGCCAACGGGAGCGCCAGCCACACCGCGGGGCTGCCGGCGGCAGCGACGCTCAGTACCCCGACGAGCGTGACGGCGACGCTGACCCCCATCTTGCGGTAGATGGCTGCAAGTCCCGGCCGGCGAGACAGCGCGGCCTGCTCCGCGGTGGTCCACTCCAGCAGGTTGCGGTGGCTCACGCCGAGCCGGTACAGGGTCCGGCCGATGGCATCGACCATCAGGCAGGCCTGGTGCGGGAGAAAGACGATCTGGAACCCGATCTGGCCAAGGGCCCGGCGCAGGTCCCGGGCGAGCGCACCGAAGTGGCTCCGCGGCGTGATGCCCGCGTGTCGCGGTACGATCCCCGCGAGGAGCGGCAGCAGCGCTGGCAAGGCGATGGTCGCCAGGATGTAGCCGGTCCACACGAGTGCGCCGTGCAGGGGCAGCAGCCACCCGGCCAGGAGGGCGGCGAAACCCGCCGGTGCGGACAGGGTACGGCGCAGGTTGTCCAGCAACTTCCACCGCGCGAGCAGCGGCAGCGTGGCGGGTTGGCCTCGGCCCTCAGCCGCATCGCTCCGGCCCAGCAGCCACGGCAGCAGTTGCCAGTCGCCCCGCGCCCAGCGGTGCTGGCGGGCGGCGGCCAGGTCGTAGCGCCCCGGATACTCCTCAACGACCTCGATATCCGACACGAGCCCGGCCCGGGCAAAGAGCCCTTCGAACAGATCGTGGCTCAACAGCGTGCCTTCCGCTGCCCGGCCGGCCAGCGCGGCCTCGAACGCGTCGATATCGTAAATGCCTTTGCCAGCGTAGGAACCTTCGTCGAACAGGTCCTGGTACACGTCCGACACCGCAGCGGAGTAGGGATCGAGGCCAGGAGCGCTCGAGACGATGCGCTGGAACAGCGACCCTTTCCGGCCCATGGGCAGGGAGGGTGTGACCCGCGGCTGAAGCACGGCGTGGCCCTCGATCACCCGGCCGCTGGCGGCATCGAAGCGGGGATGATTGAGCGGGTGGGCCAGCTTCCCGATCAGGCGGCGGGCGGTGTCCCGGGGCAACTGGGTATCGGCATCGAGGGTGATGACGTAGCGCACCTCCGCAGGAACCCGGGGCGCAGCGCCCTGCGGGTCGACGAAGGTGGTGTCCGTCGCGCCGCGCAGCAGGCGATTCAGCTCGTGGAGCTTGCCGCGCTTGCGCTCCCAGCCCATCCATTTCTGCTGTGTGGTGCTCCATTCCCGCCGGCGGTGCAGCAGCATGAAGCGGTCACCGGCAGCACCCGGACCATGCAGCCGGTTCAGCCGCGCGATGCCGGCCGCAGCGGCGGTGAGCAGCTCGGCATCCTCCGGGGCCTGTGCGGCAGGCGCGTCGACCCAGTCCGACAGCAAGGCGAAATGCAGCTCGCCCTCGGGCGAGGCGAGGTAATGGATCTCCAGCCGCTCGACGTCCCTGGCGACGGCAGCGACTGAAGTGAGCAACACCGGGACGGCCACCAGCGTCCGCAGTTCCGGCGGGATCCCCTCGCGCAGGGACAGTCCCGGCAGCGTTGAGCTGGCGACGCCGCGGGTTGCCGCCCAGTTGACCAGGGCCATGGCCGCGTCCATGGCCGGCAGCAGGCCGAGTAGCCCGAGAACCATCAAGGCCGGGGCGCCGGGGTTCTGATGGCCCAGCTCGACCAGCGGCACGGCAAGGAGAAGCAGTGTGATCAACACGATCGTCGCGATGTAGGGGCCCGGACCCCGCCGCATGAGCCAGCGACTGGGCAGGTGCCACAGCGGGGCCCGGTACCCGATCGCCGCCTCGAAAACGAGCCGCCCATTCGCAATCAGGTGGTAGCCGGGGTCGTGCTCGCGGGCCCCGCAATCAGTGGTGCGCTTGCCGGCGGCAACGGCGGCCGCAGCGATCTCTAGCTCCGTGAGGGTCGTGCCCCGGGCCAGTTCCTCGATTCTGGTCCTGTAGAGATTGCGCGTGGCGAAATCCATGCACCGGAACTGACTGCCCGCACTGAGCACCTCGTCGACCAGACTCACGCTCTCGAAGAAGTCGGACCATTCCAGTTCCGAGATCAGGCGCATGCTGGTGATGATGTTGCGGACGGTGACGTTCGCTGCGGACTGCCGAAGATGTTCGTCCCGCACCACGGTCTCGGCTGTTGTTCCGTCTGCAGCCAGCCGGTCATCGAGCCACGTCAGGGCCGGGTTGACCCGCGGGTCCTGATCACGCAGGCGCTGCAGCAGCTGGACCACGAAGGCCTTGTGCAGGACCGGGCTATTGTCGTAGCGCTTCAGCAGCGTTCCGGGTTCCACGGCCTGGCCAGTCCCGGCCAGCAGTTGCTCCGCGAGTTCATCCGCTTCCTGACGCGCGTCGCGACCGCTGAGGATGCGTTGGGCAGCCCGGCGCAGGTTCTCCACGAGCACGATGCGCAGTGTGATCGCCACGGCCCACAGCTCGCCGATGCTCAGTGGCTGCTCCGACTGGTAGGCCGTCACGAACCGTCGCAGCGTCTCCGGTTCGAAATGGCTGTCGGTATGGGCCACGAAGGCCCAGGCGATACCGAAGACTCGGGGATACCCCATGAAGGATCCGCTCGCGAGCTTGGGCAACTGGCGATAAAACTGCGGTGGCAAATCCTCGCGGATCTCGCGGATCTGGTCTTCAACGAGGTGGTAGTTGTCGAGGAGCCATTCAGCGGCCGGGGTAATGGCGCGGTCCTCCTCAACGGCGCGCGCGATGGCCCGATAAGCACGGAGGAGCATCGCCTCGTTGTCAGTCAGCCGCACGGCCAGTGGTGGGCGGCGCACGGGCTGCGACGTGATGTCTTGCGCCGCGGCCAGGCTGATAGCGTGCTGCTCGAGCCGCTCGATGCTGAACAACTCGCCCTGCAGGATGTCTTCGTTGTCCCAGGGTGGTTTCACGACATCGGAACCTCGAAATCGGACAGTGTGCGGGCCGGGGCAGGGTTCCGAACGTTCGCCACCGCACAGACGCCCTGGGGGCTGGACCTATCGTAGGCTCACCCCGGCGCATTCTGCGTTTGGGGCAAACGTCCAGGAGTACCCGATGAAACTCACAGCCCTGTTTTTCGCGCTGGCCGCGCTGCTCGGTTGCGACCGTCAGTCGCCGCCGCCCGCACCGACCGCTGGCAATAACGACTCAAGCGTCGAGCTCAAGCTCAACGTGGACAAGGGCGCCATCGGCATCAAGAAGGAAGACGGTGGTGGCGGCGACAGCGTGGATATCGAAGTGAAGACCAAATAGCGAACCAGCCCCGCACAATTACTAGGTGAGAACCAGCGCGCCGTTTTCGACCGGGATACGCTTGCCGGGGTTGTGGTCCATGTGGACGACCTTATCTTGGCCATTCAGCCGGTAGGTCACGTTGAACCCGTCCTGCTCCTGGTGGCTGTCACGGACTGTCTTGCAGACCTGCCGGGATTCCTGGTAGGTGTTCCGGTCCTGCATGCCTTCCTGGATCTTGTTACCGGCGTAGCCACCGCCAACGGCGCCACCCACGGTGGCGAGCTTCTTGCCGTCACCGTCACCCACCTTGCTGCCGAGGACGCCGCCGATGACGGCGCCCGCGATCGTTCCCACGACCTGCTTCGGATCCTTCGTCGGGCGGTTCAGGGTAACCAGTTCATCACGGCATTCCTGGCGGGGCGTGCTCACCGACTTCATGGCGGGCTCGACGGCCAGCACTTCGGCGTAGTTGCCCTTGTCGAGCAGTTGGTAGCCGCCGAACGCCCCGAGCGCGGTGACAGCCACGGCGCCGGCTATGCTGCCTATCACGAGTTGTTTGTTCATGGGTAAATCACCTCTGCGATTCGACTTCGGTACGCGAAGTACAAGGCGATCCTGCCGCTTGGGGCCGAGGTCGTCTGTACGGTGACAGACAGTGCTGCAGGCGGGTGGTACCCAGACTGCGTGGCGTGGAGGCATCTGGCGCCGCTCGACGCTTGACCTTCGCCTTGGGAGCGTGCCATCACCGAGAATCATCTGATTGCCCTGCTTTCCGGCGCTGGGCGGCGGCGGTTGCTCGAAGGCGCCACGTCGGTCGAGCTCGGCCTCGGCGAGGTCCTGTGCGAAGTCGGTGATGTCATGCGCTACGTCTACTTTCCAACCGACGGGTACATCTCGCTCGTGACCCGCATTGACGGCGACCCCGGGCTCGAAGTCGGCATGGTCGGGCGCGAGGGCATGCTGGGCGCCCAGCTGGTTCTGGGTGTGAGCGCCGCGCCGCTGCATGCCCTGGTGCAGGGCCCGGGCGCCGCCTGGCGCATCGGTGCTGGGCCCTTTTGCCGCGCTCTTGAGCGGAGCAAGGTGCTGGACGGCATTCTCAGGCGTTACCTCTCCGTGCTGATGGGGCAGCTCGCCACGTCAGCGTCCTGCACGCGCTTTCACAAGGTGGGTCCGCGGCTCGCCCGTTGGCTGCTGATGAGCCAGGATCGTGCGCACTCGGCCACCTTCCACCTGACCCAGGAGTTCCTGGCCTACATGCTGGGGGTGAGACGCGTCGGCATCACGGCGGCCGCGGGCGACTTGCAGCGCCGCGGATTCATCCGCTATCAGCGAGGGCTGATCACAGTCCTCGACCGCCGGGGCCTGGAGGGAGCCGCCTGCGCCTGTTTCGCGGCAGACCAACGTGGCTACGCGCTGCAGCTGGCCTGACGACCGGCGTCAGTACGCCACCGCACAGAGGTCCCTGACCGGGGGGGCTAAAGTCTGCCACGGGTTGAATCTTGCACGGAGACAGATCATGAGACTACGACGCACCTTGATTGCACTGACCACAAGTTGCTTTCTGTTGATGAGTTTCCAGGCGACGACGGCGTCTGCGGGCGTCATCGGCACCACGGAGTACCTGTCCGCCACGGATCGCGCCGGCCAGATCGCCACAGTACAGGCCGCCTTGTCACGGGCGGATGTGCAGGCCCAGCTGGAGAAGCTCGGTGTCAATCCGGTCGATGCCGTGACTCGGGTCGCGTCCCTCACCGACAGCGAACTTGCCGACGTGGCTGACAAGATGGAGAGCCTGCCTGCCGGCGGTGACGGGGCCCTCGTGGTCATTGGCATCGTGTTCATCGTCCTGTTCATTCTCGAGTTGACCGGTGTCATTGATATCTTCAAGAGGGTTTAAGCGGCTCTGGGCGGCGGTGGGCGCAGTGGCGCTCACCGCCTGCTCAGTCCAGCCGCCGATGTCCAGCGAGGATCCCCGCGCGGAACTTACCGGAGTTCCGTACTTCCCTCAGACCATCCACGAGTGCGGGCCTGCCGCCCTGGCCACAGTCCTTAACTACTCGGCGGCGACGACGACGCCCGAGGGTTTGGCCAGCGAGGTCTATATTCCCGGCCGCCGTGGCTCGCTGCAGGTGGAACTGATGGCGGCAAGCCGCCGCCATGCGCGACTGCCCTTCGTCATCGAGCCCGACGTCGAGGCGCTGCGGGCCGAAGTCGCCGCCGGCCTCCCGGTGCTGGTGCTCCAGGACCTGGGCATCGCCGGGATTCGCCGCTGGCACTACGCCGTGGTCGTCGGCTACGAGCCACTCACGGAGGTCTACATTCTTCGTTCCGGTACCGAGCGCCGTCGGCACGAGCCGGCGCGGCGCTTTTCCGCCGGGTGGGAGCGGGCCGGCCGCTGGGGAATGATCGTGCTGCCCCCGGGCACGTTACCGGCAACCGCGACGGCTGAGACTTACACCCGCGCGCTCAGCGCGGCCGCCGGACGAATCCCGGCGGTTGACGTCGCCCTGAATTTCGACGCTGCCGTCAAGCGCTGGGGCGATTCCGCGACCCTGCTGTTTGCAGCGGCCAACAACGCCTATGCGAGCAGTGAAGTGACGAAAGCCGAGGCGTTTTATCGGCAGGTCCTCGCGCTGGATGCAGGCCAGGTTGTGGCGCGCAACAACCTGGCGATGCTGCTGCTCGACCGCGGCTGCGTTACTGCCGGCCAACGCGAAGCGGACCTGGCCTTGAGACTGGCCCCGGCAGACAGCCCATTCCTCGACGCGCTAGGCGACACCAACTGGCAGGCCCGCTCTTTGCAGGCTGGCAGTGATCCCGCTGAATGCAGTAACCAATGACCTGGAGGTCATGCCCATGCTCGAAACCATTGCCGTAATACTCCTCATCCTCTGGGTGCTGGGCCTCGTGAGCTCATACACCATGGGCGGATTCATCCACATCCTGCTGGTCATCGCGCTCGTCGTCATCGTGCTGCGCGTGATCCAGGGCCGGAAGGTGATATAGATGGGCACCCTGAGAATTGCTGCTGTTGCCTTGATGGTGGCCGACGCGCTGGCCTTGGTGTACGGGAACTTCTCCTACACAAAGGAAACCCATCAAGCGAAGATCGGGCCCCTGGAGTTGTCTGTGAAGGACCGGGAAACCGTCAATATTCCCGTCTGGGCGGGGATCGCGGCGCTAGTCGCTGGCGGCAGCCTGCTGGCATTCGGGGGCCGAAAGGCCTGAACACCAGCATGGGCAACCCCACCGCGACCACGGCCCCGTCGACACCCCGAATCGGTGGGGCCGCCGATCGCGCCGGCTCCGGCCCGGCCTGCTCCGACTTGAAATGGATTGCCCTGTTCACGGACAGCGTCCGCCGTGAACGGGTCAGTGCCAGCACTCTCGAAGCCTACTCCCTGGACCTCGCCATGCTGGCACGTTGGGCGACGAGCCGGGGGCAGGACCTGCTGGCGCTCTCCACGGCCGACCTGACGCGCTACGTGGCCGAGCGGGTCGGGCAGGGGACGCAGCTGTCAACGCTGGCGCGCCACCGGGCGAGTTTTCGCCGTTTCTATGCCTTCCTGATCAGTCACGGCAGCGTTGCGCTCAATCCGGCTGTGGCCTTGTCGTTGCCCCAGGCGCCGGGAATCCCGTCCAGGCCGGTGCGCGATGAGGTTCTGCGCGTGCTCCTGCAGTCCCCCCCGCGCCGGCCGCACCTGGCCCGGACTTCGGCCTACCGGGTCCAGCGGGATCACGCGATCGTCTGCATGCTGTACGGCACCGAACTCGGGATCTCGGACGTGCGCCTGTTGCGTTGGCAACAGATCGATGAACACCGGAAAAGGGTTCGCGCGCCCATGCGTAACGGAGCCCTGCGCACCTACGACCTCGACCCCGCCCTGATAGCATCCCTCGCCTCAGTTCGCGAGCGCTGGTCGTCAGCCGGCTTCGAGCACGCCGAAAGTTCCTACTGTTTCCCGACCGCATCCGGCCTGCCGATGTCCCGCCAGGCGCTGCGCCACGTGGTGCAGCGCTGGGCGAAGGAGCGGGGCCAGAGCGGGACTGTCACGCCGTCCGCCCTCCGCCAAACCGGCCGGGCACGCCAGTCGCGACCACGGCTCCCGGCATCAGCCGTTGCCATCGTCGTTGGCTGATCCGATACTGCGTCGGATGAAGACTTTTCACGATAGGGCGGTCGACGCGGCCTTGAGTTTCTCCGAGACAGCAGGCGATCATGCGCCAAGGACGGTACAGCAATGAAGGTCACCGAAGCAGACATCCTCGCGTCCAGCATCCTGATCGTCGACGACCAGCAGGCCAACGTGACCTTGCTCGAGCAACTGCTGGAAGCTGCCGGCTACAGCAACGTCAGCTCGACCATGGATTCCAGGGCGGTGTGCGCCCTGCACCGGAAGAACAGCTACGACCTGATCCTGCTCGACCTGCAGATGCCGGGCATGGACGGCTTCGAGGTGATCGAGGGACTCAAGGCGAACGAGACCGATAGCTACCTGCCGGTGCTCGTCGTGACCGCCCAGCCGGGGCACAAGCTGCGTGCGCTGCGAGCCGGCGTCAGGGACTTCATCAGCAAGCCCTTCGACCTGGTCGAGGTCCGGACCCGAATCCGGAACATGCTGGAAGTCCGGCTGGTGTATCGCAAGCTCCAGGGCTATAGCGCGCTGCTGGAGAAGACGGTGCAGGAACGTACGGCCGAACTCCGGGAAAGCGAAGCCCGGTATCGCAGCCTGACCGAGCTGGCCTCGGACTGGTACTGGGAGCAGGACGAGAATGGCGCTTTCACGCGGGTCTCCGGCCCCGTCCTTGAGATGCTCGGGATCCGGGTGGACGGACTGGCAGACGGGGTGGTTGGTGAGCAGGACAACGGCTGGAACCCGTCGGAGCGGCAGGTGCTCAAGGACACGATTGCGGCCCGGCAGCCCTTCCTGGATTTTGTCTTCAGGCGCGTTGATGCCAACGGCACGGAGCAGAAGTTCCAGGTGAGCGGCGAGCCGATGTTCGACCAGGCCTGCCGGTTCGTCGGCTACCGCGGCATCGGCATCCAGCTCGCCGCGCCGACCTAGCGCGCCATGGCCGCCGTTCACAATCCCAGCCAGAACAACCTGCTGGCCGCGTTGCCGGCCGCAGAGTTCGAGCGGCTTGCCCCGCACTTCGAGCTGGTCGCGTTGCCCCTCGGCGGCAGCGTTTACTCGCCCGGCGAGCAGCTCCACCACGCCTGTTTCCCCACCTCGGCCGTCGTTTCCCTGCACTACGTGCTGGAATCCGGCGCCACTGCCGAGACGGCCGGCGTGGGCCACGAGGGCGTGGTCGGAGTGTCCCTGTTCATGGGCGGTGATACGACGTCCAGCTCCGCGGTGGTCCAGGCAGCGGGCCACGCCTACCGGCTGGAACGCCATGTGCTCATGCAGGAGTTCCATCGCGCCGGGTTGCTGCAGCGACTTTTGCTTCGTTACACCCAAGCCCTGATGACCCAGATGACCCAGACCGCCGCCTGCAACCGGCATCATTCCGTGGAGCAGCGCCTGTGCCGCTGGCTGCTGCTGGCAGTCGACCGGAGTTCGGGCCGGGAGCTGGTGATGACCCACGAACTGGTCGCGGGTATGCTCGGTGTGCGGCGCGAGGGCGTCACTGAGGCGGCCGGCCGGCTGCAACAGGCCGGGTGCATCAGCTACCGCCGGGGCCACATTGCCGTACTCGACCGGGCCAAGCTCGCGACCCGCGCTTGCGAGTGCTACGCCGTGGTAAGGAAGGAATCCGCCCGTCTGCTGTCCGATGTGCGCTACCGGCAGGAAACGCCGGCCTGATTAACGGCCCATTGGCCCCTGGCAGTCGTTCTTGGCTGCCAGGGGCATTTTATTGTTCGGCAGGCTATCACCGGTACGCTGGCGCACCGACTCAGGTCCGTTCCGGCGCGTAATGTTCCTCTTCCGGCGCTGGCAATGCCCAGCGCCTGGTCAGTCCCGTCACCCTACTCATATATATAAGGAAGAGCCATGCTCACCACGAATTCTTCGGATCCCCTCGGCAGCCTCGCCAGCCAGGCCGCACAATCGGCCAACGCGGCCATCAAGTCGACCGAGCGGGCAGCGGGCGAAGCCATGGATAGCGTTGCCCAAGCCTTGCGCGACGGCTCACGCCAGGCCCGGGCCACGGCGCAGCGGGCTTCCGACACAACCGTGACCTATGTCAGGGCGGAGCCGGTCAAGGCCGTGCTGATGGCAGTGGCCACCGGCGCTGCGTTGCTGGCGGTGTTCAGTCTGCTCACGCGTTCCCGGGATCGCGGCTAAGGGTCAGCGGCGGTCGGCGGCCTGACACGCCGCCGATCTCTGCGAGGATCTGCCTGAGAGCCGAACGAGCCTTCAGCTGGCGACACCCGCCGGCAGCAGCCTGTCGAACTCGTGCTTCACGACGCCATAGCACTGGCAGGCGTGCTGCTCCAGGCTAGGCCGGTCAAGCACCGTGATCCAGGCTGAGCAGCAGCCAGCGACACAGTTCCTCCTCAACGGAATGGTGGCGGTGGCACACGGCGGTCTGGGCCATCTGGGTGATAACCGCCTGGGTGTACCTGAGCAGGAGCCGCTGAACGGGGCCCGCACGGCCGAACTCCTCTTTCATGACCGCGCCCGGCAGGCGGTAAGCGAGCCCCCACTCTGAACGAGCGCCCGGCTCGGGGTGGTTTCACCACCCATAAACAGCGCCACGCCCACCATTCCCTCCTTGCCGACGATGGCGATCTCGGCCGAATGGCCGTCTTCCATCACGTAGAGGAGCGACACGATGGAGTTGGTGGGGAAGTACACGTGCTTAAGCGGCATGCCCGACTCGTAGAGCACGTGGCCGAGGGCATCGGGGCGAGCTCCAGCCGGGGCTGGAGGCGAGCCCACTCGACGGGCGGCAGGGCGGCGAGAAGGAGGTTCTGCCGGGGTTCGCTCTGGGTTGCCACGGGTACTCCGGTCTCCATTGGCCGTGTGACACTAAGGGGCGAGAGCATAGTTCCAGCGGCGGGTGTTCGCTAGCGAACAGGCCGCTGTGCCGCTCGTGTACGCGAACGCACAGACGCCTCCGACGGCTCCGCCCATGCTCGCGCTTCAGATCAACCGCTTTAAAGTCCTAGGAGAAGCCCAATGCTGACCCCCTCCCGAACTCACTACGGCTTGCGCCTCACCGGCGCGGTCGGCTTGGCAGGCGTAATCCTGCTGGCGGGCGCCTGCGCGTCCACGCCACCCGCCCCGACGCGGGAGCTGGACGCCGCAAGGATCGCGGTCACGACCGCCGAAAAGGCCGATGCCGGGCGCTTTGCCGCGGTGGAGCTCGGCGAGGCCCGGGAGAAGCTCGCCCAGGCCGACAGCGCCGTGAACGGCAAGAACATGCTGGCCGCAGCGCGGCTGGCCGAACAGGCCCGCGTGGAGGCCGAGCTGGCGTCTGCCCGGACCGACGCGGCGAAGGCCATGGCCGTGAACGTCGATATGCGCAAGGGCAACGAAGTTCTGCGCGATGAAATGCAGCGCACTGGAGACCAGCGATGAACAACGAAATTTTCACCCGTAACGGCAAAGCGCTCGGCGCCGCCGCCGCCCTCACCTTGGCGCTGGCGGGCTGCGCGTCCGCGCCAATGGCACCACCCGGCGCCGCCGAGGCCCGAACCAAGCTGACCCGCCTGCAGTCCGACCCTAACTTGGCGGAACGCGCCCCCGCGGCGCTCAAGGATGCCGAGACTGCCGTGCGCACCGCGGAGCAGCCCCTTTCGAAACCCGACGCGGAGCTGGGCGCGCACCGGGTCTACATCGCGGACCGGAAGGTGGAGATCGCCATGGCCCGGGCCTCGACGCGCTACGCCGAGGACCAGCGCGCGAAGCTCGGTGACGAGCGTGATCGCGCGCGCCTGGACGCCCGGACCAAGGAAGCAGACGCGGCCCGCAACGACGCCACCACGGCCCGCAGCGACGCCGACGCGGCCCGCGCTTCGGCCGACGCCGCCAATCGCGACGCGGAAGACCTGCAACGCCAAATCGACGCGCTGCAAGCCGAAGCCACGGACCGGGGCCTGGTTTTGACCCTGGGCGACGTGCTCTTCGCCACCGGCAAGTCCGACGTGAAGGTGGGGGCCACGAGCAACCTCAACAAACTGGTCGTGTTTCTCAACAAGTACTCGGACCGGAGCGTCCAGATCGAGGGCCACACGGACAACGTGGGCAGCGAGGATTCCAACCAAGGACTTTCGCAGCGGCGCGCCGAGGCGGTGAAGGCGTACTTGGTGCAGCAGGGCATTGCTGGCAGCCGCCTAACCGCGGTGGGCATGGGCGAGAACCAGCCCCTGGCCGGCAATGACAGCCAGAGCGGCCGGCAGCAGAACCGCCGGGTTGTGGCGGTCATCGACAATCCGGCACCGGCCTCGGCCTCGGCCAAGTAGCCGACAGGCCTTTTCGCCTATCACACGAGGAGACTATTCAATGCGATCCATCAAGAGAAGTCTGATAACCCTCGGGGCAGTAGCCGCCCTGGCGGGCACTGGCTGTGCAACCGGTTCTGGCACCCGCACCGCGGGTGTCGTTATCGACGACGCGGCCATCACGACCAGCATTAAGACCCAGCTGACCATGGACAAGGACACCAAGGCCCGGCAGATCAACGTGGAGACCCAGAAGGGCATCGTCCAGCTCAACGGCTTCGTCGATTCCAGCGCGGCGCGCAGCGAGGCGGAGAAAATTGCCGCCGGCACTGACGGTGTGAAGCAGGTGCGTAATAACCTGGAAGTCCGCGCCACAGACCGGCCCGCCGGCGAAGTCGTCGACGACGCCATGATCACCGGCAAGGTGAAGGCGGCGCTGGTCGGCGACAAGCGAACCAGCGCCCTGCGCGTGGACATCGAGACCAACGATGGCGAAGTGCAGTTGAGCGGGTTCGCCAAGAACCAGGCCGAGAAGGATGCCGCGGTCACCGTCGCCCGGGCTGTCACGGGCGTGCGGAAGGTCACGAACTCGATCGACGTGCGTTAACTCAAGCTGGCCGGGCTCGGGCTGACGAATCTGCCCGTGCCCGGTCAGTACCACGCAAGATTCCCGATGAACCTGCACATTCCCTGGTCGCTGCCTCGCACCGTGGCAGCGACCAGTCTTTCCCTGCTCGCGGCCTGCAGCTCGCTGCCGACCGTCACGTCGGACATGGCCCACAGACCCCTGGCGGCCGTGACCGTCGACGGGACCCGGGGCCCGCTGTCGGCCAGCCGCAGCAAGGCGATCATCGACAAGCTGAAAACCGGCAGCGATGAGACCAATATCTTTGACGTCCACCTTGCGATCGAGGAGGCCATCTCCGGCAGCCCCCTGACTGCCGGCAACAAGGTCGACCTGCTGCAGGATGGACCAAGCACCAACCAGGCGATGACTGCCGCCATCGAGTCGGCGCAAGACTCTATCAACCTGGAAACCTACATCTTCCAGGATGACGAGGTGGGCCAGCGTTTCGCGGCGGCACTGATCGCCAAGCAACAGCAGGGCGTACAGGTCAACCTGATCCGCGACAGTGTCGGCACCGTGAGCACGCCGAGCGCGTTTTTCAAAACGCTCGAGGACGCCGGGTTTAATGTGCTGGAGTACAACCCGGTGAACCCGTTAGCAACTGTGAAGGCTGGCTGGGACCTGAATCAGCGCGATCACCGCAAGTTGCTGATCATCGACGGCCGCATCGCCTTTCTCGGCGGGATCAATATCAGCAGTGTCTATTCGGGCGGGTCGTTCAGCCAGCGCTCGAAAGTGCGGCCTGGCGGCGAGCTGCCCTGGCGCGACACCCACATCCAGCTGATGGGTCCTGTCGTCGGCGAGGTGCAGAAGCTGTTCATGGCAACCTGGGAAAAACAGGCAGGCAAGCCGCTCGCGGAGCGTAACTACTACCCTCCGGCGACTGTTGAAGGCAGCGCGGTGGTGCGCGCCATTGGCAGCTCGCCAGACGAGGACTACAGCCTGATTTACGCCACGCTGATCTCGGCCCTCCGCAGCGCCGAGACCGACATCTGGATTACGAACGCCTACTTCGTGCCGGACCCACAGTTGCTGGATGCCCTGAAAGAGGCTGTGGGACGGGGCGTGGATGTGCAACTGGTGGTTCGTTCAAGCACCGATTCCTGGCTGGTGTTCCACGCCGGTCGCTCCCATTACAAGAAAATGCTGAAGGCCGGGGTCAAACTGTACGAGCGCCGCGAGGCCCTGCTGCATGCCAAGACGGCGCTCATTGACGGCGTGTGGTCCACGGTCGGCTCGACGAACCTGGACTGGCGCAGCTTCCTGCACAACCAGGAGGTCAACGTTGTGGTGCTTGGTGACGGGTTTGGCGACCGGATGCGGGCGGTTTTCCGGGATGACGTGGCAAAATCGGACGCGATGACGCTCGAGATGTGGAAGCGCCGCTCGATTGCCGTGAGGATCAAGGAGGCGTTTGGGCGAAATTGGGAATACTGGCTATGATCCGCGCGGCGGGATGGGCGTTCGTTCTGTCCTGGTCCCTGGCCACGGCGCTACCCGCGTACGCGCAGGACGCCGCTGCCTTGACGGCGCGCTACGCGGCACTGCGCGGGCAATTGGCCAGCGACCAGTACCCGCGCCCGCTTTACCTCGAGTCCACTGCGAGCCGCGATGCACTGAGAGGCGACGTGTATGCGCTGTTGAACCAGCGCTTTGCCCTGGTGGCCTCGGCACTTCAAGACCGGGGCAAATGGTGCGACATCCTGATCCTGCACCTGAACGTAAAAGGCTGCCGTCCGGCCAACTCGAGCGCGGGCAAGGCTCTCCGGGTGAACGTTGGGCGGAAATTCGACCAGCCACTGGACGATACCTACCTGTTCGACTTCCTGTATGCGGTGGAGGTCGACCCCGGTTACCTGCGAGTGGCTTTGAGTGCCGGCGAAGGGCCGCTCGGCACGAGCGACTACCGCATCATTGTCGAGGTGGTGGCGCTCGATGCCGGGCTCAGCTTTCTGCACTTGTCGTACTCCTACGTTGACAAGCTGCCGGCGCGCATGGCGATGCGCAGTTACCTGGCAACAATAGGGCGCGACAAGGTCGGGTTCAGCATTGTCGGCCGGAAGCCCGACGGTCAACCGGTCTACATCAACGGAGTGCGCGGCGTCGTCGAGCGCAACACGATGCGCTACTTCCTGGCGTTGGAAGCCTACCTCGGTGCGTTGTCGGCGCCAGACGCGGCGCAGATGGAGATACGCCTGGACACCTGGTTCACGGCAGCGGAGCGTTACCCCGCTCAGCTGCACGAAATCGAGCGCGCCGATTACCTCGACATGAAGCGCAAGGAAATTCGGCGCCAGCAGGCGCCGGACCCTTCAGAGTGAAGCTTCCGGGGGCCCTCGTCTTACTCTCCCAGCAGTTCGCCGACCGGCTTTAGGTCTTCCACCCGGTCGCACACCGCCTTCACCATCATGATGATGGGCACCCCCAGCAACAGGCCCCACACGCCCCACAGCCAGCCCCAGAACAGCACGCCGACGAATACGGCAACGGCATTCATCCGGCTGGCACGTCCCGTCAGCCAGGGTGTGAGCAGGAAACCTTCCAGGCTGGTGATGAGCAGGGCGACGGCGCCGACCAGCAGCGCCATTTCCAGGTTGCCGAACTGGAGCAGGGCCACGATCGACATACCGGCTGTGACGACGACCGGTCCGAGATAGGGAATGGTATTGAGGAGCGCGGCAGCGATGCCCCAGATCGGCGCGTGTTCCACGCCGATCCAGAAGAATGCGAGCCAGGTAGCGACGCCGACCAGGAGGCTCGTGGCCAGCTGCACCAGCAGGAACCGCTGGATCTGGTTGGAGATCTCATCCAGGACCCGGACGGTGATTCGCCTTTTGGTGAGCGTGGGGCCCGTGATCCTGACCAGCTTGCGCCGGAAGGTATCCCCGGCCGTCAACAGAAAAAAGGCCAGGAAAAATACCACGGTGGCCTGGCCGACCGCGGTGACCGCGCCCAGTGTTCCCATCCGCAGGAAGCTCTGTACGTTCAGGCTGGGCTGCTCGATCTGAACGCGGGTCACGCCCCTCGGGGCCGAAGATGCCTGGACCCCGCTGTCGTTGGCCGCCCGTTCCAGCTGGTTGGCCGCCTTCTGCATGTTATCGATGACGCCTGCGGAAGCCGCACCCGGCCCGCGTAATGTCTGGCGAAAGTTCAGCGCGGCGTCGGGCAGGGTCTTGATCAGCGCCGCGGCATCGTCACTGAGCGAATAGCCGATCGCGCCCGTGCCCCCCAGGATTCCGAGCAGCAAAAAGGCCGCCCCGATGGCGCGGGGAATCCGCCAGTGCTGCAGGCGGGTGACGAGCGGGGAGAGCGTGTAGCTGATCAGCACGGCCAGCATGACCGGAATGCACACGGCGCTTGCCCACCGCAGCATCCAGATGATCGCGAACAGCGTCAGCAACGTGAGCGCCCAGTTCCGGGCTTCTCCCGGCAGGCTGACAACGGGCGCGACGGGTGCCGCTGGCGCCTCGGTCGGGAGGCTGCTGTCCGCCGGGCCCGGGTCGGGGCGGTAATTCACGGGATCCGGTGGACCAATTGACCGTGTTTGTGTTCGTGATGGAACGCCGGCGTCATAAACCAAGGACCTTCCAGCCCTGAATCAAGCGACTATACGCCCGCACCATCCCGATCCTTTGAGCGCCAGCGAACAGAACATTTGCTGGCAATCAGCCATATATCGCCCATGACACATCTTATCCCCGCCCTTCCTTATGACTACTCGGCGCTGGAACCGCACATCGACGCCCGAACGATGCATCTGCACCACGACAAGCATCACGCGGCCTACGTGGCCAAGCTGAATGCGGCGCTGGCACCCCACACCGAACTGCGGGGGCGCACGGCTTCCTGGCTCTTGCTCAATCTGACGAAGATCCCCGACGACATCAGGGCAGCCGTCCACCACAACGCGGGCGGGCACGTGAACCACAGCCTGTTCTGGCAGGCCATGGCCCCGGGCGGCCGTGGCGCGCCCACGGGAAGCTTGGCAGCCGCGATAGACCGGTCTTTCGGCAGTCTCGGGAATTTGAAGGCGAAATTCGTCGCCGCGGGCACGGCCGTGTTCGGTTCCGGCTGGGTCTGGCTGGCCAAGGGAACACGGGATGACGCCCCGCTTGAGGTGCTCACGACATCCGGTCACGACAATCCGGGCATGAAGGGCCGCTTCCCGCTCTTGCTGAATGACGTCTGGGAACACGCCTATTATCTGAAGTACGAAGATCGGCGCGCCGACTATCTCCAGAGCTCCTGGTCGGTCGTCAACTGGGAAGAGGTGACCCGCAGATTCGAACGTTCCGGGGGTACTGCGGAAGAGCGCTGGGAGAATGAAGGCGGCCATCTGCTCAGCTCGACAACCTGATCGATGCAGTACCTGTCGAGCAGGGCGCCGTGACGTCGGGCTACGCGGCGCAACGCCAGACCGTGATCGAGCTGCTCAATGAGGCACTCGCGACCGAGCTCGTCTGCGTCCTGAGATACAAGCGCCACTACTTCATGGCCACCGGGATTCACGCCGCACCGGTCGCGGCGGAGTTTCTTGAGCATGCGAACGCGGAGATGCACCACGCCGACAGCCTCGCGAAGCGCATCGTGGAACTGCGTGGCGCGCCGAACTTCTCGCCTGACGGGCTGTCGGAACGCAGTCATGCCGAGTATGTCGAGGGTACCACGCTGCGGGAGGTGATCAAGGAAGACCTCGTCGCCGAACGCGTGGCCATTGAAAGTTACCGCGAAATGATCGCCTGGCTGGGTGATCAGGACCCGACGACACAACGTCTCCTGAAGGAGATCTTGGCCAGCGAAGAGGAGCATGCCGAAGACCTCTCGTCGCTGCTGGAAGGCATGCCGGCTTGAGGCCGTATGCTGGCGGCTGCAACCACGAACGCTACCTGTGCCAGGTGATCGCCGAAGGCGAACAGATGAGTCGCCGGTCGCCGGCCATACCCGTACCCTCTGGACTTCGAGCGGCATAAGCCCACAATCCGCACACCGGTGCGCCAGGGAGGCGAGGTCATTGTGAGCTCTTAGGCCGAAGATTACAGGCCGCAGATTACAGGCCGCGGTCATGGCTCGAAGGGAGAAGACCCTCGCCCTGGTAACCCCGGTTTTCTCATAGGAGCTTGCTGTACTCAAGACAGGCGCATATCGCAGCCCATTAGGCCTTGCCAGGGATCCGTTCCGACCGCATGAATAATCCAGCTCAAGATCAGATCGACCTGCTCAAGACGGGCGCTCTGCAGACTGCGATCTTGAATAGCGCGAACTTCTCGAGCATCGCCACTGACGAACAGGGTGTCATACAGATCTTCAACATCGGCGCCGAACGGATGTTGGGCTACAAGGCGGCCGATGTCCTGAACCAGGTGACGCCAGCCGACATCTCCGATCCAAGCGAAATCCTGCTGCGCGCCGCGGCGTTGAGCGTGGAGTTCGGGACGGCGATTGCACCGGGCTTCGAAGCCCTGGTGTTCAAGGCATCGCGCGGGATCGAGGACATCTATGAACTGACCTACGTGTGCAAGGACGGTAGTCGGTTGCCCGCCGTCGTGTCCGTCACTGCACTTCGCGACGCGCGCCAGGCGATCATCGGGTATCTGCTGATCGGTACCGACAATACAGCGCGCAAGCGGGCCGAAGAGGCGCTGATCAGAGCGGGCGCCCTGCAGAGCGCGATTTTCAACAGTGCCAACTTCTCGAGCATCGCCACAGACGCCAAAGGCGTCATCCAGATTTTCAACGTCGGTGCCGAACGCATGCTCGGCTATGCGGCAGCCGATGTCTTGAACAGGATCACCCCAGCCGACATTTCCGACCCGCAAGAAGTCATCGCCCGTGCCAAGGCGCTCAGCGCCGAACTCGGCACAGCGATCTCTCCCGGCTTCGACGCCTTGGTCTTCAAGGCCAGACGCGGCATCGAAGACATCTACGAACTGACTTATATCCGCAAGGACGGCAGCCGCTTCCCCGCGGTGGTGTCCGTCACGGCGCTGCGCGATGACCAGGACGAGGTTATCGGCTACCTGCTGATCGCCACCGACAATACGGCACGTTTGCAGGCCTCGCAGTACGCCCGCCGCTTGCTCGAAGCCAGCCTCGACCCCCTGGTCACCATCAGCCCCGACGGCAAGATCACGGACGTCAACGAGGGCTTGATCAAGGTCACCGGCGTTGCCAGATCAGAGCTGATCGGCACCGACTTCTCGGACTATTTCACCGAACCAGCCAAGGCCCGCGAGGGTTACCAGCAGGTCTTCGCCTTGGGATCGGTCATCGACTATCCGCTGACCATCCGACACTACGATGGCCGCCTCACCGACGTGCTCTACAACGCCAGTCTTTACAAGGACTCCGGAGGGACCGTCCTGGGCGTGTTTGCGGCGGCTCGTGACATCACCGCGCGCAAGCAGGCCGAAGACGCATTGCAAAAGGCTGGTGCCCTGCAAAGCGCCATCTTCAACAGCGCCAACTTCTCCAGCATCGCAACTGACGCCAAGGGCGTGATTCAGATCTTCAACGTGGGCGCGGAGCGCATGCTGGGCTATTCGGCCGCCGACGTGATGAACAAGATCACGCCGGCCGACATCTCCGACCCGCAAGAAGTCATCGTGCGGGCCGAGGCGCTCAGCATCGAGCTCGGCACCACGATCGCTCCTGGCTTCGACGCCTTGGTCTTCAAGGCCTCACGCGGCATCGAAGACATCTACGAGCTGACCTACATCCGTAGGGACGGCAGCCGCCTTCCCGCCGTGGTCTCGGTCACGGCACTGCGTGACGCCGAGAACAACATCATTGGCTACCTGCTGATCGGCACCGACAACACCGCACGCAAGCAGGCCGAAGAAGCGCTGCTGAAGGCCGGCGCGTTGCAGCGGGCGATCTTCAACAGCGCCAACTTCTCCAGCATCGCAACCGACGCCAAGGGCGTCATCCAGATCTTCAACGTCGGCGCTGAGCGCATGCTGGGCTACACGGCCGACGAAGTCATGAACAAAATCACCCCGGCCGATATCTCCGATCCGCTGGAAGTCATCGTGCGCGCCGAAGCCCTCAGCCTCGAACTCGGTACCACCATCAGTCCGGGCTTCGAGGCGTTGGTCTTCAAGGCCTCGCGAGCCATTGAAGACATCTACGAACTGACCTACTTCCGCAAGGACGGCAGCCGCTTCCCGGCCGTAGTGTCGGTCACAGCGCTGCGCGACGCGGCCGAGGCCATCATTGGCTACCTCCTGATTGGCACTGACAACACCGCGCGCAAGCTCGTCGAAGCCGAGCAGAAGCGGCTGGATCAAGTCTTGCGCGAGACTAACCTCGAACTCCAAAGCGCGAAGATCGAGGCCGAGAGAGCCAATCTGGCGAAGTCGGACTTTCTGTCGAGCATGAGCCACGAGTTGCGCTCGCCGCTCAACGCCATTCTCGGCTTTGCGCAGCTAATGGATACGGAGTTGCCGCCGCTCACGGCAGGACAGAAAGAGAGCACGTGGCAAATTCTGCAGGCCGGCTGGTATCTGCTGAAGCTTATCAACGAGATCCTCGATCTCGCGCAGATCGAATCCGGGAAGGTTCCGTTGTCGCTGGAACCCGTGTCACTCGACGAACTGTTGGCCGATTGCCAGGCCATGAACGAACCCCAAGCGCTCAAGAGCCGCATTCGCCTGGTGTTCGCCAAACCTGACACGGGCTTGTTCGTCAGGGCCGATCGCACGCGTCTCAAACAAATCTTGCTCAACCTGCTGTCGAACGGGATCAAATACAATCGGGTCGGCGGCTCGGTCACTGTGAGCTGCCGCCCGCGCCCCGGGGACCGCGTTCGGGTGAGTTTTCAGGACACCGGCGAAGGCTTGGCCCCGGACAGAATGGGCCATCTGTTCGAGCCCTTTAACCGGCTCGGCCAGGAATCCGGCGTCGAAGAGGGCACCGGCATCGGCCTGGTCGTCAGCAAGCAACTGGTCGAGCTGATGGGGGGCTCGATCGGCGTGGAGAGCACGGTCGGTGTCGGCAGCGTGTTCTGGATCGATTTGAACGCGAGCAGCCCCGTCGAGATTGGGCGCGACGCCGCGTCACCCGTTGCGGCCTGGTTGTCTGACACCATAACCGGTATAGCGCTTCGCACCGTGCTCTACGTCGAAGACAACCCGGCCAATCTGATGCTGGTTACGAAGCTCCTCGCGCGGCGCCCCGATATCCGCCTGCTTAGCGCGAAGGATGGCCGTACCGGTGTCGAGATGGCGCAAGCCACCCGCCCCGACGTTATCCTGATGGACATCAACCTGCCTGGTATCAGCGGTTACACCGCGCTCGGGATCCTCGCCGCTGACCCGTCTACGGCGCACATCCCCGTCATCGCGCTCAGCGCGAACGCGATGGACAGAGACATCGAGAGGGGGCTGGAAGCCGGGTTCTTCCGCTACCTCACCAAGCCGATCAAGGTGACCGAGTTCATGGACACGCTGGACCTGGCTCTGGAAGTCGCAAGAACACTAGCCGACCGAGCGGGTCACGAGCCGGTGAACTGATTTATCCCACCCCGATTCCTCGATCGCTACGGGGTCTGGCGTAGTGAGGCTCGCCAGTGCTGGCCGCAGAAAAGTGCTACGGCACCTCGCATCCCGGGGGCTCGATGAGTGTGCGCTTGGGATCGATCAGGAAGTCACCGGTCTTGAGGAAGTTTCGACCGATCAGGACCGGGTACAGAAACTGACTCCGATCGGCAAGGTTCACCCGTCCTTCAAGCCGCTTCCCGCCCAGACAGATATCTAGAGTCACGACAGGGCGTCGAATAGCCTTGGTCGTACCCTTTCCCTTGATTTCCGTCCACGCGGAGACTTTCCGCTCGATGGTCTTCATATTCCCGGCATCATCCCTGATCTGGAAAACCACGCGCTCGCTGCCGCCGCTTGTCGCAGGCTTGATTTCCAGAATCTTCGCATCGATTGAGGAGACGCCCGCCCCGGTATCGATGCGCGCCTTGAGACGGACGCCCACGTCCTGCATCACCACGTACTCAATCCGCCCAATAATCACCCGATCGGTCGCTCCCCATGCGGGTGGCCCACCGAGAAGTACAGGCATGCACCAGACGATCGACAGCACAAGGGGAGCTAGGTGCCGGCCGCAACGAACGGGAAAAATATTCAGCATAGGGGTCCTTGGCTGGCAACGTTGCGGCAGAACGCGGGCTGGGCTACAGCCGGCTGGCCGCGGTGAAAGCTGGTGTCGAGGCAGGCCACCTGGGGCACGCCCGTAGACGCAGCACTTCAGGCTGGAAGAGCCGGCGTTGAGAACCAGCAGTGATTCGCCTGTCACCAGGGCCAGACCCAGTGGGTGATCTCCGGGCTGTCGGTGCCGTGGGTGTGCGCGTAGGCCAGGTTGTCGATGAGGTTGTTCTTCATCTCTTCTTTCAGGTGCGCGGCCCGCAGTGTCAGCCCCGGCACCCGGTCGATCACGTCAATCACCAGGTTGAAGCGGTCCACCTGGTTGAGGATCGCGAGCTCCAGCGGCGTATTGATGTTGCCCTTCTCCTTGTAGCCGCGCACGTGCAGGTTCTCGTGGTTGGTGAAGCGGTAGGCCAGCTTGTGGATCAGCCAGGGGTAGCCGTGGAAGTTGAAGATCACCGGCTTGCTCGTCGTGAACAGGCTGTCGAACTCCCGGGCCGTGAGGCCATGGGGATGCTCTGCGACCGGTTGCATCTTGTAGAGGTCCACCACGTTGACGAAGCGCACCTTGAGGTCCGGCAGCCGCTCCCGGAGGATCGCTGTGGCAGCCAGGGCCTCCAGGGTGGCCACGTCGCCACAGCCGGCGATGACGACGTCCGGTTCCAAGCCCTCATCAGTGCTGGCGCGATTCCAGATGCCGATGCCCTTGGCGCAATGGACGATGGCTTCGTCGATCGTGGTGAACTGCATGTGCTTCTGCTTGTCGGCCACGATGACATTGATGCAGTTGGTCGAGCGCAGGCAGTGGTCCGCGACCACCAGCAGGCAGTTGGCATCCGGCGGCAGGTAGATGCGGGTCACGCTCGGGCTCTTGTTGGTCACGACGTCGATGAAGCCCGGGTCCTGGTGCGAGAAGCCGTTGTGATCCTGCCGCCAGACGGTGGAGGACAGCAGGATGTTCTCCGCGGCCACCGCGGCCCGCCACGGCACGTGGTTCCGGCAGATGTCGAGCCACTTGGCGTGCTGGTTGAACATGGAGTCGATGACGTGGGCAAAGGCCTCGTAGGTGTGGAAGAAGCCGTGCCGACCGGTCAGCAGGTAGCCTTCCAGCCAGCCGAGCAGCGTGTGCTCCGACAGCATCTCCATCACGCGCCCGTCGCGGGCCAGCTCACCGCCATCCGCGTCCTCCGGCAGCATTTCGGCCATCCACGTCTTCTTCGATGCTTCGTAGATGGCCTGCAGGCGGTTTGACGCCGTCTCGTCCGGTCCGAACACCCGGAAGGTGGTCAGGTTGGCGCGCATGACGTCCCGCAGGAACTCACCCAGCGGCTTCGTGTTCTCGTGGCGGATGGCGCCGGCATCAGGCACCTGGACGGCGTACCGACGGATGTCGGGCAGTTTAAGGTCCTTGCGCAGCAGGCCGCCGTTGGCGTGGAGGTTGGCGCTCATGCGCCGCGTACCCCGGGGAGCAAGCTCGCGCAGGGGGGCCACGAGGCGGCCGGCCTCGTCGAACAGTTCTTCCGGCTTGTAGCTCTTCAGCCAGTCCTCCAGCAGCTTCAGGCTGGCCGGATTTTCCCGGACGTCCGGGATCGGCACCTGGTGGGCCCGCCAGGACCCTTCAACCTTGTGACCATGAACCTCCTTGGGTCCGGTCCAGCCCTTCGGTGAGCGCAGCACGATCATCGGCCAGCGCGGTCGCTCCTGACTCTTCCCGGCCCGGGCCGCGCGCTGGATGTCGTGGATCTTCGCGATCACCTCGTCCAGGGTGCCGGCCATCTTCTGGTGCATCTCCTCAGGGTCGGAGCCCTCCACGAAGTACGGCGTGTAGCCGTAGCCGCGAAACAGGGCCTCCAGCTCCTCGTGGCTGATGCGCGCCAGTATTGAGGGATTCGCGATCTTGTAGCCATTGAGGTTGAGGATCGGCAGCACGGCGCCATCCCGTACCGGATTGAGGAACTTGTTCGAATGCCAGGCGGTGGCGAGGGGCCCCGTCTCCGCCTCGCCGTCGCCGACCACGCAGGCGACGATCAGGTCGGGGTTGTCAAAGGCCGCGCCGTAGGCGTGGGCCAGGCTGTAGCCGAGTTCCCCGCCTTCGTGGATCGAGCCGGGGGTTTCCGGCGTGACATGGCTGCCGATCTGGCCCGGGAACGAGAACTGCTTCAGGAATTTCTGCAGGCCGGCGGCGTCTTCGCCCACGTCGGGGTAGACCTCGGAGTAGGTGCCTTCCAGGTATACGGGCCCGAGCACGCCCGGGGCACCATGCCCGGGACCGGCGACGAAGATGACGTCCAGGTCGTCACGCCGTATCACCCGGTTCAGGTGGGTCCACACGAATGACAGCGCCGGACTCGCGCCCCAGTGACCCAGCAGGCGCTGCTTGATGTGCTCGACCCGGAGCGGTTCCCGAAGCAACGGGTTGTCCTGCAGGTAGATCATCCCGACAGCGAGGTAATTGCAGGCCCGCCACCAGGCGTGGAGGGCGTCGATTTCGGTCGAGGTCAGCGTGGCCTGTCCGGTGGAGGCTGACGCCAAGGTGTGAGCAGTCATTGTGCAGATTCTCCAGGCCGGATCCGAAGCAACTCAATATAGACCCAATGTTAACGGCGTTCTTCGTCTCACCGCCACCGATGTCGCCGTCCTCCTGATCCTCAAGGCGCTGTCTGGCGTGATGGCCCTGAATTCTGGCCGCTGCCAGGGTAAAACGGGTCCATTTTTCCAGGCGAAATCCACGGAAACTTACGCTGACCGAACCAGCAGGCTTTGGGATAGTGGCTCTCCAGACTGGAGAAGCCAGTGCCTGTACGTATTCTATCGGGTGTACTACAGCCTGCCTGAAAGCGATCTGGTGGTACTGTTGCTGGCAGTCCGGAAAAAGTCGCAGGGTCGGGACATTTTCCTGGCTATTCGTTACCTGAAGGAGTTCGAGAAGGGCCGATGAAGTACACGAGAACACTTCGGACCAATGAGGAAGTGCTCGTTGAGACGCTGGGTGGACTTCCGGCCACGGCACAGCTGTATCGAACCCTGTCGAAACAAAGCAATCCGGCGTTCAGGACGCTGCGCAGGGTCCTGGCGGCCATTGGCATGCGATTCACGGTGGCGCCCGCAGTGCGTCCACCCGGACAGCGCACCCGCCGGGCGTCTCGCGCCGTCTGAGGTCGTCCCCTGAGTTCGGTAATGAACATTGCTGCCGTGAAGTCCTTGCGGATCGGTTCAGGTCTGCTGGTGGCCAGCCTGCTGCTTCCGCTCCCGGGTGTTGGCGCGGACCGCGCGGTACAGGAACCCGGTGCCCGCCCCCGCATCGGCCTCGTCCTGGGTGGCGGCGGCGCGAAGGGCGCGGCCCACATCGGCGTGCTGAAGGTGCTGGACGAATTGCACATCCCCGTGGACTGCGTGACCGGCACCAGCATGGGCGCGCTGGTGGGTGGCACCTTTGCGTCGGGCATGCCGCCGGCGGAGATCGAGGAGACCGTCCTCGCCATCAACTGGTCCCGCACGGTGGGTTCCGAGGGCCTGCGGGACCGGACGCCCATCGAGAAGAAGCTGGCCGGCATCACCTACACCAACAGCCTGGACATCGGCCTCAAGGGCGGCACGCTGAAGGTCCCCGGCGGGCTTTTGAAGACCCAGGACATCGAGGATGTGATCCGCGGGCTGGTCGCCGACGCCCGGTACACCAAGGATTTTGACGACCTGCCGATTCCGTTCCGGGCGGTGGCCACGGACATGCTGGCGGGGGAGATGGTGGTCCTGGGCTCGGGTGATCTCTCGGTGGCCATGCGCGCCAGCATGGCCGTGCCGGGCGCCTTCTCGCCGGTGGTGCTCAACGGCCAGGTGCTGTCCGACGGCGGGATGATGCGCAACCTGCCGGTGGACATCGCCCGCGGCCTCTGCGCGGACGTCGTCATCGCGGTGTCGCTGGCCTCCACGCCGCCGAAGCTCGAGGACCTGGCGGCCGCCACCTCCCTGGCCAGCCGTTCCCTGGACGTGATGATCGACGCCAACCAGAAGGCGCAGGTCGCCAGCCTCACCGACCGGGACGTGAGCATCGTGGTGCCCATGGGCGACATCGGCTCCGCCGCCTTCGACCGGGTGCCGGACGCCGTGCCGCTGGGCCGGGCCGCCGCGCTCGCCCAGACCGACCAGCTCCGCCGCCTCGCCTTGCCCGAAGCCGAGTACCGGGCCTGGCGCCAGGCGCTGAACCGGGAAGGCAACGCCCCGATCCGGCTGGCGCAGGTGAAGGTGAAGGGGCTGAAGCGTGTGAATCCCGAGTACGTGCGCAGCCAGCTGCAGAGTGTGGTCCCGGGCCAAGCCGTCACCCGGTCAAAGATCATCGAAGACACCGGCCGGATCTTCGCCCTGGGCGACTTCGAGCGGGTGGGCTACACCCTCCGCGGGCCGCCCGACGCGCGGACCCTTGAAATCACCCCGGTCGAGAAGTCCTGGGGGCCGGACTTCGTCCGCTTCGATCTGGGACTCGCCGCCAACGGCGCCGGTGCGCTCGAGGCCCTGCTCCGGGGCGACCACAAGCGGACCTGGCTGAACCCGCGGGGCGGCGAGTGGCACAGCGCGATTCAGCTTGGTGAGCAGCTGATCCTGGAGACGGACGTCTACCAGCCCATCGACATCCGGCAGCGCTTCTTCGTCCATCCCCTTGCCAAGTACGAGCGCAACCGGGAGGACCTCTACGACGACGGCGACCGCGTCGCCAAGTACCTGCTCAGCGAGCTCTATGGCCAGGTTGACGCCGGGATGAACGTGGGCACCCGCGCCCAGCTCCGGCTCGGCCTGCGCAGTGGCTGGTACCAGGCCGAGCGCGATACGGGATCGACCGTATTGCCCGAGTCCGGCAAGCAGAACGACTCGAGCCTGCAGCTGCGCCTCGTCTACGACACCCGGGACTCCGTCGGTTTGCCGACCAGGGGTACCTTCGTGAATGCACGAGTGGTCAGCTCCGGCTCCTGGCTCGGCGGCGGCGAGGACTACAGCCTGGCGGAAGGCGTGATCACCAAATCCTTTCCCTTCCGCGGTGATTCGCTCAGCCTGATCCTGGGTGGCGGTGACGAGCTCGACGGCACGCTGGCTCCGACCCAGGAGTTCCAGCTGGGCGGCATCCGGACGTTCCCGGGGCTGCAGCGCGGGGAGCTGCGCGGTACCGGTTACTGGTACGCGGGCAGCAGCTATTACTGGAAGCTGGCCGACATCCAGTCCTTGTTTGGCCAGGCGCTCTACGCCGGTCTGCGCCTCCAGGGTGGCCGGATGGGCGAGCGTATCGATAAGGTCACCGACGGTGCGCTCTACGGCATTTCCGGATCCCTGGGTGGGCGTACACCCATCGGGCCTTTCCTCCTGTCGCTGGGGTACGTGGACAACGATAGCTGGCAGCTGCAGCTGGCCATCGGCCGGCCGATCGCCGAGGGCTCGATTCTCGACGAGGTGAGATGAAGCCCGCGCGGATTTTCCTGTCCCTGGCGCTCATCCAGTAGACTGCCTGAATGCTTCTGCTAGCCGCCATTGTCGCGCTGTTGTCCGGCCCCCTCCTCTTCGAACTCGGGAGGCTGGGCCGGAAAACGACCGCATTTCTGGACGGCTTTGCCTTCATTACCATCGCCGGTTTGTTTCTCTTCGGCATCCTGCCGGAAGCCATGGCCACCGGCGGGCCGGCCGCGTGGGTCTTCGCCGCCCTGGGGCTCGGCTTCCCGCTGCTCGTCGAGCGGCTGTTCCACGACGGCGCACATCGGGAACACGTGGCATTCCTGGCCCTCGGAGCCCTGGGCCTGCTGGCCCACTGCATGCTGGATGGCCTGCTCCTGATGGGCGCCGAATCCGGCGGCCACGAGGCCCATTCCCTGCAGGAGGAGCAGGGCCTCGCCGTCGTCCTGCACAACATGCCGAAGGGCATTGCGTTGTGGTTCCTGCTGGCGCCGGCATTCGGCCGACGGGCGGCCGGCGCTGTGCTGGTCCTGCTGATCGGCGGGACCGTGCTGGGTTACCTGATCGGCGACTCGGCCCTGACCCTGTTGACGGGCCCTGGCGTTGCCTGGTTCCAGGCGTTCGTCGCGGGCTCAATCTTCCACGTCGTCCTGCACGGCGTGGCCAGTCACGAGCACGACGCACCTGCCCTGAGCCGCGACGCCACGACGCAGAGCCCGCCGAGGTGGCCAGAGCGGCTGGGCCTTCTCGGCGGGCTCGTCTTCCTCTTCGCCTACCTCTGACTCAGGGCCAGACGATCGTTGCCGTCCTGGCCCCGCCCCGGTCAGAACTCAATCTTGGCGCCTGCCAGCAGATTCACGCCGGGAAGTGGCGCGTAGTCCTTCACCGGTGATGCGGAGCGGCGGGCTTCCTCGTTCGCTAAGTTGGAGCCCTGCAGGAACAGGAGCAGCGAGCCGCCCGGGGTGGGCAGGCGATAGCCCACGTTCGCGCCGATCATCGTGTACCCGTCTGTCGGCAACTCGTTGGTAGCGACCTTGCTTTGGCGGTCATACCTGAAGACGTCAAGACCCGCCTGCCAACCGCCCCGTGTGTAGTCGAGTCCAACGCCAACCCGCCAGGGGGGTAGCAGGGGCAGGTTGCCACCGCCATCCATGAGCTTGCCGCGGACGTAGTCGGTGAGCAGTCTGAGCCTGAGACTGTTCACGTCCTCGTCCAGTAACGGAAACGAGACCTCGGCTTCAGCGCCGTAAAACTGCGCATCCTGCGCGACATACCGCACGATTGGAAACGGCTCTTCATCGCCGGCAAACCCGCCGGTCGGCTGCGCGTAGATGAAGTCACCGTACTGGCTGTAGAAGGCCGACACCAGGAACTGCACGTCCCCTGCGTACTTGCGCAGGGCAAGATCCACCGTGTTGGTTGACTCCTTCGTCAGCGACGGATCCCCGATCTCGAAGCGGGCCAGCGCGACATGGGCGCCGTTGGCGTAGAGTTCCGTGGCGCTCGGGTGACGCTGAGCGTAGCTGTAGTTGATCGCCGCCGTGTATTCCGGCGAAAACTCCCAGACAGCGCCGGCAGAACCGTTCCAGCTGCTGTCGTCGTAGTTCGGTAGGGCAACCTCGGGATCCGGGTCAATGCTCTGATTCTCGTACCGGACCCCAACCTGCAGGTTGACCGCGCCGATCGGGCGTTCCTCGAACAGGAAAAGCCCCAGGTTGTCCGTCGTCGAGGGTGGAATGAAGGCTTCCTCACCCTCGGCCCTGAAATCGACAGCGCTGTACTGGACGCCGAAGGTGCCGCGCCAGCTGGCTAGCGGGGCATGGTCGAAAGCGACGCGAAACTCGTTGCCATCCTGGGTGAATGTTGTACCGGCAGCGCCATCCGGTTCGAACTCCGTATGGGTGTAGTCGCTATGTCCGGTCCGGACGCGAATCGCGCTGATGCCCGTGAACGGCTTCTCGAGGCCGCCACTCAGGTCATAGCGGCGCTGCTCCATGTCGATGCGCACGCTGCTGCCGTCCGGCTGGGACTCCGGGCCTGGCGTGCCGTAGTTGGCGTCATAGCGGGTGGCTGAGGCACCAAGGTAGCCGCGCTCACCGATCAGGTAGGAGCCGCCGACCGACCACCCCTCGGTCTTGCCGTCGCTGCCGTACACCACACCGTCGGGATTGGCCGGGACTTCCTCGCCACTGGCCTCGAGTTCGGTAACGAGCCGGTCCGACAGGGCGCGGCCGGGGATGTCGATGTTGTCGCTGTCCCGGCGGAAGCCATCGGCATGCAGGGCGAAATCGCCCACCTGGCCATCCAGGCGCAGGGCACCGGACCGCTGTTCCGACACCGTGTCGCCCCGCAGCTCAAGGGCACCGTCGAAGGGCTTCTGCAGCCTGCTCTCCGGAATGCGGTTGGTCAGGACATTGACCACGCCCCCGACCGCGGCGTTGCCATAGAGCAGGGTGCCCGGGCCCTTGATCACTTCAATGCTGCGGGCGACCAGGGGATCGACGGTCACGCCGTGGTCCTCGCTGAGCGCGGAGACATCCAGGGAGGCAATGCTGTCTTCCAGGATCTGAACGCGCTGGTTACTCAGGCCCCGGATCACAGGCCGGCTGGCTATAGGGCCGAAATAGGTCCCTGTGATGCCGAGCTGCTGTTCCAGGGTTTCACCGAGGCTCTTGGCGATGGACCGCTCGAGCTCGTCGCCTGCCAGGACGATGGCCGGCTGGGCGGTTTCGAGGGGACTCCCGCGCAGTGGGGTCGCCGTAACCACGACCTCCTTGAGATCCGGCGCCTTGGTCTTTACCGCCGAGTTGGCGGGCGTCACGAGAAACACGAGTGGCAGGGCCGCGATGGCCAGTAGCGTACGCATGGGTGCTCTCCGTCATGGTCTGATGTGGCCAACGACACCCGGTACTGACTGGCCCGTGTCAGTGGGCCAGCAGCTCAGGGTGGCGCGGAATCGGCCCGGGGCCGACAGATCAGGCGAAGGAGGGCGGACCGCGGGCGCGGCAGACGGTGGGAGCCCGGGTGGATACCCGCAGCTCGGGGGCAAGAATCAGCCGGCCTGTGAGGCCATGGAATGTGGGGGCCGGAATCGCAGAAGCGACCAGCGCAGCGCCGCCATGAACGGCATTGAGGCAGAGCTCGCAATGGCCGGTATCGCCACTGGCGGAGTGGCCGATCAGGTGGCTGACAGCGACAACCTGCAGGACCGTCAGCACGAGCGCGGCCAGCAGCACGCTTAATCGCCGGCGTGGCGAGGGGTCGTCGCCGCCTGGACTGTTAACCCTGCGAATCATCTGAAGCCTGATAGCACCGATGGTGGAGGGAGTGCAAGTACCGAATCTGTGGATAGCGGCTGGCAATGCGCAGCGTGGCTGCAGGTGCCTGCCGGCAGGCTACCCAGTGGTCGGCATGCCCATCGTCAGGATATCCGGGCGCTGCACGTGGGCCTGCTCAACCTGATGCCCGATGCGGCGGTTCGGTAAACAAACAGCAGGTCATACGCCTGGTGGGCGCCTCCAATACCAGGCTACGCATCTACTCTTCTTAAGTGGCATGCCGCTCCACCGCCTCAACAGTGAGGCTTCGCGCAGAACGACCCGATTTGGGCCGGATTCCGCATTAGCGGGGAGCTTCGCCGGTCTATGGACCCGCAGTGCGGCGGGGGCAAGCAGGCTACTTATTGGGAGCTAGTGCGTCAAAAATGCGTCCAGGATTCTGGCGAATCCACGTTGCCGTTCAGATTCGACCAGCCGCCCGGTCGCCGTTGGCCGATGATCGAAAAGAAACGCGCGGTGTACGACCAGCACGGCTCGCCATCTTTGCCAAGTAATCGACAGTGAGCGCGTCGAGCCGATTATTGAGGATGTTGCTGATCCTCGGCTGCGTGACACCGAAGAATGCAGCAGCCTTCGCTTGCGTGAGCTTGCGCTTTTTGACGAACTTCCGAATCTCAGCAGCGATTACTACGCGCATGGCGCGAACGTCAGACTCTTCCTTGGAATACCCAAGGGCCTCATAGACAGTGCCGGTGGTAACTTCGATGCTCATGATGGGTTTCTCTCCTTAGAAGTATCATTTTCTGGCTCTGAACTCCTTTAGCCGCTGCCTAGCCAGTTCGATATCGGCCTTGCTGGTCTGCTGTGTCTTCTTCTGGAAGCAGTGTAGAACGACTGGTCCTGCGTTCGTGTGGGCTACGTAGATAATCCGGAACGCGCCTTCTTCGCTGATCGTAATCTCTCGGACGCCGGGCCCAACCTGACTCATAGGCTTCCAGTGAACCGGGTCCATTCCGATCTGAAGGAGGTAAAGCTCGTCCCCGGCGACGTTCCTGGCTCCCCGGGGAAAGTTGGCCAGATCAGCCTTCGCAGCTCCCACCCAGGTAATCGGTTTCAACGCGTCGACCATGCGTAGAATATACATTATTTCGCATATTCGTCAACGCGGACAGGAGTGAGAAGGCCAAGGGCAAGGTGAGGTCACGCCGGAAGGGCGGGGGAACCTACGGCGACGAAGCACCGGCTTTGCCGACGGGATTCAGGGCTGACAGACTCAGCTCAGGGGTGTTTGAAATGCCTTCCCAGTCGAAAAGTTCCTCAGTGAGTTCCCAGTGGTCGGTAGCTGGCCAGCCACCTTTCCGGCGGAACCCACCGGAGGATCATCAGCAACGTGAATCCCGCTGAAACATTAATGGCATCCTTATGCGCACCGTAAGTGTCGCCGAAGCCAAGGCCCGCCTGAGCGAACTGCTCAACTGCGTCGAGTCGGGAGAAGACATCCTCATCACCCGGCATGGCCGCGCCATCGCCAAGATGACCGCGCCCGAGACGCCGAAACAGATGCTGCCGCTCAAGCGACTTGCGCTCCTGCGAAAAAACACCTCGCCCTGGAGCGAACCCAGCGCCAGGCTGCTGCGCTCGGTGCGGGATGAGGAATGATCTATCTCGATACCAGCTTTCTGCTGCCGCTGTTCCGCCAGGAGGCGGTCTCTGAAAGTGTTGGCAAGGTCGTGGCCGCCCGGGCCCGGGGTTCCCTTGCCATCAGTCACTGGACTCGGGTCGAATTTACCAGCGTCATCGCTCGGGAAGTACGGATCAGGGCGATCGGCGAGGCATCAGCCCACAAGCTGATCGGCGCATTCGATGTCCTAGTCCATGAATCATTCCATATGTTGGTGCCCACCGTGGCCGATTTCGATCTGGCCCACGATTTTGTTGCCAACTTTTCCACCAAGCTTCGTGGGCCTGATGCACTGCATCTGGCAATTGCGCGCAACAATGAAATTGAAGAAGTACTGACTCTCGACAGCTGGCTACTCGCCGCCGCAAAGATACTGAGAATAAGAGCCGGGCGCGGAATTCGCTCTCGCCAGGGCAAGAGTCGTACAAGGGCACCACCCTCGCCACCAAGGCCGATCTTGAAAACCTGAGGGTGGCTACCCCGTGACGGGTCCTTGAACCCGCCGCTTTCCTTGGGCAGGATCTGCCCATGCCGATCGTCGAACATTCAGGACTCCCCACGTTTCGCGACCTGCGTCGCCAGGGGCTGACGGTCCTCACCCTCAAGGATGCCCAGCGCCAGGATATCCGGGCGCTGCACGTGGGCCTGCTCAACCTGATGCCCGATGCGGCGTTTCAGTTGACCGAACAGCAGTTCATACGCCTGGTGGGCGGCTCCAACCAGATTGCCCAGTTTTATGTGCACTGCTTTACCGTCGACGGATTACCGCGCAGCGCTGCGACCCAGGCCTATATCGCGGCGAACTACGTGGACCTCGCCTCGATCTATGCCCAGGGACTCGACGCGCTGATCGTTACCGGGGCCAACGTCGCCAACCCCCATATCGAGCAGGAGCCGTTCTACCGGCCACTGACCGAGGTCATCGGCTGGGCCAGCGAGAACGTCACCTCCGTGCTCTGTTCGTGTCTCTCGACGCATGCGCTGATGAAGTTTCTGCATGGGGTTGACCGGACGAGACTGATGCGCAAGCAGTGGGGCGTGTACAGCCACCGGGTGGTGGCGCCACAGCACCCGCTGCTGACGGGCATCAACACGCGCTTTGACGTACCCCACTCCCGCTACAACGGGATCACCCGGGCACAGTTCGAGGGGGCGGGCCTCGGTATTCTCATCGAAAGCGCCGAGGCGGGCGTCCACGCGGCCGTGAGCGCCGACCAGTTTCGTCACGTCTATTTTCAGGGTCACCCGGAGTACGACGCCATCAGCCTGCTCAAAGAGTACAAGCGGGAGGTGCTGCGCCATTTCGCTGGTGACCGGGATCTGCCCCCGTTTCCCGATCACTATATTTCCCCCGAGGCGGCGGCCGTGATCAACGCTTACCTGGCCGCTGGCGAGACGGCGCGGCGCGCCGGCACCCCGCTGCCGGCATTCCCCGAGGCTGACGTGGCGCCTTTTCTGGATAACACCTGGGGGGACACTGCCCGGACGATCTTTGACAACTGGCTTGGGCTCGTCTATCAACTGACCAATCTGGATCGGCGGCTGCCGTTCAAGGCAGGCATTGATCCCCGCCGACCCCTCGACGGCCTGTAGCGGGCCGCATAAACCGACTCGCAATCTCTCTAGCTGGAGCGCAGATGCCGATGAAGGACGCAACGCTGGCCATTCACGCGGGTTATGACACCGACCCGACCACCAAGTCCGTGGCGGTGCCGATCTATCAGACCGCAGCGTATGAATTCGACAACGCCCAGCATGCGGCCGACCTGTTCAACCTGGCGGTGCTCGGCAATATCTACACCCGCATCATGAATCCCACCAACGATGTGCTCGAGAAGCGCGTGGCCGCCCTCGAAGGTGGCGTCGCCGGGCTGGCGCTCAGCGCCGGGAGCGCGGCAGTCACCTATTCGATCCTGACGATTGCCCAGGCGGGCCGGAACGTGGTCTCGGTGCCCATGCTCTACGGCGGCACCTACACTCTGTTCGCCCACACACTCCCGAGCCTGGGGATCAAGGTCCGGTTCGCGAAGGACGACAGCGCAAAGGCCCTGGAAGCACTGATCGACGTCGACACGGCGGCCGTGTTCTGCGAGTCCATCGGCAATCCGGCGGGCAACATTCCGGATCTCGAGGCGATTGCAGCCATGGCCCACAGGCATGGCGTGCCGGTGATCGTGGACAACACCGTCGCGACGCCCGTCCTCATGAAACCCATCGAGTTTGGCGCCGACATCGTGGTGCACTCGCTGACCAAGTACATGGGCGGCCACGGCACGTCGATTGGCGGCATGATCGTCGATTCGGGCAAGTTTCCCTGGGCGGAGCACAAAAAGCGCTTTCCCATGCTCAGCTCGCCGGAGCCTTCCTATCACGGCGTGGTCTATACCGAGGCGTTTGGTCCTGCGGCCTACATCGGCCGGGCGCGAACGGTGCCGTTGCGCAATATGGGTGCGGCCATGAGTCCGTTCAACGCCTTTCTCTTTCTGCAGGGAATCGAGACCCTCGACCTGCGGATGGAGCGGCACGTAGCCAACGCGCTGGCAGTAGCCCATCACCTGGAGAAGCATCCGGCGGTGGTCTGGGTGAACTACGCCGGACTTGAGTCTTCGCCGTACCACCGCCTGGCGCAGAAGTACACCAAGGGTCGGCCCTCCGCGCTGCTGACCTTCGGCATCCGGGGTGGATTTGCCGCCGGCGTGAAGTTTTACGATGCGCTCCGTCTGTTCAAGCGGCTGGTGAACATCGGCGATGCCAAGTCCCTGGCGGCCCATCCGGCGTCGACGACCCATCGCCAGCTCACTGAAGCCGAGCTGAAGAGTGCGGGCGTGACGCCCGACATGCTGCGCCTCTGCGTGGGTATCGAGGCGCTTGAGGACATCCTGGAGGACCTTGATCAGGCGCTGGCCGTGGCCATCGGCTGAGGCCGTTACCCCGGATCCCGGGACAGGGTCAGCCGAGATAGTCGAGGGGCAACTCCGTGGTGTCCACCACCCACCGCATGACGAAACTCGAGTGCACGCCGGACACGCCTTCGATGCGGGTGATCTTGTTGAGCAGGAACTCCTGGTACATCTCCATGTCCGGCACCACGACGATCAGGAGGTAGTCGGCGTCCTGCCCCGTGATCAGCAGGCAGGACTGCACCTCCGGGAACCGCTTCACCGTGTTTTCAAAGTTCTCGAAGCGCTCCGGCGTGTGCCGGTCCATCGAGATCTGGATGAGCGCGGTCAGCGCCAGCCCGAGCTTCTTCCGGTCCAGCAGGGTGACCCGCCGGGTAATGACGCCGGCCTCTTCCAGCGCCTTGACCCGGCGCAGGCAGGGCGACGGGGAGAGGCCCACGCGCTCGGCGAGGGCCTGATTGGTGAGCCCGCCATCCTGCTGCAGCTCGGTCAGGATGCGGCGGTCGAGGCGGTCGGGCTTGAAGGCGGCCATGGCAGATACTGCTGACTATATGTGCGGTAAAGCACGAATATGCCAAGAATGAGCTAAAAACAGGCATATATGCAAGGAAATAGCGAGGCCTTCCGCCTAGACTGAGCCGAGTCCACCACCCGAGCCCGACCGACCGGAGCCGCCCCATGAGCTACGACCATCGCAAATACGCCCCCTTCGCGCCCATTCCCCGTCCCGACCGCCGCTGGCCCGATCGGGTGATCGACCGGGCGCCGGACTGGTGCGCCGTGGATCTGCGGGACGGCAACCAAGCCCTCGTGAAGCCCATGTCGGTGGAGCAGAAGACGCGCCTGTTCAGGCTGCTGGTCGACATCGGCTTCAAGGAGATTGAAGTGGGCTTCCCGGCGGCGTCCCAGCCCGATTTTGACTTCGTGCGCCGGATCATCGAGGACGGACTGGTGCCTGACGACGTCACGTTGCAGGTGCTCACGCCGGCACGGGAAGAATTGATCGCCCGCAGCTTCGACTCCCTGCGCGGCGCGAAGCAGGCCAATGTTCACCTCTACAACTCCACATCAACCGTGCAGCGCGAACGCGTGTTCGGGCTTGATCGCGCCGCCATCAAGGCGATCGCCGTCCAGGGCGCCACCTGCATTCGGGACCTGGCCGCCCGCCAGCCGGACACCCGGTGGGAGTTCCAGTACTCGCCGGAGAGCTTCACGGGCACTGAGCTCGACTACGCCGCGGAAGTGGTCAATGCAGTGCTCGGTGTGTGGCGGCCGGAGCAGGGCCAGAGAGTCGTGATAAACCTTCCGGCAACCGTGGAGATGAGCACGCCGAATGTCTACGCTGACATGATCGAGTGGATGGCCGGGAACATCGACCATCGTGACCGGGTCCGGATCAGCCTGCACACCCACAATGACCGGGGCTGCGGGGTGGCGGCGGCGGAACTCGGCCTGATGGCCGGCGCCGATCGCATCGAGGGCACCCTGCTCGGCAATGGCGAGCGCACGGGGAACATGGACCTGGTGACGATGGCTCTCAACCTCTACTCCCAGGGCATAGATCCCCGGCTGGATTTGTCCGATATGCGGCGGATCGTCGCGACGGTCGAGTACTGCACCGGGATAGACACGCACCCCCGCCATGCCTATGCCGGTGAACTCGTCTTCACGGCCTTCAGCGGCAGCCACCAGGATGCGATCCGGAAGTCGCTGGCCCGGCAGCGGGCCGATGAGCCCTGGCAGGTTGCCTACCTGCCCATTGATCCGCAGGACCTGGGCCGCCGCTATGACGAAGTGGTGCGCATCAACAGCCAGTCCGGCAAGGGCGGCGTGTTGTATGTGCTGGAGCGGGATTTCGGTATCACCCTGCCGCGCTGGCTGCAGATCGATTTCTCGCAGGTGGTGCAGCGCCAGGCGGAGCGGAGCGGCGGGGAGATCCAGGGCAGCGAGATCCGCCAGCTGTTCGATGCCGCCTATGTGAGCGCACCGGTCGGCTGGCGCATCGGCGACTACAGTATCCGCCGCGACGGGAACCGGGTGCGCCTGCACGCGAGCATGGACGGCATGACCCTCAACGGCACCGGCCACGGGGTCGTGGAGGCCTTGATGGAGGCACTCCAGCGCCTCCACAGGTTCAAGGGTGTCGTGGAAGCCTTCGACGAGTACGCCCTCGCTGCCGGGACGGAGGCCAGTGCGATGGCCTGTGTGCGGATCCGGATTGGCGATGAGGTGAGTGGCGGCGTGGCCCTGGCGGAGGACACGACGATCGCGACCTTGCAGGCCGTTCTGACCGCCGTGGGCCGGCAGGTGGGAGAGCGTGTGGCCGCGGCGTGACGGGCGCTCCGTCTGCCGCTGCCCCGCCCAGGGCGCGGCGCTGGACAGAGCACCTTCAGCGCGCTGGGGCACCAGACAGCAGCAGCAGCTGGCTGGCTTCCACCAGGCTGGCACTCCCGCCGATCGTTCCGTCCGTAACGCCGTGGGCCTGTACATTCGCGAGCAACAGGATCTCACCCGGCACGCTCCCGAGCCATGGCGTGACCTCAACGATGCCGGAGGATTCCCACGCGCCGACGTCGCGTGCTTTGCTGTCGGTGCTCCCCGCGGGCACGGCGCTCCGGTCGATGACGGCGATGCGGCGCGGGGCGGTAGTGCCGGCGGGATCCAGGGACCACACTGACGCCTCCACGCCGGAGCCTGCGCCGAAACGCGCCAGTTTCGTGGCCCGGTCTTCCTGGACGTAGATCCGGCCATCGCTCGCCCACACGAGGTTGTCCGGGCTGCGCAGCCCGCGGTCTCCCGTGTCGTCACTGTCATAGAACAGCCGGATACGCGCCTCGGCCGCCAGGCTGCCGGCTGACCCCGCCACGAACTGCACATCAATCAGGTACACATTCCCCCAGTCGTCGGCGGGGAAACGGTTGCCCTGGCCGGTGGACGCGAACGCCGCCTGGGTGCCGTTGCGGGGATTGGTGTGCAGGTCTTCCGGTCGGGAAAACATGAAGGCTTCCAGCGCCTCGGCCCGCTGGCGCAGTTCGGGATCGTTGAAATAGCCGGCACTGTCCGTCTCCTTGCCGGGTTTGCCGCTCCCGGTCCCGGTCGGCAGGGGCACGAAGCGCCCGACGCGCTCAGTCCCTGACCCAAACCACTGCTGGGGCGTCCGGTCCCCGTTGCCTGCCACCCACACGTGCAGCTGGCCCCGGGCGAGGCCGTTGCGCTCGATGAAGTTGCCACCCGGGATCTTCCGGCCAAGCCACAGGTACAGCGGCGCGCGACCGAACTCCAGATCATCCCCCAGCAGAAGGGCCACGTGGCCGTCCGGCCGGTCGCCGTCCGGCGTGCTCAGGGCGGCGCTGTTTTCCCAGGAGCCCCGGCCCAGCGAAGGCAAGGCCCACAGCGTCTCGCCCGCAACATCCAGGGCGTAGATCGTGCCGCCGTGGGGATGACCCTCCGTCCGGGTCACTTCCTCGTGGGCCATGACCAACTGGTCGGCAAAGCCGTACTCGCCGGCAGACCACCCCGATGCCGAGCAGAAGGACTCGAGGCCTGCCAGCCCCCGGCCGCGGGTCTCGTTCAGCTGGGCGGCGTCCACCACGACCCGGCCCGAGCGGTCGCGGATTTCCCGGTAGGCGAGACCGGCCGAGGTGATATGCCGCGTCTTGCGGTCCATCCGGAAGCGGGTGATGCGGGAGCCCCTGAGTTCTGTGCCGTTGGCCAGCCGATAGCTCGCACCTTCGCTCGCCTCGAGTTCGTGGGTGACGAAGAGGTCCATGGACCCGGGCTCAGTGGCCTGGAAGGCCACCATGCCGTCCAGCACGCCGGGCGGGCGGAAGCTGCCCACCGACTCGCCGGTGGTGAGGAGCACCTGGGACGAGAACCCGGCGCCCGGCACCGGGACGAGCATGGGCCGCGGCGGGGTTCCCGCGTCGACGGAGCGGTCCGCAGCACCGCAGCCGCTCAGGGCCAGCACCGTGGCCACCCCCGTGGCAAGCAGAGCAGTGGCTAAAAAGATCTTCATATTGAGGGGCCTGAGTGTTTGCCGAATGATGCCTCACTCGAGGTTACGGTTGGTGATCGGGGTCGGGGGCCTCTGTTGTTGTATCGTGGGTCGCAGTGGCCATGCAGCATCCTCAGCCCGTCATTCACCTCCACATGCCGCCGGGTAGGCCCTGGGGAATGCCCTGCGGCGCACGCTCGAAGAGCGTCTGTACTTCATTCTCGCGTGGCAGCGTTGGGGGGAGGATTCGGCCTGGCAGGTCTACCGCCCGGTCATCGGCCAGAGCATGCCCGCACCGGTGCGGCTGGCCCTGCCGCTCATCCGCCGAGGTATCCGCAAGAGCCTGTGGAGCCAGGGCACCACTCGGCATTCCGCCGCAGAGATCACCGCGATGGGGATGGCGGATCTCGCCGCCTTTCCCCACGCGTCCCCGCTCAGGAACCACCTGCTCGGTACCGGCAACCTGATGGCTTACCGGGCGCGAATCCGCGCGCGCTGGTTTGCGGACCTGACGGGGAGTCCCTGAGCGGATCAGAACCTCTGCGTCAGCGACACCCGGAAGCTGCGCTTCACCGAGTGCTTTTGGCGATTAGCTGCCAGCGACCTATAGTCATTTCATGGATTCCAGCGAGTCTGCGTCTGGCGTAGCCCCCATGCCGGATGACGGCGATACGTCCCTGATTCGGTGGATGCTTTCGCTGTCCCCTGAAGCGCGGCTGGCAGTCCTTCAGGGTTTTGTCGACAGCGCTGCCGAGCTGACGGACCTGGAGGCGCGCTACAGGGATCCCGGTGGTCGGGACCTGCGTCCAGAGATGGCAGGACTGGCCGGTGACGGGCATCACCTGTTGCTGACCCGTTGTGGTCCGGTGGAAGTGCAGTTGTTCGAGTCCTCGACCTTTCGACACTGATCCAGACGAAGGAAGAAGCCGGACGTTGCAGGAGGCCGGGAAGAAATGACTTGCCTCTCAATAATGCCGAGGTCGCCAGGTCAACCCGGCCCGCTAACGGCCGCTCCCGGGCAGACCACCGACCGCAGGTCAGCGTTCTTGACCCCGGGCCCAGGGCCAACCTTTTCAGGGCCGACCTTTTCAGGGCCACCCGGTCCAGGGCCACCGGGCAGCGTCAGCCGGCTGGACAATGGTCGCACCTTGCCGTGGAGGCGCCAGTCGTAGATCACGCTGAAGGCCTGCACACGGGCCACGTACTCGCGGGTTTCCCGGTAGGGAATGGTCTCGACAAAGACGTCGGCGGGCAGTGCACCGCGCTCCGCGAGCCAGCGTTGCACCGGCGTCGGCCCCGCGTTGTAGGCCGCAGTCGCCAGCAGCGCACTGCCCTGAAACCGCTCCGCCTGCTGGGCGAGGTAGCGGCTCCCCAGCTGGATGTTGGTCTGCGGGTCGAGCAGGGTGCTGGTGCCTCGCCAGTTCACGCCCAGTTGGCGAGCCATCTGCTCGCCGGTAGCCGGAAGCAACTGCATCAGGCCCCAGGCATTGGCCCCGGAGCGCACATCGGGCTGCCAGGCGCTCTCGGCCCGGACCAGCGCCAGGGTCCACGCCGGATCCAGTTGGTTGCGAGCGGCCTCCCGCTCCACGGTGTCCCGCTCGGCCAGCGGGAAGCGCAGGTCGTAGTGGCGCAGGTTGTCGCCGGAGGCCAGCGCAAACGCCACCCGGTCGTGCCAGCCCTGGGCGCTGGCCAGCAGCGCCAGCTGCAGGCGATCGCTTTCACCGAGGCTTCCCAGAGCGAAATCCCAGGCGCGGTTGGCCTCCACCCGCCGGCCGACCGCGTGCAGTTCGAGAGCTCGCGCCACATCCGTCTGGCCCCGGAGCGCCGCGACGCGCGCGGGGTCGGGCGTAATGTCCTTCGGGCAGATGGTGTAGGGCGCGTCCAGCCGGTCGGCGGCGAGAAAGCCGTGAAAGCTCGCTTCCGTGGCGAGGAGGGCGTAGCCGTCGCGGGCCTCCGCCGCCCGCTCTACCCCGGCCAGTGCCCGGGCCCGCCAGTAGCGGGGCCGGGACGTGGCGGCCAGGGGCGCCGGCAGGCCGTCTGCAACTTTCAGCACCGTCGCCCAGTCCTCGGTGGCCAGGGCTGCCCGGAGCTGCCAGTCCATCAGTTGTTCGGTCCGGCCCTCCGCAGGCACCTGCTCGAACCAGCGTTCCGCATCCGACCGGTACGCCACGGCGGAGTAGAGCGCGACGGACTGGAGGATTCTCGCCCGGTCGTTCGTGGTGAAGCCGAAGCGCGGTGCCAGCGTCGACCAGTGCCCGATAGCACTCGCGACCTCCGCCCGGGCAAGGCGCTGCAAGGCCACCGCCACGGCCTCCCGGTAGAGCGGCTGATCGGGCCAGCTGGCAGCGGCCAGCAGTGTGGCCTCCGGGTCGGTCAGGGCCCGGGCGAGTCGCTCCCCGTCGGCGCGCTGCTCCTCGGGCAGCAGCCGGACGAGATAACCGACCAGCGCCGGATTGGCGGCGTCGACGGCGAGGCGCAGGCGTTGCCAGACCAGTGCGCTGGTGAGCCAGCCCCGGCTCTGCACGGTGGCCAGGGGTTCATCGCAGGCCGCGGGCAAGCTCTGGCCCGTGGCCCAGAGGGTTGTCAGTTCGCCGCGAGCTGCGGTGTTGCGCTCGGTGGCCAGCAGGGCCCGCAGGCGCTGACAGCGGAGGAGCGTGGTGGTGGGCGCAGCGGCGTTATCGAAACCCAGAAAGCCGGGCCAGTCACCCCGGCGGGCAAGTTCCAGCAGGTACTCGCCCCGGAACTGGGCGCCGAGCTGGGTGGTGGCCTCCGCATCCAGGAAGCGGCGGGCGGCGGCCGCATCCACCGTGGCGAGATCCCGCCGGAGGCGCGCGTAGTCCAGGTAGGGCGCCAGGACGTAGCGCTCCAGCCTGCGGCGCTGCTCGTCGTACCGCTCGGGAGCGGAGGTCAGCAGGGCGCTGGCCGCGAGAAATGCCTCGCGATCTTCAACGACGCGCTCCGCATCGGCGTGCAGGCTGGCCGCAGCCAGCAGGAGCAGGCCGACCACGAGGAGCCTCCTGCGCAGCACAGTGGGTGAGGAGAGGGCCGACATCCGGTCAGTCTACGAGACCGGCGCTTGCGCTGTGCAGCTGATCCTGCCGCCTCTTCGACCTACAATCGGGACTCCATGAGGGGTAGCCCGTGGAAACCACAGCGCCAGCGCCGCCGCCGGAGGAACGCCCGTTCGTGGTGCCCGGCGCCACGCTGGCCTGGAGCATCGGTCAGGCCCAGGACTACGCCTACTTCAGCTTTGACGATGACGTGACCCTGGCGGCGGCAACGGCCGATCCCGTGGGCTCCGTCGGTGACCTGCCGGAGCGGGTCATCCTCGATGAGGTGTAGCGCGTTCCCGCGATTTTCACCGCGCTCAAGTCTGTTGTGTACCGCCGGGTGGGGAAGTACCAACATTGCTGCTCAAAAGACTGATCGCAATGACCACGCTTGTGGTCCAGGAAGGCGTCATGTCATCAGTTCCCCTGGCGTGCATGGTCAAGCCGCTTGCCGCAGTGGCTTTACGTTGGGAGGCGCCTTCTGGCTCACGATCCATAAATCGTGCTGGGCTTGCAGATTTATCCAGAACGCCGCCTCGGTCGCAAAGGCCGCGGCGAGCCGCATGGCCATTTCCGGCGTTACCGGCACGCGACCGTTGACGATTGCGGAAATGTGCTTGCGGCTGACGCCCAGGGCATCCGCCGCTTGAGTAATCGTGACCTTCATCGGCTTGAGGTACATCTCGCGCAGGATCTCGCCGGGATGAGCCGGGCTGTGCATCGTCGCCTTAGTGATAATCGCCATAGTCCACCTCCACTGCGTGTCCGGCCTCGAAACGGAAGATCACGCGAAAATTCTCGTCCACGTTGACTGCGTAGCGTCCTGTCGGTTTCCCCTTGAGCGGGTGCAGCCGTAGGCCCGGGGCATTCATCTGCCCGGCATGCGTCGCGGCATTCAGCATGGTCAGGATCAACTTCAGGCGCGCGGCGTGTTTCGCTTGGACCTTGCGGGCGGTGCCGGTCCCGTGCAACTCCGCAAGACCCTTGTGCTTGAAGTTTCTGATCATCCAGTAGTGAGTGTAACCAAAAAGGTTACGACAATGCAACCAATTAGGTTACGTTATGGCCTTGCCCAGAAAAAATAGCCATCCCGGACCTAATCCGCCGGGCAGGACTGATCTACCGCGCCGGCTTGGAAATCTGCGGCACCCGATCGGTGAGGTCCATGGAGAACCCGGAATCGTCGGTGAGCACCAGGCCCATATTGGTAGAGCGCAGGACGACGCGGGCCAGGTCGACGGCGGCGGGCAACTCGTAGGCCATGATCGCGCCGGAGGTCAGGGGCACGAACTTGATGCGTTCATCGGGCTTGCGGCCGAATTCTGCCCGGACCCGCTCTTTCACCCAGGCATGCCCCGCCACCTTCGCGATGCCATTCTCATAAGCCAGGACCCGCCCCACAAAGAACCGGGGCTGGTCCTCCTCGAACAGGCGGCGGTGGGCAATCAGCAGCTTGTCGCCGGGTTTGAGCATCGAGCTGAACCATGACCGGAAAGCCGAAGCTTAGCGCTTACAATCCCCGTCTGTCCCCTGCCAGTGAATGCCGCGACGAGCATGGCCGGTAAATCCTGGACGATCCTGAGTTTCGCCTTCCGCCCCTTCTTTCTGCTGGGCGCGCTGTTCGCTATGGTCGCGGTGCTGGCCTGGCTGACGGTATTACACGGTTCCGGCTTCGCCCCGGCGGTCACAGACCCCGTGGCCTGGCACGCCCACGAAATGCTGTTTGGCTTCGCTGGCGCGGCCATCGCGGGCTTTCTCCTGACTGCCGTCGCCACCTGGACCGGCCGCCCACCGGTAGCTGGGCCCCTGCTGGGTGCGTTGGTGGTCCTGTGGCTCGCCGGCCGGGTCGCCATGCTGCTGGGCCAGGCGCTGCCCACTGCGGTGGTGGCCAGTGCTGATCTGGCCTTTCCCATCCTCCTGGCGGCAATCGGGCTCCGGGAGATCATCGGTGGCCAGAGCCGGCGCAACTATGGCATCGCGGCGGTCCTGGTGGCCTTCGCTACCCTCGACGGGATCTTTCACCTCGGCCGGTCGGGCTTCTGGCCCGGCGCAGACCGGGTCGCACTATTCCTGACGGCCCACGGGCTCCTCGTTCTCATCACCGTAGTTGGCGGGCGCATCATCCCCAGCTTCACCGGCAACTGGCTGAAACTCCACGGCCACTCGCCATTGCCCCGGACACGGCCCTGGGTGGAAGCGCTCCTGATTCCGCTGGTCATTCTGGCGGGAATTGCCGACAGCACCGGCTTGCCGGGCGGCACCGTTGCTGCCCTGTCCCTGACCTCGGCGGGGCTCCATGCGGTGCGCCTGTCGGGCTGGCGGGGGCAGGCCACCGGCGCCGAGCCCCTCGTGGCCATTCTTCACGTGGCCTACGCCTGGCTGCCGGTTGGCTACCTGCTGCTCGGCCTCACGGCCCTCGGGTTGCCGTTGCCGCGCTCTGCCGCCCTGCACGCGCTGACGATGGGGGGTATCGGGACAATGATTCTTGCGGTCAGCACGCGGGTGGCTCTTGGTCACACGGGGCGAGCCCTCAAGGCCGCGCCGCTCACGCTCGTGGCGTACGTTTTGCTCAGTGTGGCCGTGTTCGTCCGGATCCTGAGCCCGCTGGTGCCCGGGGCTTATCTCGCGCTCATCGACATTGCCGCGGCGGGATGGTGTGCCGCGTTTGGATTGTTCCTCGTGGTCTATTGGCCCATCCTCACCCAAACCCCGGTGAAGCCAGGAGCTCCCAATGCTTAGGTCATCTGCCAAAGTCGTACTCATCACCGGCGGCAGTTCCGGCATCGGCCGGGCCGCGGCCGTGGCCTTTGCCAAAACCGGCGCCCGGGTGGTCGTGGCGGCCCGCCGGCGCGCGGAGGGGGAGGCCACCCTGCGCCTGGTGGAGGCTGCCGGCAGCGAGGGCATTTTTGTCCCCGCGGATGTCCGCCACGCCGCGGAGGTGCGCGGCATGGTGGCTGCCTGCGTGGAGGTCTACGGCGGCCTGGACTACGCCTTCAACAACGCCGGCATCGAGGGCACTGCGTTCGTCAAAACGGCAGACTACGACGAGGAAACCTTCCGGGAGGTCATCGACGTGAACCTCACCGGGGTGTTCCTGGCCATGAAGTACGAGATTCCAGCACTGCTCGCCCGGGGTGGCGGCGCCATCGTCAACATGTCATCGGTCGCCGGGTTGATTGGCGGCGTGGTCGGTGCGGCCTATCACGCCAGCAAGCACGGTGTGATCGGGCTGACCAAGACTGCCGCTCTGGACTACGCCAAGGCGGGAATCCGCGTGAACGCCGTGTGTCCGGCAGTCATCACCACCGACATGGCCGCGAGACTCTTCTATCAGGATCCCGAGGTGGCGAAACACATCGTTGCGATGCACCCCATCGGGCGGGTGGGCACGGTGGAAGAAGTGGCCAACGCCGTGGTCTGGCTGTGCTCCGACCAGTCGAGCTTCATCACGGGTGAGACGCTGCGGATCGACGGTGGCATGCTGGCCGGCGTCTCCTGAAGACCCTCATCAATACCGGCGCGGCCGCGCCAGTGGATCTGACCAGGAAACAACCGTGGAACCTGATTCTCAGACGGCGCAGCGGGAGCACCGGTCGGTGTAAGGGACTGTCCTGAGCCGTTCCGCCGCGATCTCGGCACCGCAGCCCGCGCAGGTGGTGTAGTGCCCGGCGTCCAGCCGGCGCAGGGCGACGCTGATCTGATTGAGTTCGTTGGTGGCGGAGTCGCTGATGGCCGCCAGCACGTCGTCGTTGCTCCGCTGCACGGCCTGGTCGGCGAAATCCGCGACGAGCGGGTCCCGCTGGTGGCGCAGATCCGCACTGGCGCTCTCGCTGCGGATCCGCAGTTCGGCCTGACGTTTGCGCAGTTGGTCGCGAATGATGCTGAGCTCAGCCACGGGATACTCCTTACAGGACGTCCGGAAGACTGAGGATGACACGAAAGCGGGGGATCACAGGATAGGTAACTCTACCGATAGCCAGTGGGTCCGGGCGGCCCGGCTTGCGCTAAGCTGGATCTCCAGCGTTTCACCCCGCCCGGATTCTCCCGTACCGCCGTTGCTGATCCTGCTCATCAAGCTCCTCCTCGTCCCGTTGCTCCTGGCAGCGGTGACGCTGGCGGCCCGGCGCTGGGGATCTGGCGTCGCCGGCTGGCTGGGCGGTTTCCCCATCGTGGCCGGCCCCATCCTGCTGATCCTGACGCTGGAGCAGGGCAACGCCTTCGGCGCCCTGGCGGCAGAAGCGGCGCTGGAGGGGGTAGGCCCGACGATGCTGTTCACCATTCTCTATGCCCGCCTCAGCGCGGGACTGCCCTGGTGGCAGACGGTGCTCCTCGCCTATTGCGGGTGGGTCGCCGCGGTGGCCCTGGTGTTTCAGGCGCCACCCGGCCTCGGGGTTGCGGCCGCGATCGGCGGTACCGGTCTCGCACTGGCCCTCTGGCTGGTCCGGCCGCCACCGGGCCCGGTGCTGCCCCAGCGCACCAACCGGCTGGAACTGCCGGCCCGGATCCTGGTTGGCGTGCTGCTCACCTTCGTCTCCAGCGGGCTCGCCGCCGCGTTTGGCCCGCGACTCGCAGGTTACGCGGCGATCTTTCCCCTGGTCGCGTCCATCGTCGCGAGCTTCAGCCACGCCCTGCACGGGCGCGATTCGGCCGCGCGCTTCCTGGCGGGATGGGCCCGGGGCATGTGGTCAGTGGGAATCTTTTGCCTGCTGCTGGCCGTGCTCCTGCCCAGGATCAGTGTCGCCCTGGCGTTTGCGGCCGCGCTGGCGGTGACCGCAGCGCTGCATGCACTGTTGCGGCCCCGCAAGTGACCCCGGGCCAGACTGTGGTGCGTTGAGACCACCGGAGATTCCCATGACCCAGGATGAACCGCCCGTTTCCCTTCGAGTCCCTGCGGGACTACGTGGCGGTGCTGGAGGCCCGCGGCCTGCTGCTGCGCTTTCGCGGCGTCAACCAGGACGCCTACGAGGCCACCGCCATCATGTACGCGCTCATCGACGAGTTCGGCATGCACGAGGCGCCCGCCGTGTTGTTCGAGGACCTCCGGGCGAATGGTCGCGTTTACCCGGGACCTTTGGTGGCGAACACCCAGGGGCACATGGACACGGAGGGCGGCCCGGGCTCACCGGATCGCAAGACCACCAGCAAGGCCATCATCGACGCCACGCGCCAGTGGCCGGAGGAGGGTGGGCCAGCCTTCTACCAGGAGCTCAATCGCACGATGCTGGAGAGAGCGGAGCCCGGTGTGATCGAGCGCGTCAAGGCGAAGTGGCCCGGCAAGTTACTGGCAGAGCGGAGGTTCTAGCCCGGGCTGGGGGCCGCTTTCTCCACGGTCATCTGGTTTTTGCCGCCCGGCAGGCTGTAGTCCCGCCACAGCGTGATTTTTTCGTTCTGGACGACGAACAGGCCAACGATGGGGAAGGTCATGCTGCGCCCACCCGGTTTCGCGATGAAACGATCCACGCGTTCATTGATCACCACCTGGCCGATGGTGCAGGTGCGCAGGATCTCCCATTCCACCCGCGCCAGGTCGGTGAGGAAGGGGCCAATCTCCTTGCGAAATTCCTCCAGGCCAATGATGTCCGGGCGCTTCTCGAACATCTGGTAGACCAGCTTGTCCGCCAGATACGGGATGAGCTGTTCCAGATCCTTCGCATTCCAGGCCAGGCAGAAGCGGGTGACCAGCGCGGCGTTGGCAGCCTCCAGCGCGCTTTGCCCGGGACCTGAAGCGTCGTCAGCGGCCAGGGCTGGCCCCGGCGCCAAAGTGCCGGCCAAAGTGCCGGCCAGAGCACCGGCGAGGGCGCCGGCCATTCCCCCGGCCAGCAGCAGGCCGCGTCGGGATAACAGGGAGAGTTCGCGAGTGGTGTCGTTCATCACTGATCTTTCGCCAGACGGTGGTCTGGAACAGGGCAGGGCTACTTTACCCGGATAACGATCTTGCCTCGCGCCCGCAGAGTTTGGCTGTGCACATGCGCGGCCTGGATATCGTCCAGGCTGAATTCGCTGTCGATGATGGATTTCAGCTGGCCCGCCCGGACCCAGCCGGCCAGGAGTTCAAGATCGGCGCCGGTGGGCGACCAGACCAGGAAGTAGGCGCCGCCGGCTTGACGTGGGGTCTGCCCCGGCAGGAAGAACTCGACGCCCGGCCCCGGCACCAGCGTCAGGTAGCAGCCATCGTCGGTCAGCGCGGGTCGCGCCGCTGCCGGGCTGTGCGCGCCGACGGTGTCGTAAATGAGGTCGTAGCCGGCGCCGGGCACGAGCACCGGCTCCCGGGTGTAATCAATGACGTTCTCGGCGCCGAGTTCCCGGGCCAGCGCCAGGTTCGCCGTGCTGCAGACGCCGGTGACCCGCGCTCCCAGGTTCCGGGCGATCTGGACCGCATAGGTGCCCACACCACCCGCCGCACCGATGATCAGCACCCGCTGGCCCGCTCGCAGCTGGCCGGGATCCCGCAGGCCATTCAGCGCGGTGAGCGCTGCCAGCGGCATGGCGCCGGCCTCTGCGTGGCTCAGTTCCGGAGGTTTCCGGGCCACCGTCCCCACGTTGAGCACCGCGTATTCGGCATAACAGCCGCCAGCGCCGACATCGGACCGGGCAAACACCGCATCCCCCGGTGCAAAAGCATTCACGCCGGGGCCGACTTCCTCCACGATGCCGGACGCGTCGAACCCGAGTATCAGGGGGAAGGCGGAGCCGTAGCGCGCGGCCATCTGGCCCCCGGGAATCTTCCAGTCGATGGGATTGACGCTGCTGGCGTGGACCTGGATCAGGATCTGGCCCGGACCCGGCACCGGGCGGGGCACGTCCCGGACCCGCAGCGGGACTGCCGGACCGAAGTTGTCGATGCCTGCTGCCTGCATGGCCTGGTCAGACTTCCCGATCGTAGTAATCCACGCCGCTCTCTTCCCGCACCATGATCCTCGCCATCGACTCGCCCGTGGTGGTGTAGCCGAAGGCGCCGATTTTCTTCGAGTCCGGGTAGCCGACCACCTCGGTGAGCAGCAGGGTCGACAGGCACAGGTAGCGCAGGGGGCTGTCACCCGTGTTGAGCAGCTGGTGCGTGTGGGCCGGGCCCACAGGGAAAGTCGCGTAGTCGCCCGGACCAACCGGCACTTCATCCGGACCAATACGCAGGTTCCCCGTGCCTTCCAGCACGTAGATCGATTCCTCGTTCGCGCAATGATAGTGATTGGGAAAAGCGGTCCTGCCGGGCGGGACTTCGTAGTAGCTGCAGCCGATGCCCCGGGCGCCGGTGGCCTTGCCGAGGGGCTTGCTGGCCAGGGCAAACCGGCCGGCTTTCTCGAAGCCGCCGGCCTTGAGCTCGGCGATGTTCACGACATGGGGATGGCGGCGCGTGGTCTTGTCCATGAGAATCTCCCGCGCGGTTGCGCGTGATTGACCGGGACAGAATATACGGGAAGCCGGCGCTCCTCCGGTTGCCCGTAGGAGCGCCTTAAGGCGCGAATTCATATCGATCGCGCCTCAAGGCGCTCCTACGGACATCATCCGCCGCAGGACCAGCCACCCGCCCACCATGCCCCCCAGGTGCGCGAAGTGGGCAACGCCGGCGCTGGTGCCGGTGACCCCCTGAAGCAACTCCGCGGCGGCGTAGAGCGTCACGAAGAGCCAGGCCCGCAGGGGGATTGGCGGAAAGATGAGGCGGACTATTCGGCGCGGGTAGAGCATGGCGAACGCAAGGAGCACTCCAAACAGGCCGCCCGAGGCGCCCACCGTCGGAAAGGGCACCCCCACGGGCGGCCACGAGACCACGAGGAGCTGGGTCATGCCGGCCGTCAGGATGCTGGCGAAGTACACGGCCGCGAACCGCCGGGCGCCGGTGGCCTGGACGACCTCGCGACCGAAAATATGCAGCCCGAGCATATTGAAGCCCAGGTGGAGCAGGTTGGCGTGGAGGAACCCGTAGGTAAGCAACTGCCAGGGCTCGAAGCCGACAGGGCCACGCACGCCCGCCACCGCGAAGCTGCCCAACGGCCACAGCCCGAAGGTGGCGGTGACGGCGGGCTCGTAGGCGGCTCCCGCGAGGAAGATCAGGACATTGGCGACGATCAGGAAGCGGATGAGCACAGCCGGCATGGTGCCTGATCCCGGCGTTTAAGTTGGCCGCTGCTGCAGACCGGGACCCGAGACGGGGTGTTCTCTGTCCAGATGGTCCCGGTGGCGGGCCGGCTGATGGCGGTTCTACGCTACGCGGGCCGCTCAAAAAGGACTTGCGCACTTCACCCTGTTTGGCTGGCCCGCCCAACCATTGCCACGATTCGGACTGGATTCGACCGGCGCGTGACAGTCCGGCGCATCGCGCGGGATTCGCGGCTGGCCCCGGCCCTACCAACCGTCCGGTACGCATGCCATCGCCCTGAGGCGACTCTTCTTTACGAGTTGGTCGACCGGCACAACCCGGCGTTCCTGGCGGCCCTGGAACAGGACGGCCGCAGGCTGCCGACCTTCATGCAGCAGGAGTTCGACGGGCTGAGCGTGCCGTTCCCGCTGCGCTTTCTGTTGGCCACGGAACCGGCGGCTGTCACCGCCGTGCTGGGCATCGTCTACCGGGCGATTGCGACTTCATCGCGCGCCTGGCGGCCCTGGTGCCGAGGCCCCGGGCCCACCTGACCCGGTACCACGGGGTGTTTGCGCCGCACAGCCGGTGGCGGGCCGAGGTCACGCCGGCGGGGCGGGGCAAGGCCACGACGACGGACCTGCGGACCCCGGCGGAGCGCCACCGGGCCCTGACCTGGGCTCAGCGCCTCAAGCGGGTGTTCGGCATTGAGATCGAGACCTGCGAGCAGTGCGGGGGCAAGGTCCGGGTCATCGCGAGTATTGAAGACCCGGCGGTGATCGGGAAGATCCTCGGGCTCCTGGCGTCGCGGGAGCTGCCGGCCGGGTCGAGGCCGCCGTCGCGGGGCCCGCCTCAGGGGGAGTTGGGGTTCCCGTAACGGGGTCGGACGCCGCGGCCCGGGTCGGGTTCACGACGCCGGGGTCGCTGCCTGCGCGGGTGGCGGTCTGCGCTGCACAAATCCGGGGATAGCGGGGAGATTTGCTTCTCTATGGACCCGCAGTGCCGGCGGCCAGCCGGCCCAAAGGCCGTGGCGGCCGGGGTTCCGGGCTGGCAGACTTCAGCACTGCCGGTGGCGGTCTCAACTGGTCGATGCAAGGCGAGCATGAAGAACGTTCGCCGGCGTGTCAAAGCTGAGCGTCTCGCGCGGCCGCTGATTGAGCTGGAGAGCCACTTTATTCAGGTGCGCCTGGGAGTGGCGTGATAGGTCGCTGCCCTTGGGGAAGTACTGTCGCAGCCGCCCATTGGTGTTTTCATTCGAGCCCCGCTGCCAAGGACTCCGCGGATCGCAGAAGTACACCTTGATGTCGCTGGCGATGCTGAAGCGCTTGTGATCAGCCATCTCAAGGCCTCGATCCCAGGTGAGCGAGCGGCGCAACTGCTTGGGGAGTCTCTTGACGTGCCGAACCAGTGCGTTCGCCACGGTCGGACTGTCTTTGCTCGGCAGCTTGACCAGCATGACAAAGCGGGAGCGCCGCTCCACCAAGGTCGCGATCTGCGTGCCGGGCGTTCCGCGCAGCAGGTCGCCTTCCCAGTGACCCGGAACCGCTCTATCGTCAGCTTGTGCGGGTCGCTCGCGAATCGAGACGGCATCCACGATTTGTCCGCCACCCGCGCCGAGCTTGCCGCGATAGCTACGGCCATAGCGCATGGAGCGCCCGCGGCGCAGGTGCGCGAGGAGCTCTTTTTTTAGCACTCCGCGGGTTTGGATGAACAGCGTTCGGTAAATCGTCTCGTGCGACACGCGCCTACTGTCATTGTTGCCAAACTCTCTGGCAAGCCAGGCCGCGATCTGCTGCGGCGACCAGTTCAGACGCAGCTTTTGGGCGACCAGGAGGGCCAGCGCCGGCTGCTGCGCCAGGCGGCATGGCTTGGGACGCTGCGCATTGCGCCAGGCGTGCCGATCAGCATCGAGGGCTCGATAGCGGGCTTTGCCACCGTGGCGGGCGATCTCCCGACAGATGCTCGAGGGCGACCGGCCCATCCGTCGCGCCATCGCTCGCATGGAATCGCCAGCGTAAATCCCCCGCGAGATCTCCTCGCGCTCGCTCAGCGACAGCGATCGGGCGGAACGGCAGCGCAACTGAGCCACGCCACCGCGGTGCGTGAGCAGCCTGTGCAAGGGACCCGGATACGTCCCCAGCGCTCGGGCAATGTCGGCGCAGTTCTCACCCCCTCGCCAGCGGCGCCATACCTCGGTCTTGAATGCGGCTGTAAACCAGGGGCCTCGACTCATGATGCAACCTCCTATCCATCGCAATGTTAAGGTGTTGCATTGACCGGTTGAGACCGCCGGTGTTTGAATTTCCTATACCCCGTCGCAAACTGGTTTACGCGTGGCCGGGTACCGAATGGCATTTCGGCCTGGACGGGTTCTGCGAAAGTACGCAGCTGATAGAATCCGCCACTGATCGACACTGACAACAGGCTCCGGCATGTACATCAATTTCTGGTACCCGATCTGCAAGGCCGGTGAACTGACCAACACCACCCCGTTGCGCGTGGATCTCCTCGGCCTGCCCTTCGTGGCCTTTCGCGACAGTGGCGGCACTGCTCACGTGCTTGCCGACACCTGCGCCCACCGCGGCGGCTCGCTCAGCAAGGGCAAGGTGCAGGACGACTGCGTGGAATGCCCGTATCACGGCTGGCGGTTTGGCGGCGACGGCCGCTGCGTCCTGATTCCATCGCTGGGCGACAGCACGCCGCCGGCCCGGGCCAAGGTGGACAGCTACCCGGTACAGGAAAAATACGGCGTGGTGTTTGCCTTTCTCGGCGACCTGCCGGAGGCCGAGCGCCCGCCGGTGTGCCCGGTGCCCGAATTCGGCCAGGAGGGGTGGCGGGCCAGCGAGATCGCCGTGCTCCACATCAACTGCTACTACGAACGGTCCATGGAGAACGGCCTCGACGCGGTGCACAACGAATTCGTACACCCCGGGCAGGGTTTTCCGCCAATGCACACCGAAACCTTGCGGGCCATCGAGAACGCTTGGGGCAGCGGCTTCGAGGCCTACTTTGGCGATCCGCAACTCGACATGACGACCTTCGCCAGGGAACGCAATCGCACCGGCGAACTGCGGGCGGGTTCTTGGTTCCACGGCCCCAGCAGCCTGGTGACCTCGATATTCATCAACGCCGAGAGCAACCTCGTGCAGTACTTGTTTGAAGCGCCGGTCGACGGCAACCGCACGCGCATCTACTTCCTCAACATGCGCAACTGCATGCTCGATGAATCGATGGACCAGAAGGTGATGGACATCAACCTGAAGATTGTCCACGAAGACATCGTCATTCTCGAGGCCTTAAACCCGATACGCACGCCCGATACGCTGACGCGGGAAATCATGACGCCCGGCGATCGGATCGTGATCCGGTTCCGGGAACGGCTGCGCGAATGGGACAGCCGCGGCTGGCGCCTCGACCGCCAGGTACTGATGGCGGCCAAGGGGGATGTGGCTTACGCGATTCCGTGCCCTGCCCGCCGCACATCCGGAAACTGGGTGCTGGAACCGGTATCGCTCAGGCAGCCGTAACGCGCGCATGGCGAATTGCTAATTTACACCGCGATCGCCATGACCTCCCGCTCGATCTTCCTGGCATTCGCGATCTCGGCAATGCGCAGGTCGTAAATCGCCTGCAGATTCAGCCAGGAATGGGCATCACCGCCAAAATAACGGGCGAGCCGCATGGCGGTGTCCGCAGTGATTCCACGGCGCTCTAGCACCACATCGTTGATCCGGGGTGGCGGCACCCGTAGCGCCTTGGCCAGCGCGTTTGCACTCAGCCCCGAGGGAAGTTAACGCCTTGAATTTCGCCGAGCGACCAGCCGGTCGAATTCTTCCAGGATTTCCGACATGCTCATGGCGGTTGCAAACTCGCCCACCCACTTGCGAACCATTGCAATGTCGGCTCCCGGGTGGGCAGTCAAGAGACCCTGAATGTCCTCTATATCCTTGGGGCGGCGCGCGATGGCCTTCATGACCAGCAAATCTTCGACCCGAGGAAGCCGTACGTTAACGCCGCCGACTTGGTGAATCTTGCTGTTCGCGACCGCCGCTTCCTCGAACGCCAATCCACCGAAGATAACGTCAAGGTCGATTCCCGACGCCGGGTGTCGCAGCAGAAGAACCCGGCTGCGCCGTGCAAATTCCAGTACACTATCGATTCGAGGAGCGATCCCAAAACGAGCAGCACCCGCCAAGACGCTGGCCCAGTCCGCCTCAGGCACAATCGTCAGTACATCGACATCCTGGGTGAGTCGCGGTTGCCCGAGGATGGACGCGGCAACGCCGCCGATCACCATGGACGGCATGGTCATCGCGTCAAGCCAGCTCATCAGGTCTGCCAGTGCAGCCAGAAGCGATGCCTGGACGCGCTCAGCCACCGGTCGGCTGCCGCAGACGGTTCCAGCGATCGCGGACAACCGCGACTTCCTCTTCCCGATCACGCTCGGGGCCGAAGACGAGTCGCGAGGCCATCAGAGATTCGAGTTGTTGCAGCTTCGACTCCATTGACCTGCGCCGCAACTCGTCGGTCTCGAAGTCCCGCACAATTGCCCAGCGCTCGAAATATGCGCGGGCTTCGTCGGCGGTGATTGGAGGCATGAGGCTATAGTACTACCCGAGGCGAATCAGCAGTGTCCGGTCGTTGAAGTTCTGGTGTGTGAATCGGTGAGCCGGGCTGACCAGGGTCCGGCGCCCAACACTGACCAGATCGAAGCGCTGCATCTCACTGAAACTGTGTGGCAGTTCTGGAGATTCGCCCGGGCTGAATTGGACGCCGGTTAACAACCACGGCACCTATGTCGCCCGGCACGACGATTTGGTCAAGCGGATAGGAAATTCAAACCACGGCCTCCTCCATGAGCGCAGCCTGCATCTGCACCTCGGCGTACATCTTCTTCAGCTGCCGGTTCTCTTCCTCCAGCTCCTTTACCCCGGACACCATCGGTACGTCCATGCCGCCAAACTTCGCCCGCCACTTGTAGGAGGTGGCATTGCTGATGCCGTGAGTCCGGCATAGCTCCGGGACGGCGCTGCCGCCCTCAGCCTGCTTCAAAACGCCAATGATCTGGCTGTCGGTAAATCTAGATTTCTTCACGGGAACCTCCTCGACTCAGATTACGAGAAACTTCCACTTCTGGCCTCAGCTAAATTTCGGGGGGATTACCCTTCGAGCAAGCGCAGAATTAAGTGTCCTGCCCCGGATTGGGCTGCTTGAAACCCGCATTCCTGAAGTGCCGCTATTGACCTGCCAGGCGATTTTACGAACGCGCCTCAAGCTGGTCTTCGGCATCGAGATCGAGACCTGCGCGCAGTGCGGGGGCAAGGTGAAGGTGATCGCGAGTATCGAGGACCCGGCGGCCGTTCCTTGACACCGGTAAGGCCCATCCTTACCGTAAGGAGAATCCTTACTAGTGAACCTTTCAATGATCACCAGCAAGCTCACCACGAAGGCACAGACCACGATACCCCAAGCGGTTCGGACGGCATTGCGGGTCAGGGTAGGCGATGAAATCGCCTACCAGATCGACGGGGCACGCGTCATCCTCACGAAGGCTAATGGTGCGCAAGGGGCCGATGACCCGTTTCGCACGTTCGAGGAATGGAACTCAGCCGCGGACCGCAAGGCCTATGCCGACCTTTAAGCGCGGCGATGTCGTCAAGGTGCCGTTTCCCTACACAGACCGGGCCACGCGTCAGTCGCGTCCGGCGTTGGTCGTTTCGACGGCGGACCTCGAGGAGACCCACGCTTTGCTTTGGGTCCTGATGATCACGAGTGCCGACAATCGCGGCTGGACGGGTGATGTGGATGTCACGAACTTTGCCGCCGCGGGCCTTCCGGTTGCCTCAGTTATCAGGACCGCCAAGATCGCCACCATCGAGTCTGCCGATGCAACGAAGCTCGGCAAGATCTCCGCCGCGGCGCTGAAGCAGGTCAACCACCAGATCGGCACACTCACCGGACTTGAATAGCCAAGCGTCAGCGCCGGGGTAACTGCCAACGGCAACTGCCGATCAAGCGGTGGCGGGCTCTATGTCCGCACTATCCGCGCTGTGAATCCTCTGCTAGATTCAGACGGGGGCACTCGAAGTAGAACCGTATGAATGCATCGATAAAACCTCTTGGAATTGATCGCCTCCCCGTCGAGGAACGGTTGGCGTTGGTGGAGCAGATCTGGGACAGCATCGCCGCTGACAGTTCGGCAGTGCCGTTGACCGGTACCCAGCACGCCCAGCTACAGAAGCGAATGGAAGAGGACGATGCTCATCCGGGTGACGTGATGTCCTGGGAGCAGGTCAAGGCTTCGACGCTTTCCCGTCTCGGGAAGGGACCCTCACGCCGGCCTTTCGAGCAGCCGCCCGTCTGGGGTACGACGAGGCCGCCGGTTGGGATGAGGCGCAACGATCCGGCCTTGGTGTCGAGTTAGGGCGGGGTGTTTGCAACGCCCATTCTCGCGGCAGGCAGTGTGTTGATGAACCCAGGCCTTGCCCAATGAGCTACGAGCAACCCCCTTACGCGGTGCGCCTCCGTGCGGGGAGCATCGAGTACCGGCACTACGAGCCCTACCTCGTCGCCGAGACCCTCGTGCAGGACGCCAGCCATTTTGACGGTGCCGGCAATGAGGGCTTCCGGCGACTCTTCCGGTACATCGCCGGGGGCAACACGAGTCGTGCCCGGATCGCCATGACGGCGCCCGTGTCCCAGGCGGCGCAGGGCGAGAAAATCGCGATGACGGTGCCGGTGCATCAGTCCGGCAGTACCGCCGGCTGGCGGGTGGCCTTCATGCTGCCCCGGCACTACACGCTGGAGACCGCGCCCGTACCCAGCGACCCCCGCGTGCAGGTGGTTGCGGTGGCGAGCCGGCTGATGGCGGTCCTGCGCTACGCGGGCCGCTGGACGGAGCGCAACTTCGTGGCCCATCGTGATGAGCTGCTGCAAGCGCTGGCGGCGGCGGGCATCAGGCCGGCGGGCGAGCCCCAGCTGGCCCGCTATAACGCGCCTTACACGCTGCCGTTTCTGCGCCGTAATGAAGTGTCCGTAAACGTCGACCGGGTGCCCCACCATGCCTAAGGCCCGTCTGGTCCTCAGCAGTTTCGAGGCGGGGCAGGAGAGCCTCGCGCCCAATGCCCGGTGGCGCGGGTTCAGCGACCGGGTGATGGGTGGCGTCTCGGATGCGACCTTCGTGCGTGCCACTGTGGACGGCAAGGACTGCATCCGCCTGTACGGCCGGGTGACCCGCGACAGCGGGGGCGGCTTCATCCAGATGGCCCTCGACCTCGCGTCCCGCGGCGGGCAGTTCGACGCCTCCGCCTACTCCGGCGCTGAATTTCTCGTGCACGGCAACGGCGAGGACTACAACTGCCACGTCCGCACTGCCGATTGCGGCTGGTACGACCAGTCCTACCGCGCCACCTTCCGGGCCGAGCCCCGCTGGCAGCGGGTCCGAATTCCCTGGACTGGCTTTACGCCGAACGATCTGACGATTCCGCTCAATCCCGGCAAGATCCAGCGGCTGGCCCTGCTGGGCTGGATGCGGGAGTTCACGGCGGACATCGCCCTGGCTGAGGTCGCGCTCTATCCCTGAGCGTAGTGGCGTCCGCCCCCGCCGGCCGTCATCAGCCGGCGGGGGCAGAGCCTGATTCTTCAGTCGGCGGTCTCGTCCTGGACCAGCAGGCCGAGGGGCGCCCCGCCACCCGTCGCGTCCCGGGCGATGGCGGTAAAGATGTCACCGTTCGCCAGCGGCAGTGTGGCGAAGATCGCCACCGGGGACTTGACCCCTGCCGGCGTGACGGAAACAGCGTAGGTGGCTGCCGTCAGGCCCACGTAGCCCGTGTTGGCCTTGAAAGGCACATTGGCGAAGGTCGGCGTGATGGTGTTGATATCGGTGCCCGGCGCTGCCACGTAGATATCCACGTTGCCGGCGCTCGGCGAGCCGTGCACGATGCGCACCCGCGCCTCGGTGGCAATGCTGCGCCGATCATCGGTCAATACCAGGGGCTCGATACCGGCCAGGAAGCCCACGGCCAGCACCGAATAGCTCTGTCCGGCGACCAGCGCCAGGTTGGCATCAATCACCGTCAGGGCCTGGCTGGCGTCATCCACGACCTTGATGTTGTAGGTGGCCGGGGGGACGCTTTCGTAGTCGGTGAGAGAGGGGTAAGTCGCACCGTTGAACAGCGGATTGGCCAGGTCATTGTTCACGATGACGTCCACCGCCGGCGCATCGGGCGACAGGTGTCCTGCCCGGACATCCGCGGGCGTGTTGACGTCCAGCAACTCAGACTGGGTGGTGCCGTCGTTGACGAGCAGCGAGATCGGGGCTGAACCCGTGGTGGTGTTGGCGACGGCAACTAACAGCAGGTCAGCCCCGTTGGCCAGTGCCACCGTGCCGGCGTCGTAGACGACCGCCGCCGGGTTGTTGGCGAGGGTCACGCGGACCTGGTAGCTCCCGGCCGGGACCTCGACGGGTCCGAGCTCGTTGCCAAAGCTGAAGGTGCCCAGCGCGGTCGCGGTTGCGAGATCGGCGCCGGGTGCCGTGACATAGACCGAGACGGCTGGCGCATCGGGTGCGGCGTGCACCACCTGGGCACGGGCCTGGCCGGACGGCACCGCAGACCGCAGATTCGCGATCACCAGCGGGGCCAGGGTGGCATTGGCGACCTTGCCAACCGCAAGAATGGAGTATGCAGTGTCGGCCAGGAACTCCACAGCCGGCACGTCGATGACGGTCACGTCACCGCTGGGCGTGATGGCGTCGACGCTCACGTCGTAGGTGCCCCGGGACGGATCGGTGAAGCCCGAGCCTTCCTTGTAGTTGACTTCGGTGAGCAGCGGTTCGTTGTCCAGCAGCACGTTGACCTTCGGCGCGTCCGGGGAGGCGTGGATCACCCGGAGCTGGGTTCGGGGTGTGCTGTTGCTGTCGCCACAGGCGCTGAGCACCAGAGAGCTCACAACCAGCACCGCGGCGCCAATCAAGCCCCGCAGCGGGGACGGCTCAGTCGCCTTTAAAGTCATTCGGATGTGATGCAGCACAGGCTTGCTCCTCGTTGGTGAAGACATAAGCCCAGCTTTCGGCGCGCCGGCCGAAGAGGATTCAGCGCTGCGTTGCACGTTTCCGTTGCGCTGAAGTTATCCTTGCTGCCACAACCTCCGGAACCTTGTCATGCCCAGAGCGCCGCGCACGCCACTGGAAATTCTCACGGCCAATTCCCGGCCACAGCCGGCGATTCCCGCGGTGCTCGTTCTGCTGCTCTGTGGTCTATTTGCCGCCTCGGCGGTGCAGGCGGGCAGCGGCTCGTTTGCGGCCTGGGGGCTGACGATCGGGCTGCTCGCCTCCTGCGGGCTGGCCATCGCCGCCGGCTTCTGCTCCGTGTTTCCCACCCTGGTCTGGATCGGACTGGCGGGCCTGCTGTTTCGCTCCAGTTTCGCGGCCCTGGCGCTGCACAGCCGCGCGGCGCTGCTTGCCGGCGCCCTGGCCGCCGCTGTCATGACCGGCGTCCAGATCTGGCGGGTGAGGAGCGGACGCTTCGTGCCCACGCTGGCGGACGAGCCCGCCGGCGACCAGGACCCTGGTTAGTACCCTGGCTAGGACGAGCCGGACAAGCCGGCGGGCGGACCCGCGGGTACGAACGGCTCCACGTCGACCCGCGCGTAACGCACCTCGATAATCTCAAGTTCTTCCCGGCCTCCGGGAGCCTGCAGGATCACGCTGTCGCCGGGCCTGGCCTTCAGCAGCGCGCGGGCGAGGGGCGAGATCCAGCTGATGTGCTTGCGCCGGTGATCGCTCTCGTCCACCCCGACGATCGTGACGACCTGCTCCTCGCCTGCCGCACTGGCGTAGCGCACCGTGGCACCGAAGAACACCTGCCCGGCGGTCCGCTCATCCCGGGGCACCTCCGGATCGATCACTGCCGCCAGGTCGATCCGGCGGGTCAGAAAGCGGATGCGCCGGTCGATGTCCTTCAACCGGCGCTTGCCGTACTGGTAGTCGGCGTTCTCGCTGCGATCCCCGTTGCCGGCGGCCCAGGACACGACGGCGGTCACCGCCGGCCGTTCCTTCCTGAGCAGGAACTGCAACTCGTCTTTGAGGCGTTGCAGGCCGGCAGGCGTGATGTAGTTTTTGGTGCCGGGGGGCAGGGCGCTCCGGCTCTCGCGAGCCTCATCCTCGGGGGCGTCGGCGTCCTGATCGGATTCTCTGGTGAAGGCTTTGCTCACGATTTCTCGAGGATAGCGCCTGCCCAGGTGAAACCGCCACCGAAGGCGCAGAGGCCTATGCGGGACGCCGGACCCGGCTGGCGCAGCACGGTGTCCAGCGCCAGCGGGATGGTGCTCGAAGAGGTGTTGCCCTGGTGCGCGATCTCGTTCCACACCCGCTCTGGTGGGAGTTGCAGCCGGGTACGCATCGCCTCGATGATGCGGCCGTTGGCCTGGTGGGGCACGATGAGGTCGAGATCAGCGATGCCAAGCCCGGCCTGCAGGCAGGCATCCGCCAGGACACCGTTCATGCGGCGCACGGCCTCCGAGAACACGCGCCGGCCTTCCATCCGCACGCCCTGGCCGGAACCCGGCAGCGGTACCAGCAGCGTGGTGCCGTCTTCCCCCCGGCCGTCGATCACCGGCCGGTGCAGCCGGGCGAGGCCCGCGCCGGGCAGGGACGAGGTCGTCACGATCGTCGCCGTCGCGGCGTCGCCAAAGATCGGTGCGGTTTCCGGATCGTCCGGGTTGGTGATCCGGCGCATCACCTCCGTGGTCAGCACCAGCACGTGGGCACCAGGGCGCGACTGGAGAAAATCCCAGGCGGTGGAGAGTGCGTACAGGTAGCCGCTGCAGGCTGCCAGCAGGTCGTAGGCGGGCACGTTGGCTGCCGGCGCGAGGCGCTCCAGTACCAGGCACGCCATGGAGGGCACGACCGTCACCGGCGTGCTGGTGCTGCAGATGATGAGGCTGAGATCCGCCGGCTTCAGGCCTGCTTCCGCCAAGGCGACGCCGGCAGCGTCGACCGCCATGCTCACCGCGTCCTGGGAGGCACTGGCCACGGTGCGGCTGCTAATGCCGGTGCGCTCGGCAATGCCGTCCCGGCCGTCAATATTGAAGGCGGGAAAGCGCTGCAGCAGCTCGGCGTTGTCGAGACGGTCAGTGCCGCGGCACACGCCGAGGCCCGTGATGACGACCGAGTGCGCATCGGCCTGGCTGGCCCCAAGGGCTTTCCCGGGCCCCGGCGGTGTGCTCCGCCGCACCAGATGCGGCGTGCCGGCGGCTTCACGCGTGAGCTGGCGCTGGCGCGCCTTCTCAACCCCCAGACTCATCACACCAAGGGTCAGCAGTGGCGTGTCCACGGGGGCCTGGTCCCCAATGCTCAGATGAATCACCTCCACCGTGCCGTCGGCAGGAGAGACCAGGTCAACCATCGCCTTGTCGGCCTCGAGAGTCGCCAGGTGCTGGCCTGCCCGGACGACGTCGCCCACCTTCACGAGCAACTCCACCACCTCGACCTGCTGATCGGCCGGGCTGGAGCCGATCGCCGTGACGACGAACCGGTCCGCCGCCCCGAGCGGCGGCCGGTCCCAGGTCAGCGTGAGGTCGAGCATCTCCGCCGCGGCCGTCAGCAGGCCGGCGAAGGACGGCAGGATTTCGAGCTGATTGCCGAAGTGACAGGGCACGAACGTATCGGGCCGGGCCAGTCGCCGGTATTGCACCGGACCCTCGATGGCTTCCGCCACGGCGGCGATGACCTCCGCGCCAAACCCTGCCGTCACGTTGTCCTCGTGGACCACCAGCAGTCGCCGGGTTTTTTGCACGGACCGGAGCACGGCGTCCCGGTCGAAGGGCGACATCCAGCGCAGGTCCAGCACGTCGGTCGTGACGTCGATGGCAGCCAGCGCGTCGGCCACTTTCTCGCAGAGCGGCAGCGTGCTGCCCCAGGCGACCAGCGTGAGGCTGTCACCGCTGCGCACGAGGCGCGCCCGGCCCAGCGCAATGCGTTGTTGGGCGACGTCCGGGGACGTGCCCCGTTCACGATCGTTGAGCAGGGCCTTGGGGTAGAGGATCACCGTGGGCCGCTCGCTGTCGAAGGCAGCGTTCAGCATGCCGGCGGCATCGGCAGCCGTGGCCGGCATGCCCACGTCGATCCCGGGCAGATGGGCCAGCGTGGCCTCGAAGGTGTGGGCGTGAAAAGGGCCGAGTCCGGGACGGTAGGCGCCGCAGGCGGCGAGCACGATCACCGGTGCACGCCAGCCCCCGTTGGTGCGCCAGTCCAGGGTGGCCAGTTCAGTCGCCAGCTGGTTGAAGGCGACAGGCAGGAAGTCGGCGAACTGGATGAAGGCCACCGGCCGGCCACCCGCCAGCGCCCGGCCGATGCAGGTGCCGAGAATCGTGGCTTCACTCAACGGCGAGTTGCGCACCCGGCCCGGAAACTGGGTGCTCAAGGTCCGGGTGACGCCGAAGACATCGCCCTTGGGATCTTCGAGATCCTGGCCGTAGAGCGACACGCGGGCATCCGTGGCCAGGCGGTCCCGCAGGACCTCCCGGATGGCCTCGGTCATCAGCACCGGGCCGGTTGTTCCCCGGTGCTCGCGGGTCGTCGTCCGGGTGGGCGTTGGCTTTGCCTCCCGGGTGGCCACGGGCAGGGGCTGGCGCAGTGCCTCATCCACGGCGGCCTGCACATCCTTCTCGACGCCCGCTTCCAGGGCCTGGAGGACGGCCTCGGCGACCCCCTCTTTAATGAGTGCGTTCCGGAGCAGTGCCACCGGGTCGCCCGTCCGCCGGGCTTCGTCCCGTTCCCGGACGTCCCGATACACCCGCTCGTCGTCCGCGTTGCTGTGATCGGCGAGGCGCTCCACCGCCATGACGCAGAGTACGGGGCGCCGGGACTGGCGCAGGCCGGCGACCAGTTCACCAAACAGGCGCCCGCAGGCCCGGGCATCCCGGCCGTCTACTCTGTGGATCGGCAGGCCGTAAAAGGTAGCCGCATCACCGTCCGGCAGGGAGAAGAAGGTGCGGCCGGTGGTTCGCGTGGAGATCGCGAGCTGGTTGTCCTCCACCAGAAACAGCACGGGAAGGACGCACCGCACTGCTTCGGCGACGGCTTCGAAAAACTCGCCCTCCTGGGTGCCACCGTCGCCGAGGGAGCACAGCACGAGGGGCTGCCCGGCCGCGTCCCGGATCTGCTGGGCCACGCCGACGGCCTGGAGCGCGTTGTTGGCGACGGGGCCCACGATGCTCAGCACATTGAGAGCCGGCACGCTGAGCAGGGGAGACAGCTGCCGCCCCGCCGAGTTGCCGGCGGCGTTGCAGAGCACGGTGTTGAAGAACTCCGCCAGCGGCACGCCCCGGGCGAGGAGCAGCGCCTTGTCACGATAGTGACAGTGCAGGTAATCCCCGGGACCCAAAAACGGCGCGAGGGCCGCACCAGACTCGTGGCCGGCGCCGCTGGCGTGGAAGAAGGCTTCCCCGCGACCGACCAGTTGGCGCTCCATCTCGTCGACGCGCCGGGCGGCATGCATCCAGCGATAGAGCGTCAGATCCTGGCCAGACACGGGCGCTCCGGGTAGCAGCAGCGAGATTGCGCCGCCGCTAGGGGGCCGCGCCTGGGCCTAGGATAACTGGTCTGCCGGAGTCCTGAGCGTGAAAGGGGCTACTTGCGCCAGTACCGTTCCATTTCCAGGAAGGTGAACGAGGCGGACCAGGTGATCAGCACGAGGCCTGTCAAGGCCATGGTGCCGCCCACGAAACGCAGGGGACCCACGGGCGCCAGATCGCCGAAGCCCACCGTGGTGTAGGTGTTTGCCGAGAGGTACACGGCATCGAGCAGGCTGCCCGCAATGCTGCCGGCAACGCTGCCCGTGTTGGGGAACATGAGCAGCGCCCACACGGTCAGGCCAAAGATCCAGATCTCCGCGATATGCAGGCTCAAGACCCCGAAGATGCCGTAGAGCACCTTCCGCCGCGGGTGGTGATCGTGGCGCCGCGCGAGCCATTGGGACAGGAGGCTTAACCCCTCATAGTGGACCAGTACAGCGGCGCCCACCGCGACGACGGTGCCCAGCACCACGATGAGATTAGCGGTCCAGTCCCCGTACACCCCGGCGTTCCCCCCGCTGCCCCTGCCGCTGGCATCCTAACCGCTCGGGCCCCTCGGGGGTCATGGATTACCGCCTGGCCGGCTGGTTACGGCGTCAGTGGCCTGCAGACCTTCATCGTCAACCAGGATGGTGTGGTTTTCCAGACGGACCTGGGCGACGATACGGCCACCGTCGTCGCGGGCGGGCGCCTGATCCCGTCGCCAGAGAAAAGGATAACCAGCGTGCGCATCTACACTTTCACGATTACCCCGAATAACCGCAAGGTCGAGGCCTTCGTCAAGCACTTTGATCTCCCGGTGGAGGTTCACCACGTCAGCTTCAAGGACAAGGAAACGCAGAGTCCCGCGTACCTGGCCATCAACCCGATGGCCCGAGTCCCGGCGCTGGTCGATGGGGACTTCAACCTGTGGGAATCGAATGCGATCCTGACGTACCTCGCGACGAAGTTTCCCGAGACCCGGGCCCTGCCCACCGATGCCAGGGGCCGCGCCGATGTGGATCGCTGGCTGCACTGGCAGAGCTGCCACCTCATGCCCGCCATGGGCGCCCTGAAGGTTGCTGACGAGAAAGACGAGAGCAAGGTGGCACCCTTGCTGAAGATCCTCGAGCAGCAGCTGGCCGGCAAGGACTACCTGCTCGGTACGCTGACCGTCGCCGACTTTGCAGTGGTCTCGTACCTGATCACGAAAATGGGCCGCCAGCTCGATTACACCGGTTGCCCCACCGTCGTCGCCTGGATCGGGCGCATGACGGCGCTCAAGGGTTTCGTGGCCACGCAGACGAAGATGCCAACCGCTGCCGCCTAGGTTCCCGCTGTGCCAGAGCCCCGCATACGATCGAGCAGCGCCTGGTCCGCCGCTGACATCCAGCAGTTCCTCCTCGTGACCGAGATTCCGGTCCGCCTGGCCTCCGTGTCAGCGAGTGGGGCGCCGCTGCTCTGCTCCCTCTGGTTTCTTTACGACCAGGGTGCGATCTGGTGCGCGACACCGCGCAGCGCCAAGATCGTCGAGTTGCTGGAAAATGACCCGCGGTGCGCCTTCGAGATCGGCGGCGATCTGATGCCCTACAGGGGTGTGCGGGGCCAGGGCAGCGCGACGCTCTCAAGAGCAGAGGGCCCGGCGATATTGCTGCGCTTGATTGACAGGTACCTGCACAGTCGGGATTCGGGTTTTGCGCGCTGGCTGATGGCCCGTCAGGACGATGAGATGGCCATCCGGATCCAACCGGTCTGGTTAACTTCCTGGGATTTCTCGGGACGAATGCAGCCCTGAGAGCAGCGCGCCAGCACCCTCGGCCTCCGGGCCTGGATGGGCGCTGATGGCGCTCGTCGACCGGATCTGGCCTACCAGAACTGGTACCAGGGCGGATTTTCCTTCCGGTCGAGTAGCTCAAGCCCTTCCGGGTAGCTGGCGGCGAGGACCCGGCGGGCGTTCTCCGCGAGGTCCGTCATGCCCAGATTGCTGTAGGCCTGCACCATGATGCTCAGGGCTTCGGCAGCCGCCGGCGCTCCGTCGTACTGCTCGATCGTGTACCGCGAACGGTTGGCCGCCGCCAGCCAGGCGCCGCGCTGCATGTAGTACCGGGCCACGTGCAGCTCGTAGTTCGCCAGACGATTGCGCAGGAAGACCATGCGCTGCCGGCCGTCGGCGGCGTAGGCGCTCTGGGGAAAGCGCTGGACGAGCTGGGCAAACACCGAAAATGCTTCCTGGACGTTTTTTGGGGGCCGCTTGGAAAGATCCGTATTGAACCAGCGGTGATACCAGCTTGACTGGCCCGAGAAGTAGGCCAGGCCCCGCATGTAGAGGGCGTAGTCCACCCGGGGGTGGGTCGGGTTCTCCCGCTCGAAGGTGGTCGCGGCGTCCACGGTGGCCTCGATCTGCCGGTCTTTGTAGTAGCAGTAGATGAGGTCCAGCTGGGCCTGCTTGGTCTCGTTGCTGAACGGGAACCGGGCCTCGAGGTTTTCGAAGTACTGGATGGCGTTGCTGAAATTCCCCGTCTCCATGGAGCTGCTGCCGCGCTTGTAGAGTTCGGCAGCACCGGAGGTGGAGTCCCGTTCGTCCTTGCCCCGGCTGGAACAACCCCCAAGCAGGCCCGCCAGTAAACCGACCAGGATGATCAGCAGGATTGAGCCGCGGAGGTTGGGGAACTGTGGGCGCGGAATCGAACGCATGGATCAAGGCGCTGTCGCCGGCGGGGCGCGCAGTATAGCCTAGCGCCGCATGGAGTCTGCCCCGCTTCGACTGATCATCCCCCCCGGCCAGTCGGGACGCCGGCTGGACCAGGTGCTTGCGGAGCTCTTGCCGGACTACTCCCGGAGCCGGCTCAAGCAGTGGATTCTGGAGGGGCAGGTCCGCCTGAATGGCGCCAGCCCGGAACCCCGGACCCGGGTCCTGGAGGGTCAGGTGATCGACGTGTTGCCGGGCCGCCTGGAGAACGCCCCGGCCGACGGTTTCCGGTTGCCGTCCCCGGAAACCATGCCGCTACTGATCGTCTTTGAAGATGCCGACGTGCTCGTCATTAACAAACCGCCGGGCCTCGTCGTCCACCCCGGCGCCGGGAATCCCACCGGGACTCTGCAGAACGGTTTGCTGGCCTATGCCCCCGCCCTGGCGGAGCTGCCCCGCAGCGGCATCCTGCACCGGCTGGACAAAGACACGTCGGGCCTCCTGATCGTGGCCAAGTCCCTCATCGCCCACACCCATCTCGTGCGGGACCTGGAGTCCCGGGCGATCACCCGGGAGTACCGCGCACTCTGCGTCGGGCCCATGACCGCGGGCGGCTCGGTGGATGCCGCTATCGCGCGGCACCGGACCCAGCGCACCAAGATGGCGGTCATGGACTTCGGCGGGCGTCCGGCGGTCACGCACTACCGGGTGCTGGGGCGCTTCCCGCACCACACCTTCCTGGCCGTCCGCCTGGAGACCGGTCGCACCCACCAGATCCGCGTGCACCTTGCGCATGTGCGCCATCCCATCGTGGGGGATCCGGCCTATGGGGGCCGGCTGATCGTGCCGGCCGGCGCGTCCGAGCAGCTGGCGCTGGCCTTGCGGGGCTTTCGCCGGCAGGCGCTGCATGCCTGCCGCATCCAGTTCACGCACCCGCTGACCGGCGCCCCGCTGGACCTCCGTGCACCGCTGCCGGAGGATTTTCGTGAGCTGCTCACCGCCCTCGCGGGCAATGCAGCCGCTGTCGCCCGGCTGGAGGCGCTGCCATGGCCCGAACAGACGCTGAGCTGACGTCAGCAGCCCTGATTCAGCCGGCCCTGATTCGTCCGGCCCTGATTCAGCCGGACTGGCCTGCGCCGTCCCGCGTGCAGGCCGTTGCCACGACGCGCCCTGGCGGCGTGAGTACCGGCCCCTACAGCGCGCTGAATCTGGGAGACCACGTCAACGACGAGCCGGCGGCAGTGCGCCAGAACCGGGAACTGCTGCGGACGGGACTGGCGTTGCCCGGGGAGCCGGCCTGGCTGCAACAGGTGCACGGCGCCGCGGCCGTGGATGCGGCTCTGGCGGGTGACCGGGTGACAGCGGACGCTTCCTGGACGAGGAGTGCGGGTGTGGTTTGCGCGGTGCTGACGGCAGACTGCCTGCCCGTGCTCTTCTGCAACCGGGAGGGGACCCATGTCGCGGCGGCCCACGCGGGCTGGCGGGGGCTGTCGGCCGGGGTCCTGGAGTCGACCGTCGCCTGGCTGGCGGCCGATGGCGCGCCGCCGGCGTCACTGCTCGCCTGGCTGGGCCCGGCCATCGGCCCCTCCAGCTATGAGGTCGGGGTCGAGGTGCGGGAGGCGTTTCTCCGGTCCGACCCGGCGGCAGCGGCCGCCTTTAGCTCCAATCGCCCGGGCCACTGGCTGCTGGATCTTTACGCCGCCGCGCGCCTGCGTCTCCAGCGGGCCGGCGTGACCGCGGTCTTCGGCGGCGACTACTGCACCTTCGCCGAGCCCGAGCGCTTCTTCTCCCACCGCCGGGACGGCGTCACCGGCCGCCAGGCCGCACTCATCTGGCTCAAAAAGGTACCTCAAAAGGTACCGGACACTTAGTTGTTGGATTTGTTTAGTTGTTTGTCCTGCAATAACTAAACAAATCCAATAACTAAGTGTCCGGTACCTTTTCCGCCTATTCGGTTGAAATTGTGCCCACCGGCCCAATCTTTGCCTCAGTCGTCACCTCGAAAGCGCCCTTATGCGGATGGACAAACTGACCACCACGTTTCAGACGGCCCTGCAGGACGCGCAGTCGCTGGCCGTCGGTCGCGATCATCAGTTCATCGAGCCGGTGCACCTGATGTCCGCGCTCCTCGAACAGCGGGGCCCCGGCGTCGGCGCCCTGCTGGGCAAGGCGGGGGCCAACCTGAATCTGCTCCGCTCGAAGCTGGGCGAAGCGCTGGACCAGGTGCCCCGGGTGGAAGGCACGGGCGGCGATGTCCACGGCTCTAACGACCTCACCCGCCTGCTGAACGTCACCGACAAGCTCGCCCAGAAGCGCGACGACCAGTTCATCTCCAGCGAACTCTTCGTGCTCGCCGCCTGCGACGACAAGGGCGTGCTCGGCCGCATCCTGAAGGAGGCCGGTGTCGTTAAGGGCGCCCTCGACAAGGCTATCGCGGAGGTCCGTGGCGGCCAGAGCGTGGACGATCCGAATGCGGAAGAAACCCGCCAGGCCCTGGAGAAATACACGGTCGATCTCACCGCGCGCGCCGAGCAGGGCAAGCTCGATCCCGTCATCGGCCGGGACGACGAGATCCGCCGCACGATCCAGGTGCTCCAGCGACGCACCAAGAACAATCCCGTGCTCATTGGCGAGCCCGGCGTTGGCAAGACCGCCATCGTGGAGGGCCTTGCCCAGCGCATCGTCAACGGCGAGGTGCCGGAGAGCCTGAAGAACAAGCGCATCCTGTCTCTCGACATGGGTGCTCTCATCGCCGGTGCCAAGTTCCGCGGCGATTTCGAGGAGCGCCTGAAGGGCGTGCTCAATGATCTGGCCAAGCAGGAGGGCCAGGTCATTCTCTTCATCGACGAGCTGCACACGGTGGTCGGGGCCGGGAAGGCTGAAGGCTCCATGGACGCGGGCAACATGCTGAAGCCCGCGCTCGCTCGCGGCGAACTGCATTGCGTCGGCGCGACGACCCTCGACGAGTACCGCAAGTACATCGAGAAGGACGCTGCGCTGGAGCGTCGCTTCCAGAAGGTGATGGTCCTCGAGCCCCTCGTCGAGGACACCATAGCTATCTTGCGCGGACTGAAGGAACGCTACGAGGTCCATCACGGTGTGGACATCACCGATCCCGCTATCGTGGCGGCGGCGACGTTGTCGCACCGGTACATCACCGACCGGCAGCTGCCGGACAAGGCCATCGACCTGATTGACGAGGCCGCGTCCCGGCTGCGCATGGAGCTCGACTCCAAGCCGGAGGAAATGGACCGGCTCGACCGCCGCATCATCCAGCTCAAGATCGAGCAGGTGGCTCTCAAGAAGGAGTCGGATGACGCGTCGAAGAAGCGCCTGCAGGATCTCGAGAGCCAGCTGAAGGCGCTGGAGCGGGAATACGCCGATCTCGACGAGATCTGGAAGGCCGAGAAGGCCTCGGTGCAGGGTGAGGCGGCGATCAAGGAAGAACTGGAGCGCGCCCGCGGCGAACTCGAGGCGGCTCGACGAGGGCAGGACCTGGCCCGCATGTCGGAACTGCAGTACGGCAAGATCCCCGCTCTCGAGAAGAAGCTCAAGGACGTCGCCGACGGGAAGGAATCGCGGCTGAAGCCGCTCCTGCTCAAGAACAAAGTCACCGAAGAAGAAATCGCCGAGATCGTCTCCAAGTGGACGGGCATTCCCGTCAGCAAGATGCTGGAGGGCGAGAAGGACAAGCTCCTGCGCATGGAGGAGGCGCTCGGCAAGCGGGTGGTGGGCCAGGACGAGGCGCTCACGGCCGTCGCCGACGCGATCCGCCGTTCCCGCGCCGGGCTATCGGATCCGAAGCGGCCGAACGGGTCGTTCCTCTTTCTCGGCCCCACCGGGGTGGGCAAGACAGAGCTCACCAAGGCGCTTGCGGAGTTTCTCTTCGACACGGAAGACGCGCTGATCCGCGTCGACATGTCCGAGTTCATGGAGAAGCACTCCGTTGCGCGGCTGATTGGCGCACCGCCCGGTTACGTGGGCTACGAGGAGGGGGGGTACCTGACGGAGCTCGTGCGCCGCAAGCCCTATTCCGTCGTGCTGCTCGATGAGGTCGAGAAGGCCCACCAGGATGTATTCAACGTGCTACTGCAGGTGCTGGACGACGGCCGGTTGACTGACGGGCAGGGGCGCACGGTGGATTTCCGCAACACGGTCATCGTCATGACGTCGAATCTTGGTTCCCAGCGTATCCAGAGCATGACCGGTGAGGCGAACTACGCTGCCATGAAGGAGGCCGTGATGGAGGACGTGCGCGAGCACTTCCGGCCCGAGTTCATTAATCGCGTGGACGACATCGTGGTCTTCCACCCGCTGTCTGCCGGTCAGATCCGCCACATCGTGCAGATCCAGCTGGCGTACCTCCAAGCGCGCCTCGCGGAGCGGGAGATGACCCTCACGGTCACCGACCAGGCCCTGGACAAGCTGGCCGAAGCGGGCTTCGACCCGGTGTATGGCGCCCGGCCGCTGAAGCGGGTGATCCAGCAGCGGATCGAGAACCCTCTGGCTCGGGAGATCCTCAAGGGCCACTTTGGCCCCGGGGCCGCCATCCGGGCCGACCTTTCCGGCGACGACCTGACCTTCACCGCCTGAAAAGGTACCGGACCTTAGTTGTTTGGTTTGTTTAGTTATTGTGGGCAAACAACTAAACAAACCAAATAACTAAGGTCCGGTACCTTTTCCTTTCCCTGCGGTAGAATTGCCGGCTAGACGAGAGGTCCGGAAATGCCCATTTTTGACTACAAGTGCGAAGCCTGCGGCCACACTTTCGACGTGCTCCAGAAGGTCGGAGAAGGCCCCCTGCGCAAGTGCCCGGAGTGCGGCAAGCTGAAGCTGAAGAAGCAGCTGGCGGCACCCAACTTCCATCTGAAGGGCAGCGGTTGGTACAAGACCGACTTCAAGGACGGGCCCGCCAAGAAGGCTCCTGAGGGTTCCCCAAGCAAGTCGACGGACAAGGCTGAGACCAAGGCCGACGGCGACAAGAAGGGCCACTCCCTCGACACGACCCCTGAAAAAAAGCCCGAGCACAAGCACGATCACAGTCATGGCCCCGGCGGCCATAAGCACTGAGAATTCTGCCGCCCACTTCTCCTGCGGGAGCGCCTTGGGCGCGACCTGGAAATTTTCGGAAGATAACCATGCGCACTCACTACTGCGGTGACGTCACCGCCGCCCTCATCGGCAAGCAGGTCACCGTGTCCGGCTGGGTCCACCGGCGCCGCGATCATGGTGGGGTCATCTTCATCGATCTGCGGGACCGGGAAGGCCTGCTCCAGGTGGTGTTCGCGCCTGCCGCACCGGAGGTCTTCAGCGCCGGCGAGAAACTGCGCAGTGAATTTGTCGTGACGGTGACCGGCACCGTGCGGCCCCGCCCCGAGGGTACGGTCAACGCGAAGCTGAAGACTGGCGAGGTCGAGTTGCTGGCTGCCGAACTGACAGTGCTCAACGCCTCCGAAACCCCGCCATTCCATCACGACGAGGTCGTGTCGGAAGAGCTGCGGCTGAAGTACCGCTATCTGGATCTCCGCCGTAGCGAGATGCTGGAGCGCTTCCGCCTGCGGCACCGGATTACAAAGGCCCTGCGGAAGTTCCTCGACGACAACGGTTTCATGGACGTAGAAACGCCGGTGCTCACCCGCACCACGCCGGAAGGCGCGCGGGACTACATCGTCCCGAGCCGCACGCACCCGGGCGAATTCTTCGCGCTGCCCCAGTCGCCCCAGCTCTTCAAGCAGATCCTGATGATGTCCGGCTTCGACCGGTACTACCAGATCGCCCGCTGCTTCCGCGACGAGGACCTGCGCGCCGACCGTCAGCCTGAGTTCACCCAGATCGACATCGAAACATCCTTCATGAACGAGCACCAGTTCATGGAGATCATGGAGCGGATGATCCGGTCGCTGTTCCTCGACGTGGCCGGCATCGAGTTGCCGCCACTGCCTCGCATGACTTACGCGGACGCGATTGCGCGCTTCGGCATCGATCGCCCGGACCTCAGCATTCCCCTGGAGCTGGTCGAAGTGGCGGACCTGATGACCGGAGTGGAGTTCAAGGTGTTCGCCGGGCCGGCCGCTGACCCGGATGGCCGGGTGACTGCACTGAAGGTTCCCGGTGGCGGCACGCTGACCCGCAAGGAGATTGACGACTACACCGCCTTCGTTGGCAACTACGGGGCGAAGGGCCTCGCCTACATCAAGGTCAACGAGGTTGCGAAGGGTCGTGATGGGCTCCAGTCACCGATCATGAAGTTCCTGCCCGACGCGACCGTGCAGGGGCTGATCTCGCGGCTCGAACTCAAGGACGGCGACCTCGTGTTCTTCGGTGCCGACAAGAAGAAGGTGGTCAACGACTCGTTGGCGGCGCTGCGCGTGAAAGTGGGCCGCGACCTCAAGATGGTCAAGCCCGGCTGGCACCCGGTCTGGGTGGTGGACTTTCCCATGTTTGAATGGGACCCGAAAGAGAAGCGCTGGGCGGCCCTGCACCATCCATTCACCGCGCCAGCCGTCGACGATGTGGCGACGCTGGAGCAGGATCCCGGCACGGCGCTGTCCCGCGCCTACGACATGGTCCTTAACGGCAACGAAATCGGCGGGGGCTCGATCCGGATTCACTCGTCCGCGATGCAGTCCGCGGTGTTCCGCATTCTGGGTATCACGCCGGAAGAGGCGGAGAGCAAGTTTGGCTTCCTGCTCCGCGCGCTGAAGTTCGGGGCGCCACCCCATGGCGGGCTCGCCTTCGGGCTCGATCGTCTCGTTATGCTGCTGGCAGGTACGGACAACATTCGCGATGTCATCGCGTTCCCCAAGACCCAGACGGCGAGTTGCCTGCTGACCGAGGCGCCGGGACCGGTGTCTGCGCAGCAGCTGCGTGAAACCGGTATCCGCATCCGCGAGCCGGCGAAGCCGTAGAAATTGGGGCCATGCCTCATTTCCTGGCGTCGGTTCCCGGGCCTCGAGTGTCGTCGCTGGAAATGAGGCATGGCCCCGATTCCCCCTGAAACCGTCGTGGTGATCCACGGGCTGTGGATGAACGGCGCTGAGGCTGGTCTGCTCCGGCACCGGCTTTCCGATGAGCACGGCTTTCCGACGGTCCTGTTTCAGTACGGCACTTTCGAGGCCGGATTTACCGCCAATGCGGATCGCTTGCGGGATGCCCTCGATGCCATCGAGTCCCCCCGGGTCCATATGGTGGGCCACAGCACTGGCGGTCTGATCGCCCTGGCCGGCCTGCAGCGCCGGCCGTTTCCCAGGCCCGGTCGTGTGGTCTGTCTGGGTTCGCCGTTGCAGGGCAGTGTGGCGGCGGAGCGGCTCGCCCAGTTGGGCGAACTCGGCGCCGCAGCGCTCGGCCAGACCGGACGTGAGGCGCTCGTCGGCAAAGTCCTCAAGGACTACGTCCCGGACCGGGATGTGGGTGCCATTGCCGGCACGAGCAGTGTGGGCGCCGGGATGATGCTCGGCGTGGTGCCCCTCCCCAACGACGGCACCATCGCCGTCGCGGAAACCCAGGCGCCCTGGCTGAAGGACCACCTGTCTTACCCGGTGACCCATACCGGCTTTCTGGTTTCACCCGAAGTGGCGAGTCAGACCGCGTTCTTCCTCCGGCACGGCATGTTCAACCGGCAGTCCCCGGTCTACAAAAGTACGCTGTAGTGCCAAAGGTACCGGACCTTAGTTATTGGGTTTTGTTTAGTTATCTGCGGCGCTGAGGCCAAACAACTAAACAAAACCCAATAACTAAGGTCCGGTACCTTTTTGGGATTTCAGGGCGTAGAGGGCTTCCAGGGCCTGCTTCGGCGTCAGCGTGTCGGGGTCGAGGGCATCGAGGAGTTCGTGCACCGCGTCCGGTGGCGGCGGTGGGCCGAGGGCGAGTTCCTGCTGGGGCGCCGGGTCACCGCCCCGGTTCTTTTGCTTCACCGCCGATTCGTTCTCCAGGCGCTGCAGGTAGCGCCGGGCCCGCTGGATCACCTGGGCCGGTACGCCCGCCAGCGCGGCAACCTGCAGGCCGTAGCTGCGACTCGCCGGCCCGTCCTTGACTGCGTGGAGGAAGACGAGCCGGTCGCCGTGCTCCGTGGCATCCAGGTGCACGTTCACGCACGCCGGCAGTTCTGCAGCCAGCGCCGTCAGCTCGAAGTAGTGGGTGGCGAACAGCGTGAAGGCCCGCACCTGCTCCGCAATATGATGCGCGGCCGCCCAGGCCAGGGACAGCCCATCAAAGGTGCTCGTGCCCCGCCCGATCTCGTCCATCAGCACCAGGCTCTGGTCCGTCGCGTTGTGCAGGATGTTCGCAGTCTCCGTCATTTCCACCATGAAGGTCGAACGGCCGCCGGCCAGGTCGTCGGCAGCGCCGATCCGCGTGAAGATCCGGTCCAGCGGGCCGAAGCGCGCGCTCTCGGCGGGCACCCAGGAACCGATGTGGGCCAGCAGCGCGATCAGCGCGGTCTGCCGCATGTAGGTCGACTTGCCGCCCATGTTCGGACCGGTGATCACCAGCAGGCGCCGGTCCTCGTTGAGTTCCAGGTCGTTCGCCACGAAGGGCGTGTCGAGCCGCTGCTCGACGACGGGATGGCGGCCGCCACGAATGCGCAGCCCCGGCTCGTCACCGAGTTCCGGCCGGCAATAACCCAGCGTGCGGGAGCGCTCCGCCAGGTTGACGAGCACGTCCAGTTCGGCAAGCGCCGCGGCCAGCTCCCGCAACGCCACCAGCCGGGTGCCCAGCATCGCCAGCAACTCGGCGTAGAGCTCCTTCTCCCGGGCCAGCGACCGGTCCCGGGCAGACAGCACCTTGCCCTCGAAGTCCTTCAGCTCCGGAGTGATGTAGCGCTCGGCGCCCTTGAGTGTCTGGCGACGCTGGTAGTCGTCCGGCGCCTGAGCCGCCTGGCCGCGGGACAGCTCAATGTAGTAGCCGTGCACCCGGTTGTAGCCAACCTTCAGCGACGGCAACCCCGTTCGCGCCCGCTCCCGTGTTTCCAGGTCAGTCAGGTAGCGGTCCGCGTTCTCGCTGATGTCCCGCAGCTCGTCGAGCGCCGCGTCGTAGCCTGAGGCCAGCACTCCGCCGTCGCGAATGAGTTGGGGTGGCAGTTCGATCAGCGCGCGCTTCAGCAATTCGTGCGTTGCCCCGTGATCCCCGAGGCGCAGGCGCAGCGCAGCGAGCAGGGGGGAATCCAGGGCCGAAAGTTGCGCGTCGATTTCCGGCACGAGGGCCGTGGCCGTGCGCAGCTGGGCCAGGTCCCGGGGCCGCGCCGAGCCGAGGGCGATGCGGGAGAGGATGCGCTCCAGGTCGCCGCTGTCCCGGAGCAGGTCACGCAGCGGGTCGTCACCAGTTCCGCGCAGGCTGTCCAGCGCCTGGTAGCGGCGGCGGAGCAGCGCCTGGTCCCGCAGCGGCCGGTTGAGCCAGCGGCGCAGCAGGCGGCTGCCCATGGTGGTGGCGCAGTGATCGAGGACGCCAGCGAGGCTCGCGGTGGCGTCGCCGCTCAGGCTGGTCTCCAGTTCGAGATTGCGCCGGCTGGCCGCGTCGACCTGTAGTGCGTCGGAGTGACGCTCGGCGACGATGCTGCGGACGTGGGGCAGGGCATTCTTCTGGGTGTCCCGCACGTACTGCAGGAGGCAGCCGGCAGCGCGCACGCCAGCGCCAAGGTCGGCGACCCCGAAGCCCTGCAGGTCGCGAGTGCCGAACTGGGCGCTGAGCAGGCGCGTGGCGGTGTCGGCGTCGAAGTGCCACGGGGGCATCCGGTGGCGGGCGAGACCCCGGTCAGGGCCGGCGTCGAGGGCGGGGAGCTCGAGGCCGTCTTCAACGAGGAGTTCAGCGACCCCGAGTCTGGCCAACTCGGCGTGCAGATCGGTCAGCGTGGCAATTTCGGTCAGGCAGAAGCGGCCGGCGGAGAGGTCGAGCCAGGCGAGGCCGAAGTTCTGCAGGCCTGCACCCGCGCTGTGGCCGGCGCAGACGGCAGCGACGAGATTGTCCCGGCGCGCGTCGAGGAGGGCGTCGTCGGTCAGCGTGCCCGGTGTGATGACCCGCACCACCTGCCGTTCAACGGGGCCCTTGGACGTGGCCGGATCGCCGATCTGCTCGCAGAGCGCGACCGACTCGCCGGCCCGCACGAGGCGGGCCAGGTACTGCTCCGCCGCGTGATAGGGGACGCCGGCCATGGGAATGCTCTGGCCCGCGGACTGGCCCCGGGCGGTGAGCGTGATGCCGAGCAGGGCCGAGGCCTTGCGCGCGTCGTCGAAGAACAGCTCGTAGAAGTCACCCATCCGGTAGAACAGCAGCAGCCCCGGGTGCTCCGCCTTGATGCGGAGGTACTGCTGCATGACGGGCGTGTGTTCCAAAAAGGTACCGGACCTTAGTTATTTGGTTTGTTTAGTTGTTTGGTGGACCCGGCCCTGCACGGGGCTGCGCCCGCGCCGTGGCCAAGGCCATGGATTGTGCCAGCGCCGAGGCGCTGCGCCCAAGGAATCTCCCGATTTCCGTCAGGCTCGCTGCGTCGGTGGCGAGAGCCTCGAGCGCAATCGCCGTCCGGGTCCTGCTCAGCCGCCGTTCCCGCGACGGGGAGACCAGCTCGGCCGCGGTGATGCCGACCCGCTCGCAGTGCCGGGCCGCAATCTCTTCGAGGGTCGCGGGTCCGCCCGGGGCCGGGACGGGCGGGGCCGGCGGCGCTTTCGGCAGGTCGGGCTCGAGCATCCGCGTGTCCCGCGACTCGTGCTTCTCGAACAGCGCCAGGTCCTCGTCCGCACAGGACCGCATGAAGCGCGCATAGCGGACGCGGGCCACGCCGACGCTCGGCCCGAACATCCCCAGCACGAAGTTCGTCTCCAGCCAGGGCACGGTCCGCTGCCCCAGGTAATCCCGGTGACTCGACCACCGGTACGCCATCGGCGCCGGCACCAGGCCAGCGACCACCGGGTTGAGGTGGATGTAGCGCACCAGCGACTTCAAGTAGCTGTCCGCGTCCACCAGGATCGCCCGATAGCGCCGCTCGAACAGGTGACCGACCTGGCCCGCGTCCCGGTGGATGTGCCGGGAGTAGCGCATCGCCAGCCGCTGCATCGGCTGGTCCAGGGGCGTGTCCCCGACCCGAACCGCCAGGTGGAGGTGATTCGTCATCCAGCAGTACGCGAGAATCTGCAGCCCGAACCGTGCCGCCACATCGCCCACCAGCGCGTTCAGGTAGGCACGGTCCCGGTCGGCGGTGAACAGGGGTTCCCGGTGATTGCCCCGCAGGATGACGTGATAGAAGCCACCGGGCACGTGCAGGCGCGGTTTGCGGGGCATCCTTGCCTCTCCCGACAGGTTCGCAGAGAGTAGGGCCTGGTCCGCGCCGCGCCGAGTCGCGAAACGGTCGAATAACTAAAGAAACTGAATAACTAAGGTCCGGTACCTTTTTCGATGAGGACGCTCCACCTCGAGACCGGACGGCATCTGTACGGCGGCCCCCGTCAGGTGCTCCTGCTGCTCGACGGGCTGAGACAGCGGGGCGTCGAGGCCACGCTGGCCTGCCCGACCGACAGCGCCATCGCCGCCGCGGCCACGGCCGCCGGCCACGACGTGATCAGCCACCCCATCGGCGGCGACCTGGACGTTTCCGCCATCTCCTTCCTCACCCGCACGGTGCAGCGCCTGAAGCCCGACCTGCTCCACGCCCACAGCCGCCGGGGCGCCGATTTCTTCGGCGGCCTGGCCGCGACCATCGCCCGCATTCCCGCCGTGCTCACCCGCCGGGTGGACAACCCGGACACGCCCGTCGTGGGCAGCCTCAAGTACCTGGCCTACGACCGGGTCGTCGCCATCTCCGCCGCGGTCCACGACCAGCTCGAGCGCCAGGGCGTCCCCCTGGAGAAGCTCCGCACCATCCGCAGCAGCATCGACGCGGCGGCCTGCCAGCCCACCTGGACCCGGGAGCGCTTCCTCGCCGAGTTCGCCCTGGAGCCCAGGCACCGCGTCGTCGCGATGGTCGCCCAGTTGATTCCCCGCAAGGACCACGCCCTGCTGCTCGAGGCCTGGCCCCTGATCCACCAGCGCTGCCCCGACGCCCGCCTGCTCCTCTTCGGCGCCGGGCCCCTCCAGGGCGAGCTTCAGGCCCGGTTCCAGGACGAAGCCCGCCACGACCCCCGCCA
>ENA-ORBV01000265-ORBV01000265.1-microbial-mat-metagenome-genome-assembly--contig:-NODE-265-length-116295-cov-8.006075_pt1 | contig 116295 bp, 97 predicted proteins | sample MGYA00237777_ERZ505514 | MGnify/ENA primary metagenome ERZ505514 (study PRJEB26160, sample SAMN06269048) | microbial mat metagenome | isolation source: Oligotrophic lake microbial mat | place...
TGGGAATGGTGGTGTTGCTCCAGATAAAATCAGTTACAAACGTGAGATCATTCTGGTCGCTGGGGTCGTTCACTATGTTGTATCCTTTCACCAGCAGGTCGGCTCGCTTGCGTTCTTCTTCGCGCAATTGTTCAAAGAGCCGCTCGGTGAAATTCACCAGATCGGCTCTTTGTTTAATCGCCTCGCTCCACAACTGCACTTTCTTGCGCTCTTCAATACGGATGCTCTCCGCAATGTGATTGCTGTACCACAGCGTAACGGCCACAATGGCCATAGCCACAATGAAAAGTAAGATTTTCCAGCGCTGCTTGTTGCTGTAGAGATTCATGTTGTAGTGGGGAAAGATAGGCGGGCTGTGGATTGGGCATTGCCAAAGTTCATGTTCTTTGCTAGTAGATCATCGGGGAATATGCAACATTTTATGTGTCGCATGAACTATCAACAGAAGCTGAACAATAATTCGCCAAATCAGGGGGTTAACCAGCAAATGGAAAGTTTAATTTCGTGGCCTCAAACTAAATACAATAAAACTAATGAATAACAAACTTTACATCGGCATCATAGTGGTGCTTCTCGCAGCAGTAGGTGTGCTGGCTTACAAATACTACACAACAGAACAAAAAGTGGTTTACCTCTCGGCTGAGTACACCGGACTGGATACCGAACGGCAAGCTCTTGCAGTGGACCTTGAACAAATGAGGATGAGTTACGACACCCTGAGTACGGACAATGATTCCATGTTGACCGCAATTGAAAGTCAGCGTGCCGAAATTGAAGGACTTCTTTCCAAAGTGAAAGACAAAAATTATGATGTGAGCAAACTGAAGAAAGAAGCGGAAACACTTCGTGGAATTATGAAAGGCTACATTCATGATATTGATTCACTCAACCAACTGGCCGACCGTCTCGTGGTTGAACGCGACACTGAAAGAGGCCGTGCCGACCAAGCTACAGCCACAGTGAAAGAACAGGAAGAATTTATCAAGACACAGGAAGGTGTAATCAACACGGCCAATGTGATGCAGGCGAGTTCATTTTCTAATACCGGCATCCAATTGCGCAGCAACGGAAAACAGGACGACACTGACAGAGCTTCGCGCAGCGAAATGATTAAATCATGTTTCACTGTTCGCAAAAACTCCATTGTAAAACCCGGAAGCAAAAACATATTCTTGCGCATTGTGGGGCCTGATGCCAAAGTTCTTCCCAACAAAGAAGGAAGCATCACCATACAGGTGGATGGAAAAGACGAACTCTACAGTGTGTCGCGCGAAATAGACTATCAGCGCGAAGATCAGGACGTATGTGTTTTCTACACCGTACAGGAAGAACTCAAAAAAGGGAATTACAAAGTCTATGTTTACGAAGGCGGGATGATGATCGGGCAGAGTGAGCTAGCGCTTCGTTAGTGATAATTACGAATTCGGAATTACGAATTACGCGTGCTGCGTACTTCGTAATTCTGAATTCGAAATTGTAGAAGATGCAGCCAACTATTTACTGCCAACTTCATTCCTTCCCGTTTTCTTCTTCACCGGGATATATCCTCCAAGGGCAAAACTTCTTTCAAAGAATGTAATCTTCTGTTCAGCGCGGCTTGCCGCACTTTCTTCAAGAATTATGTCTTTGAGATTGGACCAACCCATTTGTGCATTGGCCTGCAGGAAGAACCAACGGAAAAATTCGAAGCGCATCCCCATGTTGAGGCTGGCACCATAGCCTGCAAAGTGCGGCCAGTTTCTGTGCTTCTCACCGAAGAAAGTAAAATCGGTCCACGGCATCATGGCACCTGCCGATAGCGATCCGTTGAACACCAATTCATGTTTCAAGTTGAGGGAAGACCAGATGGGCTGCCTCCTGTCAAGAGCCACACGAATGAAATTAAAACCATCGCTGTGGTGGTAGTCCATAAAGCGGTGCGTGTAAAGAATGTTATCATTATTAAATGTGCCGGTGTATTCAGGATCAAAATATTTTTCTTCATCAATGTATCCGCTGATCCGTAAAAGCTGCGTTTGAATGAGCTGGTACTTCATGTGATCCCACCCGGCTGACACTCCCCAGTTGTCATGGAAATAATAACCAGCCCTAAAGTTGGATTGTGGTACAGTGAACTGTGTCGGGCTTAGATAAACTTTTGGATTCCACTCTTCGGGCATGTCATCGGCTCGTGCTTCGTGAAGGGTGAAGTCATAACCATCGCCTTTGAAATGGATATCACTTTGGTTGTAGTATGCCCTGTTGTAGCCCCAGTGAATAAAGATTTGCCCCTCGCGTACCGTCCCGTTTCTGTGTCGAGGAAGGATAGAAGATTCTTCCTGGGCAGCAGTTGTGCCGACCAGAAAAAAACAAACTGCCATAACAATAGTTAACCGGATGCATTTAATCATAGGAGCAAAGGTAGGTCTGATGTCCGGCAGGGGCCAGTATCACCTCTTTCGCTGCAGCTCTCCATTCAACATCGCATTGTTCGATTTCGCAATGACTTAAAATTTTGGAGGGATTAGTGCGTTCTACTTTCACCAACAGGGAAAAATGAACTGGAAGAAAATTGTAAAACGAACACTTGTATTTGCAGGAAGCATCTTCCTGCTTTTCCTCATTGCCGGATTTATCATTATTCGTTTTTATGAAGATGAAGTGGTAGGCTATGCCCTGAAAAGAATTGATGCACAGCTAAAGACAAAAGCACAGTACGAAACAGTGGACCTCACTCTATGGGAAAGTTTTCCTGACGCTTCGCTCCGGTTCACCAATGTATATCTGGAAGAAACATTTGTAGAAAAGGATACACTATTCTTCACCGAAAAACTTTATCTCTCGTTCAACCTCTTCGATCTTTTTCGCGGCCAGTATGCTGTAAGTGAAATTGAAACGGTCAACTCAAAATTGTTTTTAAAACTGGATGAGAAAGGAAATGACAACTGGCATATATGGAATGATGATGAAGCGGGCGACTCAAGCAAATTTTCATTTGCGCTGCAAAACCTTTTCCTTCAAAATGCCGATGTGGTTTATGAAGACAGAAGGACCAAATTTTTTCTGGACATCACTTCTCAATCATCTCAGGCAAAAGGAGATTTTACTGAGAACGAATTTGAATTGACCCTTGACTTTGTGGGAAAAATCCACAGCCTCTTAAGCGGAGAAACAGAGTATGCAGCAGAGCGGTCACTTGAAGCCAAAACAAAAATTGCAGCTAATACTGCCACACAACACTTCTCATTTTCAAAGTGCAATCTTTCTCTTGACGGGCTTGATTTTGCGCTGAGTGGCGATATAGATGCCGGAGAAATCCAACAGGTGAATATTTTGGTAAAGGGAGAGCAACTTGAACTCGATGAAGTCTTGGCACACTTACCCGAAGCATCCCGCAAAAGGCTAAATGCCTACGAACCCGCAGGCCTTATCAGTGCCGATATCAGCATTTATGGCGAAACAGGAAAAGACAAATCACCTGAAATAGTCGCATCGTTCGAACTGCGCGATGGCACCTTGAAACAAACTGAAAACGGTGTCGCGCTAAAAAACCTCAATTGCAAGGGGAACTACACCGCACTGAAAAAATCGGAAGACAAACTGGTACTACACAATTGCCAAGGCAATCTTGAAGGCGGGGCATTCGAGGTAAGTGGTTGGGTGGAGAATTTTGCTGACCCAAAAGCACAACTTGCTTTAAAGGCAAGTATGGATTTGAGCGATCTAAAAAATTTCTTTGCATGGGATACGCTGGAAGTTTGTGAGGGGCGAATTACAGCCGATGCAACGCTTTTTGGAAAAATCATTACAAAAGAGGATAGCACTCTAGATCTAACAGCGTTAACCACAACTGGAAATGCACGGCTTGAAAATGCAAGATTGAAGCTGAAACAATCGTCCCGCGAATTCAGCCAGGTGAACGGAACTTTTTTGCTGAACAATGCCGATGCTTCAGTGCAGGAATTGACGGGTGTAGTGAACGGAAATGATTTCACCGTGAACGGCACTTTGAAAAACATGCTGAGTTACCTGCAATCCAAAAATGAAGTGATGACGGTGGATGCAAGTTTCACTTCTCAGCACATTGATTTCTCCAACCTTGTAGAAAATGACGCAACACGCAAGCAGGACGATTACAAATTGATCTTTCCTGCACGGATTGATTTTTCGCTGAATGCCAATGTGGAAAAATTTACCTTTGGGAAATTCGAAGCCACCGATGTGAAAGGAATTGCGAGGCTGAACGATTTGCGATTGAGCATAGATCCCGTTTCATTCAAAACAGCCGATGGCTCGCTCACCTCGCAAATTATACTCGACCAGGTGAGTGATGATCAATTTTTTCTGAAGAGTTTTTCTAACCTTTCCGGCATCAACATCACTAAGCTGTTTGCGGAGTTCGACAACTTCGGGCAGCAGACCATAACGGAAAAAAACTTGCGCGGAAAGGCTACTGCTACGGTCCAATTCAACACTCCTGTTTCCACATCGCTGCGCATTGTAACCGATAAAATAGAAAGCCTCATTGACATCAAAATTGAAAACGGACAATTGATTAATGTTAAAGCACTGCAAGACATAGCTGAGTACATCCGCAAGAACAAATTGGTGGCACCGTTTGTAAACGAAGAAAAATTTGCGGAGAAAATGAGTGACATCAAATTTTCGACTTTCGAAAATGTGATTGAGATTAAAAACCGCAACATCACTTTTCCCATGATGGATGTGCGAACCACCGCTATGGACATCAGTGCACGCGGCACACATTCATTCGATAATAGGATTAACTACACCGTTGGGTTTAACCTGCGCGACATCCTTGTGCGGAAAGAAAAAGAGTTTGCTGAGGCCGATGACGGATTGGGCAGGCAGATGTTCATCTATATGCGCGGCACTACCGAGCAACCAGAATTCGGGCTGGACAAACAGGCATCTAAAGAAAACCGCCAACAGGAAATGGAAGTGGAGAAACAAAATGTAAAAGCGTTGCTGAAAGAAGAATTCGGATTATTCAAAAAGAATCAAACGGTGGGATCGTACAAAGAAGAAACCATAACACCCGGCACCACCTCCACCATTACGTGGGAGGAAATGGACGTGAAAAACACACCAGTAGAAGAACCGAAGAAAGAAACTCCTGTTTCAACAGAAAAACCACCACTACAGGAAGAGAAGAAAAAGAAAAAGTTACCGAAATGGCTGGAAGAGAAGGAGGAGAATGAAAAGCCAGACGGTGAATAAGAAATTCAAGTTTGTTTAATTCGATGCTTTCTACGACTCTCCTGACCTTACATGACAAGCTCCAAACACTGAAGAGTCGTGTCAGAGTGTTTCAGATTTAGGGGCATGATTAAATCACCCCACCTTCGCCCCGTGCTTCCCCCTGCATTCATCTCACGCCTCAGCGCCCAGTTCCCCAAAGAACACCAAGAAATTATTGATGCGCTGGATCGTCCACCGAACGCAAGCGTTCTTCTCAACCCCGAAAAACAATTGGCAATAGCCACGCAAGGCTTAGAATCTGCAACTGATAACGGTTCCTTGCCTATTCCACGCCTTGCGTGGCTATTGCCAATTGATTGGTGTCCTCATGGCAGAATCCTCTCGGCCCGTCCCTCATTCACCCTCGACCCACTTTTCCATGCTGGTTGTTATTATGCACAAGAAAGTAGCAGCATGTTTTTATGGCACATACTTTCAACTCTCAATTATCAATTATCTCCTGATAGTTATCGGGATATCAACTGCCTGGACTTGTGTGCAGCTCCGGGGGGAAAATCATTGCTTCTTTCATCGTACTTTGACGATAAAGCAAAAATTATTTCTAACGAAGTGATTCCGCAGCGCAATGCAGTTCTTCGGGAAAACGTGACGAAGTGGGGTGCAGCCAATGTCATTGTCACAAGAAACAACCCGGCAGATTTTTCATCACTGGAAAATTATTTTGATCTGGTATTGATTGATGCACCATGCAGTGGTGAAGGAATGTTTCGTAAGGACCACCGCGCAAGAAATGAATGGAGTGAGGAGAATGTGCGAATGTGCAGTGTGCGTCAACGCAGAATATTGAATGATGTTCTTGGGTGTGTCTCCCCTGGTGGATACCTTATTTATAGCACCTGCACATTTTCCTCGGATGAAAACGAGGAAAATTGCCGATGGCTTTGCGGATTGGGGTTAGAAAAAGTGATGTTTGATGTTCCGAAAAATTGGAACCTGGATGTGTTGGATGAAAAGGAATTTTTCGCGGTGAGGATGTTGCCGCATCGTGTGGCGGGGGAAGGATTTTTTGTGAGCGTGTTTCGCGTTCCAGCCAAAGAACAGTTCCCTCATCGCGAAGTCTCGGGACGAAGACGCGAAGAAAAAAGAAGTGGCCGATTTACAAATGCATCAAATAGAGAAAATGAAATCGCATCAAAATGGATGCAAGGCAAAACCGGATTGGTAATGGATTCAAAAGAAGATGCATTGTTTCTATCATCGTTTCATTTCGATGAACTAAATCATCTCTCCAAACAGCTTCACATCACTTTGCCCGGAATAGAAGTGGGAAGATTGGTGCGCGATGAATTAATTCCCGCACATGCCCTTGCCGTTTCGGGTTTGGTTAATGAAAACATTTCGCGCATTGTTGTGAATGAAGAAACTGCACTGCGCTACTTGCGCGGTGAGAATATTTCCTCTTCTGTAGAAAACATTTCTACAGAAGGATGGGCGCTTATGGCATTCAATGAACATCCGCTTGGCTGGATAAAAATCATGAAGAATCGGGTGAACAACTACTATCCGAAAAACTGGCGGGTGAGGATGCGCTGAAAGGTTTCATCCTGAAGTATCGAGATGAAGGCGCGAAGAAAATACTCATTGAATACTCTTCATTCCTTCGCGACTTTGTGTGATGCTTTACGCGCGCACTTTATAAACTCTCCAAACTCCTGTGCGATTGAGCCAGTTGTTGAAATTGAATTGCAGCACCCAATCAGGATAAGTCGAATACACTCTTTCGAGCCGGTTGCCGAACCGTTCAATTTGTTTCTCCTGTAGCTTTGGAATAATGAGGTAAGTGCCCTCTACCGGATCAAGCACTTTCAGTTGCTTTTTGGTCAACAGGAGCGATGTCATCTGCGGGCCATTGTAGAAGGCAATACTCACTTTGTTGTGGATAGGACTTGGCTCAAGGCAATAGACCTGAATCGGTTCATGCTTTTGCAGTTCGTACAAGAACCGGAACAGTTCAATTCTTTCATTGGCTGAAAAGAACATGACGTAAGGAATGAGGCACACGTTTACCACTATTGAAATTCGCAACGTCCATTTCACTACACCTGAATTGAACCATCGCCAAAGTTTCTCTCGTTCTTTAATGGCATGATAAGCAACAATCATAGCGAGCGGTACCAGCGGAACCAGGGGAAACATGAACCGTTCTTCCTTGTGTGCAATTAAAAAATGAACAAGAAAAAAAGGGAGCAGTGAAAACGAAAGTGCATGCTTCGGTTTGAGGATTATGCCTAACACCACCGCAATGATGACCACTATACTTAAGGGTGGAATGCCTCGCAGGAAAATGGCTTCAAAGTAGTAATACCAGGGGTTCGTGCCGAACGTATTCACTTTTCCCAGCAACAGGTTTTGTGAAAAATAATTCCACGCTGTAATCACCCACTGGCCATAAAACCAACGGTCAACAAGCAACCCGATTGCTACAGCGATACATCCGCCAGTTGCAATTATGGCGAGTTGATTCCATTTTGCACGTTGGATAAAAATGAACCATGCTAAAAGTCCAGCAACAAGAAATGCACTTTGGAAACGAAGCACGAAACTCAACCCGAGTAGAAATCCGGCAAGGAGAAAAGTCCATTGCTTTCCACGGAGGTCTTGCGAGCTTTTGCCGACAGGCCACGCCAACAATAAAAATGCAAATGCGAACATGAGCCCACTCCAGTTCTCCGATGAGAAACGGACACCACAAAACAGCGAGAACCAGAGTCCAAACATCAAGAATAGATTCCATTTGTTTGTTGCAGGAAAATCTGAATTTATTTTTCTAAGCATTAAAGCGGCCACAGCAAAAGCCATCAACGCGGAGAGCAAACGAAGAACAGTGATAACACGAAACGGAGTGTAGTAGCCCATAGCATCCCACATTTCCCAAACAGCACAGGCGAGTGCAGGTTGCAGTGCAGGCCGCATCTTTTCTGCAAACTCCCAGGGAAGGTCCCCGGCTGGTATGTGTCCCATTTTCCAGTTGGCAAACTCAAGTATCTGGAAGTGTTCGTCCACATGAAAAAATCCTTCACAAAAAATTGCAGTGATGATGTAAGCAACAAAAAAGAGCGCTTTAGCCGGTGAAAGCCGGAAAAAGCCTGTTGAATTAATTGTGCGGAATTTGAACATTTGCAGTTTCTAAAAATGGCTTGGCAATCTATTACATCACTCTAAAATTTTCGCGTCTGGAGATGGGCTTTCCTTTTTTTGATTGGTTGTGTGAACTTATACTTGAGGCTTTGGGTTTGCGTTTGTCTTCAGTAATAAATTCTGCAATCATTTTTTCCCTCTTTTGCTGCTAGTTCAGAAAGGCTGCCTGTATAGTCGGTAACCCGATTCAGTTACAAGCACCCTGAATTTGCCGCTATGCTAAAAGTGCTTGGATAAACCTGAATGCGGGCAAGGGAAAACATTCTCAATAGGCCATGCCCGCGGATCCCAACGCTGTTTCTCCTTTTTTTTAGAAGTTCATTATTTTCGCTGCATCCACCCACATTTTCAAATTCCTACCCTCAAAATAATCTCAACAACATTATGCACGAAAGGCATCTCAACCGGGAAAAATACTTTCTGGAACAGAGTTACACCACCGCAAAGTATGTTATTCCATATATCAACAGATTGCTGCCCGTTACTCCTGATTTAATCGTTGCCGAAATAGGCTGCGGGGAGGGTGGAAACCTCAAGCCTTTCCTCGATATCGGTTGTAGAGTAATAGGCATTGACATTGCAGGCAACAAAATTTCCAATGGCCTGAAATTCTTCGACAACCATCCCGGTAAGAGCAAGCTCACTTTAATTGCAGAAGACATCTATAAAGTAAACCCCGATACTTTGCGCCCTTTCGACCTGGTTATTATGCGGGATACGCTGGAACATATACCCGACCAGGATTCTTTTTTGGAGCATCTAAAAAAATTCCTTGCTCCCTCGGCCAAAGTATTTCTTGGCTTCCCGCCCTGGCGTATGCCATTTGGAGGCCATCAGCAAATCTGCCGCAATTCCTTTCTGAGCAAGCTGCCCTATTTCCACCTTCTCCCTCATCCATTCTATATCGGGATACTCAAGTTATTTCGGGAGAATGAAGCAACGGTGAAAGAACTTTTGGAAGTAAAAAAAACCAGGATTTCCATTATTCGCTTTAAGAAAATCCTGGCCAAAAGAAATTATAAAATTGATAACGAAGTTTTTTACATGATCAACCCGAACTATGAAGTCAAATTCAAACTCAGGACAAGAAAATTACCGGGAATATTAAATGTTCCGTACCTGAAGGATTTCTTTACCACGACTTATTACTGCCTGATCTCCCTTAAAGAAAACTGAAGCACTGCTGCGCGATACGGTATTAACGAAGCCGCTACCTTGTGAACACAACGTTCCACTATTATTTTATTCTTCACTCAGAACCTTTGTCCGACATTAGCAGTACAAAGACATTTATTAAAAACAACCAGAGTACAATGAAAACTTTTACAACATCACTTTTGTCGCTTTTCCTTTTCGCTGGCATCAGCAGCGCACAACAGGAAACATTTACACAACGTTTTCAAGCCTCCTTCTCCCAAAGCATCAAGGGACTTGAAGCCCAGAAGGGAGCAGCGTCTGGCAATGGGTGGGAAAGCAAAATTGCGTTTCCGGAATTCTCAAACACACACATCTTAACAAATGAAACATTGGGCGTACTCGCGCTCCGCCTTTCATCGGAAGTGATGGACGAAGAAGCGGGCAAAGATTTGATGCCCCGTATGGAAGCCATGGTCAATGGTGCATTGCCTGCGGGCGATTATATAAAGAGCCAGACTTATGGCGGTGACAATTATGTGGGTTATATGAAAACGGTTTACGAATTCAATTCATCCAAGATGGCCGACAAGCAAAAACGCCCTGCGGTAGAAATCGGCATCATAAAAACGGGAGACAAAATGGAAGTGGTGGTACTCTTGATCGAACCCTTTTTCAAGAACCAGTACGAGCCTAGGTTTTGAATTGTCTCATCCCGAAGTTTCGAGACATGACACAAAGCATTTTTCGTAGTGTCTAAGCCAATTCCAAATAGAGGCAGTGACCACACAGGTGATGAAAGTGGAAGCACATTAAGAAGACATGCAAAACGTACATGGCAATTTTCTTTAGCTCATTTTCCAGAATGAATTTGTGCTCGCAGGAAAAAGAGATGTAAAAGGCAAGGCTTTTTTTATAGTCCGTAAAGTGCCGGTCGAGTTCAAAAAAATTCTCACCAAAGAAGTAAGGTTTCTGAAAGTCGCTTCATTTTCTGGCGAGTACAAACCAGCCTTTGAGCGACATCCCTGTTCGCGTCAGGTTAAGAAAAAAGTTGAGTGCCGATTTTCCCCACTTTAAAAAAAAATTCCTTTCTGCCATGTTGCGGATCACCTCATCATCCGATTTTGCGGACACTACCGGCTGTGAAGTTTTTCCACGGCTCAGCCGGAAGCGAGTGATGCTCATTCCCAATGTAGAAACTTTTCGCGCTTCGAATCCGTGTTTTTCGATGGTTCGCCTCAGCGTGGCGGCTGAATAATAAGTGAGGTGCTCGGGCCATGAAATCACATTGTACTTATCGCCCAGCCACCTGCGTTCAAGTGAATTGAAATTGGGAGTAGTGCAATAGAACATGCCGCCCTGGCGCAACAGGCTTTGGATGATTTGCAGTTCTTCGTTGGGGTTATTGATGTGTTCAATCACCTCAATGGATAGAATAACATCGAACTGCACAGCGGGAAAAATTTCCACCGCCAGCCCACCGAGATGCATTGTGATCTCCTTTTCACGACACGATTTAACCAGCGCCTCGCTGTACTCGGTTCCATAAACATTCCATCCCCTTTTTTTTGCTTCATCCAGAAAATATCCTTTACCGCAACCAATGTCCAACATATTTTTTGTTTGCCTGAAAGGCTCAAAATCATTCAACCATTGATGGTATCGCTTTAGAGTGAGTGGCGAGAGGTAATGACCCTGGCCGTAGTTGGAATAATAACTTTCAAGTTGTGATGCAGTAGGAATTTGGGCGGCAAAAACAAGTTGGCAAATGCCACACTTTAGCAACGGCACACGGTGGAAATTTTTCAGCACCATCACATTTCGGCTTTGGCATGAAATACACTTTTTGTGAATGGACTCGCTCATTTTACATCATGCGCTTTCAAAAATCTGTTTCAGTATGGGTATGACATTTTGCAAACTCCGATATTCAATTCCGGCCTCGCGACATCGTTTGCGAAGTTGAGTTTTGTCTTCTTTAAATAATGATTTAATCTCTTCAGCGGCTACCTTCACATCTCCTCCGGGAAGGCTTTCTACCATCACGCCCACATTTTTTTCGAGCACCGCTTTATCATCTTCTGAAATTCCCCGACAGGTGATGTATGGCAACCCGCACATCAGGTATTCTCCCACTTTCACCGGTGAACGATACTTCTGACTTGGAAATGGTGGTACACCTGAAAGTCCGATATCAGCGGCTGAATACCATGCCCTCATTTCCTTTGGTGAGTGCGCACTTTCAAGATGATACAGGTTGCTATTAACCCCTGCATTGCTCATCATGTTGTGTATGCGTTGATGGTCCTCCCTGGTAATGATGAGGAAAAACATGTCCGGAATTTCTTTTTTCAACTTCGCAAGAAATTCAGGAATTTCTTTTTCATAATACAGTCCACCGAACTTTCCTGCGTAGATGAGTACAGGTTGTTCTTTCCTGAGACCAAGCATGGTTCTGATTTGTGTTCTTGCTTCACCCGAAAATTGAAAGACGTTTTCATCCACTGCGGATGGTGCACGAATAATGTTTCCTTTGGCCACAGGCGCAAGTTCATCGCGAAGACGCTTTGTTCCGGTGAGAATGAATTCGCTCCTTCGTCCTGCTCTTTGTTCGAGGGTGTGCAATAATTTGTATTTCAAGCCTGATTTTTTCCAATAACCAAAATCTGCCATGAAATCAGCATGTGGTTCATAAATCAGGATGCAGTTTTTGATGCGTAGCAATCTGGAACAGACGTAGGCCATAGAGCCGGCTACGTTGGACATGGATAGCATGAGCGCTGGCCTCCACTTCATCTTGAGTTGCGCAATGATGCAGAATGCTGAGAGGAAATTGAATATCTTTTTTATAAGAATGAAGTGGCCGCTCATGTACTTCATGGGGTACCATGAAATGTTTTGTGCAAGCAGGTCATTCGAAATGTTTCTGCGTTCATCTTCACTGAAAGCGTATTCTTTTTGTTCAAATGTGATGAGATGAAACGAGTAGCTACCTGTTGTGAAAGGTTTGAGGTAACTCATGAAAAAACTGCTGCACAATGGATCACCAAAACTGTTGTACACGAGCACCACGATATGCTTCGAAACTACAGGCTGAGTCATGTAATGATTTGTTCTTGCCGAAGTGAAGAGAATTTTTTCCATATGAGCAGAGCATTCCCTGGTTGCATTTCCTTGAGATAAGTTTTTGTCATGATGCTCCTGATTTTTTTTCGCATTCGTTCTGCATGGCCTTCCGGTAAACGGTTAAGCGATGCGATGTAGAACCAAAGATGTTCAAATCCGTTTTCCAGTCCTTGCAAGTTGGTGATGGCTGAAGCATGTCCCCTACGCAAACGATAGACGCATTCATTTACATACTTGTATTGCCCGGTGTGGCAGATAGAAAGATAGAATGCAATATCCTCGCAATGTGTCCAGGGTTGGTATTCGTATTTTTTCTCTTTTCTCTTTTTTATCAGCCATGAACTGCCTGGCAGGCAATCCGGATCAAGGGAAGCCACAGAGAGAAGCGGATTGCCGGTGAAGTTCGGAATTCTTCTTTCAATCACTTTAGCGAGATCTTCCGACATACACTCTACCACACCGGACACAAATTCAACTTCTTCATTTTCGAGAAGCAGTGGCAAGCGTGAAGAAATACTTCGAGTTGGAAGTACATCGTCAGCATCTAGGGGGAGAATGAAACTGCCTCTCATTTCTGCAAGTGCTCTATTGCGCGCATTGCCAACTCCTTTTTTTTCTTCTCTCAAAACGCGAATGCGCGAGTCATGAAATGAACTCGCAACTTCCTGTGTTGAATCGGTGCTCGCATTATCCACAATAAGCAACTCCCAATTTTGCCATTCCTGTGCGAGTACAGATTGTACGGTCTGCGCCAGGTATTTTTCAGCATTGTATGCAGGAGTGATGATGGAAACCATGTCATTCATTTCACAGCGTGTTTTCAATCAGCATTTCAATCCGCGCAATTTGCTTTTGGTAGGTGTTGCTCATTGCAAATGCAATTCTGCGTTCGTTGCTTTCGTGGTTGTTGAATTCTTTCAGGTTGTTGCAAACGTGACGAAAGAGATTCAGGTAAGATTCTTCGTTATCAGCCATTTCTAATAAACGGTGGGGCCGGTAAAGGTCCATCACATTGCTCACAATCACTTTTCCTGATGCGAGGTAGGTCATCACTTTGTGTGCGTTGGCCACCTGGGCCGGAAAGCGGATGTGATCGTAACAAATCAACAGGACATCGGCTTGTGCAAGCATGGTGTCCAGTTCACCGGCAGGTTTCTCACCAAGCAGAAAAGCATTTTCATTTTTACGAAGCAACTCCACCTCTTGCAGAGCTTCAACCGAAATGGTTTTATTCAGGTTGCCTTTGCCATAGGAACCAATGAAAAAAAAATCCAACTCCGAATTTTCTTTAACCAGGCGGTGAAGGAGCTTCCAGTTGATGAAGCGAATGAGAAGGTTGCCAGCATAAACAATTTTTGTTCTTCCCCTGCCATGTGGCAACGCGGCAGGTTGTTTATGACCTGATGCAAAACCATGTGGAATGAAATGCGAATTCGGCTGATGTGTTTTCAGCAATTCTAGAATTTCGAAATTGGAAGCAAAACAAATGTCAGCAGATGATGCCGTTTTATGCAGTTGGAAATTGGAATTGATGTCCACCATGTGGTGAATCTTCAATCCGGCCTCAAAAACATCAAGGTGATAGTGTCGGGAGTTGTCAAAACTCCAGATCACATCAAACAAGGTACCCGCACACGTGGAAATTTTTTTTGCAGCAGAGCGGTGAATCATTCGTTGCAAGGTGTCAGGAAAAAATCGTGTGCCTGGAATATGAAAATTATCAGCGACAACGTTTACTGATTCTGATTTGAAATACTCACGTCTGGGAGGATTCAAAAACCATGTACGGTTGCCAAGTTTCGCCAGCGTTTCTGCATAATGGTGTTTCGATACTTTGCTGATGCCCCACGGCTCAGGTGAAATGATGAGGATATTTTTTCCTTCGAAGTAACTCATTTCAAACTGTGAATTATGGATGCGTATTGCTTGCCAATTTTGAGCATGTTGTAGTGTGATGTTGCAGCTTCTGATATTTTTCTGCGGTCAAAATTGTTGTTTGAAAGGAAGCGCTCAATCACATCTTCCCACGCCTCGTTTTTATTCCGGAGCAGGCCGTTCGTTTCGTTCACCAGTTCCGGTATCGCACCATTTGGCTCGCTCAACACCGGACAACCGCAACACAATGCCTCGGCACAAACAACAGAAAATGTTTCGTAGCCGGTGGGAAGAATAAATGCGGTTGCGGCTCGGTACTCCGTTGCAAGTTGTTCGCTATTTAGAACACCAACGAATTTTGCAGAGTCACTCAAACCAAGTTGGCTTATCGAGTTTTCAATCTCTGGAACAAGATCTCCGAATCCTGCAATGCGCAAGGTGATATGGATATTTCTTTTTTTCAACTCCACCAGTGCTTTCAGGATTTCAATAGGTGACTTGGGTGATTTCCATCGCGCAGCCATAAAGAAATGCAATCCCGGTTTTGTTGTGTCATTAAAATGATAGGCGTCTGTTTCCACTACATTGGAAACGATGTGAACCGGAAATGTTTTTCCCGAAAATGTTTTTATGTCGCGGGCGAGAGCCTCGGAAACACACAAGACCGGATGGTTATGTGAAAAGATGTTTTTGATCCGCGTGAGTTTTTTGTTGCTGTGAAAATGGAAATGATAATAACTCCAATGCTCGGTGATCAGGATTTTTTCTGGAAGAAAAAATTTCAACCGGTGCAGGTAAGTACAAATGGGATATGCAATGTGAAAGTTGACCACATCAAAATTGTTTTTCACGTTTTCTTTTTTCAGGAACCTTCGCAGGGCCAAAAAAATTTTCCATTCGTGCAGTCGCCAGGATTTGAACCTGGTTCGCAGAATGATTCGCGAAAGTCCGGAATCATTTTCGAATTTGGAAATGGAATTTCCAAATCCTTCATCAAAATGGAGAACGTGTTGAGTGAAATGTGGTTCAAGACTTTTGACGTGCCTAAATATCCAAAGTGCATTCAGTGGATCATCAGGTTTGGGATACCACGGTGTGATATGAAGTATGCGCAATTTCAACGATGGGGAATGCAGTTGGCCAAACCTAAGTCAATCACTTTCAAATGAGAATTGTAGTGTGCAAATCGCATGTTTACAATCGGTACTATCTCAAGCTGTTTAAACCCGAAGGAAACGATTTCGATTCGCTTTATCAGCGTTTGCCGAACATAAGCTACTCTGCAAACTGTGCTTCAATCATCTGAAGTTTGTATTCCATTTCAGGTTTGTAGGCATCAACGATGTTAGGATTTTTACCTTGAATTTCTGAAGCTTCTGTAACGATGAAATTGAAGAATACTAAACCCGCATAGACTATAAAAATCCAGCGCCCGCTTCTCTGTGAAGCAAACAGGGAAACACAGCACAAGAGCCAGCAAATTATCAGAGCTGTCCGGTAATGGACTACGAATAACATTACAGTGTGCCCGCTATTGATACTCATAAGGTTGAAGACAAGAAGATGAATGGTAATAATTGAGAGCATACATAATGCGAGCGCTGGAAATTTTGTCCACCCCTCCTTTAACCTATTCCACAATAGCTTGACACAATAAAAGAGGAACAACACAAGAACAGGAAGTTCATGCGAAATTCGAATGGCGGAAAAGGCTACTCTGAAATCCAGGCCGACCAATGCGAGCAGCCAGAGTGCATTTTCTTCTGCCAGATGAACCAAAGTGGCAGGCGGCACTATGGTGTTAGCCGCAGTGCCGAATAGTTGAGCAAAGTTTTTCCAATACAGATCAATGGCATTTAGGTGACCGTGCCCCTGTTGATTAAAAAGGAAATAGAAACCGCAGAACACCAGTATTCCGGAAAGCTGTGAGATTGAAATTTTAAGTAAAGTGCGTGAACTGGATATCTTAAACAAGGCTGAAGAAACAGCAACCAACAATCCAACCCCAACAAACAGGATGTTGAAAAAGTGAAGAAAGGGAAGGAGGCAAGTAAGGAAAAGCAGCAGCCAATGAAGTCGTTCAATACCCGGGCGCTGAACGGAAGCGTGAAGCAGTATCCGGTAATAAATGATCAGGTAACATAGAACTGCCAGGTTTGAAAGCGCATAGGTGCGAATGAAGATTCCATCGTGAATTCCCATGACAATGGCTAACAGTGTTGTAACAAAGGCAACTTCATTGCCTGCCAGCTTTTTGACAAAAAGAAAAAAGAGGATGGTGAAAGCCAGTGAAATTGTGCAACTGAAAAGTCTCAAGGTGTGGAGCACACCGAAGTGTGGACCGAACAATCGCACCATTGCATGTGCAGGGATGTAGTAGGCCAATGCGTTGCCGCCCTCATAAGCAAGTGTTGAGTGGATTACGTTGCTTGTAGTGTTGCCATCGCGGATTTCGGATGCTTTTATGTCCAGGTATTTTCCGGCAGTGTCGGGCTGAACCAAAAAGTCGTTTGGCGGAGCCATGCCATTCACAATAAAAATGGTCGTGTACTCGTCCATCGCGGTTGGCTGGTCGCTGTAATTCGCGCAATACAGCACGGCAAAAACGGCACTAAGCACAAGAGGAAACAAAAAGTCTTTCGATGATTTCATTGGTCAGCAATGTTTTTGTTGTGCAATGGATCGTCAATGATTTGTACGAAACACTTTTGCAGATAGGTATTGGCAATTAATGCTGGCGGCAGCGAAATGCAATAGTCGGTCATTAACCGATAAGACACGCACTAACTAACGCCAAAGAAAAGGTGTATGCATCTGAATGAACTAAAATTGTACCTGGAAGCGATAGGCTTTAGTTGAGTTTCCTTTGTTGAAAATATGCATAGAATCTGTTTATGTAAGGTTGGAAGGTGCCGATGGCCCTGCCGGCATGTTTCAGAATGTTACTCGTTGATTTTTACTCCAGGGCTGACATCAATAATTGAGAGGAGTACCAGATCATGAATTCTGCGCGGCACCTTAATTATTTCATCTTGTTTTTTGCAGTGGTGATCTTATTAAGAATTTATCACGAAATCACCTATGCTGATTTTGCCACCGACAAATCGTGCCAGGTGATGTGTGCAATCAATTTGATCAATGGGAATGGACTGAGTGCAGGCAGCGCAGATTTGAACAACCTGAGCCGCACAGATTTTACTCCTCTCACACGCTGGCCTCCCGGATATTCATTGTTATTGGTCCCGTTTCTTTTAGCATTTGACGATGTAATAGTTGCCGTACACATTCTTGACGTATTCTTCGTTGTACTTTTCTTACTCTCCATTGTTTGGTTGTTCAGGATGTTGAAATTCAACCACAGATCGCTTTTATGGCTCCTTGTTTTTTATGCAATAACATTTTCTTTGTTTTATGATGCCACTTCAACAGATCTCATTGCTTTTACCATATATCAATATGGCATCCTGCTCGCTATAAGAAGTTTGTCAAATGGTTCAAACGGCAATGCGATTTTGATTGGAGTGCTGTCTTTCCTGCCAGTTGCTTTTCGTCACGCTTATATGCCTTTCTCCATAGTAATTCCGATGGTCATGATACTGGTCGGTTATCATTTCGGGAACAGGGCATTGCTCAGAAAAGGAATTTGGTCGGGTGTGTGTGCACTGGCATTGGTTGCACTTTTTATCATGTGTGAAAAAATCCGCATAGGTGACGGACAGGTATTGACAGAGCAGACGGGTATGTTCTTCCAAAACCTCAAGCAATTCACTCCTTTCCCATGGGAAGGTTTCTTTTTCACAAAAGCTTTAGCGCTGAGTTACAACAACAGTTTCAACGGATTTCTCCCACTATACTCTGTACTCGGCTGGCTTGTTTCTCTGTTACTTATTGTGTATGCTGTTCACCGATTCTTCAGAACTCTTCACGACAGCAAATTGCACATTGATCTGAAGCAACAGAGAATTATCTATCACCTCATGGGTTTGCTTACCATAGCCGGATTGATTTTGTCACTTGGATTTTTGTCTGTCCGCTGTGCCGTGCAAAATTGGCGAGAACCACCGTGGACGTATGTTGAAGAATCAAGGTACTTTTCTACGGGTATGATTTTTCTCCAGGTTTGTGTTTTTGCCTCTTTGTTTGACAAGATGCCTTCACGGATGCGCTGGATGGTGCGATCATTTGTGTTCACGGTTTTTCTGTTCAGCATGGCTTATTCAGTAAATGAATTTTACAGCGTGTATGTAAAAAAAAGCAGCCACACTTTCCAGCGGGCATATGCACGTGAGTTGAACTTCGCACAAATAATCGGGAAGGCTTCTGCACAATCGGATCACCATTTTGTTTATGTGGATAAGCACTGGTCTTCCATTTATCTGGTCACTTCAGTTGCGGGAATTAGTTCAGCTACCGATCGCTATGATGACATCATGGAATCTGGCCTCCACACTTCAGCACCGGTTGAACTTATTATTGCCATGCCGCACGAATTGAATACAGACGAAAAGAATTTCATCCTGAATCATCAGGCAGAAAAAATCGGGGAATCAGAAAATTCTGATCTATACAGTGTTAGCCTGCCATGATTAAAACGCTCACCATCATAATGCCTTCTTACAATGAAGAGGACTCACTTAAGGTGATTCTTCCCGAAGTAATCAGCCATTGTGAAATGAAGGGGTACGAACTGGTGGTGGTTGATGATGGTTCTTCTGACAACACCCAACAAATCCTGTATATTCTTGAAGAAAAATCCAAAGCATTGAAGGTGGTAACACATAAAATGAACAAGGGATATGGTGCGGCCATCAAGAGCGGAATCAAACAGGCTTCAACTGATTATGTGGTAACAATGGATGCCGATGGGCAGCATCGTCTGGAAGACATTGACAAGTTGTTTGCGGAAATTCTGTCTGCGGATGCCGATATGATAATCGGGAGCAGGCTGGGACAAAAATCAGCGAGCAGGGTAAGAGGATTTGGTAAATGGGTTATCCGAAGTATTGCAAGGATCCTCATGCCTCTTGAAATCAAAGACCTGAATTCCGGAATGAAAATCTACAACACCTCGTTGGCGAAAGAATACTTGTCGCTCTGTCCCGATTCAATGTCCTACAGCGATACGATTGCTTTAGTATTCGTGAATTACAAACACCGTGTGCTTGAAACTCCTATTTCGATAAGAGAACGGAATTCAGGAAGGAGCGCAGTCGGATTGAACACAGCTTTTGAAACGTTGCTGGCCATCATCAACATCGTTATGCTTTTCAATCCGCTTAAAGTCTTTTTGCCCTGTGCGCTTTTTATTTTGTTCGTGTCACTTCTTTGGGGATTACCGATAGTGCTGAAAGGAAATGGGGTGAGTGTGGGTACCTTGTTGGGAATTACTCTCAGCATATTCCTGTTTTTCCTGGGATTGATAGCAGAGCAAATTTCAATACTCAGGAAAAGGAAGTATGGCTGAAACCGGATTGAAGTGCAGCATTTGCACTGCGGAAGTGTTTACCCACTTGTTCAATAAGTCGGGCTTCGACATATTGAAATGTTCCAAATGCCAAATTGTGTTCACGAACATTCCCCAGGACTTCGATCTGTTGAGTATTTATGATGAGTCTTATTTCGAGGGCGGGCAAAAGGATGGTTATGGCAACTACTCAGGAACTGCAAATGTTCTCAGAAAAGAATTCCGGAAAAGTGTCACCCTCCTTCGGAAACTAACCGGCCATAAATCAGGATTGAGGTTGCTGGAACTTGGCTCAGCCTATGGCTTTTTCCTTGACGAAGCGGCAACATACTTTGAATGTTTAGGCATTGAGGTATCGCAACCGGCTGCACAGTATGCCGTGAAGCGAGGTCATCATGTAATAAATAATTCACTCAATGAAAAAACGCAATCGGAAATTGGAAAAGTGGATATCGCTGTCATGTTCGATGTCATTGAACATTTGCAGGATCCGGTTGCAACACTGAAACTGATTGACGGATGCGTTAACAAAAATGGAATAATCATTCTTACCACCGGAAACATAGGCTCATTCATCGCCAGGATTTTTGGAAAACGATGGAGATTGATGACCCCGCCTCAACACACCTTTTTTTTCTCCCGTAAAACTCTTTGTTCCATTTTTGAAAACATGAATTATGAAATTGAAGTGTTAAAGAGGCCCTGGAAATTGGTTCCTCTCGGACTGGTGTTTTATCAATTGGGAAATAGGTTGGGGTTCCGCATCAGGGTGCTTGAAAAGCTGAAAGCACATCTTCCCATCAATCTTTTTGATACAGTCATGGTTGTTGCAAGAAAGCTGTAAGGAATCGTTTCTGCAATTTTCTGTGCTCCTTCACTCATCACCACATCTTGCCGTTGAAACAAACCGACTCCACAGTAACGCGAAATGTTTTTCTTTCGCCCCATGAAGAAAATCGTTGTTTCAGTAGTTGTTGGTATTTCATCCATGACTGGTATTGCACAACAGAATGTGCTCGACCATTTCAAGAACATGAATATGCGAGCCATCGGGCCTGCTGTTATGAGTGGCCGCGTTACAGCCATTGATGTGCGTGACGACAATCCCGATATTATTTATGCAGGCACTGCAAGCGGTGGGCTTTGGCTGAGCGAGAGCGGAGGCATTTCATGGAAACCCTTGTTCGATCGCGAACCTGTTCACAGCATTGGTGCCTTGTCCATTGATCCATCTAATCCTGATGTGATTTGGGCGGGAACAGGAGAAGGAAATCCGCGCAACTCTCAAAGCAGTGGAAACGGTATTTACAAATCACCGGATGGCGGACGCTCCTGGAAGAACATGGGACTGGAAGCAACAAAGACCATCCACCGCATTCTCATGCATCCCAGATTTTCGAGTACGCTATATGTGGCAGCACACGGAAGTGCGTGGGGGCCAACACCGGATCGCGGAGTGTATCGCACGAACAACGGAGGCGAGTCTTGGGAGAAAATTTTATTCGTAAATGATTCTGTCGGTTGTGCTGATCTTGTAATGGATCCACAGAACCCAAACAAACTCTTTGCAGCCATGTGGCATTATGGAAGAAAACCATGGACATTCGACAGCGGAGGCAAAGGCAGTGGACTACACATGACAGTGGATGGCGGAAAGACATGGACGCAACTCAGTGATAAGAATGGTTTACCTGAAGGAGAAATTGGTCGCATCGGCCTCGCCATTGCGCCCTCAAATCCTAAAGTTGTTTACGCATTGATTGAAAGCAAAAAGACCGCACTCTACAAGTCAACTGATGGAGGATACAATTGGAAAATGATTACAGATAAGGACGTGGATGATCGCCCGTTTTATTATCATGAAATTTATGTTGATCCCACGAACGAAAACAGAATCATCTATCTCCACAGCACAGTGAGCGAGAGTCTTGATGGTGGAAAAACATTTCACCAGTTTGTGGGATGGGAAGTGCATCCTGATCATCACGCATTTTGGTGGAGTGCCGAGGATCCTTCGTACATGATTGAAGGAAACGATGGCGGAATGAACATCACCCGCGACAATGGCAAGACATGGCAATTCGTGAACAACCTTCCGCTCGGGCAGTTCTACCACATCAATTACGACATGGATATTCCTTATCACGTCTATGGCGGAATGCAGGACAACGGTTCCTGGAAAGGGCCTGGCTACACCTGGAATTCCGGAAGCATCAGCGCAGCCGATTGGCAAGAGGTGTTATTTGGTGATGGTTTCGATGTGGTACCATATGCCAATGATTCGCGTTTTGTCTATGCGATGTACCAGGGCGGTGAAGTGTATTGGGTGGACAGCGAGACAGGCGAGTCGCGCTACATCAAGCCCGTACATCCTGATGGTGTGAAGTTGCGTTACCACTGGAACGCTGGCATAAGTGCCGATCCATATAACGCGGATGGATTGTTCTACGGTTCACAGTTCGTTCATTTCTCCCCGGACAAAGGCAATAGCTGGAAAATAATTTCACCCGATCTCTCCACGAATGATTCCACCAAATTGAAACAGGCAGAAAGTGGCGGACTGACTCTTGACGTGACCACTGCGGAAAATCATTGCACTATTATTTGCATCGCACCAAGTTCGCTTGACAAGGATGTTGTATGGGCAGGTACCGATGACGGCAACATACAGGTGACAACAGACGGAGGCAAGACGTGGAGAAATTGTTCGAACGGATTGGTTGGTTTGCCTAAGGGCGCATGGGTGCCACAGATTGTTGCATCCACTCATAAAGCAGGCGAGGCATTCGCTGTCGTAAACAATTATCGGCAGAACGACTGGAAACCGTATCTATTTCATACCACTGACTTCGGCAAGTCATGGAAAAATCTTGTAACGGGAAGTGGGAAGACGAAAGAGTCAAATGAAAAAGCAGTGGACGGTCATTGCCTCACTATCGTGCAAGATCCTGTTGAACCCAAACTGCTTTTCCTTGGAACCGAACATGGTCTCTACATAAGTTTTGATTATGGTACAACATGGAATAAGTGGACACACAACTATCCGGCAGGAGTGGCAACGCAGGATTTAAAAATTCATCCGCGTGAGCATGACCTCATCATTGCCACGTTTGGCCGTGCTGCTTTTATTCTTGATGACATACGACCGCTCAGGGCTTTGGCGCAGAAGGGAAAGACGATATTCGATAAAAAACTTACCGCATTCGAAACGCCTACAGCCTATATGGCCAACTACAAACAACCGCTGGGCGAAAGATTTCATGCAGCGCTTCATTTCAACGGAGACAACAAATGGGGCGGTGCCATGTTGAATTATTATTTCAAGGTGGAGGAGGAGAAGAAGGGGGAGAAGACGGAAGACGAAAGACCGAAGGCCAAGAAGGAAAACGCAAAGCCGGTGGAGAAAAAGGAAGTGACTGAACATGGAGAACCGAAGACCAAAAAAGAAAAAGCAATGTTGGAGGAGAAAGAGGAAGTGACTCCGGCAGATTCAACGGACAAGAAAAAAGATGAAAAACCAAAGGACAAGAAAGTAAAAGTTTCCATTTTAAGTATGGCTGGTGATACGTTGCGATGGTTCCTCCATGAGCCGGATACAGGTATCAACATCCTTTCATGGGGTTTCGATACGGAGGGAGTTCGTTCGCCATCGCGCAAGGAAAGAAAACCTGATGATGACCAGCGTGGTAATGGACCGCAAGTGGCCCCGGGCAACTATAAAGTGGTGTTCACTTTTAATGAACACAAAGACAGTACAACGGTGAGAGTGGAAGCAGACCCGCGCATTCCGTTTGATATACTCGCCTACGATAAACAAGTGGAGCTTGCCAAACGCTGGCAGGATGAAGTGAAGAAAGCTGACAAAGCATTTGAACAACTCAAACTTGTAAAGAAGAACATAGAGCTTGCAAAAACAAGTTGGGTGAATGTGCCGGACAGTTTGAAGAAAGAAGTATTGGCGGAAGCAGATTCGTTGAGTAAGAAAATTTCCGGCATCGAAAAATTATTCATGGCTCCGGAAGATGAAAACGGAATTCGTGATGATTCGCAATTCCTCTCCAGCAAAATCTGGGGCACCTCGGGCTACCTGAACACCGGCCACACTGCACCGGGTGAAAACAGTGAAATTGCTGTTCGGCTTTTTGCAGATGAAGTGAAAAAGGTGGTGGATAAAGTGAACACTTTCATCAGCACCGATTACGAAGCATGGAAGGAAAAGGCGGAAAAGGTGGAGGTGAAGTTGTTTAAGGAAATTGAGGATTGAGAAATTATGACAAGTCCGCCAGTAATGTTTTATCTGATTCACATCATCCCCTTCGCCTTCAACTCAAGATACTTGTTTACGGTGTTGATGCTAAGGTCTTCCGGTTTTGATAAGATAGTTTGAATACCGTACTTCCGCAGTTTCGATACAATGGATTTTTTCTCCTGCACCAGTTTCTGCGCAATGGTTTGGGAGTAGATGTCGGAAACGTATTCTGCTTTCCTGTGCGCATAGGTTATCAATTCCGTGTTTTCGAAAATCATCACAACCAGAAGATGCAGGTGATTTATTTTCTGGAGGATAGGCAGGGCGCGTTCCATTGCGTAAGCGCTCTCAAAATTGATGTAGAGAAAAATGAGGCTGCGTGCATGAATCACATTTTTTACTGCGCGATACAACAAATCGTAGTTCGCCTCAAACGGCTGCGGGCGCTCGTGATAAAGCGCTGCGAGAATTTTTTTCAGTTGGCCTGAACTGCGCTCTGCCGGAATGGTGGAACCAATGCGGTGCGAATAAGTAATGTATCCCACTTTGTCATCTTTCTTCAAGGCGATGTTCGAAATGACAAGACTGGTGTTGATCGCATAGTCCAGCAAACTCAATCCGTTGAAAGGCATGTGCATCACGCGGCTTTTGTCAATGATGGTATAAACCTGCTGTGAGCGCTCGTCTTCGTATTGGTTCACCATGAGCTGATGTCTCCTGCTGGTGGCCTTCCAGTTGATGCTGCGCCTGTCATCGCCCTGGGCATATTGTTTTATCTGTTCGAACTCATAACTGTGACCTAGCCTGCGCAGGCGCTTGATGCCCTGCTGTGTGGAGATGCTGGCGAATGCAAGCAACTCATATTTCTTCATCTGCAGGATGCTGGGATAAACCGGCACCTGTTGTGGCTCGCCAATGTGCAGCCTGCGCGCACAGATGCCAATGATGGTAGTGATGTGCACATTGGTCTTCCCGAATAAATATTCACCGCGCAACAACGGCCGCAGATTGAACCGGATGATTTTTTCTTCGCCCGAAGCCAGAGAGAGTTGCTGATGAAATTTTCTTTCCTGGAATTGTTGCGGCAGCTCATCATACACATCCATGAACAATCGGATGGCACCCCTGTTTGCCAATTGAAGAAGGATGCTGTTATCGTCTCCAAGCGAAAGCAGTTTTCCAGGAGCTCGTCTTGTCAGCACTCTGGTGGAGGGGTGAAAGAGCAACAATAAATCGGCAAGCAACGCAATGGCAATCAGCAACACGGCAATCTGCCCAAGCGGAAAAAGAAATTCCCATACAAAGCTCAGCGCGAAAAGCAGAACAGCAACACCTACCGCCACAAAAAATCGCGTGGTCAGTTGAAGTTGTTTGTAGAAATTGATTACGATATTCATAGTTCCGGGTTTTTGCGCGAACGATGAACTATCTGGGTATCTCTATATTTTTGAGAATGTCACCAATAATTTCTTCAACGGTATGGCCTTCCATTTCGCGTTCATGACTTAAGATGACACGGTGGTTGAGAACAGGAATACACATTTGTTTTACATCATCAGGTGTCACGAAATCTCTTCCGCGAATGGCTGCAAGCGCCTTTGCTGATTTCATGATGCTCAGCGATGCGCGAGGAGATGCGCCCATGTGCAGGTCACCGTTGTTGCGCGTGTTGTGCACCACAGCAGCGATGTAGTTGAGCAACTCAGGCCGCATGTAAATTTTTTCAATAATGGTTTTGAACTCCTTCAATTGGTTGGGCGAAATCACGGGCTTCACTCCCGCACTTTGCCTCAGGTCAAAATCATTCTGGAAACGATGAAGAATAAGTTGCTCCTGATCGAGGTTGGGATAACTCATCTTCAGCCGGAAGATGAAGCGGTCCAGTTGTGCTTCAGGAAGTGAATAAGTTCCTTCCTGCTCAATCGGGTTTTGTGTGGCAAGTACGAAGAAGGGATAACCCATGGGATACGTGATGCCATCATAAGTGAGTTGTTTTTCTTCCATCACTTCCATGAGTGCGGCCTGTGTTTTTGCCGGTGCGCGATTGATTTCATCAATCAATATCACGTTCGAAAAAATGGGACCCTGTTTGAAGTAGAAGTTCGACTCCTTCATATTGAAAACGGAAGTGCCGCTCACATCGGTAGGCATCAAATCGGGAGTGAACTGGATCCTGCTGAAACCGGTGTTGATGGTTTTTGCAAGAAGTTTTGCAGTGAGTGTTTTTGCAATTCCGGGCAACCCTTCCAGCAGCACGTGGCCGCCCACCATCAATGCTGCAAGCAGGTGATCCACAACTTGATCCTGGCCCACTATCACTTTCGCTATTTCATCCTTGATAGAATCAGCGGCAGTGTAGATGGGGCGGACATCCAGCCGGTTGGCATCGCCCAGTCCGCGCAGCCACTCAGCATCTTCATTGCCGGCACGCGAGGAGTGCAATGCTTTCGCTTCATCGTTTACAGGCGAAGAAGCAACTGTTGTAACTGGTTGGATTGTTTCTTCCGCCTGTGTTGATGCAGGTTGCTGCGGTGTGGTGTTGTCGTGGTTTTCTTCCATAAGTGGTTAGTGTTATTTGCAAGTGAGATAAAACTGTTCAATCTTGTTGTAAAACAAGAGCATCAACTCGGTATTTACGGCTACTATAGAACTTAGGTATTTGTGTTGCTCGAAAATGTCGCGCACCAGTTCCAGCGGGACACTTGATTTTTCAGAAACGTTTTTATAGAACGCATCATCCTCCTGGTCCATTCGGAGTGGCAGGCGCAAAGCAAATCGTTCGCGAAGAAATGCACGGAACAAATCCATTTTCAGCAATACGAGTTTTTTGTGATCGCTTTCTTTCATGAAAAGTTGTGATATCACTTCCGCATATTCAATGGATGTATTGTCACGACTTTCATTCACCGGAATGCTGCGCTGTTTTCTCCGTCCGCCAAAAAACAGGTAGAAGCCTGCGCCAATGAGCAAGAGAAACCACGCGTATTTCAATGCGGGTTGTGAAAGAACATAACCGAGCGGGCCTTTCTGCGGGTCGTCATCATAGGGTGTTGGGTCATCCTGTTGCGCCATGTAAGAGGGCGGGTCGGGAGTGTGGTTGTGTTCATCCCAATAAATTTTTCCGTCACTCAAAAATGCAAGAGCCTGCCTTGCATACTCCATGTTCTCTTCTTTCAGTAAATGATAATTGGTGAAAGCAACCGGTGTGCTGCACAGGAAAAAATTTCCATTGCCATAAGGAAGCCGCATGTAGTTAAGATGTGAACCGTGTTGGGAAGTGATTTCACCGAGCGATTCAAAAAAAACTCCTTCACGGGAATAGAGGCTGTCCTTGAAGTAGCGCCAATCGTACGATTGTGGTTTCCAGAAAGAATAGAACTGCATGTCGAGGTTGTTGCCTTTATACATTTCGTTCCTGGTGAAGGAAAGTTTCACCAACGTATCAGGTGCCGTTCCCATCGGTTTGAATTCCGAACTGTAATTTTCGTCATAGTAATCTGCATGGTATTGGTACTCATCGCGTGGAGCAATGAGCGAATCGAGCAGTTTGCCGGAAGGGGAGCTTGAAAAGATGAAGGCGTTGTTGCCTCTTCGCACAAAATCAAGAAGGAAAGAATTTTCTGTACTATCGAGGTATTGTCGCTGGCCGATAAAAATGTAATTGGAATGAACAGGAATTTCTTCGGGCGAAGTGTCCACATAAGAAGTATCATTCCACAACACCAGCCTGCTGCCACCGTTCGCTTCATGCAGCAAGTTGTACATCACCTGGCAATCGTAAGGTTCTGATTTGTTGTAGCGATAACGTTCCACCCAGTCGTGCCTGGGTTTGCTGTAATAGCTCCAGATGACATAAAAAATGAGTAGCGCCATAACAGCGATGATGACAATTACAGTAAGGTTGGATTTATTTTTTTGTGCCATTGGAAAGTTCGTTCAGGAATTTTCGGAACACACCGTCCATGGTGTTGAACTGTTTTTCACTCACGCTGATGTCGCCATACCATACCAACTCAAATGCCCGGGTCACATCGCGAAAAGATTGGTAGTGATTCGATGGTCGCATTTCAACCACAAAGTCAAAATTTGTTTTTTCTTTCTTCCATCGTATCAACCTGTTTTCATGAAGCGTTTTTATGATGGCGAGATAAAAAATCCGCACAGCAGATTTGTAATCACCGGCATCGAGAGCATGACGCAGGTAACGGTCCAGGTCACTTTCTTCAAGATTATCTTCGATGTGTTCAAGTGAAAATCCGATATCACCTTTCAGCTTTTTGTCTTTTCTCCAGTTTCCTTTGGTGAGCAATTGCCAGATGAGGTAAACAAGCGTGATGATGATAAGAGAGAACACCACAATCTGCCAGAACTGTGTGGGTATGACAGGCCAGTTGAAAGACCATGAATCATTGGGTTGCACCTGTTCCTGTGTTTGATTTCTTTCGCGTTCCCTTTGTTCTCGCTTTTCCCTTTCTTCGGGTTTGGTGTAGTCAAGATCTGATATAGATTTTTTCCACTGTTCGGTGGTCCACACATCTCGCTGTGGCACAGCCACTGGCTCTGCCTGGTCCACTGTGTTCGGGTCAACTAAATTTTCTTCCTCCGAATTCAGTGAGTGCCAGTTTCCTTCATCATCATAGTAACCACTTTGGTTCTGTTCAATGATTTCCTGAAGGTCCTCCATTGAAATTTCTTCGTCAACAATTTCTTCCTCCGCAACTTCCTCTTCATTCTGCGCGTGAAGTGAAGTGAAATAAATGTTGCAGAAAAGCAATGCAATGAGCAGCAACAATTCAGATTTCTTTTTCCAAACCATAGGCCCTCCTTTTAAATCCTATTTGACCGATGAGTTTTCGGAGGAAACCTGCCTCGCGCATCTCGAGTGCCGAGAAATAGTAAAGGTGTGAAGAGAACACCGAGAAGGATAACAGGATGGTAATGGCAAGAAACGTCACAGCAAAATGAACCACATCATAAGGGTTGAGTGCTAGTTCGGAACCGTCATCCACATTCATGGACACCAGACGATCTACTACCCAGCGCAGCGGTGCAAAAAGAACCATGAGGCAAAGCCATTGAATGCCGAAGGAGAAAAAGAAATTGCCTATGAGTTTCCAGTAATTCCCACCGGCCAGGTAGAACATCCGCGAAATTCCCACCGTGATGGAGCAATTTTCATTGGCACATATCGCAGAACAAAACAGCAACATCGGCCATGTAAAAAACACAACCAAAAATGTGAGTGCTGGATGCAGGGCAATCACCAGCAACATAGCAATCGCTATCAAAAAATTGTTGAACCACTGCAATGCAAACTGCCCGGCAGAAAATCCTTTTCCGTTTTTCACGCCAATAAAAAAGGAGGCATACGCGGTGAGCAAAGTGGCCAGCCCGAGTGCGTGCAAGCCAAATCTCAAGGGGGGCCAATCGTAGCGAAAGAATGATTCGATATTTCCCCATACCCACAAAATGTAAATCGGGTTGAACCAGCGCCAGTCAATCTCCGGCCTGTATTCCCTCATAGCGTATTCGGAAATGGTGAGGTAGTAGAAGAAAAGAAATCCTGAAAGGATGAGGGAGAAGAGCAGGATGCCGCGATACCGTTTTGAAAAGAAGTAAAAAATTTCAGTGAAAATTTTTCCGTTGGTTTTTATTTCGCTGTAGTTGATGTTCGGAGGACGAGTAGGTGCGAGCTGATCATAAACCTCTGGTTCAATCTTACCGCGGTAGTGCCGGTAAAACGGATAGATGACAAAATACCCGAGCACCAGCGCGAACGAGAGACCAATGACTGCACCGCGCATCACATCAGGAATCTCAGTATGTCGTGTGGCGAAACCTTCGATGAAGGCAGCAACTACTAAAAGGAATGCGACTGCAATCATGATTTTGAATGCGTGCCGCGTGGCAATCATGAGCGACTGGATGCGCGAATACGAACCGGGAAAAACGAGGCCTCTTGCCAGCACAAGTCCCGAACATGCCGCGAGTATGATCATGGAAAGTTCGAGTGTACCGTGAAGCATCACTGCAAAAAATGCATCGCTGAATAACCCGTGTGAGCTGAAAAACTGCAGGAACGATCCGATCCGGATTCCTTCCCAGAAGGTTTGGAAAATGGTTCCGATTCCAAAGGTGATGCCCTGCACGAAAACAATCATAGTTACCTGAATGTTGTTCCATGCAATGTAGAAAAACATTTCGACTGCCGGCATCTGTTTGTACACAGCCATCGGGTCATCGCTGGCAATGTTTTCTTCCGTCATCTGGATGTATTCCGATGAAAGCATGGTGCTCGCAAACTCCGGGTCGTGAATTCCTGAAAAAATGCCAAGCCCCATACCCGCCATGAAGATGAGGAATGCGTAAAGCAATTGTTTTCGCGCATACCACATGGCATCGGGAACTTCTTCCATCCAGAACCGAACCAAGCGTCCGTGTCCCTTGCTTTTGTTCTTGTAGATGGTTTGGAAAGTCTGCTGCGCCACACTATTCAGGTACACGCGCACGGAGCGGTTGGGATAGTATGTGCGGGAGAAGGAAAGATCGTCCGTGGTTTCAATGAAGAGGTTGGTGAGGCGGTCAGGATCTTTGCTTGTATCACGCAACATGCGCTCCATCTCGTCCCACTTCTCCTTGTTCTGGCCAATAAAATCCGTTTCCTGCATAAGCCTTTTTGGTTGCGCCTAAAGTATAGATTTCTATTACCCCTGAATTTTTTGAGAAAGCAACTCATCATCGCATTCATCCAGCAAACAGGGTTGAACATGCAATGAAATTTACTTACGTTTGGCGCGATGCTCAAGGCCATTGACATACGCACCACGCAAAACGTGACCATCTCTTACGAGCTTGCCTACCTGCGCGAGCGCATCCTTGCTTTTCTCCTCGATTTCATTTTCATAGCTGTCGGCATCCTTGTCCTGATGTTCATCTTCAACCTCGTCTCTTTCTTCGATGACTGGGATAGCGGATGGAAATATTTCCAGTACCTCATCATCTTGCCTATTCGTTCCTTCTACACTTTGTTTTTTGAATCGGTGTGTCATGGACAAACACCGGGCAAGATGATTCTCCGTATCAAAGTGGTGAAGCTGGATGGAAAACAGCCGCAGTTTTTTGACTATCTCATGCGCTGGACATTCCGTTTGATTGATGTGTGGATGTCGTTCGGTATCCTCGGTTCACTTCTTATCGTTTCCACCGACCACGGCCAGAGGCTTGGCGATATTGTTTCCAACTGCACTGTTGTCCGGGTGCAGTCGAGGCTCGTTATCGGGTTGAACGACATCATGAAAATTGATACCCGCTCCAATTACACACCGGTGTACCAGGGCATCCGTCATTTCCGGGAAGAAGACATTCTTATCATCAAGCAAACCATCGAGCGATACAACCAATTCCGCAATGAATCACACCGAAGCGCTGTGCTGGAATTGTGCACCGTGATGAAAGAAAAACTGAACATTGAGAATCTGCCACAAAACAAAATTGAATTCCTCAAAACGCTGATCAAGGATTATATCGTGTTAACACGATGAATCATTGACGTGATAGCTCGAACGCTTCCCTGCATTCCTCTGTTGTGCAATGCACATCAACTACTCCTTCACCGATTTTCTTCAGCAGCGTCAACATCAGTTTTCCATTCTTGTTCTTTTTATCAGAATGCATGAATACCACAACATCATCGAATGAAATGTCGTGCATCATTTCTCTTTCAAAGAACTTTCCCAGGGTCTGAAGGATGGAGTCCTTTTGAAAAATATCCAGTAAGTTTTTCAAACAGGAAAGATGAGTTTCCACCATCATGCCGAGCGCCACTGCTTCACCATGCTTGATTGAGGAATTGTGCTTTAGGAAAAAGGATTCAATGGCATGACCAAAGGTGTGGCCGAAATTCAGGAGCTTGCGTTCACCTTTTTCCTGGGGGTCATGCGAAACAATTTGGTACTTGATTCGTGCACTGCGTTCGATGAATTTTTCTATTCCGTCAAGATTGTCATTCAAATGAATCAGTTCATGCCAGTGCTTTTCATCGGCAATCAATCCGTGCTTTAGCATTTCTGCAAAGCCTGATTTCAATTCTGCAAAAGGCAATGTCTGTAAAAACTGCGGACAGATGAAAATTGCCAGAGGTTCAGCGAACACACCAACAAGATTCTTTAACGCTCCCAGGTCCACTCCTGTTTTTCCGCCTATGGCAGCATCGGTCATTCCCAGCAACGATGTAGGTACATCAATGAAGTTGACACCTCTATTATATGTGGCGGCAACAAATCCACCAAGGTCTGTTACCACTCCACCACCAACGTTTATGACCAGTGCGTTCCTGTCAGTGCGAAGTTCCGCGAACTGTTGCCATAAGATTTCACATGTACTAATGTTCTTGTGTTCTTCACCGTCCAGGAAAGAAACACATGCGGAATTTGAATGAAGATTTTGAAGGTTTAGTTGAGTGACACAATGAATGGCAGATTGTGAATCAGCCAGAACAATTACTTGTGAAAAGTTTTTTGCAAGGGACTGGATCGAAAGTTCGATTGCAGCAATATCATTTAAGAAAACAGGTGGTCTCATGCCTTTGAAAGAAAAAAGCCATCCCGCCTGTGGCGGGACGGCTTTCGTGTGTGGTGCCACCAGGAATCGAACCGGGGACACAAGGATTTTCAGTCCTTTGCTCTACCAACTGAGCTATGGCACCTTTTTTAGCGGGCGCAAATCTAGAAACATTTCAACAGATGCAAAATCGGAAAAGTCGATTCATTCTCCAACTCTCGGATTTGACCCGAATTGCTCGTTTCGTTTCCTGTTCTTTGTCACATTCTGCACTCAAACATGAACTTTTTTGCAGTTGATAAACCGCGAATTGAATTTTTTTTCGCTGACCAAACCCGCGTATTTCCCGATGAGTTGCAATTATTTTCCGATAACTTGAAAAAAAATTTGTTAGTAATGATGACATCCTCATACTTTTGCCGCTCATCTTGCTTAACCGCATAAAAAACTTTATTCATTAGTTAACCAAAACTTTCTTAGTATGAGAAAACTATTACAATGTCTTATGGTCGTGCTGTCCTGTTGGGCCGGCACAACAAACGCGCAGCTTGTGAATGTTATCAACGAAGAGGTCGCCACTGGCGCACTCGGTACCATTCCTGCTGGTTATTCAACCTACCGTATTTATGCTTTGCTTCAGGATCCAACGGATCGAATGAGTGCAGTTTTTGGCAGCACAACGCCATCACCCATTCACCATTTGAAACTTGGTTCATCGAGTGATTCTAATGTTATCTGGAACAGTTCCTTTGGCGGTGCAACTGCCGATGCCGTGAACTGCGGCTTCTACGCATTTTTCCCTGATCTTGCACGAGATTCCTGGGTAACGATTGGTGCCTCAAGTTCGGCAACCGATGTTTGTGTTGATTGCATAGGTGTGCAAACTGCCTCTTTCACTATCAGTTCGCCTCCGAACATGATCCAGGGATCATTTGCTCCTGCCGGATCATTCGGTCCTGATCTGCTGTTGGTGGATGGTGCTTGGTTTCTTCCTAATGATAATTCATGCAATGGTTTCCCTACGGGTGTAGACAATCGTGTCCTTATTGCTCAGGTAACCATTCCGACAGGAACACTGGAATACCAGTTGAACCTTTCTGTGTTTGATGAATCCATCGGAGCACAACAAATGATATATGTCCATTTGCTTCAAGGCCCTCTTGGCATGGTTGGGAATTTTCCGGAGATTGATGGAACCTGTCTTGGTCTTGTATTTCCAGTGCCAACGGCATTATGTCCCACAGGCGAACCTGGCTGTACTGATCCCACTGCCTGCAACTATGATCCTACAGCCGCTACAGATGATGGCACTTGCGAATTCCTATCCTGCGCAGGTTGCACTGATGTGCTTGCATGTAACTACGATCCAACTGCAACACTTGATGATGGCACCTGCACTTTCCCTGGTTGCAATAATGTAACAGCATGTAATTTCGATGCTGATGCAGGTTGCAGTGATGGTTCTTGCACCTTCCCTGGTTGTACAGATGCGACCGCGGCTAACTTTGATCAGTTCGCAGGATGCGATGACGGCTCTTGCCTTTTCCCTGGTTGCACTGATGATGGAGCCTGTAACTTCGATCCAGGTGCTAACTTAGATGATGGTTCCTGTACTTTCCCAGGTTGCACTGATGATACAGCATGTAACTTCGATGCAGATGCAGGTTGCAATAACGGAACATGTACTTTCCCTGGCTGTACAGATGATACAGCATGTAACTTTATCGATAATGCCGGTTGCGATGATGGTTCTTGCACCTACCCTGGTTGTACGGATGCTGAAGCCTGCAACTATGATTCAGATGCAGGATGTCCAGATGGCTCTTGTACCTATCCAGGATGTATAATTAGTTTAGCCTGCAACTTCAATCCGAATGCGGGTTGCAGTGATGGTTCTTGCACCTTCCCTGGCTGTACCAATCCTAATGCAAACAACTATAACCCTAATGCTGGTTGTGACGATGGTTCATGCACATTCGATGAATTCGGTTGTACCGATGATACTGCATGTAATTATGATCCATCCGCTACTACAGACGATGGTTCTTGCACTTACCCAGGTTGTAATGATCCTTCAGCCTGCAACTTTGAAATAGGAGCAGGTTGCAATGATGGCTCATGCAACTATCCAACTTTGTGCGGTGATCCAGCTGCATGCAACTATGACCCGACCACCGTTGGCGATTGTTCATTTGGAGAATGTACTTACCCAGGTTGTACCGATATAAATGCTTGCAACTTTACTGGTGCCGGTTGTGATGACGGTTCATGCGAATACGATTCTTGCTCAGGATGTACTGATCCTGCTGCTTGTAACTACGATCCAACAGCAACTATCAATAACAACCAATGCGACTACTCATGCTACGGTTGTACTAACGATGCAGCATGTAACTTCGATCCTGATGCTACAATAGAAGATGGTTCGTGCGATTTTTCATGCTACGGTTGTACCAATGATGCAGCCTGCAACTTTGATCCGAATGCTACCATCGATGATGGTTCATGCGATTTCGATTGCCAGGGTTGTACCGATGATTCAGCCTGCAATTTCGATCCAACAGCAACAGAAGATGACGGTTCATGCGTTTACACTTGTTTCGGATGTACCGATGCTGATGCTTGTAACTTCGATCCGAATGCAACTATAGATAATGGATCATGCGATTATTCATGCCTCGGTTGTACCGATGATGCTGCTTGCAACTTTGATGCTGGAGCAACAATAGACGATGGTTCATGTACCTTCCCCGGATGCACCGATGATGGAGCATGCAACTTCAATGCAAATGCAGGTTGCGATGATGGCTCTTGCACCTTCCCAGGTTGTAACAATCCCAATGCATGTAATTACGATGCTGATGCTGGATGCAATGATGGTTCGTGCACATTCCCAGGCTGTAACAACGATGACGCTTGTAACTTCGATGCTGATGCCGGATGCAATGATGGCTCCTGCACATTCCCAGGCTGTACCGATCCAAACGCATTGAACTACGATGCTGATGCTGGTTGTGATGACGGTTCTTGCGAATACGATCCTAATCAGTGCTTCTTCATTTGTCCTGCTGATGCAATGGTTGAGTGTGATGAATCAACCGATCCTGATAATACAGGTTCTGCATTTTATGAAGGTGGTTGTACGAGTATTGTTTCTTACTCCGATTCAGAGATACAAGGTGATGAATGCCACTACTGGTTTACCCGTACTTGGTGCGGTATCCAGTTCATCATTTCTAGCCAGGGTGCTGGTTGTGATGACATATTTTACAATGACCTAGACGGTCCTTGCGCAACTTCTGTTTGTTCATATGACTCCTTCTGCTGCGAAGTGTCATGGGATGGCATTTGTGCTGATGAAGCTGCTATAGATGAAAACTGTACCTATTGCTTGGGCGGAAGTATTGATTGCGATGATACCTGCGAGCAGGTTATTCACGTTCATGACACAGAGGCTCCGGTGTTTACTGAAAATCCTGTAGACATCACCGTTACTTGTCAAGATCTTGCACTTGATCCGGCTGAATGTGTTGCCACAGACAATTGCTCTGAAGAAATTATTTACGACATCTTCACTTCTGAAACAGGCGAGTGTATTGAGACATGTACTCTTTCAGTTGCTTATGGTCCCGGTCCCGATTGGTCCATCTGGCTTCCTGAATTGGCTATAGATGGTCTGGCTGCTGGTGCCAATTACGTGTGGAGTTCCCCTGCTTACTTGGTTTTGTTTGCTGATGGAACTGCTCACCTTTGGGGTGATGTAGTGAACACTAACGATGCCGGTCAGGGATGGCATGTAAATATGTGGTTCGAGAATGCGGTGAATTGGGCTGATTGGTCAGCTCTTGGCCGCAGTTACAAGGATGACCTTAACCTTGCGACTCCAACCATGCTTTACGAAGATTGGACTTATCTGGAACTCGTAAACGGTTTCTCAACCTTAACTGGTCTTGGTGATTTTGCAGGAAGTGCACTTTACCTCTCGCATTTCCCTTACGATTATTACTATGGATTCCAGTGCGGCTTTGCTGCCAACAATAAGAACTCCAACTTCGGTATGTCCGGTTGGTTTGCTTATGATGGCTGGGTGAATGGCGAAACGGTTGAAGGAAACGGTGACTTGAATGTTGATAAGTCATGTTCACCTTGTCTTCCTCTGGATTGTCCTCACGCGGAAGGAGAAATTACCCAAATCTGGATGGCTACTGACGGATGCGGCAATGTTGCTTTCACCGATCAGGTAATTACAATTGATGATGACGTGGAGCCTGTGTTCGAAAATTGTCCTGATGATGTTACTGTTGATTGTTATGATGATGCATTATTGGTGACTATTCCGTTGGCTAGTACCCTTTATGGATTCGACAATTGTGATACTGATACTCTGTTTGCGGAAGAATCTGCTTTCAGCCCTGAAATGGAAGGAAATGAATGCCTTGGAAGTGTCACCTACACATGGGAGATTGTGGATTGCAGTGGTAATCGCACTGAGTGCAGCATGACCGTTAGCTGGAATGATAATGAGGCTCCGGAGTTCACTTTCGTGCCTGATAACATTACAGTTGAATGTGATTTGCCAATACCTTTTGTGCAAGCAACAGCAGAAGACAACTGCGGAACAGTAACCGTTGAATACACTGACTACCTTATTGCTGATGGCGGTTGCGATGAAGTAGGCTACGCTGAGCTTGATGGCCCATGCGCGGCTTCGGTTTGTTCTTATGACTCCTTCTGCTGTAATGTATCTTGGGATGGCATTTGCGCAAACGAAGCTGCTAGTGATTCAAGTTGCGCTTATTGCTTGTCATCAGATCCATGCGTGACCAATTGGATTCGCGAATTCATTGCATGTGACGAATGTGGTAACTGTAGTTACGCATACCAGTACATTTCTGTAGTGGATACCAACGGTCCCGTATTTACAGGTGATAATACAATCACTGTAGAATGCAGCGCAGTGGACAACATTGCATTTCCTGAAGTTACAGATGCTTGCAATGAATTTATTGAGGCAACCTATAATGATGTATGTATTTCCGGTGGATGCCCAGGTGGTCTGCAGCGTACATGGTATGCTGTTGACCTTTGTGGCAACGAAACCACATGGGTTCAATACATCACCATTTTTGATAATACGCCTCCTGTAATTGTGGCTCCTACTGAATTGAATGTTGATTGCTATGATGTACCAACTCTTGAAGCTACTGCTTACGATGCTTGTGAGTACTTATGCTTACCTGAATACGATATTGAAGTCAATTCAACTTCTGTAGTTGTACCAGGCGATTGTATAGGCTCTTACGACATCGTGATTACATGGACTGCTATTGACTACTGTGAAAACCCAGCAACAGCAACAACCATCATTCATGTTACAGATACTAACGATCCTTACTTCACTTACTGTCCTCCATCTTACAGTCAGGAGTGTGACTTGCCATATCCGCCAGCCGGAGAAGCAATCGCTTTAGACAGTTGCGATACGGATGTTGAAATCATTGTAACTGATGAAATCGAACCTGGAGATTGTCCGAACGAATACACAATAGTTCGTATCTACCGTGCTTATGACGACTGCGGTAACGAAGCTATGTGCGTTCAGGAAATTGAAATTGTCGACACTACCGCACCTGTGTTCACATTCGTGCCAGACGACATCACTGTTGAATGTGAGCTTCCGATTCCTTTCGTAAACGCTGACGCAGAAGATAATTGCGGACTCGTAACGATAGAATACAACGACACATTGCTACCTGATGGTGGTTGTGACGAAGTAGGCTATGCAGAACTTGACGGCCCATGTGCTGCCTCAGTTTGCTCTTATGATGCCTTCTGCTGTGATGTATTTTGGGACAGCATTTGCGCTAATGAAGCAGCTGATGATTCCAATTGCGCTTACTGCCTTCAAGGTGATCTTTGCACAACAGAATGGTTGCGCGAGTTCATTGCTTGTGACGAATGTGATAATTGCAGTTATGCTTATCAGTTGATCTCAGTAGTGGACACAACACCTCCTGTCATCTCTGGTCCGATCGAAGTATTTGTTCCATGTGATGACTATGATGCAGGCTTAAGCTTCGTAACCACAACTGACAATTGTAATGAGGTGAGTTGCACCTGGACTGATACTGAAATTTCAGCTACTTGTGAAGGTCACTATATCCGCGACTACGTATGTTGTGATGCTTGCGGTAACTGTAGCACGTTCCAGCAAATAATCACTCTGGTGGATGATATTGATCCAGTCATTGTTTGCGGTCCTCCCATCACTGTTGAATGTGATGATGAGTTTGCTCCTCCAGGCTACAGCGCTACGGACAATTGTGATGATGACATAGAGGTTACAACTTCTGTTACATCATTTACTGATCCTGACGGTTGCATCACTGTGTTGACTTACATCTATACTGCCTATGACAATTGTGGGAATACAGACGCTTGCAGCACAACGGTAACTATCACGGATTATACTGATCCAATAGTTACAGCTCCGGCTGACGATGAATTCTCTTGCGATGAGCCAGTGATTTACGGAATGGCAACTGCTACAGACAACTGTGACGAAGTGGTTGATATCACATTTAGCGATTCAATCATTCCTAGCGATTGTCCTCAGGAGTATGTAATTGTTCGTACATGGTACGGTACTGATAACTGCGGAAACGTGGGTAGTGATACTAACACATACACTATTTACGACAATGAGGCACCGGTTCTGGTAAATTGTCCTGACGACCTCGAACTGGATTGCGAGGACGAGATTCCGGCACCAGCCGTTTGTGTTGCTACAGACAATTGCGATCCAGATGTTGTAGTTACCTACTCTGAACAGTGCTACGGTGAATGTCCGATTCCTGGTCAGGAAGAGGATAGCACCAACTGCGATCTGCTTACTCCGGCATTCCCTGCAGTGGAGTCCGATTGCAACTATCCTGTAAACTGGGCAATGGTTCTGTTCAACGTACCAACTGCTTACAAGTACTGGCAGATTGATCCAAGTGCACCGGGCCAGTTTGTTGACAACGGTGACGGCACTGCTACCATTACAGCAAGCATGTTCAACGTGACCAACCCTAATGGCGGTTTCTTTGTGAGTGTATTGCTTGAGAACGGTATGGATTGGCCAACATTTGATTCTCAGCCTTATTACACCAATTACAAGTCAGATTGCGTGGATGTGGGTACGAACTATCTTGACTGGTTGTACTACTACATGAGCAGTTCTTCAACCCTAACCGGTTGGGGCGACTACGAAGGTTCGTTCATCAACTTGGCGCATGCTCCATCTAACCTGGCATTTGCATACCAGATTGGCTTGGGTGCCAACAACTTTAATGAGAACTATGGTTCCGGTGGTTGGTTCACGCATGATGGTGTTCTTGTGGATGATTCAAATGAACTTGAGTTGGACGTAGATGGTGCAGGTGACATTGCATTCGAACACAATTGCTGCAACGATTACACTCTAGTTCGTACTTGGTGTGCTGAGGATTGTGCTCATAACATGGATTGTTGCACTCAAGTTATTGTAGTGGGCAACGGTGGTACTGCTAATCCTCCGGTTGTTGATCCAGGCGTTGAGAATCCAGGTATCGAGAAGCCAATTGATGGCAACTTCGAAATCATGGGTGTTAGCCCGAACCCAGCTAAGGATCAAACTACAATCGAGTTTACTGCTGTTGTGAACAACACACTCACTATGGATGTGTACGACATGGCGGGACGCAAGATTGCGCAACTCTATCACGGTAAGGTTGAAGCAGGCCAGACTTACAGGGTTAGCTTTGATACCAACTCCCTCGAAGATGGATTGTACAACATTCGCTTGTTCTCACTGAACGATGCAAGAGTGAAACGCCTGATCATCGCCCGCTAAACCGGGAGACGATTAAGCCGAATAGTCTTAAAAGCCCCTGCGAAAAAATTTCGCAGGGGCTTTTTGTTTAATTTATCAGGAGATCCAGATATTTTGTGTGACATATAGTTGGCTAAGTTGGATATGTCTACTGTGCGATAATGATTGACTCGCTGCTGAAGAATGAAACCTTCGGACTTGCTCAACGCGATATTCAACTTAACTCCCGACTATCCAGGAGAAAATGCTAATTATTGAAATCAATTCGGGATTTTTGGAACGTGCTACTTATTGCCAGTGCTCGTCTTCCTAGCCGTGTTGTGGAGGAACTGCGCGAGGCCTACTCCCTTTCAAAATTCGGATAAACCATTTTCATCTACAATTCAAAATGAAATTGCATCAGTTCATTAATGATTCACTCTGGTTCGCTCGGTCTCCGTTTTCTGCGATACTGGTAAACGATTAGAGTAAAGATTCCCGCCATGCCGAAAATTCCCAGTGTTCCCCATAACCACGAAACTGAATCTTTCAATACTACCAGAAATACTATGGCGACCAGCAGAACGGTGGCAACTTCATTAAGCAGTCGCAACTTGATGGATGAATACCCGCGGGGGTTATCTTTTAGTTGAGTGAAAATTTTCTGACCGTAAAGTTGATAGATGATGAGCAGAACAACAAGAAACAATTTCATATACATCCACGGCTGGTTGAGGTATTCAGGCAGTTTGATAAGCAGCCACGGCCCCGCAATCAACGTGAGAATACACGAAGGCCAAGTGATGAAATACCATAGCCTGCGCTCCATTATTTTGTATTGGTCAATAAGTATGGAACGGGCTGGCTCTGTTTTTCTTCCGGCTTCTGCATGATAAACAAACAGCCGGAACATGTAAAACAACCCGGCAAACCAGGTGACGATGAAAATGATGTGTAATGCTCTGATGATGTCGAGTGTCATGTGTGTCTGATTATTCTAGTTTGTAATGGTGCTCAGTTGTAATAAAAATCACTTGCTGTTCGAGTGTAGAGATGCAGAACCCACCCAAGCCTTATTCCCACCAGTAAATCAAACCTTCTTTCATGGTCGGTGGTCATAGTATCAAAATTCAAATCGCGCCTTCCTTTTGTAAAAGCTTCATACGCTTCTACGCCCACAAAGAAATTAGCTAGTTTGTTGTTGGCCATGTGGAAATACCCTGCAAATTGGTACAACGAAAGTCCATCAGTCAGCCTGTCGTATCCCTGCAAATAGTCGCCTTCCAGTTGTGCGACTTCATTCTCTTGGTGTTCAATCCGGATTTTATGTTGAAGCATTCCCACACCACCCATCAACAACAAACCACTGTTGCGATTGGGGCCGATAAAATCGAGAATTTTTCCGCCATTCAGAGTCATAGCAAATCCTCTTTCTTGTAAGGAGATGATGGCAACTTGTCCCTGGTTGTCGAGGATTTCCCCGTTTTCCGTGTACAGATTTTGAAGAAGTCCCGGCTCGTTTACTTTATTGCCGAAGAAGTAAGTGCCCTGCACTCCGTAGTACCAGTTCTTTTTTGTTTTGATGTGAAAAGCGCATCCTACATTCAGGTTACTTGAAAAGCGGTTAGCCAAATCTCCTCCCGGTGTCTGGTAAGCAAAACTGATGGAGACATGAGGGTCGAACAATGCACTGTCGCGAACCTGGAATTGCGCGAATGAACAAGATGAAATTAAGATTGCGAGAAGTGTAAGACCAAAAATTCTCATTGGGAGCGAAAGTAAGTTTTTAGACCCAAGCACTAGAAAGGTTAGAACCCTTGTATGGCAAGGTAAATTCGGCACCTGAAAGAAAACAGCATGGAAAAAATCCACATGGTGGACTTGCACACGCAATACATCAACATTAAAAATGAAATTGACCAAGCCATTCTTGATGTGGTGCAATCAACTGCATACATCAACGGACCTGAAGTAAAACTCTTCCAGGAAGAACTGGAAGAATACCTGAGGGTGAAGCACGTCATTCCATGTGCAAATGGAACCGATGCATTGCAAATTGCCATGATGGCGCTGAATCTTCAACCGGGAGATGAAGTCATTACTGCATCGTTCACTTATGTGGCCACTGCTGAAGTGATTTCATTACTGAAACTGAAACCTGTTTTAGTAGAAGTGGATGAACAGACTTTCAATATTCTTCCCTCAGCAATTGAAAAGGCCATCACGCCAAAAACGAAAGCAATTGTTCCTGTTCATCTTTTTGGACAATGTGCCGACATGGAACCGATTCTCGCCATTGCCAGAAAACACAATCTCTATGTGATTGAAGATGCCGCTCAAGCCATTGGTGCGAAATATACTTTTTCGGATGGTCGTGTGGAAACCGCGGGAAGTATGGGACACATTGGGGCAACAAGTTTTTTTCCTTCCAAGAATCTGGGTTGTTACGGTGATGGTGGTGCTATCTTCACCAATGATGATGAACTTGCCATATCAATGCGCATGATTGCCAATCACGGGCAAACTGTTCGTTACTATCATGATTCAATTGGAGTGAATTCAAGACTTGATTCAATCCAGGCTGCTGTGCTAAGAATAAAACTTCGCCATCTCGATGAGTACAGCGCAGCTAGAAACAGTGCGGCTGACTTTTACGACAATGCATTTGCTCCAGTCAAACAATTGACTACTCCATTTCGTGCGAAAAACAGCACGCATGTTTTTCATCAATACACATTGAAGACGGATGGTATTGACCGATTCAAGTTGCAGGAATTTCTTGCAACGAAGAATATTCCGGCCATGGTTTACTATCCGGTTCCGCTGCACATGCAGAAGGCTTACATAGATGTGCGTTACAAGGAAGGAGATTTTCCTGTGACAGAAGATTTGTGCAGGCGGGTGATTTCACTCCCGATGCACTCGGAGTTGAGTGAAGAGCAGATGGAGTTTGTTGCAACAGAGGTGAAGCAATTCTTGGTGTAAGCTTTATAGGTTGTAAAGTCTATAGAGTTTGTGTAGCCACAGATTCCATCCAAGCCTGCACCATCTTCAACTGTCCATATCCAAATTTTCCTCCCAACTTATTGAATACATGCCCCGAAGTTCCATCAGGAAATTCGTCAAATGTTTTTCGGATAAGGTTTAGTGATTCTTCGTCCATGACCTTTAGGATGTCTATTTCACCGGAGGCAATGAACCGAGCAAAGTGACCTTCAATGGTTCCTACTGACAATGTGCGTTTCTCTGCAATCTCTTTTATGGTAAGCCCTTCTTTGTGTAGCGCGATCGTTTCATCGTAAGTGGTTGGTTTACCCGCTTTGCTCTTTTTGGATTTGCGTTCTCCGCGCTCCTTCCGCTTGCGGCCGCTTTTGTTCATGCCTTCCTTCGGATGTGCTTCTACATGTGCGAAAATTTCTGTGAGCATTTTTGCGCGTTCTGTCCTTCGTTGTTCCTCATTCTTCACCAGTCTTTCAATTTCTTTTCCACCTAAAATGCACTCTGCAATGTAAGAAGACTTTTCAATTTCTTCCAACCGCTTGGTCATCACCAAATCAAGACCAATGAGGTGGGTTAGATACCCTTTAGTACCCGAAAATCCTTTTACTTCTTCAAGATGTTGCAATAAGTGCCGGAGTTGTTGTTGGATAAATTTCTTGTAATAGTTGCTTCCCTTCTGTATCCGTTCCAGTAATTGCGAATGTTGGTTGGTATTGAGCAATGCGGCAATCTGGTACCTGAACTTGTGGGTGTTTTCATTTTCCTTACTTATGTTTTGCGAAAGCACTTGCATGGCGCTTCGCATGCTTTCATCTTCAAACTCGTTTGTGCTATCATCATCTTTCATCACATAAGAAATTTCTTTGCTGATGTCTGCAAAATCGAAAGTGCGCGTGAGCAATTGGCGAAGGAAAGTTTGTTGCTTTTCTTTCAACATGGTTTGCAATTCACGTTGAACATCTTTCCGCTTCGAGAATTGAACCACCTGGTGGTCTGTGGCAATTACGTTAGGGTCAATGCGGGTGCGCAGTATCAAACCATCAAGCGATTTCAACCGCGACAATGCAACATAGACCTGGCCTGCTGCGAATGCTTGCCCTACATCAATGATCGCTTTTTCAAATGTCAGTCCCTGGCTTTTGTGTACCGTTATAGCCCACGCTAGTTTGATAGGATACTGTTTGAAAGTGCCAATAATTTCTTCATCCAGTTCGCGGGTGGAAGAATTCACTGTGTACTTTTTATTTTCCCAGGTTTCGTGTTTTATTGTGTAATGAATTTTTGAACCGGCCAACTCTACTATAACGTCAGTGCTAACCATTTTCACCACCCGCGCAAGTTTTCCATTGAAGTAGGCTCCGCCATCTGTATCGTTTTTAATGAACATGATTTGGGCACCCACCTTCAATTCAAGATTTTCTAGTACAGGATACATGCTCTCTGGAAATTCATCTTCAATTTCTGCCTTGAAGAATTTGGAAGGTTCCGGCAGTTGTTGCAATGCAAGTTTATTTAGTTCTTCCGTGCGGTAGTTATGCGTACTCACTGTAATCACATCTTCAATATCCTTGATTTCCGCAGGTGTTTTGTAATGAGTGTTCAGTTCAGTTATGTCTTCGGTAGTAGTGATGTTGTTGCGAAGATTGTTTAGGATGTGAATGAATTTTTCGTCCTGTTGCCGAAAAATTTTGTCGAGTTCTATGTATACGAACCCATCGGATTCCAGTGCTTTCGCTTCGAAGAACCAGGCACTGTTGTAATACCGCTTCATATAGTTTTCTTCATCGCCCTTTACTATAGGTGGCAACTGAAATAAATCGCCAATAAGAAGAACTTGAACTCCACCGAAACTCTGGTGGTAATTTCCTTTCGCTGCCCTCATCCTGTAATCAATGGCATCGAGCACATCGGCTCGCAGCATGCTCACTTCATCAATAATGAGCAAGTCAATATCGCGCAGCACTTGCTTGCGCATGCTGTTGAGCGGATGTTTTCGCGCAAGCGTGTTTTGGGTGTAAACATTCGAGAAGTTGGTGAACTCTCCGGTAGGATTTCTATCCGGGAGAAAGGTGCCGAAGGGCAGCATAAACTGTGAGTGAATAGTAACGCCTCCTGCATTGAGCGCTGCGATTCCGGTGGGTGCCACAATTACATATTTCTTATGGGTAGAATCTGCAAGATTTTTTAGGAAAGTGGTTTTCCCGGTGCCAGCCTTTCCGGTAAGAAAAATATGGCTCGATGTGCTGTTGACGAACCTCGCGGCAGTGGAGATAAGTTCTGTTACTTCGGTAATCATGGTAGAGTTTGTTTTGCGGAAGGCAAGGTAGCAATCCGGGTTACAGGGGCAAACCTATAATTTGGGTTTGTCCAAAATGAAAAGCATGGCAGCAGAATGGAAAATAGAATTGACCAAGCGCCTATTTGAGTTGAACGATAACTTCCTTCTTAATAGGATTGAAAATTTGTAGCATGATGAATTGAAACAGAGATTTTCAAAACTTACCAGAGAAGTGCCGGTCAACTTATTCCTAACTCTGAAGTGACATAAAAGATTAGAAACAAATGGCAGTGGAAGTCAAGTGGACCTAAGAAGCGGAAGAAAGCTATGAAAACGTAATGGGGTATTTGTTTCGGGAATGGTCTCAAGAAGTTGTTGATTCATTTATTGAGCGCATCGAACAGGGGCTTGTACAACTTTCTTCCAATCCGAATATCTGTCGAATGAGTTTTTTTGAAATGTGAGAAATCGTGCTCATCAAACCCATGATTTTAATTACCCATTACCGCACTCTCAGTTTTCAATTCCCTGCTCATCTTAGTAAATAAACTCTGGAGCACTTTTCCAGGACCCACCTCCAGCACCTTGGTGCACCCATCGGCTAGCATTGCATTCATGGTTTGAGTCCAGCGCACCGGTGCAGTTAGTTGCTTAATCAGGTTTGATTTTATTTCACCGGCATCTTTCACCGCGCTTGCTGTCACATTTTGATAGACAGGGCAAAGCGGTTTTGAGAATTGTGTTTCACCTATTGCTTTTTCCAATTCAATGCGTGCCGGCTCCATAAGTGGCGAGTGAAAAGCTCCACCCACTGCTAGTTTCACCGCACGTCTTGCACCTGCTGCGGTAAGTTTTTCGCAAGCTCTGTCAATGGCAGCTATTTCACCCGATATCACCAATTGGCCGGGACAGTTGTAGTTGGCAGGAACCACAATGCCGTCCACTTCGCTGCAAATTTTTTCTACCACTGCATCATCCAACCCAAGAATGGCAGCCATAGTGGATGGTGTGGCTTCACATGCTTTCTGCATGGCGGTGGCACGGGCATACACCAACCGCAGTCCATCTTCAAAAGCAAGGACGCCATTGGCAACCAATGCTGAAAATTCACCGAGGCTGTGCCCCGCCACCATCGAGGGTTTAAAACTTCCACCCAGGCATTTAGCGAGTATCACTGAGTGAAGAAAAATGGCGGGCTGCGTAATTCGGGTCTCCTTCAATTCTTCACCGGTTCCATTGAACATGGTATCAGTAATCCGGAAACCGAGAATTTGATTGGCTTGCTCAAAAAGTTCTTTCGCTAACAAAGAATTTTCATAAAGGTCGTTGCCCATTCCTGGGAACTGGGAACCTTGCCCGGGGAAAACATATGCTGTCATTTTTGATGTATTGAATTGTTGAGTTTGACAATTGCTGTGTTGGAGTTCCGATACCTGCCTGTCGGCAGACAGGCCAATCGGGATGTTGATTCTCCAAATTCGGTCCTAGAAATTGTAATTAATCCCAAGTGCAGCCACTTCGCGAAACTGAACACCGGGGCCGGTTTTGGCAGGTGATGTAATGATGCCCAATTCATCTGTCACGGCAGCTTCCTTCTGTACATGAGTATTGTCATCATAAATCAATTGCGTAGCAATGCTAAATGAAAAATATTTGTTGATTTTCATGGCAATCAGATTTTCCCAACTCACATCAACGTTCTGCGGATTTTCCAGGTAGTTGGAAAAAAGTTCGAGCTTGGTTGCGAAAGTGATGTTTTCCATCAACGTGGTTTTGTATTCAGTTCGGGAATAAAAACCCACTTCGTGGCGGATGTTTTCCCCGCTGCCTGCTATCGCAAGTCCTTCGCTGTCCACTTCACGTGTCACTCCAAAAGCGCCTGCATCGGCCAGAGTTTGATCCATCACAAAAATTCCCCGATAGGTAATGGGTGAAAGGAATGCTGTGAACTTGTCGTTGGGTTTGTAATCCATACCTAACGAAATGAGCAAACGCCCAGGTGACATGAAGTCGGAAATTTTGTTGGTGTAATCAGGTAGCCCGTTCGCTGAATTATAACCAGGGCCAAACTGCGTCTGGAAATTTAGGAGCACTGCGTAGAACCAATTTTTGCTTGCCTGCATTCCGTACTTGCTGGTTAAGTCCAAACGATCATCTATTTTTATGGCACGGCTGTTCACGTCTTGTAGCAAAATTCCATAGGCAAGATTTAGTGAATTGTCCCAGGCAATTCTACCCCTGCGGTAGTTGCTGAAATAATTCACCAACCCCGTCACGGTGATGGCGCTGTTACCACCTGCCGCCCACTGGTAGAGGTAAGTCTGTGTGTTATTGAGGCCAAGAGTTCCGCCACGCTTCCAGCCTACTGTATCTGTAGCCGCAAGTGCTTTCATGTTTTTCTCTTCCTCTTCGCTAAGTGTTTTTTGCTGCGCATCACCAGCACTGTAAAGAGATACGAATAGCATTAAAAGTGAAATTGTTTTCTTCATAATTGTTGCAGGGTTATACATTATTAATTGAACTAAGGTGCGGTGCAATATCAAGTGGAGGTCTTTTTTCCGGCCAAAAATTTTGCTGCAAGCGGCATGTACCAGGCAGCCAGCGACAACAGCCCGGTGGCAAAAAATAGAACAGCAATCGGTCTTGAGGCGTCATCAAAATAAAACTCTCCTATCATCCAGGTGGAGTTCGCACATATCCACATAGTGACCGCAATGTTGTGAGCCAGTTCAGATGCACTGCTGCGGAATTTCCACGTAAGCCATACGGCCACAATGAGTGTGGGCGCAATCATAACGATGCCCTGCCACTTATAATCCATCAACCAGCAGGAGTCCTTTACCAGCCAGAATAGGATGTGGAGATTTTCAATCTTGCGGAAGCGTTTTACCATGCATTATCATATTGATTGTGGTGCAAATAAAATTCGATTTTAAAAGGGTCTAAGCAAATATCCTAGGTTTAGTTTTCCCGATTCTTCCCAAGTGGGTGTTTGAAAAACTATCCGTATGTTTTAGTCCATAGCCAAAAACCCTGTCCATGCCACTGTGCCCAAACATGATAATACCTGCAAGCAAAAGAAGATTTGCATCCAGCCACCAGCCGCCAAGTATCATAGCAATTGCAATGGCTTTATGATGTGTGAGGTTGTAAGTTACAGCGCCCACTTTACTATTCACTGCGTATCCAATCATCCCTATATCAGGCACAAGAAGCCATGCGAAGAAATGCCACCACACATCTCCGGTGTGGATGTAAAGCACAAACGCCAGCACAAATTGGGCGAGTTCTTCCAGTTTGAGTAAAAGTTTCATGTAGTCTTCGGATTTTGATTAGGCAAAGTGTATTTTTTTAATGCAATCACCACTCAAGACACAGCACTCCTTTTCATTTCAACCTGAAATGTGCAACTTCCTTTTCAAAATGCATAGTCACCAATTGCCACCTTATCAAGCGGGCAAGCAAGGCAACTAGAATTTTTCTTTGGATGAGTGTGGTTTTTGAAAGCGAGCTTAATGAAAGCCCTGTTGATTTTTCAAGTGCCGTGAAAATTCTTTTTTCCTTTTCGGTATGAAAATATTTCTGTGGGCGTAAACTTTCTTCACTCTTCCACACTTCCAGCAACACCGCTGGTGCTACTAGGTTCTGGTCGCCCACGCGGAGGTATGCCTTTAGTTTCATGTCCTGCTCCCGCACAAGATGTGGACGCTTGTCCGATGGCCGGACAATCACCTCCAATACATACCGGTTTTCCGTTTTCCAGATATGTGCTTCGAACCCGACTTTCGGAGTGCAATAGATTTCTGCTGCGGCTTCCATCATGTGCAGTTCTTCTTCCGGTTTCACTCCGGCTATGGCACCATTGTCTTTTACACCAATGAGCAATGTGCCGCCTTCCGAGTTGGCAAACGCACACAAGGTTATGGCAATTTTGCGCGAATCATTCACTGCGAACTTGAAGTCCTGTTTTTGATGTTCGCCTTCGGCAATTTTGTTTTCGATGTACGGCACGGGCGCAAATGAATTCTAAAATGACGATTGAAAATTAACGGATAATGGTTGCCGGTGACGATTCGAGCGATGAGTGGGGATTGTATAATCGCAAATTATCACTCGTCTTCAGAAGCCAGGTACATCAAATCTTTTTTTGTTTTGCTCAGCAACATTTCGAGTTGGCCACCTGGACGTTCATAGCCAACCACAATTTTCTGTGAAAGAAGTATTATTAGCTCGTTCTTGATGAGCGCTGTCTCTTTCGTCATTCGGGTGATGCTAGGGCGAAAGGGGCTGACAACCAGAAGTTGGTTTTTTTCCAATGCAGTCTTTATCATGTCATCCAGCGTAAGTGGAATGCCTCGCGCAAGCACCAGCACAATAGGCTGTGTGCCTGAAAGCAGCACCTCAAAAACTTCTTTTTCCACAATGCTTTGATGACCGCAAATAATTTGGTTTCCCGACTCGCTTTGCATCAAAGCCCACCTCTTACACATCCTGTTTATGTCATCGCCACCATCGTTACTGCAAAGGAAACCAGTGGCAGGTTGCCGCAGCAGGTATTCGTTTCCAAGTGTATGCAGTCCATTCATGTCCATGCGCTCATCATTTGCCGATACAGAAAGTAACTAAGTAGCCTAAACACTTTATTTATAAGGCTTTACTAAAATCAAATACTTTCGAGGTACAAATAGGGTACAATACCCTTCGGGAAATTCACTTTTGAGGGGTTTAACAGCTTTACTTTCCAGTTCGGGAAAAGGGAAACTTTCCGTTCAGCATTTCAGCCCATCAAAGCCCTTTCAATTTCATGGGATGGTATGCTTTCGGCTCTTTGTTTTCATATCAATTCAAGTTTGTTGTTAATATTTGTTTCAATTCCTGTAATCGGTTGAGGTATGGTAAAAAAGTTCGATTACCGTTGTTCGCTTTCACGGTGGCAAAGTGGCTTTCAATGAATAGTGGAACGTTTTCGATTTTCTCCCAAGCAGTCAAGTTAATCGGTTGGGTTGGTAGTGTTATTCCCGCAAAGTAGTTTTCAAGTTCTGCAACATCATCGCTCCAGTTTTGGGGTTGCTCCTTTTTTATAGTGTTCAAACTGTTCAATTTGCTCAAAGGCTTCACCTCAACCAATGGCTGAACGGCTGGGGGTGGTTCGGTGGCTTCGGGTTCAGGTAAGGCAAAGGCTTTGTAATCAAACTGTATTAAATAGTCAGCAAGGTCAAACCCTTGTTCCCTTTCGGCTTCGGTCGCCTTGCGTTCCAATAAATCGGAAACGGTAAAGTTTGCAAGGTGTGAAAGTTCCTTTGCTTTACTGCTCCAAATTTCAAACGCTGTGGGTTTGCCGGCAATTTTAGGTTTTGATAGGTCGGGAAATAGGGTAACATTTCGCCCCTTTAGTATGCTGCACTTTTCAGCGTTCAGGTTGGTAAGGCTGCCAACGGCTAAACAAATAAACTGTGGTAAATAAACGCTGGCAATAACAGCCGTTTTTTCGCTTTCAAAAACCGCACAGGGCTTTGTTTTATTAATTAGTAAGTGTTCACCAAACAAACATTGCCTTAACTCAAATTCAGGCTGCTTAATGGCTTTATGTACCCAGTAAACAGGTAGTTCAAGGTTCTTTACTCTTTTGCCTGTGGCGGGGCTGTAAAGCATTATTTTGCCCGTTCTCACTTTGCCCTGTGTATCTATTTGCCAAAATACCGTTGCCCCGTCCCAATGTTTTGAGGTGGCAATAAAATAGCGGCTTACCGTTTCGCTGGCAACCTCAACCCCGAACAGGGTAACAAGGAACTTTACAAAGTGGTTAGCTTCATGCCCTTTCAAGCTGGCTCTAAATACCTCAACGGGAATAAATGAAACTGCCTTTGGGGGTGCAATAGGTCGGGGCTTGTATGCTTTGGGTTGGGTTGTATCAAACGAAATATTGTTATCCTGAAAATATTGTTTCGGGGTGCAATGGTAACTGCACTTACTTTCACGGTTGCACCTGCCAACGCTGGGGTGTATGTGTTCGCCTGTTTCCGTATCAATGTAAAGCGAAAAGGTTTTATCCCTTTGCTGGCAATCGGGGCAACGGTAACGGGTATTCATTCCCGTGTATGGTTCTAATGTGTAACGGTGGTTATTCATTTTCTTAAAAACTGTTTGGCACTTGGCACAAGTGGCATTTGTGGCACAAGTGGCATTTTATTCGTGCCGTTTGTGCCGTAAATGCCAATGCCATTTGATTAAATACGCTTTTCATATTCGCCCCTGCTTATCCATTTGAATAAATCTGTTTCGTTCAGAAACCGTTTAAATGTCCTTTCAGGCACTCCCAAACTTTCAGCAACCTGTAAGCCTATTTCAGTTGTAAAAGTGTTCGGCAAGGCTTTGTAAAGGGCTTGTTTGTCGGCTGGGTGTTTATCCAACGGACTGGCATTTGAAATTATAGAATGAACTTTTAGGGCTGAATTTTTGAAATACTCAACCAACTTTAAAGCCCCTTGTATTGCCTCAACGTTTACCGCTTGTTTGTCGCTTTCATTACAGGCGTACCGCATCATTTCAAGTATTAAAGCCAACCGAACAGCGTACATTTCCAACTTGCTATAAATACCGCTTACTGCTTCATTTTCGGCATCATTACTTTGGTCGGTGTTTGCTTTCTGCCATTCAAACAATATCCGTTTGGCTTCGGGTGTAAACTTTAATATTTCAGGGCTGGGGTTGAAAGTGTCATCATTGGTAATTGATATACTCAACAAGTTTGAAACAATGCTTTGCCAAGTTTCAGAAACAACGGGGTTTAAATCTGTATCACTCCAGTACGGCTTTTGTATGTTATCGGGAATAACAAAAAGTATTCGATCAATAAACCCGTTTTGGGTACGGCCCTCTTTTGCAAGTTCGTTCAGTATTCCGTTTTGAATAGTTCCGCCAACTGAAATAAAAGGCAAGGGAATAAAAACGGGTTCGCCTGTTTTTCGGTCAATATTGATAGGCTTGCCACTCCATACGCTTAACCAAAATTCCATTTCGCTGCCTTTGTTGTATCGGTTGAAATTCTTAAACCAACCTGCCAACTCATCAACGTAAACCCCGATACCCCGTTTATTGAATTTGTGAACTTCGGCAAGTGCTTCGGGGGTGAAGTCCGATAAAAGAAATTTTTGCCAATTGGGCTTTATTGGTTCGTCAATGGCTTGTTGTTCACGTTCTTTTTTTGATAGGCTTACCGCCTTTTCGTATTCCTGCCTTTGCTGTTCGTATTGCCTGTAAGTTCTTTTATCCTGCTCAACTATTGGTTGAAGTGCAAAACTTAACGGGTGGCTTTTATTCGTTCCTGCACGGGCTACAATAGCAAGGTATAAAACCGAACTTTCCAGCCAACCTTTTTTTACTTCAACCCTGTGAGTATTACCAACGGCAACCGAAACGGCATACAGTAATGAAGCCCCGATAAAATCAATAGGGAAATTCAGGTTTTCGTTTGTGGCTGTAATTATTTGCTGAACTGGCAACGGGAATACCTCAACTGGGAAACGGTTTGTTTGCCTTTCTTTGGCTTCATTGCCTAGCTTTATTAGCTGTTCGGCTGCGGTTTTAATATCCTCAACCCCGATACCGTATTTGTCAAATTCAAATTGTGGTTTCAGCTCCATATCAAAACAGTTTTAAGGGTTGAGTAAATAAATTCGTGTCGGTGCTGTAATACCCTGCACGGTGTTTTGATACTTTACAAAGCCCCTGTTTCAATAGGTGTATGCTGTTGCTCTTTTGCCATTTAGCAACGTAACGGCAAATGTTCGCCCTGAAAATGCCTGTTTCAATAGCTACCATTAACATAGTGGAGGGCTTACGTTTGAACGCTGCAAATACCCGTTTCATTTGCACCTCAAAATGTTTATCTTTGCCCTGTCTTTTATGCAAAGAATTGGGGGTGTTCAATGTCTTAACCATTGTTACCCCCTTTTTTCTTTAGATAGGTGTCGGCTTCGCTGGCTGTTTCTGCCAACGTCTTTTTTCTGCCTTGCTTCATCCAGTCATCAATTTCAGATTTTAGAAATCTCAACTTTTTACCGCCTTTGTGGTGGGGTATTAACCCACTATGTACCCAGCCATAACAAGTTGCTCTTGCTGGTTTGTCGGGGTGGTAATCGCAAAGTTCGTTTAGGTTAAACCAACGGTCGGTTTCGGTTGGTTGTTCGGCTTGTTGAGTGCTTAAAACTTTCTTAATTGAATTTTCAATAAGTGTTTCAAGTTCGTGTGCTGAAATTTGCGTTATTGTTACTGCTTGCATATTACTTTGTGTTTTTAAATTTCACAAAGGTTCAATCACAAACGGGGCAAGTACATTTCGCTGTACGTTCAATTAAGCGTACAAATTTTGCTTTGGCGGGTGCTTGCTATCTAAATATTTTTGAATTAAACTTTTTGTTTCAATATCAATTAATGGTAAAACCTTTTCAGTAAGTTCCTGTATTGGTTTTTTGTTTTCATTAACATTATAATTTTGTCTTACTCTATCAGTATAAGGTAGTTTGTATTTAACGCAAATACGCTCACAATAAATAGTTGCACTTTCTGTTTCCTCTTTTTTGTCAATTCCAATCTTATTTATTAAACCGCAAAACAAACCCAATACTGGGGCTGTAGGTTTTTTCGTTTCAGTTTGTTGAGGTGGTAAGGCTTTCAGCAAAGGGGTAATTTCTTTAAAATAATCTTTGTGTAATTGCAGCCATTTTTTTAATGCTTTAATGTATTTCAGCTCACCTTTTGAATAGTCTTTTGTTATTTGATTAGTCGCTATTCGCAAACTTTCGCTTTCAATTTCAAACCTATGTTTGTTGAGGTCGGAAATAATACCCTGCTCAACCATTTCACGAACATTGATTTTACTCAATAGTTCTTTGGTTAAATTTATCAACGCCTCAATCAAGCTGCTTTTGGTGTGCATCTTTGCTTTTGCCATTCCCGAATAAATATTTGTTTCGGGCTTACCGTTCAGTATTGGTAACTGCTTTTCAAAATGATGTTTCAGGTTTCCGAAATAGCCGTTTAACTCAAAGGGAAATTCTTTAAACCATTTTTGGTAAGTTGAGTAAAGAATGTTAAAATCTGTTTTCTCTGTTTCGTTGGGTTGGTAACAACCTTCAATAAATTCAGAAAGTCTTTGCCTTTGCTCTTTACTTAATTCGCTTTTTGTGTTTTGTATGTAATACTTTACGTTACCTAAATACAAATTCATTCCAACGGCTGGGTGTCCAAAACTTGAAATATTGTATTCAATGTAATCCGTTATGTCCTTATGCCAGTCGGGCTTTTTTATCTGCTCTGAAATATGGTGTTCAGTAAATGAAACCTGCTTAACAATCTTTTCGGCTATACCGTTGTAATTAGATTTTTTAAACCACCATTTACCAATAAATTTTGTGTGTGGTTCACAACAGTTTGGGAATTTTTCAAACCACTTTTCAGCCCCTTCAAATACGCGTTTATGGAACGGGCAACAATTGGGGAACTGTTCGCCTGTTTCTTTATTTACGGGTATTTCGTAACCTCCAATCGGTTTTGTTTCAAATGCTGGAAGAGTAACGTTTTCAGCATCAATTTCAATAAACGGTTTAATCATTTGTCTTTTATGCTTTAAGTTTAAAAATCCAGTTTGATTTTGTCGGCTGCTGTTCTTTTGGTTTGGTCAATAATCTTTGCGTAAATCTGTGTGGTTTTCAGTTCACGGTGTCCCAGCATTTTACTAACTGTGTAAATATCTGTTCCCTTTGATAATTGCAAGGTGGCAAACGTATGCCTGAAACAATGAAAGGTTATATCCTTACTTATTCCTGCTGCTCCAATCCATTGGTATAGGTGTTTGTTGCTGTATGCTGAATAAACAAGCCTTTCAAATACTTTGTCGGTTGGCTCTTTACGTTCACCCAGCAAACTAAAAGCCTGTTCAGAAATAGGCATCATTTCAACTCCCTTAGTTTTTTGTTGTTTGAATTGAATAAAATATCCGTTGCCTTCAATGTATTCAAGTTCGCCCCAAACCAGCTTTTCAATATCCGAAAACCTTAACCCTGTGAGGGCTGAAAATATGGCTGCACGTTTCAGCAAAGGGTTTTGGCAATCGGTTCTTACAAGGCGGTTCAGTTCCTCAATGGTTAAAAAGTTTCTTTGTGTTTCGGCTTGTTTTATAGGTTGTATTTTGCTGTTAAAATCGGTTTGTAAATACCCGTCTTTATAGGCTTGCTTTAAAGTTGCTTTCAGTTTGTTGAAATAGGAAACTGCTGAATTTTGGGCAAGTGTTACTTTGCTGCTCTTGTTGCTTTTGGTAGTGAGTAAATACTCTTTGAACTCATTACAAAACCTTTCGTTGAGGTCGGCAAACTTCAAATTTCCCTTTGTAAATGTTTCAAGGTAATTGAAAGCTGAAACCCAGTTATCGTGGTTACTCGCTTTGCGTTTGTCGGCAAGTGTTTTGAAATAGGAAACAAAATTTTGTTCGCCCTGCTCTTTTATTTTTAGTTGTTCCTTTTCGTACCCTGTGTAAACTTCGGGCTTGTTTAAGTGGTTTTCTTTTTTTTGTCTTATCTGTTCGGCAAGCTGTAAAGTTTCTTTGTTATGCTGCTTATCAATAGGGTTCTTTGCCTTATCAAAAAGGTACAGCCCTAAGAATTCCCTTCGGGTGGGTTCGCCTGTTTCGGGGTGTGGTATGGCCGGGTAAAAATCTAAATACAGGCTTTGCCGTCCCTTGCTTATTTTCTTTTGTCTTAATGTTGCTTTTGTTGTCATTGTCCTTTATGCTTAGTTACTAAAGTTACTTTTGTTACTGCCTGAAACAATCTTTATTTTTCAAGTCAATAGTTTATCAATAATGGTTTTCGGAACGTACGCAAACCAGCCCTTTTTTATTTTGGGTATGCTGTTCCGTTTGATAAGGTTCTGCACGGCTGTTTCTGAAATACTGTATTTGTTTTGTACTTCGGTAAGGGTGTAACAATCTGAAATATCAAACTGCTTTTGTTCGGGCTGGCTTTCGGGTTGAGGTGTAACGGTTGGGGGTTGCTCAAACAAAAGTTGTTCGAGGTCGGAACGTCTTATTATGGTTCGCTTTCCTGCTTTGCCTGTAATTAGTTCGCCCCTTTCAATCATTCGGTAAACCGTTCGCCTACTTATCCCTATCAATTTACAAGTGTCGGCTATGCTTAAAAAGGCTTTTGCTTTTAGTTCCTCAATAGGCTGTGTTTTTATTCGCTGGGTTTCCTTATTGCTTACCTCAACTTTTCCAGTTCTTATTTTGGCTTTGTATGCTGCCTTATTGCAACGATTAGAACAATACCGGGTTACGGTGGTTCGGGCCGCGAACTCATTACCGCAATGCTGGCAAATCCTTTGTACCTTAATATTTGAACTCATGTTTGTAGCTTGTTATGCCTCTATGTGTCTATGTGTGCCATCATTCGCCCTTAAAAAGGGTTGAGGTACAAAATCGACCGTTCAACCCTATTGAGGTACAGCAAAGGTACAAACATTTACGAAACAAACAACTATTAACGCAAAACAAACCTATACTTGTAAGCATTAAAAAGCCCTGTATTAGAGGGCTTTATCTGGGTTTGGTAGTGGTTTGGCGCTTGGTTGCTTTGTGTCGGTTACTTTCCGATACAAAACTTAGAAAAGATATTGTGCAGCAAATCATCGGCATTCACTTCTCCTATTATTTCTCCAAGGTGAAAAAGAGTTTTACGAAGGTCCACAGCAAGTAAATCGCCAGTCAAGCCGTTTTGCAATCCTGTAAGAACTTCGTTGAGCGAAAGGGCGGATTGGGTCAATGCCTCGTAATGCCGGGCATTGGTCACAATGGTTTCACCCGACATGATTCGGGTAGCATTCACTAACTCAAGCAATTCATTTTTCAGTTCTTCAATGTGCAATTTGTTTTTTGCTGAAATCAGGACAAGGTTTTTAAAGCCTGAGAATTCTGATTTGAATTTTACTTCATCAAACCGCAAAACATCAATTTTGTTAGCCAGCAGAAGAATGCGCTTTTCATCACCCGTTTGATTTTTGATTTGACCCAGCATGTCAGAAAGTTGTGCGGCATTAGTTTCAATTGAATCGAAAAGAAGAAGAATCACCGATGCACTCTTCGCCTGGTCGAATGCCCTTTCGATCCCCATTTTTTCAATGGAATCGGAAGTATGCCTGATGCCTGCAGTATCTATGAATCGAAAACGAATTCCACCCAGTGTGATGTAGTCCTCAATGGTATCGCGAGTGGTTCCTGGAATTTCAGAAACAATCGCGCGTTCTTCATTCAGAAGTGTATTGAGCAAAGTGCTCTTACCGCTGTTGGGCGCACCGAGTATGGCTACAGGTACTCCGTTTTTAATTGCATTGCCCAATGAAAATGATTCACGCAGGCGATTCACCATTGCCAGAATCTCTGTTACCAATAATTCAAGTTGCGGGCGATTGGCAAACTCTACATCTTCTTCCGCAAAATCAAGTTCCAGTTCAATCATGGATGCGAAGTGAACCAGCCGCTCGCGCAGGGATTTTATCTCGCGTGAAAATCCTCCGCGCATTTGGTGCAATGCCTGCCGGTGCGAAGCTGCGCTTTCACTGGCAATCAAATCGGCAACAGCTTCCGCTTGGGACAAATCCATTTTGGCATTGAGGTAAGCCCTCATGGAAAACTCTCCCGGCTTTGCCAGGCGCGCTCCGCGGGATAGAAGTAATTCAATAATGCGTTGCTGGACATAAGTCGAACCATGACATGAAATTTCAACGGTGTCTTCACCAGTAAAACTTTTTGGCGAATGGAAAAGAGTCACCACCACATCATCCACTTTTTCTTCTTCGGATAGTATCCAACCATGATGTGCGGTGTGAGTTGCTTTTGAAGAAATATCCTTTGAAAAAACTGCTGAAAGAAGTGCCATGCAGCCGCTTCCCGAAAGTCGGATGATGGCCAGCGCACCCATGCCGGGTGGCGAACTGAGCGCACAAATGATATCTGGTTTTCCTTTCATTGATGGGTTCAAAGAATCAATACATCATTCCGAAAAGCCACAAAGGGATTTGATTGCCGTGACCAGTTACAATATCATCAGCCACCACAAAACTGTTTTTCACGTTACTTATTTGATTGAACTTTTTGTTCTTGCCACCCACTTCGAAAGTGAATTTGTTGTCCACATAAAAATCGGAAACAGGGCTTGCGTCTACATCATGTAAATGGGCAACCTGGCTCAGGAAAAAAGTTTCTCGTTGTGTGCCCACATTAGGTTCTTCCATGCAAAGCGCATGAGCAAGGTTGGTGTTTTCTAAAAAGATTTTTTCAGGTTTCGACATGGGGCCTAGCGATTTTCCGGCAGGCGCAAGCAAGTGTATTATACCTGCCCTGCGGAGGTATTCCAGATAGAGCAATGCAGTCTCGCGCTTGGCCTCAATCCTTTCAGCCAGTTGAGTGATGTTGGGTTTGAAGGGTGCCGCCTGCGCAATAAAAGCGAGCAGTTTTTTCATTTTGGAAATGGAGTTGTAAGGAATATTTGTAACGGCTGCAATATCCGTTTCCAATACCAGTATGACCGTGCGCATCAATTTGTGATGGTAGTTTTCGAGGTTTTCCTTGTAAAAGGGATAACACCCGTGTGCGAGGTATTGCTTGAAAAACCGCAAAGGGCTCCCAAGTTTTTTGCTCAGTGCATTGGCAAGAACGGTGTGGTTCTTCAGGATGTCGGGCAACGTGAGTTTTTCCAGTTTTATTCCCTGTTCAAATTCGATGTACTCGCGCAGCGACATCACAGGCAGGTTGTAGCTCACCGCCCTGCGGCTGAGGTCAGCTTCTGCCTTATAAATCTGGAGTGCACTGCTGCCAGTGAAGATGACTTTCAGATTCCTGTATGAGTCGTAAAGGTTTTTAATTTCTCTTGACCAATTGTCGTATTTGTGCACTTCGTCCAGTACAAGGGTGTGGAAACCCTGCTGGTAAAGTTCACGTGCGGTTTCATAAAGTGACCTGCTCTGGAAATAGAAATTATCCAGGCTGATATAAAGGCTTTTCTTCCTGTCAGTTTTTAGTTTCAGGTATTGAAGAAGCAATGTGGTTTTTCCTGTACCGCGATGTCCCTGGAGAGCGGTCAGCCTGTCCTTCCATCCAATGCGCGATACTTCAATGCGCTGGAATTTTGTGTCCGTCTCGTCTATGAGCGCTTCGGAAAGTTCAATAAGTTCATTCATTGTATTGTACTTTGATAAGGACAAATGTATGTAAATATTGCTCTATTGAAAGGACAATTATTTATTTTTTCAATTTTCAACAATAAATTGCGGTCTGAAGGGTAGCCCTTTTAAAAGGACAAAAATGGCTTCATAATGACCAGTTGAAAGGACAAACTGCGAGATCAAGATGCACCCTATTTTCGCCCGGCAAAATTTTCATTCATGGGCGTACTCGTAGGAAAAAACTCAAAAGTGATTGTGCAGGGATTCACCGGCAGTGAAGGAACTTTTCATGCCGTCCAGATGATAGAGTACGGCACCAACGTGGTGGGAGGAGTTACCCCTAGCAAAGGTGGACAGGTTCACCTCGACCGTCCTGTGTTCAACACTGTGGAGCAAGCAGTGAAAAAAACAGGAGCCGATGTTTCAATCCTTTTTGTTCCTCCTGCATTTGCAGCCGATGCTATAATGGAAGCCGCTGATGCCGGAATCAAAGTCATTGTCACCATCACAGAAGGAATTCCTGTGCTCGATATGGTGAAAGTGAAGGAGTACATCAAGGATCGCGGATGCACTCTTATTGGCCCCAATTGCCCCGGAGTAATTACAGCAGGTGAAGCCAAAGTGGGCATCATGCCGGGATTTGTTTTTGTGCCCGGAGAAATTGGTATAGTTTCAAAAAGCGGTACGCTCACTTACGAAGCGGCTGACCAGGTGGTGAAGGCCGGGCTGGGGATAACTACAGCAATTGGAATAGGTGGCGACCCCATCATTGGAACAACAACGCTGGATGCCGTTCAGTTATTGATGAATGATGAGGCCACAAAAGGCATTATTATCATAGGTGAGATTGGAGGCGAACTCGAAGTGAAGGCGGCACGATGGATAATGGAAAATGGAAACAAAAAACCGGTAGTTGGATTTATTGCAGGTGAGACTGCACCAAAAGGGCGCACCATGGGACATGCTGGTGCAATAGTGAGTGGTGAACACGAAAGCGCTGCCGCAAAAAAGAAAGTGATGCGTGAGTGCGGAATACACATTGTGGACTCACCAGCACTCATAGGACAGAAGATAAAGGAAGTGATGGGGTGAGCGCTGGAAGACTTTCAAATCCGGTGAACTCCCACAGGATATTCGGCTAGAATATTTTTCTTCATGTTCAGATAGTCTGAATTTTTATTCACGAAATCCAAATTATTGGTATCCAGCACCAGCACACGCATGTGCTCGTGTTGCCTGATGAATTCCAGGTATTGCTGCTGGATGTTATCGAGATATTCATCCGTGATTTTTTTCTCATACTCCCTTCCACGCCTGCGGATGTTGCGCTGCAGATTTTCCACATCGAGGTAGAGGTATACGAGCAGGTCTGGCTTTGGAATTTGTGCCTGCACCATCGAAAAGAGGCGGAGGAATAATTCATATTCATCACCATCCAAATTGTTTTTCGCGAAAATCTGGCACTTATTTATAAAGTAGTCCGACACCACAGGCTGCCCGAAAAGTTCTGGCTGCGATATCTCCCTTGTAAGTTGCGAGAATCGTTCAGCCAGAAAACCAAGCTCCAGTGGAAATGCGTAGCGTTCAGGCTGATCATAGAACTTGGGGAGGAATGGATTGTCAGCAAATTCTTCCAGCACAATTCGCGCATGAATATCAGCGGCAAGTTTTTGCACAAGACTGGTTTTGCCTGCACCTATGTTTCCTTCAATAACTATGTAGCGGTAAGGAATCAAAATTTTTTTACCAGTGATGCGTCATTGCATTCATTTAAAAGTATTGCGGTATTTTTTTTCAGGACTGGATGAATGAAATCCGGTGCAATGTCATTCAACGGGGTCAGTACAAATCTTCGCAAATGCAACCGGGGATGAGGCAGGGTGACGGAATCTTCATTCATCACCACATCATCATAAAACAGTATGTCCACATCCATGTTGCGCGAGAGGTATTTGCCGGCACTGCGTTCCCGCCCGAAAAATTCATCCAGTTCTTCCAGTTCAGAGAACAACTTCTCCACGGAAAGTTCAGTCGAAATTTCAAGGACCTGATTCAGGAATGAGTCTTGGGTTTCCATCTTCCACGGTTCCGTTTCGTAAACCGGTGATACCTGAACAATGTCGCCCAAATTAAAACGGATAAACATCCTTGCATCTTCAAGGTGGCCAAGCCTGTCACCTAGGTTTCCACCAATACACAAAAACACGCGATGCAATTCTGCCATAGTTGGCCACGAATTTAGTTGCAGTTCAATTTGTCTTTTGTATTCAGTTGCCTCCCTTTTGTCAAGAGAAACATTGGCAGTGTTGCCTGAACATTAGCTTCGCGGCATAAACAAATCAATTTCGAAAAATGAATTTCTGGAAAACACTTCTTGCATCCCTCATTGGCTCCTTTGTGGCCTTCGGACTGGTGATGCTTATTTTCATTCTCATTGTGGTGGCCGCTATCGGTGGAGCTATGAGTTCAGCCACTTCGGGTGGCGGAGGCGCGGCTGTTTCAGTAAAGGAAAATTCAGTGTTGCACATTGAAATGGACAGTCCAATTGTGGAGCGCGGAAATGAGAATGAATTTAATTTCAATCCTGCCACATTCGAAAGTGAAACTAGCATCGGCCTCAATCATTTTGTAAAGGATTTGGAGAAAGCAAAAGGTGATGACCGTATCAAGGGAATTTTTCTTGAGGTGAAAAATTTTTCCTGCGCGCCCAGCACCTTGCTCGATTTGCACAATGCGCTGGAAGCTTTTAAATCCTCCGGTAAATGGATTGTGGCGTATGGCGAGAATTACACACAGGGCGGATACTACCTCGCCTCAGTGGCTGATGAAGTACATCTCAACCCGGAAGGAATGTTTGATTGGCGCGGACTGAATGCTGAATCAATATTCTTCAAAAAGATGCTTGACAAACTTGGGATTGAGGCGCAAATTATTCGTGGACCTGACAATAAATTCAAAAGTGCTGTGGAGCCTTTTATGCTCGAAAGCATGAGCGATGCCAATCGTCAGCAGTTGAAAACATTCATTGATGATATCTGGAATGTGATGTTGGGTCACATTTCTGCAAGCAGAAATGTAACCATCAATGAATTGAACGCTTATGCCGATTCGCTGGTGTTCATTCAAAACGAAAAGGCGCTTAATGCAAAACTTTTAGATGCTCTGAGTTACCAGGACCAGGTGATGGATATCTTGAAAGAACGATCGGGCGTTGCTTCCGATTCCACCACCACCGCTCGTGATGAAAATTCTTCTGATTCGAAACTTCGTATGGTTTCACTTTCTGACTACCACAATGCAAAAGTGAAAAGAACCAATGAGGATGAAAGCACACCTGATTTCAAGAAAGAAAAAATAGCAGTGGTTTACGCTGTGGGTGATATAATGAGTGGCGAAGGAGATGACCAGACCATCGGCAGCGATCGCATTGCAAAAGCGTTGCGTGATGCTCGTGAGGATGAAAAAGTAAAAGCCATAGTGCTGAGAGTAAACTCTCCCGGTGGCAGCGCATTGGCTAGCGAAGTTATCTGGCGCGAAACACAACTCATTAAAGAAAGTGGAAAACCCCTGGTGGTGTCAATGGGCGATTATGCAGCCAGTGGCGGCTACTACATCGCGTGCAGCGCTGATAAGATTTTCGCAAACCCCAACACTATCACAGGTTCCATCGGAGTTTTTGGAATTGTTCCCAATATGCAGAAATTCTGGGATGAAAAAGTCGGTATCACTTTCGATCGTTATGAAACGAATCCTCATGCCGATATGATTAGCACGAACAAACCCTTGGATCAAAAAGAAATGGAGGCTTTTCAAACCATGGTTACTGATATTTATGATTCATTCATCACTCACGTTTCGGAAGGTCGCGGCATAGAGAAAGCCACCGTGGACAGCCTTGGCCAGGGGCGCGTGTGGAGTGGGGAAGATGCATTGGCCATTGGATTGGTGGACGAACTCGGCAATCTGCAGGATGCCATAGAAGCCGCGGCAGAGATGGCTCAACTCACTGACTATGCAACAAGGGAATTACCTGAGCTGATTGACCCGTTTAAAGAACTCATCAATGATTTGATGGGCCAAAAACAAACCGCGATTCTTAAATCATCACTTGGAGAAAACTTTACCTTGTACCAATTCATTGATTACGTTGCGAAGATGAAAGGTGTGCAAGCGCGTTTGCCATTCATAATAAAGATTGAATGAATTCAAGTTCATACGTTGTGTCCCGTTAGCTATAGGGATTGAGTCTTTGAGCCTTGGTGGCCTCGAATGTGTGCGCGAGGCCAGCAAGGCTCAAGACCCTACGGCTCACAAAGCTCCAATCAACGGTTTCGCGGTTTTTACAAGATCATGTCCGACAGAAAATTGACGATGCTCGAACTGAACCGGATGACAGAAGCGGAATTCAAAACTGCTGGAAAAATTCATGTGGTTCTCATTCTCGATAACATTCGCAGCGGGCTTAATGTCGGCTCCATTTTTCGCAGTGCTGATAGTTTCAGGATTGAAAAAATTTTTCTCTGTGGCATAACTCCAACGGCAGAACATCGCGATGTTTTGAAGACAGCGCTGGGTGCAACACGCACTGTTAAATGGGCGCACCATCCCGATGCAATTCTGCTGATTGAAGAATTGAAAAGGGAAGGATATCAAATTCTGGCGGTAGAACAGACTATTAATTCCGTTCCGCTCCACCATCTTGAATTGAAGCAAGCCACAGGATATGCACTGGTATTGGGCCATGAGTTAAGCGGTGTTTCCCAACCTGTAATTGATGGTTGTGATGGCGCAGTAGAAATAATACAGTCCGGCACCAAACATTCCCTTAATGTGGCGGTGTGTGCGGGCATTGTCCTCTACGAATTCAGCCAGAAACTCAATTTCAGAAACGTTTAATCAAACAAAGGCGGTGGTTATAGCAGCTGTCCTTCTATTTTTGTGTGCCTTTATCAAAACACGTGAAGCATTTTACAGCTATACTTTTATTCGTGATGTGCACATTGCCAGCCAGTGCGCAACTTTACGACTTCTTTCCCGAAGACAACGATTGGAAATACCATAAGCATCATCTCGAGTTCGGTGTGGGTACCGCTAATTTTCTGGGGGATCTGGGGGGTAAAGATGCCATTGGCACCAATGATTTAAAAGATCTGGAGTGGACAGAATTCCACCTGGCCGGTATGGTGGGCTATCGTTATGCGTTGCGCAAACACCTTTATGGCCGCATTGATTTTTCTTATTCCCGAGTGGCCGGTGATGATAAACTTACACTCGAAACATTCCGCCACAATCGCAATCTTCACTTCCGCTCGAATATTTTTGAAGTGAATCTCATGCCTGAATTCCACATCAAGCTTGGAAATAAAAAGGGACGCCAATACAAACTTGACCGCGAGAATTCAAACTCAAGTCCCTGGCGTATCCGCGGTACCTATTTCTCAATTTTCGGTGGAATCGGTGTTATGCATCACAACCCCAAAGCGTTTATTGGCGAACAGTGGATTGAACTAAGGCCATTGCATACCGAGGGTCAAGGTTTGCCTGGCGGCCCCAAAGAATATAAGTTGTGGAGACTCAATGTACCTGTGGGGGCTAACTTCCTGGTGAAGATGCATAGGCAGTGGAAATTCGGCTTCGAAATCACGTATCGTTTCACCTTTACCGATTACCTGGATGATGTAAGTACCGTGTATTACAATCCATACGACATTTCGCTTTACCAGCAAGAAAGCGGTATGAGTGATATTGCAGCCTATCTATCTAACCCAGCGCTGGGTTTGGCCAATGGCGGATTGTCCGATATTGCCACCGCACCCGGCCAGCAACGTGGCGATCCGCGTGACAACGATTCCTACTTCTATATAATGTTCAAGGCCGATTACATGTTCATAAAGAAGGATAGTTTTAAGAGGGCTAAAACCAGACTGTCCAAAGGTGTCCGGAAATTTAAACGGCCAAGACCTATGAGATTTTAGATTCCAAATTCCAGACTCACATCGCATTTACTTAGTTCATACAAATCGGAATTTGAAATTTGGAATTATCTTGCCACAACCAATTTGCCTTTTAGCCATTTTCCATTCCTGTTTGCAAGTATGTGATAAATCCCCGATGGAAAATCCGTGAGGTCGAATTTCACTTGGCGGTCCACGGGTTGTGAGCGAAGCAAGAGTTTCCTGCTGTTGTCGGTCAAAAGAATTTCATCCATTACTTCAGTGGTTTGCACATTCACATCAAAGCGTGCAGGATTAGGCCAGAAGTTCATTTCAATCATGGTTTCAGCAGGAATGGTGTCCACACCAATAGTAATGTTGGATGGAATGCTCACCGAGGTAGTATCGTTTTCTTGACCAGACTGCAATTCAGGTTGGCACTCGGGCACATAAGTGAACTGATCAATGATGCGAACAAGCAAGTCGTTCAATAACTCCACTTTGTATTTGTCGGTACTTGGTGCTGTATGGCTTCCTCCTATTCCACTGTGATCAGTAAGGAAAGCGTAGGTTCCATTGGTGGCAAGCGCCAGCGAACGCATCAGGTACTCAAGACTTTTATCCAACCCGAAATTGACACCACTTGAAACAAGCGGAATGATGCGGATACCTTTTTTGGCTGCTTCTTCTGTCGCCTTGTGAAGTTTTTGAATCACTTCATTTTCCAATCCTGGGGTTTCATCCAGCACCATGAACATGAGTCGTGCGCGTGCTCTGGTACTCCACTGAAAATCATTGATAGCTTCGTGCAATGCAATTTCCACAGCTTCAGTTCCGCCTTCATCCGCATTTTGTTGCTTAATGAAATCAGTGGTGGTGCTCACCGTTTTTGAAAAAGGTGATTTGAGTGTAGTGTAAGAATTTCCAACGCAGCGATAAAAAATGCTTGCAAGGCGGATGTCGAGTTCAGGTTTGCTCTTCGCGGTTTTGTTGATGATATCGGCAAGTTCAGCTTTCAGGTAATCAATTTCGTCACCCATAGAACCGGTTGCATCTACGCAGAACATAATGTCGAGGGCTTCGGGAGCACCGCAGGTTGTGATGAGTTTTACGGAGTTCACTCCTTTGTTTACGGGTTTTATCTTGTCCAATGTTTGTGCTTTTCCGGCTTGAGTCACACGGATTTTTTTATCATCAGTGCTATTCCCGCTATGGAAGAATCCATTCCATGATTCTGCTTTACCGGTGTTGTCGGTTCTTGATGTCCATAGAACTTCGCCAGCTTCGGTCAACAATTCGACTGTTGCATCCACTACCGGATCACCGTCTTCGGTTTGTACGGTGGTGCAGTAGCGCTCCTGCGGATACATCTTCCACTGGGCTTGGTAGATGTTCAAATCATTCTTTGCAATGTCTTCCCACAGTTTCCATTTAGAGAAGTCATGGATTTCTCCGGCCGTGAGTTTTCCTGCGAGGGATTGTGCAGAGGGAATTGTTTCATCGTATTCCGCTGTAGTTTCTAGTTTTCGGGCACTTCGTACTTGTGTTTGGTTCGAAGAGGTTGTCACGGATAAGTTCACAGCCATGAGAGATCCCAACTGTGGCTGATAATTGTAATTGAACATTCCTCTATTGGTGTTTCCGATAGAGGAGGGAATTCCACAGGCGATCGCTGTTATTTGTTGGGCCTTGTCAGGTAGAGGCGTGATACAATAAAATGGATCTACTTCAAATTGCACTTCTTCTTCGGTCACTTCATCATCACAGAAGTTGATGGTTTTGAATTCGGGAGGAGTCGGTGGTGCATTTTCGGAATTGGGAATGGCGGATAAATCTTCTGTGCTCTTTTCAACGGCACTGGTACTACCTCCACTTGTGGAAATTTCCTTATCGTTTTGTTTGAGTGATGTTTCATCACTTACCTGTGGTTGCACTTTGTGGTTGCAGGCGATGAAAAACAGTGCAGAACAGATTGCGAATACGAGTGCTGTTGAACGGTAAACTTTGTAATTCATGATGTGATAAGTTTTGGGTTATTGGATTTTGATCTCTTGCTTTTTCCGGCAATCATTTTTCCAATGATGCAAGTGAACGAGAAATTCACTATCCGTAAATTTTAGAATATTACAGGTCAAAATGCCGAGGGTTCATCTGGCGTAATTAAAGACGCAACTGATTGGCAATTACCAGCCATTATTTCTCCCAACTGATTAAAAACAAAAAGCCCTTGTGCAAAGGCACAAGGGCTTGAATATTATTGACGATGATGGTCTATCGCACTATCATCTCTTTGGTCAAATTGATAGCTCCTGCATTTAAAGTATAACTATAAATTCCGGAAGCCATTTCTACAACGCTCAATTCAATTCTGTGTTGACCTGATGGCATGCTGCCTTGGTCAAGAACCGACACTACCCGACCAGTAATATCTCTGATTGTTAGTGTCACCTTTGACGCATTTTCAAGATTGTATGTGATGTTCGTGGTGGCGGTTGCCGGATTCGGTGAATTCTGGAACAATTCAATTCCACCATTTGCAGCTACCTTACCTATTGCCACACTCTCATCCATGTTTAACCTAACGGAGGGTGTCCAATTCCAGGAGACAAACCAGTTAATTGCGTTATCAGCTCCGAAAGGACCGTAGTTCACTGTTGCGAAATCTTCGTCCAATACGTTGGCCAGTACATACAGGCGATCACTACTTTCCTCCTTGCGGATTTCTACAACATATCCCAAACCTGCATCAACAGCAACCGCCCCATCGAAGGGAATAGTCACATATTCTCCAGTGTTGATCATGTCACTTGTAATGGTGAATGGTTGACTGCTTCCAACGGGTTCATCACCCAAATCCTGTATGTCAGCCCCTATTAGCCAAATTAATGCTGTCACTTCCTGATCAGCATCCGTATTTGAGCCAAACATCACATTAACACCACCGACCATATCATCATTGTTCATGTAATAAGTGGTGCCGATTCCCACTTCATCATCCTGATCGAATCCACGCTGTACCAAATCGGCATCGGTGTTATGACCATAAACATCATCGGTAATTTCGTAGGTCTTAACTAAAGTATTGCCCTCCGGAAAATCATCAGCAGGCACCGTGGCAGTTACAGTATAAACATCAATGTCTTGAGGAACACTGATAGGCTCAGTCCAAACGGTGTCTACAGTGCTTGCGTTGATGGATGCATTGGCTCCAAAAGTCAAACCGCCTGGCATGATTTCGAAGTTCACTTCAGCCCCGGGCTGGTCGGTATAACCCCAATTGGCGGTGGTGGCACCAAACACAAGATCACCAATTTGAGTTTCGGGAATGGCGTAGTATTCATAATCATTAATGATATCACCATTGTAGGTCTTCAACAGGGTTAGGTCGATTTCAGGAGTTTCGAAAAGTTCCACATCATCCACCATCCATGCGTAGCCCCATGTACCCTTCCATCTGAAACGCAAGTAAAGTGTTCCCTCATTGGCTGCACCTTCAGTGATGTCAAAAATCTTAAGGGTTGGATTGGCAACTGGATCTTGTGTGGACATAGTTGGCCACAATTCGTAGCGCATACCTGGGTCGGCTTCATCAACTTCATAAGTTTCCAAATCGGGCCAGGTAACACCATCAGTAGAAAGTTCTACCAGGCAGTATTCATTGCCATCACTGCTGCCGTTATCCCACATGTAGTAGAAGGTTTCAAACTTCAGGGATACATGATCATAGAGGCTGCAATCAATGGACTGCACTGTTTGGAACCAGCAGTTTTCAATCCATGAGCCACCGGTTTCACCGCCAAAAAGGTCGGAGTCAACCATCATAAAACCATTTTCGGCAGTGGTAGAGGCAAGCGGGTCAATAGGAGCAGGTCCTGTAGGCATCAAACCTTCGCCACATTGAAAATTGATTCCTGTGATGTAATCGGTGTAGCCTTCATCAAAAGCATTGTAGGTATCCCATTCATTGCAATCTGAAAAATCGCTCTCCCATATGGTAACACGATCTTCGGAAAACTGAACTGAGGTAGTAGGCTCACCCCTGTGTGTCTGGCGACCCAGCGCTGAAGGTGAGTAGTTGAACTGGGCGTTCATAGAAACACCCAGCAATAGAACAAGTGCTAGCAAGTAAATTCTTCTCATGTTTGTTTGATTTAAAAATTTGAATGTATTATTTTTTGAAGCCGCCAAATGTAAAAATTTCGAACGTCTGTAAATTGGTATCTCACCAAAAGTGCTGATGGCTGAAATTCCAACGATACAAAGGCAGATTAGGCATGGCTTACAAGGGTGTGGTAAGAATCCCTACCAGCCTGACCTCTCCATTTTTTCCTGAAAACCTGAAAGGTCTGAAATAGGCTAAACCGCTTCCTTCTCGTACATCTCAATCGGTGGACATGTGCACACCAGATTTCTGTCACCAAAAGCATTGTCCACTCTTGCTACGGATGTCCAGAATTTGTTTTCGCGAAGACCTGCAACAGGGAATGCTGCTTTCTCGCGTGAGTAGCCATGATTCCATTCGTCAGCAATAAGTTCCATTGCGCTGTGCGGAGCCATCTTCAGCACATTGTCCAGTTTATCGGCAATACCTTCTTCCACTTCTGCAATTTCCTTGCGGATAGAAATCATGGCATTCACAAAGCGGTCGAGTTCAAACTTCGATTCGCTCTCGGTGGGTTCAATCATGAGTGTGCCCGCCACAGGGAATGATACGGTGGGTGCGTGAAATCCATAATCAATCAACCGTTTTGCGATGTCTTCAACTTCGATTCCTGCTTTCTTGAAATCGCGGCAATCAAGTATCATTTCGTGGGCCACCGTCCGGTTCGCTCCCTGGTAAAGCACATCATAATGTCCTGCAAGTTTTGCTTTGAGATAGTTCGCATTCAGGATAGCGTATTTGGTTGAATCCGTAACACCCTCAGCTCCCAGCATTTTTATGTAGCCATAAGAAATAAGAAGGATGAGTGCGCTGCCCCAGGGTGCCGATGACACACCGTGAATGGCTTTTTCACCACCTGTAGGGATGTTCACATTACCGGGAAGGAAGGGTACAAGATGTTTCGCCACACCAATAGGCCCCATGCCCGGGCCACCACCGCCATGAGGTATCGCGAATGTTTTATGCAAATTCAGATGACAGACGTCAGCACCAATGTTGCCAGGTGATGTCAATCCCACTTGAGCATTCATGTTCGCTCCATCCATATACACCTGTCCACCATTGTTGTGAATGATGCGTGTGATTTTCTGAATCGCTTCTTCATACACACCGTGCGTAGATGGATAGGTGACCATCAGCGCAGCGAGGTTGTCTTTGTGTTCTTCAGCCTTAGTTTTTAAATCCTTTACATCCACGTTTCCGTTTTCATCGCATTTCACCACTACCACATTTAACCCGGCCATCACTGCGCTCGCTGGATTGGTTCCATGAGCAGAGGATGGAATGAGGCAGATATTGCGGTGACCTTCACCACGACTTTCATGGTAAGCCATTATAACAAGCAATCCGGCAAGCTCCCCCTGTGCACCGGAATTAGGTTGTAGCGAAGTGCCTTTAAAGCCAGTGCATTTGCACAGGTCATCATGCAATTCTTTGATCATCTTCTGATAACCTTTTACCTGGTGCAGTGGTGCAAAAGGATGAATGTTCGCGAACTCAGGCCAAGTGATTGGAATCATCTCGCTTGTAGCGTTCAGCTTCATAGTACATGAACCTAGCGGAATCATAGCGTGTGCCAGCGAAAGGTCTTTGTTCTCCAGTTTCTTCATGTACCGAAGCATTTCGGTTTCGCTGTGGTGCATGGAGAAAACTGGATGGGTCATGTAGGATGAATTCCTTTCAAAAGAATCAATTGATGAAGATGCGGAGTTGTTCGCTGACGCAGAACTTCCTGAAATAATTTCCACGATTTCATTTACATCAGCAGCAGAAGTTGTTTCGTTTAATGCGATACCGATGTGGCCGTTCCCGAAATAACGGAAATTTATGTGTGCTTTTTCCGCACGGATGCGAAGGACATTTTCATCACTCACCTTAATTTTCAAAGTGTCGAAGAAAGTGCCGTTGAGGTTTTGAAATCCTTTTTCAGAAAGTGCAACGGCAAGAGTGCAGGTGTGATGATGAATGCGCGTTGCAATGTGTTTGATTCCCTGTGGCCCATGATATACTCCGAACATCGAGGCCATTACTGCAAGCAATGCCTGCGCAGTGCAAATGTTTGAAGTAGCTTTTTCCCTGCGGATGTGCTGTTCGCGGGTTTGCAGCGACATGCGGTAAGCTGTATTGCTATTCCTGTCCTTCGATACCCCGATAATGCGCCCTGGCATATTGCGTTTGAAATCATCTTTAGCACAAAAGAATGCAGCGTGGGGTCCTCCATAACCCATCGGCACACCAAAGCGCTGTGAGTTTCCGAAACAAACATCGGCACCCCACTCGCCCGGAGGTGTGATGAGTGCAAGTGCCATCAGGTCGGTTGCACATGCAACAAAAGCACCCACTGCATGGACCTTATCTGCAAAATTCCTGAAGTCATTTATCTGGCCGCTGTTATTTGGGTATTGCACAAGCGCACCGAAATATGAATTGTCGAATGAATGTGAGTTGTAGTTGCCCACAACCAATTCCACTTTGAGGTGTTTTGCTCTTCCCTTCAGTACATCAAGCGTTTGCGGAAAAACTTCCGTGTCCACAAAAAATTTGTTCGCACCCGAAGCGTCTTTCTCCCGCGAAATGGAATGCAAAAAGAGAATCATTGCTTCGGCTGCTGCGGTGCCTTCGTCCAGAAGCGAGGCATTGGCAACAGGCAGTGCGGTGAGGTCGCTCACTATAGTCTGGAAATTCAACAATGCTTCAAGCCTGCCCTGTGCAATCTCCGCCTGATAAGGTGTGTAAGCCGTGTACCATCCCGGGTTCTCCAGCACGTTGCGCAGAATGACGGTGGGCACATGTGTGGGGTGGTAGCCCATACCGATATAACTTTTTGCCACTACATTTTTTTTCGCCAGCGACCACGCGTGTGCGAGGTAATCACTTTCACTCATTGCTGGTGCAACGCCCAGTGGCTTCTTCAGGCGAATGTGTTCAGGAATGGTTTTATCAATGAGTGCATCAATGGAGCCGGCACCAATGGTGGCCAGCATTTCATTTACATCTTCATTACGCGGGCCGATGTGCCTCGCTGCGAAACTGGTACTTGACATTTTTGTTTGAAGTTAGATGACCGGTGACCGAAGACCATTGGGCAAAAGCCTATGTCTGAAGGATGCGGACTTGTTGTGGATTTTTTTTCGGAGGCCAAACGTACATGATTTCATGAAAAGAAATTCGTGTACGTTTGGCCGCATGACCAATATCAAGGCTTCAGTAGTTTTCAGTTTTTTATTCTTCATTCTAATTTCCATTGTTGCAAATGCACAGGACAAAGTGCTGCTCATGAACGGACACGAATTCGATTGCCGCGTGGTAAACGACAGCGGAACCGTGCTCATACTGGAAGTGACTAAACGCAGCGGTAAAGTGAAGCAAAAGGAATTTCACAAGAACGATGTGTTCAGCTACACACTGCTCAACCAAAACGAAAAAATTCTCTATGCAAAGGACACCATGCTGGGAGATATTTATACCGTGAGCGAAATGCGTGTTTACATGGCGGGTGAGCGTGACGGAGGGCGGAATTTCACGGCACATCCCACCATGGTTGTTGGGTTTTTGCTTTGCGGTGCAGCTTCCTATTCAGGGGGTGATGGTGTGTTGCTAACCATTCTTCCCACGATTGCTTACACCTGCCTCCAGTTGATTCCCAAAATCAAGATTCGTGAAGCGACAATGAGCGACCCAGACTATAAGTACAACGATATTTATGCAGATGGTTACGAGCCTCCTGCCCGAAGCAGAAAACTGATGGCGGCCATGGCAGGGGGTGCAGCAGGTGCGGCCGCGGGTGTTTTGTTGTACATCGTCCTCAACTGATGCTTGGATGAACATCATCCGCTTTCTCAATCATTCCAATTTATTCGTGGCACTGGGAGCAGCATGTCTTACTGCGGAAACTTTGCTGGTAAATGATTTTTTGTTCAACCCGTTTAGTATCGCACAATCTTTCTTCCTGGTGTGGTGTGCGTACCTGTTTTTAAAGCGTGATGATGGGCATTCTCAGAAAGGGATGATTTATACTTCTGTAACAGGACTCTTGTTGACAGGATATTTCACATCGCATTGGCTGTTGATAATTCCCCTTGTGCTGGTAGCGTTTTACAAAACAGAATGGATGAAAGAAGCGGGTGTTAATTTGAAATTTTCGCTGCGTTCCATCGGTTGGTTAAAACCAATGGTGATTGCCTCGTGCTGGTGTCTTGTCACCACCTTGATTCCAATGATAAACTCCTCCGCTGAACTGGAAAAAAACGAAATTCTCTTCTCTCTTCAGAATTTTATTTTCATCCTTTCGCTTGCATTAGCAGGCGATATCCGTGATGAAAAACTAGATCGCGATGCGATCAAAACACTGCCCGGAATTTTTCGTCCAGGAAAACTTTTAATACCTGTCGTTCTTCTGGTAGTCCTTTCCGTTTTTATTCTTTTCCTTTCAATTGGAACTGCGGTAACAGTTCCCATTTGCATTGCACTCATTTCTATCTTGGCAATTGTGATGATAAGGTTGACCAATTGGAACTGGCACTTTCAAACTTTTATTCTCGATGCATTGCTGCCCATTCGTTTGATCATTTTTCTTTTGATCATGAAATAAAAGAGTGAGCGATTTAGTTCATCCGGCATTTCATGTGCTAATGAAGTTCGCGTTACTCGCCATCATTCTCATGTTGATTTCCCTTCGAATTCATGCACAATCAAATTCCGTCAAAGTTCATTTTCAATATGGTTCAAAACCGAAACGAGAATTCAGGGAATCGGAATCAAAATGGTTTGGTGGAATTCATGGGGGGCATGTAACGATTGAAATGAATGGATATCTAAGCGGGTTTATTCCTTCCGGTGATTTTCATGTTATAGGACGGAGAAAAAGTCTGCACTCTATGTTCACGTATCAATCTGCCGAATCTTGGGCGCTTGACACTTCCGGTGAACAATACCTGACTATCGAAATGGCATTGGGTGAAAACGAGTTCAGGAAGCTCGACTCACTTCGTCAAGCTTGGATTTTACATCCACCTTTTGATTACGCCTTCTTGGGGATGCGATACGCGGCTGCCACTTATGAACTGTTGAGTAAAACTGGGGTTGTGAAAAGGAAAGCGCGTCTCACCAATGTTCTTGCACACTTCTACCCAAAACCCTTGCGCAAAAAACTTTTGAAGCGCACACTGAAAGAACTTCAATGGAGTTTCGAATTTCAGCCGGGACGCACCACACGCAAGTGGGAAAGCGATGGCAGAGTGTGGAAAAAACGCAGATTTGTCCAATTTGCATAGCCGTTGAAAAGTTGTGTATGAACAACATACAGACTTCATACAAGGTTTACCCACACTTCTATTTTTGTCCGCATTCATTATTAAACTCTTCAACCATTGGAAATTCCAAAAGGGCGATTGATCGCCATCGGGGGGGCGGAAGACAAGGGCACCGAGAATGAGGGCCATTACGCGCAGCACACCAATCTTCATTTTTTTGAACTGGGTATCCTCACCCGCGTGGTGCAGGAAATGGGCGGCATCGCATCGCGCATCGAGGTCATTACCACCGCAAGCAGCATCCCTCGCGAAGTGGCAGACAATTACCTGAATGCCTTTGCCAGAATTGGTGACAACAATGTGGGTGTGATGAACATCCGCAACAGGGATGATGCTCGCCAACCCGAATTTCTTGAACGAATAAAAAAGGCCGATGGAGTGATGTTCAGTGGTGGCGACCAGTTGAGGCTCACCACCATTTTTGGCGGAACGGAATTTCTTGAAATTCTTCAAAACCGCTACAGGTACGAAGGTTTGGTGGTGGCCGGAACCAGTGCCGGTGCCATGGCCATGAGCAATACTATGATTTACCAGGGCAAAAGCGACCTTGCACATTTGAAAGGTGAAGTGAAACTTACTTCGGGGCTTGCTTTCATGCCCGATGTGATTATTGATTCGCACTTCGACAAGCGCGGAAGATTTAACCGCCTCGCACAAGCAGTAGCGAGCAATCCATCTTGTATCGGTATTGGCTTGGGAGAAGACACTGGCGTAATTGTCACCAATTCAAATCATCTTGAAGTTATAGGAAGTGGGGCATTGGTGATTGTGGATGGCAAGGACATCCGTCATTCTAACATCACAGAGGTGGGAATAGGCACCCCCATTTCAATTGAAAACCTGCGCGTAAACATTCTTGTTCATGGCAATTCGTATTTCCTGAAAGAACGACATTTTGTGCCGGGCGTGGGAGTGGAAAGCGAAGTGGAATGAATTTCCAGCACCAAAAAATGAGCGCTTGAAAAACAACTACCTCATTCCCTCATCAACTCTGCTCCGTCCAACACCTTGAAATTTTCATCCATCAAAAGCGTGGTACTTTCTGTAGCATTGTTCGCTGAGCCATCAATGGTCTTGTTGAGGAAAAACATTGCACGATAGAATTTTTTCTCTTCACCTTTTGCAGAAGCGAGTCGTTGCCTGATAGTTTCAAGGCGTTTAGACATCATGTTTACAGAATCGCCATAAGCAGTCATTTCTGATCTCAGTTGATCCACGTTCACTTCGCCAGTGGTGTACCGCGAGTCGTTACTTTCTTCCTGTACTTCAATCTTCAGTTCGGCATCCTCCACTTGTTTTCCCTTTATTTCCCTCATCTTGGCGTACCTGTTAAAGTTGAATTCGGTGAAACTGAGTCTTGCGCTGTCAACAACACTTGCTCCTACTTTGATCAATTCGAGTTCGGCAACTTCGTAAATGGGAATTGCTTCCTCCTTCTTTGCAGCATTGCCTTCGTAATAATTCACGATGCTCTCTATAGCCTTTGGGTGGTTGTCTGTGCAGGCTTGAATAAGAAGACACGAGTACATAATCAGGAAGAAATAAAATTTTTTCATTGCGAAATTATTTTGATGTTCCAAAACTATAGCCTCACAATAAAAACGCTTGCATCAGGTTTCCACCCGTTTTAAAACCCAACCAATGAAAGCACATTATTTAGTTACCTGCACTGTTGAACTTATGGTGCAAAGCGGGTGTTCGCAAAATGCGGATTCACAAACTGAAACTGGAAAAATCATCGTTGCCCTATCGGAAAATCCGCTTGAAGTGTTCCTCACTTTGCCAACTGCGACTTACGATAAAACCAATGCAGCAATCCATCTCAAGAGGGATGAACTTCGTTCGCGTTATGAATCTGCAAACAGTGATTCAACACGAAACTCGATACTCGATGAAGCAGGAAATGAATTTACGGCAGCGTTGGTTTTCCAACTCATGCCTTATTGGTACGGCACCACCTGGGCCTTTGAAGGACATACCGATATACCTGGCCAGGGAGAGGTGGCCTGCGGTTATCTGGTTTCAACAACATGGAAACATGCGGGCATGAATATGAACCGTTACAAATTCGCTCAGCAGGCTTCTTATGTTGGTTCCAAAACGTTGGCTAATGGCAACAAGCCCGAAAAACTTTCCGGCAAAACACCCGCAGAAGTGGAAGCATGGTTTGTCGCAAACAAGCGGGATGGACTTTACTCTGTGGGTTTGGATTATCACACTGGTTTTGTTTACCTGAAGGACAAGGCACTTTACTTCATTCATTCCTCGTTTGCCGCACCAGTGGCGGTGACGGTCGAGCGTGTAACTGACTCACCAGTCTTTGGTAGTTCTGCCCATTACTTCGTTGACCTCACCCGCAATCGTGAATTGATGAAGAAATGGATTCTCGGGTTGGAGTTGATCATCATCAAATAGCAGTGAGCAATGAGCAAGGCGAATCAAATGCCAGTTGCCTGTTGCTTATTACGGGTTGACGCAGACTGCCAACGCCACACCCCACGGCTTGAGTGGCTCGTATATATTCGCGCCTCAAAAAAAATCTAACTCCCAATAAAATCAAAGCATAATGGCAAACCAATATCAGGCTGAGATTGACGCTTTCATGGCCGACATCAGGGCAAAAAATCCAAATGAACCCGAGTTCCTGCAGGCGGTGCTCGAAGTGGCTGAAGCAGTTATTCCATACACTGAAGAAAATCCGAAATACAAAACTGCAAAAATTCTGCAACGCATTGCAGAGCCTGAACGCACACTCATTTTCCGTGTTCCGTGGACCGATGATAAAGGAGAGGTACAGGTGAACCGGGGTTATCGCGTGGAGTTCAATTCCGCAATAGGGCCTTACAAAGGCGGGCTTCGTTTTCACCCCACAGTAAATCTTTCGGTGTTAAAATTTTTGGGCTTCGAACAGATCTTTAAAAACTCGCTCACCACTCTACCCATGGGCGGAGGAAAAGGCGGCAGTGATTTCGACCCGAAAGGAAAAAGCGACCGCGAAGTGATGGCATTCTGCCAGAGTTTTATGACCGAACTCGCACGGCACATTGGTGCGGATACTGACGTACCAGCCGGTGACATTGGAGTGGGAGGACGCGAAATAGGTTTCCTCTTTGGCCAGTACAAAAGGTTGAGAAATGAATTTACCGGAGTGCTCACAGGCAAGGGCCGTAACTGGGGAGGTTCGCTCATTCGCCCGGAAGCGACAGGATACGGCACTGTGTATTTCGCGCAACAAATGCTTGCCGTAAAAGGGATGGACTTCATAGGCAAAACCATTGTTGTTTCTGGCTCAGGAAACGTGGCACAATACGCAATAGAAAAGGCAACACAACTTGGAGCTAAAGTGGTGACAGCCTCTGATAGTGACGGATATGTTTACGATAAAGACGGAATCAATGCCGAGAAACTTGCATTTCTCATGGAACTGAAAAATGTAAAGCGCGGACGCATTAGAGAGTATGCTGATAAATATGACTGCGACTACGTTGCAGGAAAAACTCCGTGGGGCGTAAAATGCGATATCGCACTGCCGTGTGCTACCCAAAACGAACTGAATGGCGATGATGCAAAAATGCTGATTGATAACGGTGTCATCTGTGTGGCTGAAGGTGCAAACATGCCATCAACTCCTGCGGCAGTGGAAGCATTCCTGCATCCCAAAGTTCTATTTGCACCTGGCAAAGCATCTAACGCAGGTGGTGTTGCAACAAGCGGATTGGAGATGTCGCAAAACTCGCTTCGCCTGTCATGGACGCGCGAAGAAGTGGATGCAAAACTTCATGGCATAATGAAAAGCATACACGCTTCCTGTGTTCAATACGGACAAGAAGGCGACTTCGTGAACTACGTGAAAGGAGCAAACATTGCAGGCTTTGTGAAGGTGGCTGATGCTATGTTGGATCAAGGGGTGGTGTAGAGACTGAGTACAGAAGAGGAAAAATACAAACCCACTTTGCAGGCATGCAGGGTGGGTTTTTTGTTTTCGATGTAGGTTAGCTTTGTCTCATGTCAATTCTGAAAATTCCAATTCGATATGAAGGCGCCTTTGGCGAAGAAACTTTACTGAGCTTGTTCGACAGTGGTTCTTCCTATTCGCTTATGCATAGGATGCCTGCTGAAAAGCTGGAAACCCTTGGCGTTCTGAGAAAACCTCTTGAATTGTCTATGGCTTCTGAGAACAGTTACCTGAAAGTGAACAACTGGGTGCGGCTCGATTTCTACTACAACGACATCAGGATGTCTGATGAGTTTTTAGTGGTATCCAATCTTTCTGAGGATGTAATTATTGGAACGAACACCCTTCAGAAATGGCGCATCAAAGTCGACTTGAACATGACACGGTGATTGTGGACCCTAAAGTGGCGAAGGCCATTTTGAAGAATCATAAGTAACATGATTTCAAAGTTCAAAGAATTCCCTTTGGACTTTGAAAGTGCGGATAATTGATAAACCCACTTTGCAAGGATGCAGAGTGGGTTTTTTATTTGTTGCAAGGACTATAGTATTCTACATGAATGCCTTCACGGTTCGCATAGCATTCATTGCAATATGTTTTTTCATCGCAACCACAAACGCCAGGACAATCGTCAAGGCAAATACCTGAATGTTCATTTTTCATTCTTTGATCATAACAATCAGGCTTATCGCAAGACGTTATTGTAAAAATGGCACAGAATCCAAATACCCAGTAAGTGTGGTTTATAAAGCGATTTATTTTAATCGTCAGACATTAAGACATCTTGATTTACTGAATTGCTGCCTCTTGCTATTCACTTACTTACTTCGGGTTGGCAGCATCATCGGAAACCCTTTGTAAAGCGCATTATGCAAAATAGTTAGATGATCCTCCTCCGGCATCGGAATAAAATTCACATTCCAATTATTTGCTTTTGATTGCTTTAGAATCTCTGCAAGTTTTATCGCTTCTGCTTCCATCTGGTCATCTTCATTTCCAACAGTGATGAAAATGTTTCTTTCCTCCACAGATTGTTTTGCAAGCAATTCATTGCATTGTTTCAACAGCGACTCATCGTCCCACCAAAGGCTTGGACTTACAATGATGTAGTGGGTGAAGAGTTGCGATTTCTTCAGCAGAATTTCTGCTGCAAGCAAACCTCCGAGCGATTGACCAACTATGGTTTTACTTTCATTCACCTTGTATGTTTTCTCTATGAATGGTTGCAATTCCTTCTCAATGAAAGAAATGAAATTTTCGGAACCGCCAGTAGTAGGATAATCTTTTTTGTCCTGCGCATTATTGGTTGGAAAAGTGAAGTCGCGTTTGCGATCCACATTGGCAATACCCACCACAATAGAAGGAAGGATTTTTCCAATCATGGTCTGAAACTGTACCACACCAACAGTATGCACGAAATCTTCATTGGCTGATCCGTCAAACAAATAGATTACGGGATATGTGTATGAAGAATCAGGAGAATATCCATCGGGGAAGTAGATATTGAGTGTACGGGTTTCGGAGAGTATTGCGGATTCGAGGTGTTGTATTTGCGCAAGTACGAATGGTTTGACTGTTTTAGGTTGTGTTTCTATTTGTGCCTCTGTGCAGCTGAAAACCATCAGCAAAAGGTATATAAGCGTTGGAATTTTCATGTGTACAAATATGCATACCATCCTATGCAAGCATTGGTCACAGTTGAACTGCGTTGCTTCATGAGAAATTCCATCGGTTCTATGTTGGAACCGGCATTCTTTGTTGGATCCAAAGCGATTGGAATTCTGGGATGACCTCGTACAATAATCTTCTTAACTCCGTGATTGAAAGAGTTGCATTGCGTTGCCATTTCCACCCTTTCAAAACCATCTTTTGAGCGAATACCTAGATGAAGGTATTGCTTGCTCATCCCGGTAATTTTCTATTTGCGGCCTCATTCACGGTTACTCCTAAAAACAGATTTGAGCGTATGATTTTCACATCCCTTCAGAAACAGATGGCATGCACAGCCTTTATCACGATGTCATTTACCACGTTAGCACAACAGGAAATTGATACTACTCACACGCACCAACTTTCGGAAATCCAGGTTGCCGCGGATGGGCAAAAACCCGCTATCGGTAGGATGGAAGCCATTGAAGGCACCATCATTACTTCAGGAAAAAAGAATGAAGTGATTCGACTTTCTTCCATGAATGCCGATTTATCTTCCAACAATGCACGGCAGATTTTTGGGCGCGTGCCGGGCATCACAATTTGGGAAAACGATGGCAGCGGAATACAGTCGGGGGTGGCCGCACGCGGCCTGAGTCCCAATCGGTCGTGGGAGTTTAATGTACGTCAAAATGGTTGCGATATTTCTCCCGATGTATTCGGATATCCTGAAGCGTATTACACACCACCGTCAGAGGCGCTGGAAAAAATTGAAGTCATTCGTGGTGCAGCTTCATTGCAGTTTGGGCCGCAGTTTGGCGGATTGCTGAATTATGTCATAAAGAAAGGAGTAGCGGACCAAACTATTGTGGTTGAATCCAACCAAACTATGGGTAGCTATGGATTGTTCAACTCATTCAATGCAGTTGGCGGCACAAAAGGAAAGCTGAATTACTACGCATTTTTTCATCACCGCAACGCTGAGGGCTGGAGGGAGAACAGCCGATACTTTACCAACACGGGATATATCTCGCTGGATTACAAACCAGGCGAGAAAATGAAGGTAGGCTTTTCATTCACGCGCAACTATTATGTGAGCCAGCAACCAGGCGGGCTTACTGATGAAATGTTTGAAGCCGATCCACAGCAGAGTGTTCGCGAGCGCAACTGGTTCAGTGCGCCCTGGAATGCGGCAACACTTTCATTCGATTATGAAATTGCTGACCGGACTCGCATCAGCGCAAAAGCGTTTGGCAATCTCAGCGAGCGAAACAGTGTCGGCTACCTGAAAGCAATAAACGTGGCCGACTCATTTAATGTTGACTTGGGAAGTTTAAATCCGCGACAGTTGGATCGTGATGAATACCAAAGCATCGGTGCGGAAGTGAGATACCTGCAAGAATATTCCTTCATCAGTGAATTGAGTGCCTTGAGTTTGGGCGTGCGCGTTTACCGGTGCAACACCAGACGCAACCAGCAGGGAACAGGAACAACAGGAAACGATTTCAATCTTGAACTCACTTCAAAGCAATACGGCAAGTCGTTGGAATATGAAACATTCAATTATTCATTCTTTGCTGAGAACTTGTTTCAGTTGACGAAGAAAATCAGTGTTACACCCGGCATCCGTTACGAAACTATTCAAAGCACTTCAGGCGGTTACATCAACGTTGCAGACGGGCAACTTGACACATCAGCTATGGAGCGCAATGTTTTGCTTGCCGGAACTGGTGCACAATTAAACTTTTCTGAAACCACTAACTTTTATGCAAACGCCAGTCAGGCCTATCGCCCTGTCACTTATTCCGAACTTACACCATCTGCAACAACAGATGTTATTGATCCTGATCTGAAAGATGCCACAGGCTACAACGCTGACGCAGGATTCCGTGGTGCAATCAGTACTTTCCTGCACTTCGATGTGGGAGCATTTTATCTGCACTACAACAACCGCATAGGAACTATCTTGAAAGACGGTGTGAACTTCCGCACCAACATTGGCACCAGCGTGAGTAAAGGAATAGAAGCCTATGTGGATATTGATCCGTTGCGCGCATTGTGTTCCGGGACACCATGTGGTTCACTCAGTTTGTTTGCTTCATTGTCCTTCATTGATGCCAGGTACACTCGATGGAATAATCCCGGAATTGTTGATGATCCTGCCAAAGCCATTGCGGGCAAGCGTGTTGAAAGCGCCCCAAGGTTCATTCATCGTTTTGGCGCAACCTATGCTTTGAAAAAATTTTCTGCAACCTTTCAATTCAACAAAGTGGGCGATGCGTTTAGCGATGCCGCCAATACAATTGAAGCAACTTCCAACGGGCAAGCGGGACTGATTTCGGCATACACCGCAATGGATTTCGCAGCAGCTTATTCATTCTCCCAAGTTTATTCTGTAAAAGCAGGAGTAAATAACCTTGGCGATGAAAGATATTTCACTCGAAGGGCAGGTGGCTATCCTGGGCCTGGCCTCTTGCCTGCGAACGGGAGAACGTGGTTTATGTCTTTTAGTATGAAAATTTGATCAGGAGCACGAAGAGTTTATAAGCCCGGTTGATCTTTGCTCCTCATGCAGGATCACATCATCATAGTTGCTGGAGGGATTGGTTCACGAATGAACAATGCCGTTCCCAAACAGTTTATTCAATTGGCTGGCAAACCCATCGTGGTTTACACGATAGAAAAATTCCACCGCTTCAATCCAAAGATCAACATCATTCTTGTGTTGCATCCTGAGTATTTGGATTTCTGGGCCGGTCTGGGTAGAACATTTTTATTCAACATTCCTCACTCAGTCATTACTGGGGGCGAAGAGCGATTTCATTCTGTCCGCAACGCGGTGATGAGTATTAAAGATGAAACAGGTATCGTTGGTATTCATGATGCCGTGCGGCCGTTCGTGAGTATGAAAACACTTGAAACTTGCTATGCAACAGCTCGCGCTCATTGCAATGCAGTGCCGGTGATTACAATGGATGAATCGTTGCGAAGGGTTGAAAAGGATTCAAGCGAACCTGTAGACAGAAACGTATTTAGGATTGTGCAGACTCCACAATGTTTTGAACTTTCACTTCTCAGAAAAGCTTACCAACAGGAATACCAATCCGGTTTTACAGACGATGCATCGGTTGTGGAATCACTGGGCGAACAGCTTCGCCTTGTGCATGGCAACCGCGAAAATTTCAAGATTACACATCCGGAGGATTTGAGAATGGCAGAGGCTTTGCTTTCACTCTAAATAATGAACATGACAAAAATTATTTCCATCCTCATTGCAGTTATTCTGATTGCATCTAATTCACTTATTGCACAGAAACACCACAGGAGGGATCACAAGCACCAGCGTAAAACCGAAAAAGAATTGGCGGAAGCAAAGAGCGAAGGAAAAATCAGCGCAGAGGAAAATGCCGAAATCAACAAGAAGCTGGAAAAACTTGATAAGCGCGAACACAAAGCCCATCGCGATGGAAGAATACGAGATGGTGAAGACCGCAAAATTCACAGGGCACATCGCCAATTAAAGCGCGAGGTTCGCAAGTCAAAGAAGAATTCTTAACGAAACTGGTCGGGCACATCGGTCCTCGAAACTTCATCAGCCTGATGCTCATCAATTCCGAGGTAAGCATTTTTATACCAGCCCCATCGGCTGTTTCTTACAAAAACATAAATCAGCATGGCACATGTGATAAACGACATCAGATATGCGGGCACGGTTGAAGCTGTGCTGTCTTCCGGTGTTTCCAGTTGGCCTCCCCAAATATGAAATAGAAGAATGGCAAGACAGTTATTAAAGAGGTGTGCCAATATGCTTGTCCATAAACTACCAGTCCAGATTACCAAATAACCCAGCAAACCGCCCAGCAACATACGTGGAAGAAATCCGTACATCTGAAAATGAATAAGGCTGAAGAAAAATGCGGTGACCCAAATGGCGACATGAATATTTTTTGTGGCTTTCGCAACCAGAGGCTGCATGGCACCTCGGAAAATCAATTCTTCACAAAAGGCAGGAATAATTCCCACGGCAAGTATGGTAGTGAGGAGCTGCCATGTGGATTCGGTGGTGAGCATTCTGGTGGTGAGTAGTTCGGCACTATCCTCTGCTGGTTTAAAAATCGCTTCAAGCGAACTGCCTTCCGGAATCAGGAAATGGTTGAGTTGGTAAGACAGATCAATGGGTGCACTTGCGCTCATGACAATGAACGGAACCATGATCACCATCCAACCGGTATCGTTGAACATAAAACCATTCACACTTTTCTTTCCAACCAGGTAAACCAGAAAAAGAGGTGGGAGGGCAAACATGAAGATCTGCGAAATGTTGTTTAGCCATTTCACCACTTCAATAGTTCCCGGCTCGGAAACATTCATCAACCAATTTTGTATTTCATCAAATGGCACATCGTATTTCGAGGAAATGAAAAGGAGCATGATCCCAGAACCTATGAGGCCAAGCACAAAAGCAAAAACCAGAAGCAAAAGAATTTTAAGTGCCGGGTGAATTGATTCAAGAAGTTTCATAAAGGCAGGTGGTCGGCTGGCTTGGGGTAGTTGGCACCTTCATGTCCTTGTGCGGAAAGGAAGGTCTGCGCGAGGTTTACCTTTGCGTCCGTGGTAAAAATAGCCGACATAGAGTTGCCTGATTTTCCCTTGCTGCTTGCTCCAATGGAAGACGTAAGCGATCCGCCCTTCCGCATGGTGTGCAAGGAACACGGTGCTGATCTGATGTACACGGAATTTATTTCGAGTGAGGGATTGATTCGGGATGCCGCCAAAAGCCTGATGAAACTCGACATATTTGAATACGAGCGGCCTATTGGAGTACAGATTTTCGGCAGTGATATTGACACAATGGTGGGTTGTGCAGAAATAATAGAGCGCACAAATCCTGACCTTCTTGATATCAATTATGGATGCCCGGTAATGAAAGTTACGTGCAAAGGCGCAGGCGCTGGCATCCTGAAAGACCTGCCGAAAATGGTGAGCATGACCTCGGCAATTGTCAAAGCCACAAAACTTCCTGTCACAGTAAAAACAAGGCTGGGGTGGGACGATGCGAGCAAGAATGTGGTGGAAGTTGCAGAACGTTTACAGGACATCGGCATCAAGGCGCTCACCATTCACGGACGGACACGAGTGCAGATGTACAAGGGCGAAGCCGACTGGACACTCATCGCCAAGATAAAAGAAAATCAGAGAATGACCATTCCTGTTTTTGGCAATGGTGATATAACTACTCCTGAAAAAGCACTTGAATACAAAAACCGCTATGGAGTGGACGGTATTATGGTTGGTCGCGCAAGCATTGGCTATCCGTTCATCTTTCGCGAGATAAAACACTTTTTGAAAACGGGAGAACATCTTCCTCCACCCACCTTAGCAGAACGTGCCGAGGCTTGTCGTAAACACTTCGAGTTTTCACTGAAATGGAAAGGCGAGAAGTTGGGTGTGCTCGAAATGCGCAGGCATTACACGAATTATTTCAAAGGCCTTCCACACTTTAAGGAAGATCGTATGGAATTGGTGACCACCATGGAACCGGAAATTATCCGCCAAAAACTAGATCACATTCCTAAGAAATACGAAGGGCTTGAGTTGATGAATTAGGCCGCACACAATCCGAATCGTGTGGTAGATTTATAGAAATTCTGACAACAGAAAAATTTTGAATTGAATTTGATGTTCAACCAATGATGAAAAAACTGCTTCCTCTTTTTCTCTTTGCTATGTTCATCGGTTGCAAACCCGACCATGATCAGGTTCCTTATGTGCCGGTGGACATCTGGATTGACATCAACTTGCCGCAATACCAGCAATATCTTTTTCCTGTAGGCGGATGGATTTACATCACGGGAGGTTCACGCGGAATTATTGTTTACCACAAATCCATTGATGAGTTTGTGGCTTTCGAACGACACGCACCATTCAATGTGGACCAATACTGCCAGGTGGTGGTGAACGATGACAATGTGATAATCGAAGACCCGTGCAGTAATTCTCAATGGGTGATTACGGACGGCTCACTGGTGCGCGGCCCGGCAGCAAAATCATTGCTGGAGTACGATGTGGCGTACAATAATCCGAACATTCATATTTTCAATTAGAAATCAGTTTAGAAAATTCATTGCAAACCATTCCTTTTGAGAGTTGGCCTTGAATTCATTCTTGACTTTCGAATCTAGTTTTCGCTGAGCATGGCCTATGGAAGATGAAATCATTTTGTGTTCAAGATATTCATCTTCGTTCATCCCCGTTTTTTTCATCAGGGGAATAATGTTTTCATTACCGAATTGCACGAGCAACGGTTCCTCCAAAGAATTCAACACGACAATTTCTTTCGCCTTCCAGTTGCGCAACATTTCTTCTTCTATTGAAAGAAGCGGATAGTGCTCAAGCAAAATGAGTCGCTTACTCTCCACCTGCGGAGTGCGTATTTCTTTCACAAGTTTCACATCCAGTTGCTTTTCCGATTCAGCGAAAAACTGCTCATACTCTTGTGCAGTGTTTTCAAACCACGCAACAACAATTGCATCAGGCATTTCATCACGCAGTATTAAACAACACTTCCACTTTGCCTCGCTGGTCATCCAAACCAAATTGCGAATTGTTGGTAATGATTTTTTTGAGAACAGGTTGAACATACTTGGCCGGATAAAGTCAATTGAAAATTTTATTCGCGTGAAGTGTTACGTCCTGGATGCGCGTCACTATTTGATGTTTCGAAAGTAGTTTGAACATGTTGGGAGGATCCATGTTTTCGTCAATATCATCGAAGTAACAGATGGCACGCAAAGCAATCAGCGGATTTACGTCTGGATATTTTTTTTCGAAAAACCCAAGCATCTGGTTCACTGAAAAATGTTCGAGCAGGAGTAGAGGTCAATAAAATCTTTCAGCCGTTTGCCGTTGTGCCAAATCACCTGGGGTTTCATTGCAGCAATGTCTTCAATGGAAAGAAAACGGATTCCTTCTTCAGTGATTGGAGGTTTCAAATAAGCGTAGTCGTGACGCACAATGTCAACCTTCACATCATCAACCCTGCATAGGAGGGTACTCCTCCTGGAAAGAGTTACTACAATTTTCAGGCTGTGTGCCAATGATTCAAACAACTCTTCAGCATGAAATTCAATTCGCGTGAACAAGTCAATGTCTATTGAATTTCTGTGACCAAGTTGCAGCGCAAGTGCAGTTCCAACAACAAGATGAAATTCGCGCAACTCAGGCATCTCTTGCAGTTTCTGAATCAACCCAAAGGTTTTTCGGGCAATGATCTCTGGATTTTTATGCAGCACTTAGTATGTCGGAGTTTAGAAAGAACTTCGCAAAATTCTTTTCCCGTTTTTGCAATTGTGCGGACCATTCAATGGTTTCAAGTATTTGTTCCCTTGAATAGAATTGAACCATTTCTTTCCACTCTTCAATTGTTCCTCTTTCGAGCACACGCTCGATCACAATCTTGTAAGACTTCTTCCAGTTGAAAGTTTCGAGATCGTACTCCTAAAGGAGATGAGAGCCAATTTTTGGTTTGTCAATCATTCTGATGAATTATTTATTGCCTAAAAATAGATCATAATTCCACAGATTCATTCTTGCGATGCAAATTTTTCCACAATAAAAAAGGGGGAATTCTCCCCCTTCAATACTTCTCGATTTCAATACTAGTACCGGTAAGTCTCGCCCTTGTATGGTCCGTTTACACTCACTCCAATGTAAGAAGCTTGCTTCTCACTGAGCTCGTCTAGCTCCACACCGATTTTGGCTAGGTGAAGTCGCGCCACTTTTTCATCCAGGTGTTTTGGAAGCACATACACTTTGTTTTCGTATTGGGTGCCGTTGGTCCAAAGTTCAATTTGTGCAAGCGTCTGGTTTGAGAATGAGTTGCTCATCACAAATGATGGATGACCCATGGCACAACCAAGATTCACCAAGCGCCCTTCAGCAAGCAGAAGAATGTCTTTACCATCAATATTGTACATATCAACTTGTGGCTTAATGATGTCCTTGGTATGACCGTAATTCTTGTCGAGCCACGACACATCAATTTCATTGTCGAAGTGACCGATGTTGCACACAATCACTTTATCCTTCATCGCCCTGAAATGGCGTTCAGAAATGATGTCGCAGTTGCCGGTTGCAGTCACAACGATGTCCGCAATCTTCACCGACTCTTCCATTTTCCTTACCTCGAAACCTTCCATGGCGGCCTGCAATGCGCAGATAGGATCAATCTCTGTAACAATCACTCGTGCACCTGCCGCGCGAAGTGATTGTGCACTTCCTTTTCCAACATCACCGTAGCCAGCTACAACAGCAATTTTTCCTGCCATCATGATATCCGTTGCCCTGCGAATCGCATCCACCAGTGATTCCCGACAACCGTACTTGTTATCGAATTTGCTTTTCGTAACAGAGTCATTCACGTTGATGGCAGGCATCGTAAGTGTTCCGTTTTTCTCGCGCTCGTAAAGGCGAAGAACACCGGTGGTCGTTTCTTCGGTAATGCCTTTAATGTTTTGTGCCAGTTCGGGATATTTATCGAGAACAAGATTGGTGAGGTCGCCACCATCATCCAAAATCATGTTCAGCGGCTGGTCATCTTTAAATGCAAAAAGAGTTTGTTCGATGCACCAATCGTATTCTTCAATGGTTTCCTCTTTCCACGCAAAAACCGGGAATCCGGCAGCAGCGATTGCAGCGGCAGCATGATCTTGTGTAGAAAAGATATTGCACGAACTCCATGAAACTTCAGCACCGAGGTCGCGCAGGGTTTCAATCAACACTGCTGTTTGAATGGTCATGTGCAGGCAGCCCGCAATGCGAGTCCCCTTCAACGGTTGCGTTTTTTCATACTCCTTGCGAATGGCCATCAGGCCGGGCATTTCGGCCTCAGCAAGTCGGATTTCTTTGCGACCCCATGGGGCAAGGGTCATGTCTTTTACTTTGTAGTTCAACTTCTTCTCGGTTGGTGTAGTAGTACTCATTGTTTATGTATGGAAATTTATTTTCGTTTAGAAAAGCGGGCAAAGATACCAGTGCTACTTTGCCCCGCCAAACATGCATATTCGCCTTGATATGGCTCAACTTTTTCATGAAACTACCGGCAAGTCCGGGACCATCTACTTCTGCCGGTTTGAGGATTCAACGGACGATCTCGTTGCGCAAGCAAAATCAAATGGGATTGCGGTGATGTTCCCTCCGGAAATACATCACGAAAAAAGAAAAAGAGAATGGCTTGTGCTGAAAATGCTTTTAATGGAAGCAAGAATTGAAAGCGTTTTTTACCATGAAAATGGCAAGCCTTATCTGAACGATGGCAGGTACATTTCCATTTCTCATGGTGAATCGTTAGCCGGAATTCTTGTAAGTGATAACAACGTTGGTCTCGACATCCAGAAGCCGGATGAAAAACTGAAACACATCAAACACAAATTCTGCAACGAAGTGGAAATGAAATGGTGCATTGAGGATAAGGACGAACTTGAAAAGCTTGCCATCCTGTGGACTAGCAAAGAAGCAGTGTTCAAGTATTTTGGTGAGCAAGTTCACTTCGCACTTGACATCACGGTGGATTCATTCAGCCTTGAACAGGCTGAAATATTTGCATCCTACAAAGGTGTTCATGGGAAAAGGAAATTCCCTTTACATCACGGACAAATTGCGGACTATCATTATGTGTTCACAACTGATTGGCGCAACAATGACGTCATCACGCAAGTCTTTATATAACCAACTTATCATTGCTTTATGAAAACATTTCTACTTGTAGTTCTCACGTTGTTTATCACGCTCACGTCAATCTCACAACTTGAAGTGAAATTAGGCAACGCGCCTGTGTACATCAAACATGGATCGCAGCCCAATGCGCAACCAAAAGAAAACACAATCTGGTCAGAAGATTTTGCAAACGGAATTCCTGCGGACTGGACCAATACTGAAAGCGGTGGCGTGGCTTATTGGGAATATCGTGGGCCGGATACTGACCCTGACATTGATACCGGAGCGCGCGGTTCATGTTTTCCTGATGGACTAACAGGAGAACCGGTTGAGAGTGTAACGTGGGCCAATGGTTTTGTGATTTTCGACAGCAATTGGTGGGATGATCCTAATGGGCCTTGCGGGAACCTTGGTTCAGGTCCTGCGCCTGCACCACACGTTGCAGTGCTTGAATCTCCTTCATTCGACCTGTCGGTTTTTCCTCGCATTGGAATTTCTTTTACACAACACATCAAAAATAATCTGGCCGAACAGAGTGTGGAAATATCGTTGAACGATGGGCCGTGGCAGGAAGTTTTTCAGAACAACATCATTATTAACCAGGAAACGGAAGACGCCCAAATCATCCGCATCAACATCACCGATGAAGCTGCCGGACAAGCTGATGTGCGTTTTCGTTTTGTTTTTACCGGCACTTATTACTACTGGATGCTGGATGATATTCAGTTGCTCGAACTCGATGAAAACAATTTGCACTTCAACTCAACAACCTACGGTGATTTCGATTTTTATGCCCCCGAACATCCCACCGGATTCGAGGACATGGAGTATGGACAATACCCAAATGAGCTTGCCCCGGTATTGCGGTTCAGTTGCATGGCAGAGAACTATGGAGCGGAAGTACAAACGGAAGTGGGATTAAACATCAAGGTGGTGCAGGATGCCGGAGGTAATGTGATTCACAACGGAACTTCTACAGAGACATTCAACCTACAGCCTGGTGGCGAAGCCGAATTGCGCGCTGGAGAATTTCAAATGCCTGGCACACAAGGATGGTATAGCATACCATACCAAACCTTCCAGAACGAGGAAGAAAACACTCCCGCAGATAACCGGGACACGCTGCACTTCGCAATCACCGATGCGACTTATGCTCGAGACAAAGGTCCTGTTGCCGGTGTGTTTGTTCCGGCTGAAGAATTTAGCGACACACAATACGAAATTGGAAACGTGTACCTTATTACCAATAATGGAATTAACGCGCATTCTGTTTCCGCAGCAGTAACTATTGGCAGCTCCGTGGGTTCAGAAATCTACGCAGCTATTTACGAGTTTGGAGTGGAAACCACCATCAATGCAACATTGCTTGCGACCACAGAACATATTCTACTTACTGCTGAAATGCTCAATGATATTGGCGAAGCCAACCTCGTTCATCTGTACTTCGATTCTCCGGTCGCTCTCGAAGATGGACATGCCTATTTGGTGGTGGCTGGCAGTGATGCCGGCCCCTCGGCAGCATTGTTTGGATCGAACGGCAAAGCGGAAGATTTCACATCATGGATAAGATTTTTTCCAACCGATTGGTTCTATCTTTTAGAAACCGCCATCGTGAGATTGAACATAGGGCCTGTCGTTGGTGTTGAAGAATTTCAGATTTCAGATTTCGGATTTCAAATTTGGCCTAACCCAGTTGCTGATCAATTGCATATTTCATTTGATGTGCCGGTCAATGATATGTCGTCTATTGCAATTCTTGATGTAACAGGAAGAGTTGTTATGAAGGACGAGAGGGTAAACATGAACACCAACTCTTTTTCAATTGATGTTTCAAATCTCCCTGCCGGATGTTACCAGTTGAAAGCAGGAACGCTGCAACCACAGAAATTCGTTGTGCAGCATTAAAGAGCACTTTCACATTATGAAGTGTCTTGTTGACTGAAACATTATATCTCCATACATGAAACAAGACTTTCATCCTCGCTTTATCTTTCATCACATTCATCGCCTCGCCCTCATGTAAAAGAAAGCGTGGTGAAGGCGAACGCTGCAAACTGGTGCCAAACTCCGGGCAGTGTGAAGCCTAGAATCCCCGCTACTACTGCGAGCGGGATGCACGGAAGTGCAAGGAATTTATTTGGGGGGGATGTTCAGGGGTTCGAGTGTCGTTCCATTCGAAACAATGGAAGCGTGTGAAATGGAGTGTGGATGTAAGTGAACGGATTTGATGGTGCATCTATTTTTGGTCTGAAATATTTTCGATGTCCTGGAAATCTTCCCTCAGCAAACCCTTCGCAAAACTTGTTGCATCACGCCTGAGGAAAATTGGAGATCGTGCTGTTTATTGCCAGGAACGCACCATGCGTGTTCTCATCAGGCAAGCTAAAGAAACCGCATTTGGGCGCGATCACAAGTTTCGTCACATTGATTCGCACAAGGACTTCACGGATGCAATTCCTATTCGCGACTACGAAGCACTTGCGCCCTACATCGAACGTGCGAAAGGCCACGAACAAAATGTGTTGTGGCCTGGCCGTCCATTGTACTTCTGCAAAACTTCGGGTACAACAAGTGGCACCAAATACATTCCACTCACGCATCATTCACTTCCAAATCATATCAACAGCGCACGCAATGCTTTGCTCAGCTACATCGCTGAAACAGGTCGTGCTGATTTCGTAGATGGTAAAATGATTTTCCTGCAAGGCAGCCCGAAGTTGGAAAAACTTGAATCGGGAATTCCATTCGGAAGACTTTCGGGAATTGTTGCGAATCATATCCCGAAGTATTTGCAGAAAAACAGGATGCCATCCTTTGAAACAAATTGCATCAGCGATTGGGAAACAAAAGTGAATGCCATTGCACAAGAAACTTTGCGTGAAGACATGAGCCTGATAAGCGGCATACCAAGTTGGGTTCAGATGTATTTCGAAATGCTGTTGAAGAAATCTGGGGAAAAAAACATCAAGAAAATTTTTCCCAACTTCAATCTTTTTGTTTATGGTGGGGTGAACTATGAGCCGTACAGAAACAAATTCATCCAACTGATTGGTGAAGATATTCCGAGCATCGAACTCTATCCGGCAAGCGAAGGATTTATTGCATTTCAAGACACACAGGAGAGTGATGGTTTGTTGTTGAATGTGAGTTCAGGAATCTTCTTCGAGTTCATTCGTGTGGATGAATTCTACAATGAGAATCCAAAACGCATTTCAATGGCTGATGTGAAAGTGGGTATCAACTACGTTTTGATTCTTTCCAACAATGCTGGATTGTGGGGCTACAACATTGGTGATACTGTTCGCTTCGTTTCGCTGGAACCACCGCGTATAAAAGTGACAGGCCGCATCGCACATTTTACAAGTGCGTTTGGCGAGCATGTAATAGCTGAAGAAGTGGAACGCACTATGAGCGAAGTGTGCCAGCAACAGAATGTGCGTGTTTCAGAATTTCATGTTGCTCCACAAATCAATCCGCAAGAAGGATTGCCTTATCACGAATGGCTCGTGGAATTTGATGAAGTGCCAAACAACATTAACGAATTTTCAGAGGCATTGGATCATAAAATGGCGGAGCAAAATGTGTACTACAACGATCTTGTCAAAGGCCATGTATTGAAACCATTAGTTCTCACAGTGCTGGTTCGGGGCGCATTCAACAACTACATGAAAAGCGTAGGTAAATTAGGAGGACAAAACAAAGTGCCGAGGCTGGCTAACGATAGGAAAATTGCTGAAGAGTTGCTGAAGAGTTGAGCATACTATTCGCTAGCCATGGGCTTGGACATGTTTTCCATTTACTCACGATAGCTATCGGGATTGTCCTTTCTTAATTTCTATCCAGTGGTTGTGTGTCATTTCAAATTTTATTTCTCCTTTTCCGTGTGTACCCACTTCAATCCAACCCGATTGTCTATAAAAGGTTTCTGCTCTTGTATCGGGTGCTGTCCCCAGCCACACTTTGGCTTGTGTTTGGTCAAAATACCAATCAAGCATTAAGTTTTGGAGCTGCCTCCCTATTCCTAGCTTTTCAAATTCAGGACGGATGAACAATGCCCAGATATTATTTTCTTTCAGGTCGGCTATTGCAAATCCTACAATCTGTTGGTCAATTTCGCAAACCCAACCTTTACCACGGAGGGTCAAAAATTCCTCACAGTCTTTGTCAGTCACCAGGTCGGGATTGGATAAAATGTTTTCATTTACGGAATGCCGCACCAGTTGAATTTGTTTTATGTCGCCAATGCGGGCTTCTCTAAAAGTCATTTCCTAAGGATTCGTTCTAATATGTTTTGAAGGCAGACTCGTCAAGCGCACAAACATCGCTGTTTCATTCAATTGTGGGCATGTATGAAAGATGTCCGTTTCGCACATGGCATTGTCAAGCCAATTGAGGATATCGTAAGCACTAATGCATGTCGTGCGTATGCACGGCTGGCCAAACATCTTATTGGGGTAGTTGGATATTATTTGTCTGATGATTTATGCTCACACATATATAGGAATCAAATTTTGCTGACGCTAACTTCGCCTGCTAGTCCAACACGCATTCATGTCCAAGCCGCAAATTGATTTAGAAGCCGAGAAACGTGAACTGCTGCGGAGGTATCGCGGCCTGTTGCGCGTTTGCCACCGTTCGCGCAGTCGCGCGGACAGGGCACATATCCGCAAGGCCTTCGAAGTTTCAGTGGATGCGCACAAGGACATGCGCAGGAAAAGTGGTGAACCTTATATCTACCACCCGCTTGCCGTAGCCAAAATTGCTGCGGAAGAACTTGGACTCGACACTACTGCTATTGTTTGTGCCCTGCTTCATGACACGGTCGAGGATACCTACATCACGCTGGAAGACATCGAAAATCTTTTCGGGAAAAAGGAACGCATAATCATTGATGGACTTACTAAAATTTCTGGCCTTGCTGATTACAGCAATAGCAGCGATCAGGCAGAAAATTTTCGCAAGATGCTGTTGACCATGAGCGATGATGTGCGCGTTATCCTTATCAAAATGGCCGACCGTCTGCACAACATGCGCACACTCGACCACATGACTCGCGAGAAGCAGTTGAAGATTGCCAGCGAAACACAATTTATGTACGCACCTCTGGCTCACCGCTTGGGATTGTACAGCGTTAAAACAGAACTCGAAGACCTTTCGCTCAAATACAAACACCCTGAGGAATACCTGGACATTGTAAACCGCCTCCAGAAAACACAGGCCGTGCGCACCCGGTTCATCAACCAGTTCACATTGCCCATACAACGCGCACTGGAAACACAGGGAGTGAAGTTCGAGTTAAAGGGACGCACCAAAAGCATCTTCTCCATCTGGAGTAAGATTCACAAAAAGGGCGTGTCGTTCGAGGAAATTTATGATGTGTTCGCCTTGCGTGTAATTCTCGATTCTCCGGTGGAAACCGAAAAGGCAGATTGCTGGCGGGTGTATTCGGTGGTCACCGATTTTTATCAGCCGTCACCTGAAAGATTGCGCGACTGGATAAGCAGTCCAAAAGCCAACGGTTACGAGTCGTTGCACACCACCGTGATGTCACCCTCCGGCAAATGGGTGGAAGTACAAATCCGTTCGCGCAGGATGGATGAACTTGCCGAGAAAGGATTTGCAGCTCACTGGAAATACAAAGACACACCGGACACACCGGAGAGCAAACTGGATCGCTGGCTTTCACAAGTGCGCGAAGTGCTGGAGAATCCGGGAGACAGTGCTATCGAATTCATTGACAATTTCAAGCTATCCCTTTTTAGTGAAGAGATTTATGTCTTCACCCCGGACGGTGATTTGAAAACACTTCCCAAGAATGCCACAGCACTCGATTTTGCATTTCACATTCACTCGCAAGTAGGTTATCACTGTATCGGGGCGAAAGTCAATTTCAAACTGATGCCACTTTCCCACCAGTTGCGCAGTGGCGATCAGGTGGAAATTCTCACTTCGAAAAAACAACACCCGAAAGAAGACTGGCTCAGCATCGTGATTACCGCAAGTGCGCGGCACAAAATCCGCGATGCGCTGAAGGAGGAGAAAAAACAAATAGCCGAGGACGGAAAAGAAATGCTCAAGAGGCGTTTCTCTAACCTCAAGGCCGAATGGCAGAGTGTGAATGTGGACGAGTTCGTGCGCCACTTCGAAACCGACAACGCCACCGAACTTTATTACCGCATTGCCAAGGGCAGGATTGACCTTACAAAATTGAAAGGCCACACCGTTGAAGGCGGCAAAGTCAAATTCGAGCGAAAGGAAGAACCACCCAAAAAGGCAGAACAGAAAATTGTCACTGCCACACCTGCAAAAGGCGAAACACTTCTCATCGGTGATGAAAAGCAGAAGATGGAATTTACGCTGGCAACCTGTTGCACTCCCATTCCGGGAGACGAGGTGTTCGGGTTCATCTCCGTGAGTGAAGGAATAAAAATCCACCGCATCAATTGCAGCAACGCGCAGGAACTGATGAGCAAATACGCGTACCGTGTTATCAAGGCGAGATGGAGCAGCCGCGAAATGGTACAGTTCGAAGTGGGTTTAAAATTTTCGGGGATTGATGATGTGGGCATCGTGCAAAACATCACCAACATAATTTCCACCGACATGAACGTGAACATGCGGGCCATTTCCTTCGAAGCCAACGATGGAATTTTCCAGGGCAAAGTGATGGTGTTGGTGCATGATACCTCCCACCTCAACTCGCTCATGGAAAAACTGAAAGCGCTGGAAGGCGTGCTTACGGTGGATAGGATTGAGAGTGAGTTTGCGTGAAGATTCTACCTTCGCTGACACAATGAGTATTGCCGTTCAGGACAAAGTCAAAGACATATTCACCGCCTACATGGTGCAGCACATGCACCGAAAGACTCCCGAGCGCTATGCTATTCTCCACGAGATCTACGAATACCCCGGACACTTTGACGTTGAGTCGCTCTACGTTCGGATGAAGAACAAGAAGTACCGTGTTTCGCGCGCAACTCTTTACAACACCATTGACCTCCTGGTCGCCTGCAACTTGGTGCGTAAACACCAGTTTGGCAACAACACTGCGCATTTCGAAAAGTCCTACCAGAACCAGCAGCACGATCACATCATACTAACCGACACAGGCGAAGTGCTCGAGTTTTGTGACCCGCGCATACAGAATATTAAAGCAACGCTCGAAGAAATTTTCGGAATCAGGATAGAGCATCATTCACTGAATTTTTATGGAAGGAAGCAGAAATGAATGTTTATTTTTTCAGCGGCCTCGGTGCAGACCAACGAGTATTTCAGAAAATCAATCTTCCTGAAAATTTTCATCCGGTATTCATTAAGTGGATTGAACCTATTGCTAATGAAGCTCTCACAGACTATTGTAAAAGACTCTCTGCTCAAATCGACACAACTGCAAAATTTTCATTCATCGGATTATCCTTCGGTGGAATTGTAGCCAGTGAGATGAGTAGGATTTATGCGCCTGAAAAACTCATCCTTATTTCAAGTTTCAACTCATCTTCACAATTGCCTCTGCTATTTCGGGCCGTGGGAAAACTGAGGTTGCACTCCCTCATGCCTTCATCATTCTTGGCAAAAGCAAATACTATTCTCTTTTGGTTTTTCTCTATCTCAATGCATGAGGAAAAAAAGGTTGTGAGAGTTATTCTCAACGAAACGTCACCGGCTTTCATGAAATGGGCGATTCACACATTGCTGAAATGGCGTGGTATTTCAGCAATTGCAGAAATCATTCGAATTCATGGCGATTGGGACAGAGTGATTCCCCTCAAGCGAGTCAAGGCGAACTTTGTTGTTGAAGGTGGTGGACATTTTATGGTCTATCAGAAAGCCGAAGAAATCAATGAGATGCTGAAGTTCATTTTGCCTAATCCATAAACTAGGACAACCATTTGGAGTTGCTACATTCGCCCGTTCTTTTTGAAAATCAGCAGTGACAAACAAAGCAGACATTCTTCTCGGCCTTCAATGGGGTGACGAGGGTAAAGGCAAACTCGTGGATGTACTCACTCCTCGTTACGACATCATCGCACGTTTCCAAGGCGGCCCCAACGCTGGGCACACGCTTGAATTTGAAGGAGGCAAACACGTACTTCACACCATCCCTTCCGGCATTTTTCACAACCATGTTTTGAACCTCATTGGCAATGGTGTAGTGATTGACCCGGTGGTATTTGTCAAAGAAATTTCAGCGTTGCGCGAAAAAAATGTTCCCGTTGAAAAACGCCTGCTCATCTCGCGCAAGGCACACATCATCGTTCCCACGCACCGTCTCCTTGACAGGGCAAGCGAAATTGCAAAGGGCGAAGAAAAAATCGGATCCACACTTAAAGGCATTGGCCCGGCTTACATGGACAAGACCGGCAGAAACGGTTTGCGTGTGGGTGATTTGCTGGAAAGTAATTTCGAAAAAAAATACAGCGCACTTGTCCTGAAACATAAAGGACTTCTTTCCATGTACGATGGCCACGAACAACTTCTTGCTGAATTGCCAGAAATGGAAAAAGCTTTTTTCAGCGGTGTTGATGTCTTGCGTAAACTCACTGTTGTTGACAGCGAACACTTCATTAATGATGCGTTGAAATCCGGAAAGAAAATTCTGTCGGAAGGCGCACAAGGTTCATTGCTCGATATTGATTTTGGTAGTTACCCGTTTGTGACATCCAGTAGCACAATTGCGGCAGGTGCCTGCACAGGACTTGGCATCGCACCTTCAAGAATTGGTGAAGTGCTTGGAATCTTTAAAGCGTATTGCACTCGCGTGGGGAGCGGCCCGTTCCCCACAGAACTTATGGATGAAACTGGAGAGCTCATGCGAAAAAAAGGAAACGAGTTTGGCTCAACCACCGGACGCCCACGCAGGTGCGGCTGGTTGGATTTACCTGCGTTGCGTTACGCCTGCATGCTTAACGGAACTACACAACTCATCATGATGAAGGCAGACGTGTTGAGTGAATTTGAATTCGTCAACATTTGTACACATTATCAATTCGAGGGAAAAGAAATTGACTACCTGCCTTACGATATTGACCCACAAAAAGTGAAACCCGTTTATGCAAAACTACCTGGATGGAAACAAGACCTCACCGGTATACGTGAACAGGAAGAACTGCCAAAACAATTGATTGACTACATCGTCTTCATAGAAAAGCAAATGGAAATCCCCATCACCGTGGTTAGTGTCGGCCCCGACCGAACGCAAACTATTGTAAGGGAAAAGGTGGTGGCATAATCTTTTGATGTCCCACGGAAGCAGATGCGGACTAAAAAAATGATTTTCCGAACTTCATTCAGAAAACAAATCAATGCTGTCTCGAAAGTGACGGCCCTGATTCTTTTTCTTTTCACATCGTTACCATTCATTGCCCAGGAACAAAAGAAAAAGGTAAAGTACCATCATTCCGATGAATTGCTTTACGACAAGGAATTGGTGGATGCTCAACGTCTGATTGGAAACGTTCATCTGGAATACGAGGGAACACATTTTTACAGCGACAGTGCTTATTGGTACGCAAGCGAAGACTTTGATGCGTTCAGCAATATCCGTATTCAGCGCGGTGCTGATTACACGGTGACCGGTGATTTGATGACGTTCAATCGCAAGGAGAAAGTCGCAGTACTCACCAACAATGCCCGCCTGCGCGACCGCGAAATGACACTCACTTCCGACCATCTCACTTACAACACCGAAACTGAAATTGCCAATTACTTCGGTGGAGGGAAAATTGTTTCTAATGCAAACAAGAATGTGCTCACCAGCGAAAAGGGATTTTACCACGGAACAACCCAAAACTTTTTTTTCAGGAAAGATGTTGTGCTGAAAAATCCGGACTATACAGTGAACTGTGACACCATGCAGTATAACAACGCTACGGAGATCACTTATTTTTTCGGGCCAACAACCATTCGCGGTGAGCGCACAACTATCTATTGTGAAAACGGATATTACAACACGCGCACCGACCAATGTCGCTTTGGGAAAAATGCAACTGTGACTTCTGAATCAACCGTACTCTCAGGTGACAGCATTTATTATGATGGCAGAAAAAAGATCGGAGAAGTGTTTCGTAATGTCGTGATCCGGGACACCACACAGAGTTACATCATCAGCGGTGATTATGGAAAACATCTTGAAATGACAAAGGAAAGTTTTGTGACCGGCCGCGCATTGATGACACAGGTATTTGAAGATGATTCACTCTTCATGCATGCCGATACATTGAAATCAATTCCCGATTCTCTGGGGCGTGATGTAGTATTTGCATTTCATCATGTAAAACTTTTCAAGACAGACCTTCAGGGTAAATGTGATTCGCTGGTTTATGCACAAACAGATTCAACGTTGCGCATGTTTTCTTCACCTGTGTTGTGGAGTGAAAACAATCAGGTAATGGGCGACAGCATTTCCATCAAAACAAGTGACGGTGAACTTGAAGCTCTTTTGGTGCGCGGCAATGCTTTCATCATTTCGGATGCAGAAATACAAAGTGACACGTCATCCGCATCATCCAAATACAACCAGGTAAAGGGAAGAAGAATGACAGGACATTTTTCAGATAATGAATTGAACTCGGTTTATGCAGAAGGCAACGGGCAACTCATTTACTTCCTCACTGATGAAAAAACGGGGACAGCACGTACAATGGGATTGAACAAGGGAGAATGCTCCAACCTCAATATCGAAATTCATGAAAACCAAATCACGCGCATACGTATGGAAAAAGATGCGAACTCGGTTTTTAATCCCATGAGGTTTGTTGGAGAAAATGATTTCCTGCTCGAAGGATTTATTTGGAGGGAAGTTGAAAGGCCGACAAACAAAGAAGAGATTTTTGAGTGAACTCAAAAAAGATTTCCGCCCCAGAAAAAAGCTTGGAATCCATCTTTGGGCACATACCTTCCCACAAGCATTCTTTTCTTTATTCCCAATTCTTTCGAGCGTTGCAAGAGTGTGTTCGCATCCGGTGCAAGTGCAGTTTCTTTTACCTCCACCGCAAGTTTTTCCTTCACGATAAAATCAATTTCCTGCCCGGTTTTTTTCTGATAGTATTGGAGTGTGCCCATAGGTTTCAGTTGTGCCGCAATGGCGTTTTCGAAAAGTTGTCCGCTCGAAATTTTATCGTCCGCCAATTCATTGAGGATACCTGTATCAGAAAAATAAAATTTCGGCTGGGTTGAAATTTCGCGATCAATGTTTTTAGTGAAAGGTTTCACTTCGTACAACAAATAAGTGGAGGCAAACAAGGCCAGATAGTCCTTCACCTTGAAACGGTTTAGGCCTGACACGCTGCTGAGTTTGCTGTAATCGGTTTTGCTTCCTGTACGTGCAGCCATAAGTTTCATGAGCTTGTACAAATCTTCACTCACGGAATAATCGGAGAGCAACTTCACATCCATCTCGATGTAAGAATTGATGATGTCGCGAAGCAATTCTCTTTTGTCTGTTTGTTTTTGTTGTAGAACCACTTCCGGAAAACCACCATACCTAATGTATTCTTCGTAGAATTTATTGTACTTATTAAACCATGCTGGGTTGTAGGGTTGCAGCGAATACTTCTGAATGAGATTCAGTGGCTGTTTCCTAAATTGAAGGAACTCAAGAAACGTGAGGGGTGTCAGTTCAAAAATTCTTTTCCTGCCCGCAAGACTTTCCGAGAAATTATTTTTCAGGTAGTACGAACTCGATCCGGTGATGATGAATTTTGTTCCATAGGTGTCGTACACATACTTAATAAAACTGGGCAGGTTCGGCACGAGTTGCACTTCATCCAACGCAATGATTCCCTTCCTGCTGAAATCAAATCCAAGCAGTTCAAGTTCGTCAATGATGGTTTGGTAATTCGGGATATTGAACAGTGCGCGTATTTCAATCCGCTCGCAATCAAGACTCAGTTTGTTGTTCGTTTTTGCTTGTTGGAGAAGGAAGCGCACAGCAGTGCTTTTTCCCACCCTGCGCATTCCGGTCAACACAAAAACCAGTTTGTTCTCAAGTCCTGGAAGTAATGATTCATATTGTTTGCGCAGTATCATCTGTCGGCAAATGTAACAAGAGGCATTACTTTATGTTGAAATTATTATCATATAGTAATACTTTATGTCAAAGTACGCATTGAGACAAGCTCATGGAAAAACACAACATCTTGAAAGAAATTTAATTGAAAACAGCCATCGGGTCAAACAAACATCAACACCGGGTTCTCAAGATTTGCTTTAAGTGTTTGAAGAAAAGCCGCGCCTGTTGCGCCATCCACAGCGCGGTGGTCGCAACTCAAGGTCACTTTCATCACATTGCCGGGAACAACGATTCCGTTTTTCACAACAGGTGTTTGTTTGATTGCACCCACAGCAAGAATGCATGAGTCTGGCGGATTGATTATGGCCGTGAATTCTTCAATGCCGAACATGCCGAGATTGGAAATGGTGAAGGTGTTTCCTTCCCAATCCTGCGGCTGGAGTTTTTTTGTTTTTGCCTTTTCTGCAAGCGTTTTCACTTCTGAATTTATCTCTACGAAAGATTTTGTGTCCGCAAAACGAACTACTGGAACCAGCAATCCTTCTTCTACTGCAATGGCAACTCCAATGTGAACATGGTCATTGAAACGAATCACATCACCAAGCCAGGATGAGTTCACCTTAGGATGTTTGTGCAATGCAACTGCTGCGGCTTTTATCACCATGTCGTTGAAAGAAATTTTCGAGCCTGCTTGTTCCAGGATAGCGTTTCGCGCACTCACAGCATTGTCCATGTCAATCTCCATAGTGAGATAGAAATGCGGTGCAGTGAATTTGCTTTCAGCCAACCTTCGTGCAATGGTTTTGCGCATTTGCGAAACCTGTTCTTCGTGAAAATTTTCTACTTGTGATCGTGATGCTGACGAGAAACCAGGGGCAAAATTTTCCACATCGCGTTTCACAATTCTTCCACCATCACCACTGCCTGCGATACGGGTGATATTCATTCCCTTTTCCTCAGCCATCTTTTTTGCCAGTGGTGACGCCTTGGTTCTTCCGTTGGTTGATTGAATCTTTGCAACGGGAGCGGCAGGTGCTTTGGCTGCAATGGGGGCAGCAACAGGTTGTGGTGCAGGAATGGATGCCTCAGCTACAGGTAACGCAATTGGTGCTGATACATTTTCAGAAACTTTCGTTTCATTTTCGAGGATGGCGCTGATGTCTTCCCCTTCTATACCTATGATGGCAAGAAGTGCATTCACCCTTGCCGTTTTCCCAGATTCAATTCCGATGTGAAGCAACATGCCGTTGTATGGCGATTCGTAATCCATCGTGGCCTTGTCAGTTTCTATTTCAGCAAGCAATTCGCCCACTTTCACTTTGTCACCAATTTTTTTGTGCCACTTAGCCACGGTTCCTTCCGTCATCGTATCGCTAAGCTTTGGCATTCTGTCAATCTCGGCCATGATTTTCTATAAAGGGATTAGGGTAAAAAAGAAGTGAAAGAACTAGTCTTTCACATAAGGATAGTCAGGTTGCATGTAAACATCTTTGAACAACTCATCAGCCGGAGGATAAGGAGACTCTTCCGCAAACTTCACTGATTCATCCACAATGTTTTTGATTTCAGTTTCCACTGATTCAATAGCTTCTTCACTCATCCAGTTGTTTTTGCGGATCACCTCAAGCACGTAATCAATTGGGTCGCGGTCCATGTGTTCCTGTACTTCTTCCTTGCTGCGGTACTTCTGCGGATCGCTCATACTATGGCCTTTGTAGCGATAGGTTTTGATATCTAGCAGTGTGGGGCCTTCTCCTTTTCTTCCACGATCCGCAGCACGCTTAATCGCTTCACATACTGTTTCTGGCCTCATGCCGTCAACCGTTTCCGAGGGCATTTTGTAAGATGCTCCAAGTAATGATAAGTCAGTAACATTGGAAGTGCGTTCCACTGATGTTCCCATTGCGTACTGGTTATTTTCGATGATGAAAATGACCGGTAGTTTCCAGGTCATCGCCATGTTGAACGTTTCATGCAATGCTCCTTGTCTCGCAGCGCCATCACCAAAGAAGCAAACCGTCACGTGGTCTTCACCGCGATATTTATCAGCGAACGCGATTCCGGCACCCATAGGAATTTGCGCTCCGACAATTCCGTGTCCGCCAAAAAGATTTTTCTCTTTATCGAACATGTGCATGGAACCGCCTTTTCCTTTCGAAAGTCCTGTTATTCGACCATACAACTCGGCCATTACTTTTTTCGGGTCACTGCCCATTGCAAGAGGATGAGCGTGGTCGCGGTATGCCGTAATCACACGGTCAGTCGGGCGGATAGCTTCAACCATTCCGCTCAGCACAGCTTCCTGCCCAATGTAGAGATGACAAAATCCTCCAAATTTCTGATTTAAGTAAAGGTGGCCGCATTTCTCCTCGAACCTTCGCATGAGTAACATCTCGCGATACCACTTAACATAAGTGTCTTTTGTGTAACGGGGGGGAGCGCTTTTTTTCATCTCACCATTGGTTGCGGTTTGCTTGCTTGCAGAAACAGTGGGCATAGGAATTTCGGATTGAGGAGGACAAATATAAAGGCGTGTATTGACTTGACTTTTGCCTTGAAGGGTTCAATCACTCCTTCTTTAATCCTGATTCATTAAAGAAAAGCGGAAGCAGACTTCCGACACTTTCGGCTATCCACACCGGGCCGGTTTTTCCCTGCATTATGATCTGGATATTTTCTCCTTGGTTCATTTCATACTCCAGCATGGATTGGCGGCAAGCACCGCATGAAGCTGATGGAGTGTTGCTATCATGATCGGCATGGGTGGCTACTATGGCAAGGGCTTTCATTTTCATTCGGGGAAACCGGGATCCGGCTGCAAACACCGCTACACGTTCTGCACAAAGTCCGGAAGGATAGGCCATGTTCTCCTGATTGGTGCCAGTAACAATTTCACCATTTTCCATTAACACCGAGGCAGCAACCCGGTATCTGCTGTAAGGCGAATAGGAATTCACCAATTGGGCATGAGCAGCTCTCAACAGAATGTTTACAGAGTTCTCAAGTTCATTCGCTGAGTCAAAGATTGATATGGATGTAATTAATTTTTGTTGTTTCATGGAAAAAAATCGAAGTGTAATCTTCTTTTTTCAATAACTCTTGCCGAAAGTAAGTCTTAACGGAAACTTTACATTTGCCCACCACTGCAATGGAAAATCTTGAGCAAATACTTCAGGGCTTCAAGCCCATTACCCTTTCCGAGATGGACGGTGTACAACTGATGGACAGGACGGACACCAAATTTATGCTTTCGCGGGGAGAACTTGAAGATATTCTCAAAGCCCTTCCTCATACCTACCGTGTGCTCGAAGTGAACGGCATCCGCCAGAGCCATTATGAAACGCTTTACTATGATACGGAAGATTTCCACCACTTCATCCTCCATCAAAACGGCAAGCGCAACCGCTACAAGATCCGAATGAGAAAATATGTGGACAGTGACCTTACATTTCTGGAAGTGAAATTCAAGAGCAACCGCGAACGAACCATCAAGAACAGGATGAAACTCCCAGAAATTGGTGAGGTGCTTGAAGAAAAATCAATGGAGTTTTTGGGAAAGCAACCCAACCTTGATGAAAACAAACTGGTTCCCAAAATCTGGAATGCATTCAAGCGCATCACTCTTGTGAATGAAGAACTAAAAGAAAGATTGACTATTGATTGCGAACTTTCTTTCCGGCAAAACGGCTCTTCAGTTTTGCTTCCCAAAGTGGTAATTGCAGAAGTAAAACAGGAACGCGCCAACAGGCATTCGCCTTTTATGGTAGAGGTGAAAAGACGGATGATTAGACCGGAGAGCATTAGCAAATACTGCCTCGGTGTTGCGCTTCTTTTCCCACACGTGAAATCAAACAATTTCAAACAAAAGATTCTTAAAATAAAACGACTTGAAAATGGAATGGCTGCTTAACGTAATTGAGGCACTGAATAACGGTATTAATGTGTTTGTGCAGGGAGCAACCCCAGACCCCAATCCTGTTGCCACAGGCTTTAATCCCCTTGGCAGCATTGATCTCGCGCATTGGGAAGACCTGATTGGGCTCGTCATACGTCTATTAATGCACATGGCGTTTGTGACCGTGCTGGTTCGATTTATCTATTACCCTATTGCCCGAAGGAAGGATTTCCTCTTTACCTACATCCTTATGGGTGTTTCAATTTTTCTGATGTGCCTGATACTTTCCAAGGTGAATATTGACACGGGTCTGGGCCTTGGACTTTTCGCGGTGTTTGCCATTATCCGTTATCGTACTGATGCCATTCCCATCAAAGAAATGACTTACCTCTTTGTGGTAATAGCCATGTCAGTGATGAATGCTTTGATTAATAAAAAAATCAGCATGGTAGAATTGGTATTTGCAAATGCCGTGATCATCGGAATTGTTTATGGTCTTGAAAAGGTGTGGTTGCTGCGGCACGAATCACAAAAACTGGTGGTCTATGAAAACATTGACTTCATCCAGAAAGGCCGCAGACAAGAGTTGATAGATGATCTTGAAAAAAGGACTGCCATCAAAATCAATCGTGTTGACATCGGTAAGATTGACTTCCTGCGCGATGTGGTTACCATCCGCATTTTCTTTTATGAGGATGAACAGAACAGTCACATGGACGACAGCTTCAGTGGTCGCGGAGGCAGTGGCGATTAACATCAAACCAGTCTCGCTTCAATTCAACCGACTTCCATGAAGAACTTCTTTGTTTTTCTTTTACTCTTTAGTCTCAGCATTCTTTGCCGCACCCAAACTTATGTGTACGACAGTGAGCGCATGTATTATGACCAACTCCGGTTCACTGTCATTTCAGGTCATATAATTCCGGGCAACTCCACCTTTTGGAGCGAAGCAATACTGACAGCCCAGAACCAAAAAATATTTGACGGCTTCAGCACCACCACTTTTGATGCACTCTTCACTTTGAATAACGGTAAACTCTACATTGGGAATAGCCAATTCTCGTTCGACATCAAGTACACCATTAGCAATGGAAAAATTTACAATGGCGATAGCACCTTGCTCATGGATACACTGTTCACATTCCACAACGGCATTCTTTATAAGGGTGACAGCACTTTTTACACCGATGCGTTGCTGTGGTGCCAGGGAGAAAATCTCAAGGAAATTGAGTTATTTGCCTTGCTGCTCGCCCTGGGATTGTTGTAATAATTTTCCCGCAGCAGTCCCAAAAACGACTTCATACTTTCTTATCCTGGCACAATTCAACCAGCACTCCGTTGGATGATTTGGGATGGAGGAAGGCAATGAGCTTTCCATCAGCACCTTCCTTTGGTTCTTCGTTTATCACTCGGTAGCCGAGTGATTTCAAACGTTCAATTTCCGAATGAATGTCATCCACCTCGAATGCGAGGTGATGGATGCCTTCGCGGTTGTTCAGAAGAAATTTTGCTATGGCACTAGTGTCATCTATGGCCTGCAGCAACTCAATCTTGCTTTCGCCCATTTGGAAGAATGAAGTAATAACGGCTTCACTTGCCACGCGTTCTTCTTTGTAGGGTGCAACACCGAGCAAATCTTCAAAAATTTTGTTGGATGCAGCAATGTCTTTCACGGCAATACCTATGTGTTCTATTTTTTTGAGCATAGTGCAAAAAAACAAATCCTTCTCAAAACGTAGGTTTGAGAAGGGTTGAATTTCATTAGTAAGGAAAATCTTAGATCGCGTTCATCGAGTCCACAACTTTTCTCATCACTTCAAGTTGCTGCTCATTGAAACTGCCTTGTGGTGCTGTGCGGACCGTATAATCCTTTCCGGCCAATTGTATGTGCTGGATGAATTGCATGAGATAGGCAGAGCCATCGGGCAGATGGCGCTGGTAAACAATTTTCCTTGAATCGTTTTCAACCATTTTGACTTTCCACATCAGGTCTTCCTCCAAATCTTTTTTGATGTAGGCCAGGTTGGGTTTTCCTTCGGTCATCACCAGGCCGAAGTCTTCGCCAGCTTTCATCTCAAGTTCACCTGAAGCATCATTGAAATGAATATCCGCTGGATTCGCTGAAAGAAATTCTTTCGGGAAGACACAAGAAAACTTAAACACAGATTGGCTCACTGTAATAATAGAGTCGGTTGTCGAAGTAGTTGCAACCGCAAGTGGAACACCCGGAGGCGTTTCGTTGCATGAAAAAAGTATGCTTGCTGTAGAAAGAAGGAAGAAAGAAAAAAATTTTGTCCTAATGTTTTGCATGGTTGAATATTGGATTAGTGCGTGTTTACGATTTGCGGCAAAAATTGGTTCAACTTGCAGCCCATAATAAATAATTTTTTGAACATGAATCTCGATCTTACCGGAAAACGTGCGCTTGTTTGTGGAAGCACTCAAGGCATTGGCAGAGCCTCGGCCAGGGAATTGGCTGAACTGGGCGCCTCGGTAGTGCTTATGGCCCGAAGTGAAGACAAACTAAAACAAGTAGTTGCAACTCTGGATAATTCCCGAGGACAGCAGCATGAATACCTCGTGGCTGATTTTTCGCATCCACACCTGGTGAAGGAAGCCATCGAGAATTTTGTATTGAAAAATTCCGTTCACATCCTGGTGAACAATACTGGCGGACCCGATCCTGGAAAAGTCATTGATGCTGATGTGGAGGAATTCCGTATTGCCTTCAACAATCATTTGGTATGCAACCACATTCTTGTTCGGGCCTTGGTTAGGGGAATGAAAGAAGCAGGCTATGGCCGTATCATCAACATCATATCTACCTCAGTAAAACAGCCTTTGCCCAACCTTGGAGTGTCCAATACCATTCGTGCGGCAGTAGCCAACTGGGCTAAAACATTGGCGAATGAACTTGGCCAATTCAACATCACGGTGAACAATGTGTTGCCCGGTGCCACGGAAACTGGGAGATTAGAAGCCATCTTGCGCAACACATCCGAAAAAACAGGAAAGGCGTTGGATGAAGTGAAATACGAAATGGCCGCTGAAGTCCCCATGAAGCGCCTTGCCAAGCCGGAAGAGATTGCCTCGGCTGTTGCATTTCTTGCATCGCCTGCGGCATCCTACATCAATGGCATCAACCTGCCCGTAGATGGTGGCCGAACCAAAAGTCTTTAGGGGTCTCCTTTAAAGTGCTACATACTAAAGAAGATACTTTTGCGTTCGCTCCCGGCTGAACAGCATCCTTCTCAAAATGATTAAACGATTTCTTTTTCTTTCACCCGTAATTTTTTCATCCCTGCTGTGCGCACAAATTCCTGTGGGCCAATGGCGCGACCATCTTCCGTACAGCAAAACCATTGATGTGTGCCTGGGCGAAGGCCATGTGTATGGAGCTACTGCCACTGCGGTTATTGATGTGAACACCGCGGACAACAGCATGACGCGCATCAACAAGGCAAACATGCTTAGCGATGTGGGAATTTCTGCCATTGAATATGATATACAATCGCACACACTGATAGTGGGATTTGATAATGGAAACCTCGACCTTATCACCTCCGGTATTCCTTTAAACCTATCAGACATAAAACGCAGTAGCCTTATCGGTGATAAGGAAATTTACCATATCCTGCCTTACAGCGGCATGGTTTACCTGGCCTGTGGTTTTGGCATCGTGGTTATTGACATCTTAAAACAGGAAGTGGCCGGCACCTACTTCATTGGCGAGGAAGGTGTGCAGGTGAAAGTGCTGGACCTCGATGTGTTCGAAAATCATTTATATGCTACCACTGCGGACGGAATTCTTTTTGCTGATTTGGATGAGCCGTTTATAGCCAGTTTTGAAGTATGGCAACAGGAAACTGATTTGCCAACCACAACGGGAGAAATCACAGACCTTGAATTTTTTGCCGGCACCCGTTTCATTAACGAGGTGGGCGACACTAACAGGCTGTGGAAAAAAAACCCTGGCAACCTTGCCTGGGAAGTGATGCGTGAAGACACTATTTATGAAGTGCACGATGTGTGGAGCAATTCCACGCGCATGGTATGGGCCGCCCGCAACAATGTGTTGCTGTATGATGCCGAACTGAATCTTGTGAATGAAAACCCCTATCACTTTGGCCAGCGGGTAGACTCTCCTGCTGCGGTGGCTGACGAAAATGACGTGTTTTGGTTTGCCAATAACAAATTTGGATTATGCAGGCACAGCGCCAACGATGGCGATACCAACTACCAGCCTCCCGGACCGGAAATAGCAAGCACACGAAGGCTTGCAGCCTACAACAATAATTTGTGGATTGCCCACGGTGGTGTTGATGCCTCGAATGGAAACCTGTGGATGGTAACAGGAATTTCATCTTTGGTGGATGAACAGTGGAACATAGTTCCCAACCCTGTAGGAATAAACGAAGACTCAGTCACCCGGGATATGATAGATGTAGCCATAGACCCACTTGACAATTCGCATATCTACCTCGGCTCGTGGGAGGAAGGTTTAATAGAAGTAAAAAACGGGCAGACATCTGTTTTCAATACTGTGAATTGTGACGATACCAATTTAGATTTGGGTTGCGAGTTTCAGAGTCCGGAGTTCACCTGGTTTTCCGACTTTACGGCTGTGGCCGGTGTAACATTCGATACCGAAGGAATACTTTGGTGCACCAACTCTTTTTCCACAAAACCACTACATGCCCGCGATCGCAGCGGTAATTTTTATGCGTTTGATTTTGCACCCGCCATTACGGCAAACGAAAGAGTGGCCGATGTGATGGTAACCTCCACAGGTTATGTGTGGGCTATCATTACCAATCGCGGTTTATTGGTGCTGAACACTGGCGAAACGCTTGCATCGCAAAGTGATGACACATTTAAAATACTTACAGATGTGGAAGCAGAAGGGGGCTTGCCGGTGCGCGATGTGCTTTGCATGAAAGAAGACCTGGATGCCGAAGTGTGGGTAGGAACGCTGCAGGGCATCGCTGTGTATTACAACCAGGAGTGCCTCTTTACCGATGAACCCTGCGATGCCGAGCAGATACTGATTTCGCAGGATGGCAATATCCAGATTCTTCTTGAAACCGAAGCCATAACTGCTATAGAAATTGATGGCAGCAACCGCAAATGGGTAGGAACTCAAAACAGCGGTGTCTATCTTTTTAGTGATGATGGACTGCAACAGATCTATCACTTTACCGAAGAAAATTCCCCGCTGCTTTCCGAAAATATTTTTGACATTGCAGTAAACCACCTCACCGGTGAAGTGTTTTTCGCCACCGAAAAAGGCATCGTATCATTTCTTTCCGATGCCACCAATTTTTATCCCGACATGGAAAGTGTGCGCGTGTTTCCGAATCCAGTGCGCCCGCTGTTCGAAGGAGTTATTTCTATTGATGGCCTTGCTTACGATACCGATGTGAAAATTACCGATACTGCCGGCAACCTTATTTACACCACCACCAGCCAGGGTGGCCGCGCTACCTGGAATGCAAAAAACCTTAGTGGTGAAGATGTGGTGAACGGACTTTACTTCGTGTTTGCCGGAAATGCCCTTACAAAAAATGCGGCTGTGGCCAAGATTGCAGTCGTTAGATAAAAAAAGAAGTCGAATTACGTGTGCTGCATATTCGTAACTCGTGGTTCTTAATCTTCAATTCCATCCGGCTCTGAAATTAAAAAGCCAACCCTATTTGAGTTGGCTTTTTTGTTGCCCGACCTGGATTCGAACCAAGACAAACAGAACCAAAATCTGTTGTACTACCCTTATACTATCGGGCAAGGGTGCTGATTTTTTAGCGGGCGCAAATTAAACCCAGTTTAGTGCGTAGTACAGCAATGACTTTTATCAATTTTCTATTCTACGCACTTATCTGGGTTAATCCCGACGAAGAAAATCTTCTCTTCTGCTTTTTGCAAAAGGGTTAGATTTTCTCAGTCGTTTGGGTTAACGGCATCCAAATCCATTGGGCAAACGGTTTTTTGAAGGGAGAGCAACTTCACGACAACTCTACTTTTCGACCTCTATTTTTATTATTTCACATGGAGAAAATCCTCAATTACATCAACGGACAATTGCGTGAGCCGGTTTCCGGTCAATGGCTCGACAATGTGAATCCGGCTGTGGGCAAAGTTTATTCCCTCATTGCCGATAGCGATGAGCGCGATGTGCAGCAAGCAGTGGAAGCTGCTGAAATTGCTTTCCCGATATGGAGCACCACTGCCGCTGAGGAACGCTCCCGCATCATGGTTCGCATGGCAGACCTGATTGCGCAAAATCTTGAAAAACTTGCATTGGCTGAAACAATTGACAATGGCAAGGCCATTACTCTTTCCCGCACCATTGATATACCGCGGGCTGAAAGCAATATGCGGTTTTTCGGCACTGCCATTATGCACTGGAGCAGCGAAGCGCACGTGATGGAAGACAAAGCCATCAACTACACCAACCGCAAACCCATTGGGGTAGTGGGTTGTATTTCTCCGTGGAATCTTCCGCTCTATCTCTTCACCTGGAAAATTGCACCCGCCCTTGCCGCAGGAAACTGCGTGGTTGCAAAACCATCGGAAATAACACCCATTACCGCTTTCTTGTTTTCGCAATTGTGCATGGAAGCGGGCTTGCCTCCGGGTGTGCTCAACATTGTACACGGGCTGGGGCCAAAAGCGGGGGAAGCCATAATCCGCCATCCTAAAATCAAAGCCATTTCATTTACGGGAGGGACAAAAACAGGAGAACACATTGCGCGCATTGCCGGCCCGATGTTCAAAAAACTGTCGCTGGAACTGGGGGGCAAAAACCCCAACATCGTTTTCGCGGATTGCGATTTTGAGAAAATGATGCGCAACACCATTCGCTCTTCGTTTGCTAATCAGGGACAGATATGCCTCTGCGGTTCGCGCATATTGGTGGAGAGAAGTCTTGAAAAAAAATTCACCGAAGTTTTCGTAGAAATTGTTTCGGGCATGAAGGTGGGCGCTCCCCTGGATGAGAAGACCAAGTCGGGGGCTATGGTGGGCGAGGCACACATGAACAAAGTGCTTGAATACATCGAACTCGCCCGGCAGGAAGGTGGAAAAATTCTTTGCGGTGGAAACCGGGTCCATCTCGATGGAGAAAACAGCGGAGGCTATTATATACAGCCAACAGTTATTTCCGGCCTCGGCCCAAATTGCCGAACCAATACAGAAGAAATTTTCGGGCCTGTGGTTACCGTTCAATCTTTCGAAACGGAAGAGGAAGCACTACAACTGGCCAATGCCACGGAATATGGTTTGGCTTGTTCACTTTGGACAAGCGACCTCAACCGCGCACATCGCATGGCAGCGAAAATCGAGAGCGGAATTGTGTGGGTGAATTGCTGGCTGCTGCGCGACCTGCGCACTCCCTTTGGGGGCGTGAAAAATTCTGGTATTGGACGAGAAGGTGGCTGGGAAGCCTTGCGGTTTTTTACTGAAGCGCAAAATGTGTGTGTGGATTTGAGTTGAAATTCTCACGCCCCGGCAGAAATGATTACCGTTGTGCTCGCCACGTTTTCCTTCGCAATGTCTTTGATGGTGAATACGCCCAGGATAAATAACATGAGCAACTCATAGTCTGGAATTTTGGTGTCACCCAATTTGTAAACGACCTGTGGTCTCCATTTTTTTGTGTCGAGGCGGTAATGTAAAATTTCGGTGCCATCTTGTTTCTGGTATACAATATTGACCAGTAAGTTGTTCTTGATGACAACGCGATACATGTTGCCTCCGGCAAATTGAATATCAGAAGAGGTTCTCCAGAAATTAGTCTGCGCTGACAGCACTTCTTCCTTCGCACTGTTCTCTACCGTCAGTTTGGGCATCCAATAACCCGAAGATGCAATGCGATAAGTCTCACTCTGCCATTGGAACGTGGCTCCATTTCTGAACGATTTTTCTTTAAATTCAAGAATTTTTTCATCGGCCAGCACCAGGGAGTAAGTATTCCCCTTGAATTGCCATTGCGGTAGTTGCACAAGAATGTTTTGAAATGTTATCATGAATACGTGGTGATGGGTTAGAATGAAATAGGCTTTACTGTAAATCCTTTATCGCGGAGTTGTTGCACGAGGCCTTCTTCGCCCGAAAGGTGTAAGGCACCCACCGCAACAAATACCGGTTGCTTCTTCATAAGGGGTTGAAGTTGTTGTATCCAACGGTCGTTACGATCCTCCAGCAATACCTCAATTTCTTCCTCGGTGAACGATCATCATCATACATCATTTCTGCAATCGATTCGAGGTTCTGATTGCGGTAGGCCTCATTAAGTTGAAGCATCATGGCCGACATTTCTACTTTGCGGTTTATAAGGTCTAGTAATTCGGTTTGCCTTTCGAGCGAGTATAGGCCATAGAGGACTTCAATTTGAGTCTCAATGGTTTCAAGGCCCATCACCGTTTTGTTTTGTGCTGCACCGAGAGACTGGAAGTACATATCCATAGAGACAGAACCCTCTGGCATAGGAAAATTTTGTTGTTGGAAAAAGGATGAGATTGTCAACTCCACTGTCATCGGGTTCATGTTATTAAACATGCTAAGGTCGTAACCCGTAAGTTCCTTCATCCACACTGCGGTGCTATCGTACATCCTTCGGAAGCAGTTTGTCCAATGTGGTTTCAGTCATCATGGATGCAGCCATCATTTTTGGAACCATGGTGCTGTCCATCACCATTTCACCGGCCACTGTTTTGCATGTTTTAAATTTTTCAAGGATGATGGGGTTAGCATCAATGAACTCATTGCCCATTAAATGGAAGGTTCCAAACAAGTACGATGGTTGTTCGAGATTTTTCCCGGTCACTTCCCAAAAGATGGCGTGGCTGTTTGATGTGTTTTCGTTTTGTGCCGAAACAGTGTGCACAAGCTATACTGACAGCTCGGTGATGATTTTTTTTGCGATTTTCATTTTTGATTGTTGTTTTGAAGTTTGAGCTATATTTCGCAACGTGTTTTAAATCATTACACGGATTGATAAAAAAAATTCAATTTTCGTCCAATTGATGAATAACATCCTGCAGGCGGGTGATGTGCCGTCCATAAAGTTTGTTCAGGTACCAGGACAGCAACTTGTCGGAAACAACTATGAAAATCAAGGTGGTGGCAATGAGCGCTGCAATGATCAAGGGTCGCTGGAGAAAATGAAAGATGGTATCGCCCATGGTGAATCTACCGCCCACCACCATACCCCAAACAAACGAAACGGGAATAAGAATCCGGTAGGCAAGGCGGTAGTGTTTAAGGTAAAGACTAAGACGTTTATGCAATGCAGTGATTTCAGATTTTACGTCACCGGAATAAAGTTGCACAGTGCGCAATTGTTTCAACTGGCCTTGGTAATACCAGCCAAAGAAAACACACATTACCAATACGAAGCTGGCCAGAATTTTCATGTCGGTTCGGGGCGCGAAACCGGCAAACGGAATGGCCACAACAAAACAAGCAATAGTGACCACGTACTCGAACAACAGGCTTTTTCTAAGTGCTGTGAGTAGATCCTTGGTCCGGTGTTGC